>Ga0272443_10000106_pt1 | contig 162620 bp, 145 predicted proteins | sample SSMAcet12_FD_193581 | JGI IMG/M metagenome (GOLD analysis project Ga0272443, IMG submission 193581) | Marine sediment archaeal communities from Little Sippewissett salt marsh, Falmouth, MA, United States - SSM-Acet-12 | ecosystem: Environmental > Aquatic > Marine > Wetlands > Sediment ... | reverse complement strand
TGGACCTCCTGACCGGGTATTCATGGCCGGGAAACGTCCGCGAACTGTCCAACCTCGTGGAGCGACTGATCATCCTCGTCCCGAAAGACCTCATAGGGGTGGAGGATCTCCCGAAAAACCTCAGGCAGCACAACCCTCCCGCGTGGACGCACGGCCAGGCCCCTTGCCGGCCGGCGCTCGACAACGGCGCCCGATCCCTCAGGCAAGAGCTGGAATATTATGAAAAGTCCCTCCTGACGGAGGCCCTGGAGAAATTCCCCCGCCAGGAGGATGCGGCCAGGTCCCTCTCCATAAGCATGTCCACCCTCACCCGCAAGATCCGCAAGTACAACCTCGGAAGGATATGAACCCAGGCGAAAAACCGGACGGTTATGGAAAAAACACGGGCGCGTGCGGCGATACGGTGGAGGTCTTTCTGACGCTCCACGGCGACCGCCTTTCAAGAGTCTCCTTCAGGATCAACGGGTGCGGCCACACCCTCGCCGCGACCACGGCGGTCGCTCGAATGGCCGAGGGAAAGACCCTTCAGGATGCCTGGGCCATATCCGTCGAGAGAGTCCTTGAAATGCTCGGGGATATTCCGCCCGAGTTCGAACACTGCGCCGAGCTGGCCGTGGGCGCGCTCTACCTCGCCCTTGCGAACGCCAGGGAACTGCGGCAGTCCCCCTGGAAAAAATTGTACGGTTCCGCCTGACTTGCCACGGCGCCTCGGAACAGGGTTCACCCGCCGGGCACACGAAAAGAGCCTTACCACGAGGAACACGAAGAAGGCACGAAGCACACGAAGGAAAACCTTGAAAAACATCAGGGTACACTCCCCGCATGGGACAATTTAGTGTTCCCATGTATATTCAGCCTGGAGAGGAGGTCGTATAATCACATTCTGATTTACCGAGAAAGGAGGTCCCATGATAGTCAGTTTCGCATTACAGCCTATCCTCTCACTGATAGCAGGCATTCTTATTCTTATTTTCCCCAGGCTCCTCAACTACATCGTAGGAATCTACCTCATCCTGTTCGGGCTGATCGGCCTTTTCGGGTGAGGCGTCAACAGCGGCAAGGGGAGTGAGGGCCGTTTCAGCGCAATTTTTTCTTCAAGGGTGAAGCGGGAAAAGGTATGATTCTAAAATCACCCCCCTCGGACTACGCGAAGAGGCAGAGTACTTTGTAGATAAGGAGAGCATTATGCTGGAAGCCAAAAAACACCCCGTGTTCTCGGAACAACCCCCACTGTCCATGCCCCTGGGAATCAACGGCCTGGGGCGCATCGGGAAACTCCTCCTGTGGCACCACGCGGCCCGGGGTTCCTTTGAACGCATCGTCGTGAACATCGGGCGGGAGGCAGGCCGGGGTCTCCAAGACATCGCCGACTATGTGTCCCGGGACAGCACCTACGGGCCGCTCCACCGGTACATCCACGGTTTTCGTGCTGGACGGGTCATCGAGGAGATGGATGAGAAGGCGGGAACAATGAGGGTCAACGGGACCCCTGTCACCATTCTCCGGGAGCACCGGAATCCCAAGGACATCGACTGGGCGGGCAACGGGGTCTCCCTGGTGACCGACTGCACCGGGGTCTTCCGGGACCCGACGGCATCCCCCGATGGAGGCAAGGGCAGCCTGCGGGGGCACCTGGAGGCTGGGGCGAGGAAGGTGATCCTCTCCGCCCCGTTCAAGATCAAGGACAAGTCAAGGGACATGCCCGCGGACGCAGTCACCACCATTCAGGGGATCAACGACTCCCACTACGATCCCGACAGGCACGACCTCGTATCCGTGGCCTCCTGCACAACGACCTGCCTGGCGTTTATGTTCAAGACGCTCCTGGATCACTTCGGCCTGGACCCCATCCTGGGAGCATCCATGGTGACGGTCCACGCCGCCACATCCACCCAGACGGTCCTGGACAGCCTCCCCAAGGCAGGGGCGGACGATCTCCGCAAAAATCGGGCCGTCCTGGACAACATCATCCTGACCAGCACGGGTGCGGCCAAGGCCGCCGCACAGGTCATCCCGGAGATGGGCCGGATCGACTTCGTGGCCGAATCCGTGAGGATCCCGAACACAACCGGGTCCATCGTGATCCTCATGGTGAACATTCAGGAGGATCCTGAAAACCCCCTGTCCCAGGCGGGGATCAACAGGCTTTACCGGGACGCGGCCGAGGGATACTTCAGCCCGTACATCTCCTACTCGGAGGCCCAGAACGTCTCTTCCGACATCATCGGCACGGCGGCGGCCGTCGTGATCGAGGCGAGGGAAACCCGGGTGCAAAAGGGCAAGGTCCGACTTACGGTCGCCCCGGGGTGCCGAATCTCACCGGAGGGTTCCCTGGGTTCCAGCGAGGGGTGCACGGTGGAGGCGCCTGTCAGCCAGGTGGTCGTCTATGGGTGGTACGACAACGAGCTGGGTTCGTTCACCCACATGCTCGGGGAGCGGACCATCGCCCTGGGGAGACAGCTCCTGGAATCCGGCGTCTGAAGGAGAGCATGACGGACAGCAAGTGGCCAAACCGGGGGCGCAATCCATGAAGGCGTCGAAGGGGGAGGCAAAGACGGGGTGAAGCGCCGCTCACACCTTCTTGAGCAGCTCCTCCACCTCTTCCGCACCTTCATGATAGAATTTCTCCTCATCAGGGGCGAGCTCTCTGAGCAGTCTGAGAAACTCTCCCGCGTGCTCCCGCTCTTCATTGGCCACATCCACCATGACCGCTTTTACCTGCTTGTTGTCGGTTGACTCGGCAATCTGCATGTAGAGTTGAATGGCCTCGTATTCCGCTGCAATGCTGTATCGGACAGCGCGGATCAGTTCTTGATCCGTCATCTTGCGGTCGGGATTCATTCCGGCAAAAGGCGTGCTGAATTCGGGCATCGACTGTTCTCCTTCAATCGGCTTGATGATTTCATGGAGAAAAGTTTTCCACCCGGTGCCCGCTGAGGCAATGGGGTCTAACCTTTATTTTCTCGATTCACCGGATTTCAAGCCTTGCCGGTGATTTTTTCGGCCCACTCGACGACGTCCAGGAGCCTCTCCGGGGCGAGCCCGCGGATCTCGTGAAAGGCGAGCCAGCGGTATTCATGGTGCTCGGGCCGCCGGATCTCGGGATTGACCGAGAAGACCACCCGGGAGCTCCGGGTCTCCGCTATATAGTACCGGGCCTTTTTTCGTCCCCCGGAATAGGGCCGGGTCTCCCGGTACGCGAGACCCCATCGGAAATCGAGGTCCGTGATGCCGGTTTCCTCGGCAACCTCCCGTTTCGCCGCATCCAGCGGGTCTTCCCCGGGCTCCACGACCCCCTTTGGAAAGTCCCAGTTCCGGAACGCCCTCAAGAAGAGCACTTTCCAGGAATTCTCCTCCCGGCGGACCGGGATGACCCCTGCTGACAGTATCATGCAACCCCCTTCTCAACCCACATCAAAACAGAAATAGGACTTGGTGCCGAATCTCTTCTGTACGAACCGCGCCACATTGTACACCGGGGTCTTCCGCGAGGTGACACCCCGGGGGACCCCCTTGTGTGCGTGCCCATGGACCATCACATCCACCCCGTGCCGATCCAAGGCCTCCCCCAGGAGGGAGGACCCCAGGAACGGGTAGAGCTCGGGCTCTTCGCCCCGGAGTGTCTCTTTGACAGGTGAATAGTGCAGGACACCTACCTTGTGGGCGGAATCAAGGGCCATGGCGGCTTTTTCCAGGCTCATGGCCTCGTTGATGCTCCACTCTATAAAGGTTTTGAGGGCCCGCTCGCCGAACGCCTGAATGCGAAGACGGCCGAAGCCCCCGCAGAAGCCCTTGATCCCCACAAAGCCCACCCCCCCGATCTCACAGGCCGTGCCGTCCAGCACGTGAATGCCCCTGCCCCGCATCATGCTCGTGAGGAGCTCCACCTGGTCGCTCTCGTGGTCGTGGTTGCCGGTGACAGCCACCTTTGGGAGCGCGAGCCGGTCCAGGTCTTCCAGCAAGACCTCCATTTCCTTTACCAGGCCGGTGTTCGTCAGGTCACCCGCCAGCACGAGGACGTCCGCATCCTCCTCGACCCCCGAGAGTATCTCGTACATCTCACCGGAACTGTCCCTCGTGCAGTGAAGATCCCCTATGGCTGCTATTTTCATCTCGTACCCCGTGTTGATCAACCGATACGGTTTTTCCCCGTGATTCTCCAGCGGCTCACGCCACACCCTCTTTCGACACATCAAGGGGCGCGTCCTCCTTGGCCGCGCCGTTGAGCCGAATATGGGGGATCCCCCCCCTTTTGCCCGCCGAGCTTATCTTCTATGCTTTTCGAGAGCCCGGCCGAAAGGTCCGGTCTTTCAATTTTTTTATTATAGAGAGGAGGAGCCATGCAAGTAAGAGAAGTGATGACCCCGAATGTTGAATTCGTTCAATCCGACGACTCTCTCAGCCAGGCAGCCAGGAAAATGGAAAACCTGGATGTCGGAGCCTTGCCGGTAGCCACGGGAGGAGAACTGGTGGGGATCCTGACCGATCGGGATATTGTCATCCGCGCGGTGGCCAAAGGCCTCGATCCTGAAAAGCACAAGGTTATGGAGGCTGTGTCCGAGGGGGTGGTGACCTGCGAGGAGGGAGAAGACGTAAAAACCGTTGCCGACATGATGGAGGAAAAGCAGATCCGGCGGGTTGTGGTCCGCGACAGGAACGCCAAAGTGGCCGGCATCGTCTCCCTTGGCGACCTGGCTTTGCGGATGCACAGGGAAAAGTCCGGGGAAGTCCTCCAGGAAGTCTCCAAATCCTGATGACCCGCTGATGCGAAGGCCTTCCGCGGGCAACCTTGAGAGGGAGGCGCGAACCAGAGGCGGAACACGGTGATTTTCCTCACGCCCGGTGGTCCTGGAGCGCCTGGACACCGGGCAGTTCCTTCCCCTGTATAAAGGCCAGAAAGGCGCCGCCCCCTGTCGAGACGTGGGAGATGCTTTCCAGAACGCCGGCTCTGGCGGCCGCGGCCACCGAATCCCCACCTCCCAGGACCGTCGTGGCCGCCAGACCTTCCAGCCCCTTTGCCATCGCAATGGTCCCCTCGTCGAAGGGAGGGTTTTCAAAGGCCCCGAGGGGGCCATTCCAGATGATGGTCCGTGCGTCTTCCAGCTTGGCGAGGAAACGCTTGACTGTCTGGGGGCCGACGTCCAGGATCATCTTGTCCCGGGGTATCTCTCCGATGGACACGATCCTTTTGCCTTCGCTGCTCTCGGCGTTTTCCGCAACGACCACATCCACCGGAAGAACAAGCCGGGCCCCGGCGGCGTCGCTGATTCGGGCCGCCGTCTCGATCTTGTCTTCGGCCACCAGGGACTTCCCGGTCTCCACGCCGGAAATCATGAACATGGTGTTGGCAATGCCCCCGGCGGCGAGGATCAGGTCCAGTTGGTCCAGGAGCTTCTCCAGCACCCCCAGCTTCTCCGAGACCTTGGCCCCGCCCAATATGGCGGCAAAGGGCCTGGCCGGTCTGTCCCGAACCGCCGTGAGCTCGTCCAACTCCTTGTGCATGAGGAGGCCGGCAACCGCCGGGAGATGATGAGCAACCCCCTCCGTGGAGGCGTGGGCGCGATGGGCCGCGCCAAAAGCATCATTCACATAGAGTTCGGCCGGCCGCGCCAGTTCGGAGGCAAAGCCCGGGTCGTTCTTCTCTTCCCCGGGATGAAATCTGAGATTCTCCAGGAGAAGGACATCTCCGTCCTTAAGCCCCGCGGCAGCCCCACGGACCGCCTCTCCGACGCAGTCGTCCACATAAGTCACTTTTTTGCCGAGCAATTCGGTCAGCCTGTCGGCCACCGGCGCCAGACGGAGGCCCTCCACCACCCGGCCCTTGGGACGCCCCAGATGCGAGCAGAGAATCACCCGCCCGCCCTGGCGGATCAGGTATTCAATGGTCGGAAGTCCCCCCCGGAGTCGGAAATCATCCGCGACCTTCCCTTGCTTGAGCGGGACATTGAAGTCGGAGCGCACCAGCACCCTTTTTGAGGAGACATCAACATCTTTGACTGTTTTTTTCATAGCGCCGTTCCTTCCTGACCGATGAATCGAAAAGCTGCGCGGTTTCGGCGACCCATCATCTCTTCCGCCGGAGCCCCCTCAAGAAAAAGACCTACCCGCGGAACCGGAGAAAGGCGCCGACGCCGTGGGCGTCAAACTTCTCGTGATCCGCATGGACATGCTCGATCTCCGCGCCCTGCATGAGGGATTCCTGCACGATCGCCTCGGAAAGCCATTCTACGGGCTGCAGATCATCGCCGCACATTGGGCACCGGGCCGGGCCCGCTGACAGATACCTGTCCTTCTCGCACATGTAACCCGGGACCTTGAAATCATCCCTTATCACCAGGGTGTGTATCTGGCCCATGCGCAGGGCCCCAAGGACCGGCTCGAGTCCGAGGACGCCGAGACCGCCGGAGAAGTGAAGATCCACAAGCCTGTCCAGATCCCGTCGCTCTTTTTCGCTTTCAATGGACCGGGCGAGGTCGAGTGCCCTTCTCTTGAGTTCCTGGTCGTCTTCCTCGGGCCTGGCCTGGAAATCCCCACTGATCCTCTCCGCAAGATAACTGTGCAGGTGAGCCTTCAAGGTGGAGAGGACCTCAGGGGATGGCGCGGCCAGAAGAATCCTGTCAAAGCGCTCCTTTTTGAAGAAGGCAAACGCGCTCTCCGCGACCCTTTTGAGGTGCTTGTGTATGTGATCCTTGATGTGCCGCTGAATCCTCTGGTCCCCCATGCCGCCGTGCACGCCCCCGCCATGGGCGCTTCCGATGCTGAAGGTCATGGATTTCTTGGTGCTGACCCGATCGGGGACCTCGTCGTGAATGAAGACGTTCGGGTGTTCCCTGAAATCCCCGAGAAAGAGACTGAACAGGCGGGCGTCCCTGGAATCCGCCACCAGGACGGCATAGAGGGGAAACTCGTCCATGAGCAGGCTCAAGGGCTGTATGAACGGGGTGTTTTGGACCACCAGGCGGCTGGGCAGGGCCACGGGCATCCGAAGCTCGCGCCAGGTCCCCTTCTGATCCGCAAACACCACCAGGAGCCTCCCTTCGGTGCTCGCGGCAAGTGCCTTGCGCACCTGCTTGTCCAGGTCCGTGACCAGCCGATCCAGAGCCCTTCGATTTTTTTCATCCAGGTTTTTGTCTTCCTTAAACTCCTCGCGGGCATAGTGAACCAGAGAGTTAAATTCCGTCTCCACCCGCGCGGGGGATGCGAGATTCAAAAAAAGACTGACCACAGGTCCGTCCTGCGGTTCATACTGGGCCAACTCCCGAATGACTCTCCAATCCATCATCGATTTGTCCTCTCTCGCTTTTCTCGTAAACGGCCCACAGGACAACGTCCTTTTTCCTTTCACCTTGGCCCGAGTTTCCAAAGAGAACAATAGGGTAAATCCTGTATCCCGCTTTGCCGGAATACACGAATTTATGCCGGGAAGGGGCTTTTTGTGGTCGCGGAATAACCCTACCCGGGGTCAAGGCTCACCGTGAACGGCGAACAGGGGAGGGGTTGTCTGCACGAGGGTCTTTCAACGGTCATTCACCGCGCCTTGGACGCCCCAGTATGTGCACCCGGGGCAGGGGTTTGATGAAGTCCTGCCTTAGGCTGTAAGTGTACGCTCCCTGGGTGGGGATGAGCAGGACGTCCCCCGGGCGGACGTCCTCGCCGAAAACCATGGCCCCCCACACGTCGTGGGGGGTGCACAGGGAGCCCAGAACGTGGCATGGCCGTTCCACCATGGAAGGGCGCGTGAGGTTCAGTATGGGAAAATAGTCCGTCTCGAACCGCTCCCAACCCACCGCATTGGTCCCGGCATCCGTGATCACGAGATCCCGGGCCTTCTTGTCCACGACCGAGAGGAGCAGGTGGAAGGCGTCGTTGCAGATCCAGCGGCCGGGCTCCATCAGGATGCGGCACTTCACCGCGGGAAAGATGTGGGCCCGCAGGGCGGCGCCGATCGCCGCGGCATGAACCTCGATGGGGGCTGCGGGTAAGCGGTAGTGATTTTCGGCCGGTGCCTGCGGCCGGTCCGGCGCCTCCAGGGATCCTGTCGGGAGTCCCGCCGGCCGGAGCCATTCGCCCTGGGGAGGCCAGATGCCGCCCCCGATGTCCAGAAACTCCAGGCGGCATAGGAAATCCTTTTCCAGATTCTTCAGAGCCGCCCCCAGGACCTTTAGAAAATCCGCCTGGGCGCCGGGCGAGAGGTTCCAGCTCGTGTGGAACTGGAGCCCTTTCAGGTGGACGTGCCCGCACGACCCGGCCTCCCCCATGAAGCGCTCCAGGTCCTGGAGGGGGATGCCGAACTTCCGCCACAGGCCGTGTGGATTGACGCACAGGCGCACGCCGCAACCCACCCGCTTTCCCTGGGCGGCCGCGGCCTCGTCCAGCCTGTGAAGCTCACCGAAGCTGTCCATGAGAACGGTCACCTGCTTTTCATGCGCCGCGGCCAGTGAAAGCTCGGCTTGCGTTTTTCCCGGGCCGCTGAAGAGGATGTCCCCGGCGCCGAGTTGCAGTGCCGTCTCCAGCTCGCGCCCGCTCGACACATCCAGGCCGAAACCGCATGTCAGCAGATTTGCGGCCACTCGGGGGTGGTTGTTGCTCTTGACCGCATAATAGAAAGAGGCTTCCGGAACCTCCCTCACAAAGGCCTCCCTGAACCGCCGGGCCCGCGACCACAGAACGGACTCGTCCAGGAGATACAGGGGCGACCCCGACTCCCGCGCCGCCTCCAGAAAGCGCTCTCTCCGGCCAAAGTAACGGGCCACAAAGGCCCGGAGTTCCTCGGGGGGAAAAAGGGGGGCGAACACCATACCTTAACTACTCCATCTCCACCACGAGCCTGGCGGCAAGCTCCTCGCACTGGGCGCGGACGCCCAGGCCGGGACCCGGCCTGAATACCGCGTGCCCAAGGATCCACGAATCATAGTCCTCCGGGGGCAGCGTGACACGGTGGCCGGGGCGGCGGGTGACCTTGACTTCAAGCACACGCTCGTCCGCTTCCAGGGTTGCGGCGTCGATGTTTCTGATCACCCCTTTGCCGCGGGCGAGGAGCCTCAAGCCCGCGCACCGGGTGGTGGGCGCGGGCACGGGAGGAACAGTCCCGGACCGTGAAAAATCCAGGGTGAGTTTCAGGATATCGAGCCCCCAGGCCCTCCGGAGAAGGAAGGGGATGCAATCGCCGCCGGGCCTGGGCGCCGTCTCCAGGAGGACCACCCGGTCGCCGTCCACGATGAAGTCCGTCATGCAGACCGCCCTGTGGATGCCCACGGCCCCGGCCCCCCTCGAGATCGTCCGGGCAAGGGTCCGTGGGACCGCTACCCCGTCCACCGTGGTGAGGGCATAGCCCAGGGTCGTCCCGAAAGGCCCCCGCGGCGCGGGAACCTTTCGGGTGAGGCGGAGAATCCTCGCCTCCCCGTTCTGGATGAGCGCATCGCAGCTGTACTCCAGGCCCTGGATCCGCTCCTCCGCCAGGATGTCCCCTCCCCCGCCTGCAAACGGTCCATACAGGCGGCCTGACCGTCTCTTCGCCAGCCCTCCCCGGATCTTCCGGAACGCCTCCATGGCCGATTCGGGTTTCCCGCAGAGAAAGACCAACTCGCTGCCGCTGCCGCTTAGGGGTTTGAGCACGCAGGGCCCGTCGATTTCTTCCATGAAGCGGACCGCTTCGGCCCCCGAGGCGACGAGCTTGCCTCTGGGGGTGTCCAGCCCGTGACGCCGCCACAAGGACTTGGAGAGGAGCTTGCTGCGGCAGTTCAAGACGGCCTGCCCCGAGGGGTAATCCAGTTGAAAGGCCTCCGCCAGAAAGGCTGCAAGCCCCATGGACTCGCAGTCGAAGCAGGCCAGGCCCTCCGGCGTGAATCCGTGTTTCCCGAGGTGAGTCCGCAAGGTTTCAAGCGTGAGCGGGAAATCGCACGGGTCGGAGAGGACCTCTTCCCAGGGCTCCGGTGGGGGTTCGGGGGCCTTTTCCCGAAAACGGGGGTCTGTCACGAAAACCGCGGCCCCTGGACAAGCCTTCCGGATCCAGTCGACGTAATCGGTCGTCGTTCCGACCACCAGGACCTTGGGATCAGCATCCACACGCAAGGGAATGCACCGGTTCCCACGGCTGCAAATCGGGGACCTCCAGCCGGCGGGTGAGTTTGTAAAGGGGGCGGGGCGTCAGGTGAAACCTCTCCTTCCAGTTGAAATCCCCGCACAGGAAATCCACCCAGGAGAACCTTTCCCTGCAGGCCCTTTCCAGGTGGTGGAAGTTGATGAGCTTTGCCACGCCAGGGAAATCCGGGTGCGTGCCGCCCGCAAGAACGGTGTAGGTCGAGTTCCACACAGCCCCCATGTCCACGGCCGCGACCCTGCCCCCGATCAACACCGTGGTCACCCTCAGAAGCCCGAGGGCATGGAGCACGGAGGCCAGGTCCTCGAAGGCCCCCAGAAACCTGGGGTCCCTGAAATAGGAAAGCTCGCCGTAGCCTTCCAGGTTCAGCTGGAACATGAGTTCTAGATCCCCCGGCCTGTCGTACCGGAAGGCGACCCCCGGGGCGCTCAGGCGCTCCAGCTCGCGGCGGATCTTCCGGCGGGACTTGGAGGAAAAAGAATTCAGGTGATTCTCAAAGCGGAAGCCCGTTTTCGAAGGGTAGAAAAGATAGCCCACCTCGTCGAGCTCCTGCAGCGACGCCGCACCGGGGCGTCCGGGTTCCACGAGGTAACGGATTACCGAGGGCGCCGGAGCACTCTCCAGCAGGGCGGCGGCCGTGAGGGAACCCGATGAGAGCAACCTGTTTTGCTCGAGCCAGGTCTTTCCCTGCCAGGTCTCTCCAGGGAAATGGCCGAAAACGTCCTCTTCCTCCACGCGGCTGAGGGCCAGCATCCCCTGAAAACTGTCCCCCCGAAAGGCCGTGAGCACGTGAGGCTCGCGGTCGAAACGGGCCTGAAAGCAGGCCCGCACTGGCCAGAGGTCGAAGAGGCACCTGGAAGGCCAGTGGGCCTCCCACAGCCGCCTCAGCTCTTCCAGTTCGTGAGTGACGCGCACCTTGAGCATCGGTCGAGCCTAATGCCTCAGGGTCACGTTGATGTTGCAGCTGCGACCCCCGAAAAAGGCCTGTGCAAAGTCCTTCACCACTTCAGGGTCGTAGGGCTTGCAGCTGAAGACGTCCAGGTAAACCGCGTTGGTGAGATTTGCAAAATGCGCGGATATCAAGGAGGTCTCGATGAGCTGCACCATGGAGTAGCCGGCCACGCGCTCATCCTCCCCGAAGTGGACCACCTGGGTTTCTCCATAGCGCTTCATCTCTATTAAATCGCAAAGCTCTTCCACAAAACGCTTGATGAGGTCCGCGTCCCGGATCTTGTCCGGGTCGCATTCGTAGATATCCACGGCCGAGGCAACCCCCCAGACCTTCTGCTCGACAGCGTCCCTCAGGACGGACGGCCCGGTCCCCCACGTGTAAATTTCAGCCTGTGCACTCTCTTGCATTGTCCTTCCCCCGTTTCAATTTTCCAGATGGTCTTCAGTCCTGGGAGTTGTCATTGTCGAAAAATTCGTCCTTGTGCGTCTTCTTGCGGTGAAAACGCTTGCCCGAGCGTTTCTCCTTGCGGGAGGCGCTCCCCTTGTCCTCGTCTTCCTGGTCGAAAAATTTAGGGGCCTTTCGATTGGATTTTTTCCTGGGTTTCTTTGGATCCATGTGTTCATCGAATTCGGACAAAACCATATGGTACGCTCCTCGTTTTCAGTGCAGTCATAGAGAACCCGGCGACGAAATCGCCGTGCAGGTTGCATGCCATTTTTTCAAGGGTCATTAAGCAACCATAATTGTTTGTTTTTTCGCCAGTCAGCCCTTGAGAGACAGGCGGTTTTGGCGTGATTATCGGTATTATTTTACTTATACCCCAAAAAACAAGTAACGCCTTGCCGTATTAAAGGCCCTCGGGAACCGCGGGGCGGGCATGCCCCCGGCCGGAACCGCCAGCAATCACCAGGCCGGGAGCTCTGGGAGCGAAGGAATACACGCGCCTCCGGGGCCTTTGCGAAGGCCGCTGGATTCCGCCTTCCAGCGGAGTGACGGGACAGGGGCTTGCGCCCCGAGGGATGAAAACTGATTTCCCGTCTATTTTGCGCGCCGGAGCAAAGGCTCTGAATCTCGAGGCGCAGGAGGCGTAGAATTCCTGAGCGACCTAGCGGGAGGCCTTCGTGATTGCGGCTGGTTGCGGCTGGGGGAAACCCGGCCATCCCCTGTACAAGTCTCCTTACAGCCGGAAGTTTTCGTGCATCTTTGAGTGTCGAAAAATGTTAGGGCATGGACAGGATGTGCCGGGAGGGGGCAGGCATGCCCCCGGCCGGAACCGCCAGCAATCACCAGGCCGGGAGCTCTGGGAGCGAAGGAATACACGCGCCTCCGGGGCCTTTGCGAAGGCCGCTGGATTCCGCCTTCCGGCGGAATGACGGGACGAGGGGCTTGCGCCCCGAGGGATGAAAACTGATTTCCCATCTATTTTGCGCGCCGGAGCAAAGGCTCTGAATCTCGAGGCGCAGGAGGCGTAGAATTCCTGAGCGACCTAGCGGGAGGCCTTCGTGATTGCGGCTGGTTGCGGCTGGGGGAAACCCGGCCATCCCCTGTACAAGTCTCCTTACAGCCGGAAGTTTTCGTGCATCTTTGAGTGTCGAAAAATGTTAGGGCATGGACAGGATGTGCCGGGAGGGGGCAGGCATGCCCCCGGCCGGAACCGCCAGCAATCACCAGGCCGGGAGCTCTGGGAGCGAAGGAATACACGCGCCTCCGGGGCCTTTGCGAAGGCCGCTGGATTCCGCCTTCCGGCGGAATGACGGGACGAGGGGCTTGCGCCCCGAGGGATGAAAACTGATTTCCCATCTATTTTGCGCGCCGGAGCAAAGGCTCTGAATCTCGAGGCGCAGGAGGCGTAGAATTCCTGAGCGACCTAGCGGGAGGCCTTCGTGATTGCGGCTGGTTGCGGCTGGGGGAAACCCGGCCATCCCCTGTACAAGTCTCCTTACAGCCGGAAGTTTTCGTGCATCTTTGAGTGTCGAAAAATGTTAGGGCATGGACAGGATGTGCCGGGAGGGGGCAGGCATGCCCCCGGCCGGAACCGCCAGCAATCACCAGGCCGGGAGCTCTGGGAGCGAAGGGATACACGCGCCTCCGGGGCCTTTGCGAAGGCCCCTGGATTCCGCCTTCCGGCGGAATGACGGGACGAGGGGCTTGCGCCGGATGAGGATAATTAATGTTGACGGAGCGTATAAATTCCAGTAAATGAATACCAGTTTGTCCAGAGGGGGTTCATTTTTTTCCCACGAAAAAACTGCAAGGAATTACCGATTTACTCTTGTGCTCGAAGGCCCCCCACAGATATGGAGGACTGAATGCTCATCCGAGTAGGCCTGGCTGTGGACAAAAAGAGCCTGCAGTCCTATCTCAAGCAGCACCTCTCCGAGCCCGACGTCCGGGTGGAGACCTTCCGCACGCCCCGGGCGGCCTGGCAGAACGTCCTTCGAAGCGGCTGCGATGTCATCGTCATCTCCGAGTCCCTGATCCCCGCTCCGACTGACAATGGAATAACCATCCTGAACGAGCTGCCCGAGAACCCCACCACCATCATCCTGCATGACAGCGATTCACCGGAAAAATACGCGGAACTGACCGCGGCCGGCGCCGACGTGGTCCTCTCCGTGGGGGTGTCCCCCAAGAGCATGTCCGAGACCATCGGGGCGGCCCTCGAGTCCCGGCGCCAGTTCATCCAGCGCAGGCGCTACGAGAGGAGGGGGGCCGCCGAGCCCAGGCTCTCCGATTTCATCTCCGAGAGCCCCAGCATGAAAATTTTCATGGAGGAGGTCCAGCAGGTCGTGCCCAGCGATTCCCCCATACTCATCCAGGGGGAGACGGGGGTCGGGAAAGAGCACCTGGCCAAGGCCATACACGCGGCAAGCCCCCGGTCGGCGGGTCCGTTCATCTCCGTGAACACCGCGGCCATGCCCGAGCAGCTGCTGGAAAGCGAGCTGTTCGGTCACGAACAGGGCGCCTTCACCGGCGCCGTCAGGTACCGACGGGGGGCCTTTGAACTGGCCCACAAGGGGACTATCTTCCTGGACGAAATAGGAGAGATGCCCCTCCACCTGCAGTCCAAGCTCCTGCAGGTTCTGCAGGATTACGAGATTCGGCCCATAGGCGGCGAAAACACAATAGAGCTGGACGTGAGGGTCATCGCCGCCACGAACAGAAACCTCGAAGCGGAAATCGCCCGAGGAAACTTTCGCCAGGACCTTTACTACCGCTTGAGCGTGCTCATGCTCGACATTCCCCTCCTGCGGGAGCGCAAGGAGGACATCCCGGCCATGGTGAGGCGGTTTATCGCCCATTTCAGGTACAAAATCGGGCTGGAGGTGGACAGCATTTCCGAGGAGGCCCTCCAGGCCCTGTGCAACTACGAGTGGCCCGGGAACATACGCGAATTGATGAATGTTATTGAACGGGCCATTCTCCTGTGCAAGAGTCGGGAGATCGAGATGACGGAGCTGCCCCACGTGTTTCATCGAAACGCGTACAGCATGGCCGCACCCTTTTCCGAGATGCCCCCGGGGGATTCCGACTGGCTCAACAGGACCCTGCCGGAAATCAAAAAGGACGTTCTGGAAAAGATAGAGCGGCGCTATCTGGAGATGGCGCTCAAAAAAACCAGGGGGCGCGTTGAGCAGGCCGCCGCCATCGCAGGCATCCACCCGAGGGGGCTGTACGGCAAAATGAGGCGGCTGGGGCTGAGGAAAGAAGACTTCAAGGGATAGAAGCGGTAACCCGCGGGGAGGTCCGATGCTCGAAGATTTTGAAAAAGCCCTCTTTTGTCTGCTGCCGGATGTGCGGGAAGTCGGTCTGGACCGGGGAAATTCCTTGAGCTCCGAGGCCCGAAGATTGAACACCGCCTTTCTAACGGCCCTCTGCGGCGGGGCTCATCCCTCGGGAGCGCAGGCAAGTGAAACGCTGAAGGACGCCTCCCGCGCGGGCCCCCTGCGAAACGCCGCCCTCTTCTACCTGGAAGGCCTCGGGAGGATACGCGGCGAGATCGCCTCGAGGATGGAAAATGACCCGGCGTTTTCCTCACAGGTGAAGGACCTCGCCCTCCTCCTGGAAAAGCCCTCTTCACCGGAAGACCCCTGGGCCCTCGCAGAGGCCGCGTGGAAGGTGTTCTTTCCCGAGGGCGCGGGCATCGCGGGCCGCAGGGAGGATGGCGTGAGGCGTCTCCGCGACAGACGAACGGTTGCGGTCACCGACCTGAACCAGAAACCTGTCGAGGACCCCGGCCGGGAGGTCCTCTTCACCTCCAATGTCCTCCTGACCCTCCCCTCGTCCATGGATCTGCTTGACAGGCTCCCGGCCCCCATCAGTAAAAGGGTGAGGCCTGTTTTCGATGAACCCCAGACCGCCTGGTACGACCACCCCGTGCGGATCGGAACGGCCCCGGAAAACAACGAGATCCTCTATGGACTCAAAGGGCTCAACGAGGCGGCGGCCTTTGAAAAAGCCCGGGGCAACCTCGGGCCCAACGACCGGGCGGTGTGCCTGCTCTCCGTGTCTCTCACGCACCCCGGCCTTCACGCGGTCGCGGGGGATTACATCAGGGGGGAGATTCAAAAGGCGGGCGGCCTGGAGCACCTGAGGGTTTTTGCCTTCACCGAGGCGGACACCCGAAGGCTCGCCGAGGAGGTTCTCTGCCCGGCGGCAAACCGCTTTTTGGGAGGGAGCCACCCGGCGGCGGCCTTTCCCGAGGTCTTCGGCGTGGATGGGGAATACGGCAGGCATTACACCTTCCTCAAGGCGGTGGCCCCCCTCTGGCGGATCCTGGTGGACCGGAACGTGCGTGCGACCTTCAAAATCGACCTGGACCAGATCTTTCCCCAGGAAATCCTGGTCCTGGAGACAGGGGCCTCGGCCTTCGAGCACCTGAAAAATCCCCTGTGGGGGGCACGCGGCAGGGACTTCCAGGGAAGGAAGGTGGAGCTCGGGCTCCTCGCCGGGGCCCTGGTCAACGACAGCGACATCCACAAGGGGCTCTTCACCCCGGACGTCCCCTTCCCCCGGGCGGCCCCCGAGGGCGAGGGGCGCATCTTTTTCAGCACCCTTCCCCAGGCCCTCTCCACGGAGGCCGAAATGACGGCGAGGGGCTTCAAGAGCCGCACCCGGTGCCTCCAGCGGATCCACGTAACTGGCGGTACCACGGGGGCCCTGGTCCGGACCTTGAGAAAATTCAGGCCCTTCACACCCTCCTTCGTGGGTCGGGCCGAGGACCAGGCCTTTATCCTGTCGAGCCTTGCGGCAGCCGGCCCCCGGCCGGCCTACCTCCACGCGCCCGGCCTGATCATGCGCCACGACAAGGAGAGCTTTGCCGCGGACGCCGTCCATGCCGCCCGGGTCTCCAAGCTGATAGGCGATTACATACGGGTCCTCGTCTTTTCCAGTTACGCCCGGCTCCTGGAGGACCCGCCGGTCACGCTCAAGGAAACCCTGGATCCCTTCACCGGCTGCTTCATCACCCGCATCCCCCGGACCATCGTGCACCTGAGGCTCGCGTTCCAGGCCCACGGCTTTTTCGAGAAGGGTTCCGGGGAGGACGGTCTCCGCCTCGTGCGGGAAGGCGCGGAGAGACTCGGGAAGGCCCTGGCCTTTGTGGACGGGGAAGACAGCCGGTTGAAGCAGGTCTTCCGGCAGGAGAAAAGAGGGTGGGACGTTTACTACGACACCCTGGACGCCCTGGAAGAGGCCCTTGACAGGGGCGACAGGGACGCCCAGAAGATCCGGGCCAAGGCCAGAAAGATCGTTCGCGAATGTGCCTTGACACCGTGAAGAAAAAGTGCAAAACACCTTGACAGCCTTTTGCCATATAATATGATTTTTTTACCGGCTTTAACTGATTCGATTCGCCTGCAGCCCAGCAACGCGGGATGCCGGTATCAACCTTGAGCTTAAGCCGCCGTCACCGGAGACTCCAAGCGCCGGCACGGCCCTCAACCCCACCCCAGACCACAAAGGAGAACACATCCATGACAAAAACCACCAGAACCCTTGTCGGCCTTGTATTCACCGTCTTTCTTTTCACCTTTTCCTTGGGCGCCGGCAGCGTGCTGGCATCCGACACGACCCTTCGATATTTCACCGGCATGACCCCCTCGCACTATTTCTGCTCGGACCTGATGCCCTATTTCGCCCAGGAGGTGGAAAAACGGACCCAGGGTAAGGTCAAGGTGGAGACCTATCCGGGGGGGCAACTCTTCGGGTACCGCGATGGGATCGATGCGACCACCATGGGGGCCGTGGAAATGGGACTCGCCTCCGCGGGGCACTTCGGCGGGCACAACCCCGTGTTCAAGTTCTCGGACTACTTTCTCTTCATAGAAGACATGGACCACTGGTTCCGGGCGAGGGACGAGATCCATCCCATTCTGGATTCCGTGTTCGCCAAGAAAAACATCAAGGTCCTCTTTTACAGCGCATACGGCGGAAACGGCATCTGCGGAAAGAAGGCCCTCCAGACAATGGGCGACATCAAGGGGCTCAAGGTGCGGGCGCCGGTGCCCGGGGCTCTCGAGTGCCTGAAGGCCTGGGGGGCGACGCCGGCCAAGGTGGCGTCGGCCGAGGTCTATGACGCCATGGGCAAGGGCGCCATCGATGCCTGCGTGACATCGTGGGGCGTCATGTACTCCCGCAAATTCTACGAGGTGTCGAATCAGTTCTTCGGCCCTATCTGGTGGACGGTGTGGGTCAATTTCATGAACCTGGGCACGTGGAACAGCCTTTCCCCGGAAGCGCAGAAGGTCATCACCGAAGTGGGCCGGGAGGTCGAGAACCGTTCCCTGGCCATCATGAAGGATTATGACGAAAAAAGCCTCGCCAAGCTGAAAGAGGTGGGAACCCTCAAGATCCTCACCCCCGAGGAGAAAAAGGCCTGGGGCCAGCCGCTGAGGAGCGTCTACCAGGCCTGGGTCAAGGAATGCGATGAAAAGGGCTTCGGCGACGAGGCGCGGAAGATCATGGAGATTCTGGACAAGCACCGTTAAACCCGCCCGCCGGCCCCCTGCTTCCGGGGGCCGGTGTTGCTTGAAGATGCATTTCACCATCACAGACTGCGAGCCTTCGGGTCCCTCTGCCGGCCAGGGGGACCCGCATCGACTTGTTTCGGGCGGCAACGCCCCTGGAGGTAGGCCTTGACATCCGTGCTGAAGTCCCTCGACTCCGCCTTCGACCGGTTGCTCTCCGGGGCGGGCATTCTCTCCGTGCTCCTGATGGTCCTGCTGGCGGTCTTCATCTTCGCCCAGGCCTTCGGCAGATACGTCCTGAGCGTTCACATCCCCGGCCTCTTCGACATCTCCATCTACTCCCTGATACTGTTCACCTTTCTCTCCGGAGCCTACACACTGCGGGAGGGAGCCCACATATCCGTGGACCTGGTCTGCGGCCTCCTCCCGGAATCCACCCGATCCGGCCTCGAAATAGCCGCGGGCATTGCCGGGCTCCTCTTTTCCTCGGTCATGGTCTGGTTCTCGTGGCGATGGGCCCAACTTGCCTTCTCCTCCGGTGTCATGACCATATCGGAAGTCGCCATTCCCAAGGGGGTGCTGATCGGTTCCATCAGCCTCGGTTTCATCCTGATCGGTATCCAGCTCGTGCGCGTGATTTTTCGAGGGTTTGCCGCGGCGGCCGGGACCTGGATCCCGGGCAGGGAGCTCGGCGACTTGCTCAGAAGCCCCCTCCTTCCCCTGGCGGCCTTCCTGGTCTGCCTCGCCGCCTCGATAGTCGCGGCGACGCAGTGGAACGCATGGCTGGGCATCTGCCTCTTCGCCACCGTGCTTCTCCTGAGCGGTATGCCCGTGTTCCTGGCCCTGGGCTTCACAGGCTCTGTCGGTCTTTACCTGCTGGTTGGGGGACCGGCCCTCGGCCAGACCGCCTTCCTCGCCTTCAAGTCCGTCGAGAGCTTCCCCCTGACGTGCCTTCCCCTGTTCATCATAGCGGGGCTCATCATGGAAAAGGGGAAAATGGTGGACGAGGTCTTCACCCTTTTCCGCATGGTCACGGGGAATTCCGCCGCCGCCCCCCTGCTGACCACCATCCTCGCAGGGGGGTTCTTCTGCGCGGTGAGCGGCTCCAGCGTGGCGACCACCTCGCTCATCGCGGCGGCGACCCTCCCCATGTTCGCGGCCCAGGGCTATCGGAGGTCCGTGGCCGCCGGGACAGTGGCCGGGGCCACCATCGGCACGGTCATCCCGCCGTCCATCGGGTACATCATGTATGGCGTGATCACGGAGGAGTCCATCGGGAGGCTGTTCATCGCGGGGATCATTCCGGCAGTAATCATCTTCGGATTCTACTTCGCCTACACCATCCTGCGGGCGGCCATCAGCACCGAATCCCTGTTCGAGCGAGCGGACAATTCCGCTGCCGCCGAAACTTCCGCTGAAAAGAGCCCGGCGAAAAAGGCCCTTCCGGGCGTCATCCGCCGCAGCCTCTGGGGCCTCCTGGCCCCGGTTTTCGTCCTTGGCGGTATCTACCTGGGGGTGTTCACTCCGTCGGAGGCCGCGGCCGTCATGCTGGTCTACGCCATCGCGGTCACTCTCTGGATACTAAAATCCCTCACCCCGCGGCAGCTTCTCGATGCGATCCGTACCGGCGCCAAGGTGAGCTCCATGATCCTTCTGATCATCGCCGGGGCCAAGATATTCGGAGCGGTCACGTCCCAGCTCCGAATAGCCTCGGATCTCGTGGCCTATGTCAACGCGGCGGGCATCTCACCCATTGTCAGCCTGAGCCTCATCGCCCTGATGCTGCTCGTGCTGGGCATGTTCCTGGACGCGGCCTCCACGATGGTCATAACCCTCCCCATCTTTTACCCGCTCCTCGTGTCCGTTGGGTTCGACTCGGTATGGCTGGGCGTCTTCTACATCGTGATGCTGGAAGTCGGACTGCTCACACCTCCGGTCGGGCTCAACCTCTTCGTCATCAAGGGCATCTCCGATTTTCCCATGGGATCCATCGTGAAGGGAGTGATTCCCTTCGTCCTGATGATGCTCCTTGCCCTGGCGATCTTCACGATTTTTCCACAGATTGTGACCTGGCTCCCGAGCCGGATGGCAGGGTGAGACCACACCTCGAGGAATTGCAATGGACACAGGGTGGTTTAACTGATAAAGCACCGGAAGACTTGGGAACCCGCGAGTCCTTTCGCCGTCCGAGGACGTTCAAACCACCACCGATTCAGAGAGAACGGCCGACTTGGAGGAAACCGCCCCAAAAAGATATGCCGTCAATGTGTTGAGCGCCATTTTTGTCCTCGCGGGGCTTTACCTTTGCCGCCTGTACAGCTACCCCCTTTTCCACAGCATTGCCGAGATCTTCAGCATCGTGGTCGCCTTCGGCATCTTCATGGTGGCCTGGAACACCCGGGGGTTCATCACAAACAATTTCTTCCTTTTCCTGGGGATCGCCTATCCCTTCATAGGCGCAATAGACCTCATCCATGCCCTTTCCTACAAGGGCGTCTCCATCCTCCACGGGTTTGACTCGGACCTCCCCACCCAACTCTGGGTGTCCGCCCGTCTCATGGAGTCCCTCACGTTTGTCACAGCCTCGTTCTTCACTCGAAGGAAGGTTCGGGTTCCCCTGCTTCTCTCCGTCTATTTCGCGGCTGCCTGCCTGGTCTTCCTGTCAACACTCCACTGGCGCGTTTTTCCGGAGTGCTACCGGGAAGGCTTGGGCCTGACCCCCTTCAAAGTGATCGCCGAATACGGGGCCTCGGGCCTGTTCCTCCTCTCTGCCGGACTGCTCACCAGGAGCCGAGGCGACTTCGATCCCAAGGTCTTCAAGCTCATCCTGGCCTCTGTTTTCACGACCATTGCCTCGGAGCTGAGCTTCACACTTTATAGCGACCCTTACAGCGTCTTCAATCTCATCGGGCATTATCTCAAGATCGTCTCCTTCTATCTCATTTACCGGGCCGTGGTGCATATCGGGATACGCACACCGTACAGCATGATTCACGCCGACCTGAAACAAAGCCATACGAGACTGAGGGACGCCCACTCCGAGCTTGAAAAAAGAGTGGAGCAGAGGACCGCCGAGCTCCAGGAGGCCAACCGTCTCCTCCGGCAAGAGGTTCAGCAGAGGGAAAAGACACAATCCGCCTTGAATGCTTCCGAAGAACTCTACTACACCCTGGTGGAGGCCTCCCTGGAGGGTGTTTACATGGCGCAGGACGGGAAGATTGTCTTTGCCAATGAACGGTTCGCCTCCATCTTCGGCTACTCCCGGGACCAGATCGTCGGAATGGACACGTGGGAGTTCGTCCACCCCGAGGACAGGGCGGAATTCCTCGCGATTCAAAAAAAGAGGAACACCGGAGAGGAGGCCCCGGACGAGTACGAGTCCAGGGGCCTGACCCGGGACGGCCGGACCATCTGGGTGATCCGCAGGGTCAGTCTCGTAAATTATCATGGCAGCCCGGCCGTGCTGGGGAATCTGGCGGACATCACAAAACGGAAGGCACTGGAGCTCGAGCTCCAGTTTCTGTCCTCTCGAATCCTCTCCGCGGAGGAGATCGAAAGAAAGCGAATCGCCCGCGAACTCCACGACGGAATAGGCCAGCTCCTGGGGGCCGCCAAGTTCAGGATCGAATCCGTACTTCTCAGGGACGACGGCACGGTAAGCGAAGAGGGAAAAAGGTCTCTCCAGGACATCATATCGCTCCTGCAGCGCACCATCGAAGAGATTCGGCGAATCCTCGCGGCACTCCGCCCCTCCATGCTGGACGACCTGGGAATAGTCCCCACGATCAACTGGCTTTGCAGGGAATTTCATGAAACCTACCAGGACATTGCCGTGGACAAACAGGTGAGCCTTTCGGAAGGGGACGTCCCCGACGAACTGAAGACGGTCATATTTCGCGTGATCCAGGAGTCCTTCGCCAATGTGGCCAAGCACAGCCGTGCGGACAGGGTCCGGGTCTCCCTGAGCAGTATGGACGGCGCTCTCATCCTCGAGGTGGAGGACAACGGGGTCGGGTTTGACCGCAAAGACGTCCTTCTGTCCCACGAAACCCCCGGAATCGGACTTCAGAGCATCAGGGAACGGACCCGCATCTCAGGGGGGCACTTTGATCTCGAAACAGGCGTGCACATGGGAACGAAGATTAAGGTGGTCTGGCCTTTGCATCCCAAGAGGAATTCCGGCTTACTGATTTCCGATGATTCCCTTTTCCATGGCAAAAGCCGTCAGGGCGGCTGAATTGTGGAGGCCCAGTTTCTTCATGAGGCTCCCACGGTGTTTTTCCACGGTTTTTACGCTTATGAAGAGAAGATCCGCGATCTCCCTGTTCCTGTAGCCCTCGGCGATGAGTTTGAGGACCTCCCGCTCGCGCTGGGTCAATTCGTCCACGATGGACCTCTTCCTGGTCATTTTCTGCCCTTCCAGGTAGCCTTCGATCACCGCGCCCGATGCATCGGGGCTGAGATAGCGCTTCCCCTCGGAAACCGACCGAATGGCCATGAGCAGTTCGGCATGGGACGAGTCCTTGAGAACATACCCGTCGGCACCTGCCTCCAGTGAGGCATGAATGTACTCTTCGGACTTGTGAACGGTCAGGACCAGGATTCTGGTGCCGGGGTGTCTCCGCCGGATGTCCCTTATGGCCTCGAGGCCGTTCATCTTGGGCATGGAAAGATCTATCAGGATCAGGTCCGGGGCATGCTTGTCCACGCATCGAACCGCCTCCCGGCCGTTGTCGGCTTCACAGACGATCTCGATTCCCGGCTCGCCCGCCAGCAACGCGCGGAGGCCTTCCCGCAAAATCGTGTGGTCCTCGGCAAGGACCATCTTGCAGTGCTTCGGCATGGTACTCCCCCCTTGAAAGAGGCCCGTTGCCTGTTTCAAAAGACAAACCCCATACATCCACATCCCTTAAGAGAATTAATGGGGTGAATACCCTGGGATTATGGGGTGGAGACCCTATTTACCACAGAAAAGGCTTCCAGTAAACTCGATACAAAATTTTCTAAGAAAATATGGATTGAATTGTCGGGTTAAACAAATCGTAAAAGGGGCAAAATGAACAAAATCATGATTATCGAGGACGATCTTGATTTTCGTAAAACCCTTTGTTCAGTCCTTTTCGAGCGTTTCCCGGCCTTTTCCCTGCTGGAGGCGGGAAGCGGTGAGGAAGCGATCGAGCAAATGGGTCTGTTTGCCCCGGATCTCGTTTTGACCGACATCGGACTCCCGGGCGAGAACGGCTTTCAAATCATTCGAAGGATTCGGAAGGAGTACCCCAAGGTTGGGATACTCGTCCTGACGGTTCACCAGGATCTCGAATACGAGGAAGCCGCCTATGCCGCGGGAGCCAACGTCTTCGCATCCAAGCACAAGACATCGGCGGATGACATTTTTAAACATATAAATAGTTTACTCATGAGGCCATTGAGAAAACCGCCTGCCGACCATTTCGCGGCGCATTCAGGGAACCGGGGGGATGATCGGGGGCCTTAGGGGTGAGAAGGAGGTGAGCCTGTGAAAACCAGACGTAATCCGATTCATAGAGACGGAACCAGAAACGCCTTGTGTCCTCATTACAGAAAATGCCTGGATATGGCCGTTAAAAAGTCCTGGTCCTACTGGGATTGCGATGAGTGCGGTCACAAGGACACCATTGACCCAGAATTCAACATCGAAGGGACGTTGAGAAATCCAGTGACCTATTACGACTTGCCCATGGAAATTCATTTTAAGCTGTGATAATGTACTTTACAGGTTGATTGTCCTAAATTAGTTTGCTCTGGGATCAGGTTCACGGGAAGAGAACGCGAACCTGTTCAGTTGCACTCACAAAAAAAGGAGGCTAGTGACTTAAAATGAGAAGATTGCTGAGTTTGCTGTGTGTTTTCCTGATTGCGGCCCTTATGGGTGCCTGTGCGGCCGGCCCCGCGCCCGGTCCGCACGATGCCTTTCAACCCCAGGACCTCAACCCCCTCATCCGGTCGGGCGCCTATGTACCGAAAGTTGATTCCTTTCTGGTGATTCTGGATGCCTCCGGGACAATGTACAATGCTTACAACGGCCATCAAAAGCTGGATTTTGCAAAGGGTATCCTGAGCCGAATGAACCAGACCATTCCGGATATCCCCCTCACCGGAGGACTTCGGTCCCTGGGACAGAATTTCAGCTCAGGCACCAGGCTCATGTACGGGATGACCGGCTATTCCAAGGATGCCCTCCAGTCCGCCTTCGGCCCCATCACGGGCGGCGGCCTGACCCCGCTTGCCACGGCGGTATCGGCCGCAGAAGGGGACCTCCAGGCCGCTTCCGGAATGATAGCCCTGATCGTCTTGAGCGACGGTCTCAACACCGATGCATCCCCGATTGCCGCTGCCCAGCGGCTTAAGGAAGTGTTCGGCGACAGGTTGTGCATTTACACGGTCGTCGTGGGTGAGGATCCCAGGGGCGTTCAGGCGATGCGGCAGGTGGCGGACGCGGGCGCATGCGGTTTCAGCGTCAATGCAAACGACATCGCCACCTCCGAAGGCATGGCCAACTTTGTCCGCGATGTGTTCCTGGCCGAAGGTGAGGGCAAGCCCTTGGATTCGGACGGTGACGGCGTTCCCGACAACATGGACAAGTGCCCCGGCACCCCGCAGGGCGTCAAGGTGGACGCCGACGGCTGCCCCCTGGACTCTGACGGCGACGGTGTTCCCGATTACCTGGACAAGTGCCCCGGCACCCCGCAGGGCGTCAAGGTGGACGGCAACGGCTGCCCCCTGGACACTGACGGCGACGGCGTCTACGATTACATGGACAAATGCCCACGCACGCCCCGTGGCGCGGTTGTGGATGACCGCGGGTGCTGGGTCATCGAAGGCGTCCACTTTGACACCGACGAAGCCACGATAAAGCCTCAGGCCCGCCCGGTGCTCAATGCGGTTGCCTCTGTTCTCAAACAGAATCCCGGCCTGAAGGTGGAAGTCCAGGGCCACACGGACAGCCGTGGCACCGACGCCTACAACATGCAACTCTCGGAGAGGCGCGCACAGGCGGTTGTGGAATACCTGGGGAATGCCGGGATCGACACGTCCAGGCTCCAAGCCGAAGGCTACGGCGAATCCAGGCCCGCCGTTCCCAACACCTCACCTGAGAACATGGCCAAGAACAGGCGTGTGGAATTGAAGCCCCTCTACTGAGAGGGACGCCCGGTCGAGGCGCCGCCCCACGGTGGTGCATCGACCTCCTGCCTCAGCCGCAGCGCGGAGGAGCGGTCTTTGCCGGCCGCCGATCCGCGCGACGCGGCAATCCGGTTCCAAAAATCTCCGCTGCCGGGTAAAAGCGACCGTCCGCCCGGAGGCTTCCGGATTTTCATTCGACATCGGGCATGCGTTGTTTTATCTTCGAGTGGATTCCGGAAACCGGGAGGGCGCCGGCGTGAAGGCCGCGAAACGGGGGCCTTGACGCCGGAGCAATGCGCGAACAAACCGAAAACAGGAGGAAAGTCATGAATCGCGCCGTCAAATGGTTCCTGATCCTTGCCGGAGGGCTTGTGGTCCTCTGTATAGTGGCGCTCCTCGTCGCCCCCATGTTTATCGACGTTCAAAAATACAGGCCGATGATCGAGGAAAAGGTCACCGAGGCAACCGGTCGCCCCTTCACCCTGGGAGGGGATCTGGACCTCTCGCTGTTTCCGTGGGCGGGTATCGCGCTCTCCGACCTTCACCTGGGCAACCCCCCGGGGTTCGAAAAAAAGGACTTCCTCTCCGTGGACTCATTCGAGGTCCGGGTCAAACTCCTGCCGCTCGTCTCGAGGGACCTGCAGGTGAAAAAGTTCATTCTGGAGGGCGCGCAAGTGAACCTTGAGAGGAACAAGGAAGGGAGAACAAATTGGGAAGACCTGGGAGGCGCCCCCGCCGGAGGGGCAAAACCCGCCGAACCTTCAGAAGGGCCCACCCCGGGCGAAGGACCCGGACTTCCTCTCAAAAACCTGGCAGTGGGGGACTTTTCCGTGTCGGGGGCTCTCCTCTACGTGGACCATCGGAGCGGCCAGAGAAGGGAGATATCGGATCTCTCCCTCACACTCCAGGACGTCTCCTTTGACAAGCCCATAGGGATCGCCTTCACGGCGGCAATGGATGGAAAGCCTCTGGAGCTGAAAGGCCTGATCGGACCCCTGGGGCAGGACCCCATGAAAGGCACCCTGCCGGTGGACATGAACCTGAAGGCCCTGGGCCTTCTGGACATCGCCTTGAAGGGCACGGTTTCAGATCCCGCGGCAGCCCCCCGGTTTGATTTCTCCGTCAAAGCGGCGCCATTCTCCCCCAGGGACCTGGCGGCCCAATTGGGGACGCCGCTTCCGGTGGAGACATCGGACCAGGAGACCCTGACCCATGCCGCCCTCACAATGAGCGTCGCGGGCGGCACGGATGAGGTCTCCATCTCCAAAGGCGTCCTTGAGCTCGACCAGAGCAAGCTCGCCTTCACCGCCAAGGCCCGGGATTTTTCAAAGCCCGATGTCTTCTTTGACATGGAGCTGGATCGAATCGAACTGGATCGTTACCTCCCTCCCCCTTCCAAGAAAGAACCATCACAAAAGGACGAGGGAAAGGCCTCCGGCGAAAAACCGGCCCCGCCTGATTACGAGCCCCTTCGAAGGCTTGTCCTGGACGGCACTTTCAGAGCACGGGAACTCAAGGCAAAGGGCATGACGGTCAACGACATCCTCGTGAAGGTCGCGGCAAAGGGCGGGGTCTTGCGCGTGGATCCCCTGAGCGCGAACCTCTACGAGGGGTCCATCTCATCCAACGCGAGGGTCGACGTGCGCGGCTCGTCGCCAAAGAGCGCCGTGGATGTCACCATTAACGACATACAGGCAGGCCCTCTGGTCAAGGACCTCGCGGCCAAGGACATCATCGAGGGGCACGTTCGCGGGGACATCTCCATCAGCACCACTGGAGACCAGCCCGAGGCCATCAAGAAATCGCTCAACGGCAAGGGGAGCCTCATGTTCCGAGACGGCGCGATCGTGGGTGTCGACATCCCGGGTATGGTCAGGAACGTGAAGACGGCCTTCGGCGTGGAACAGCAGGCCCAGGACAGGCCGAAGACGGATTTTTCCGAGCTCAACGCCCCGTTCACCATCACAAGCGGGCTCATCAAGACGCCCGGCACGGAGCTCAAGTCGCCGCTCCTGCGGGTGGTGGCCTCCGGGACAGCGGACCTGGTGAGCGAGCAGCTCGATCTCCGCATCGAGCCCAAGGTGGTCGGCACCCTCGTGGGCCAGGGCGACACCCGGGAGAGGACCGGCATTCAGGTGCCCGTGCTCGTGACAGGCACCTTTGATTCCCCTAAATTCAGGCCGGACCTCAAGGGGATCATTGAAAAGGGCCTCAAGGACGGCGTCCCGGACGCCGAGGGGCTCAAGGAGATGATCAAGCCGGGTGCCAAGGAAGGGGCGAAAGACCAGGTGGAAGAGGTCAAAGACAAGGTGAAAGGGGTCCTCAAGGGTTTCGGCATCAAATAGTTTCCATCCATGAGTGGTCCTTTTCCGGAATCTCTTCAGACGCTGTTTTTGTGTTTCCGCACTCATGATTCTTTTGGAAGGAGAATGGAATGTCAAGACTGATGGAGTTGATCAAGGGCAGGAGAAGTATCCGCAAATATGAACCCGAGGGCCTGAGCGATGCGCAGATAGAACAGCTCCTCGACGCGGTGCGGTGGTCCCCGTCATGGGCAAACACCCAGTGCTGGGAGATTGTCACGGTGACCGACCAGGCCATGAAGGAACAACTCAAGGAGAACCTCTCAAAGGGCAATCCGGCCGGCAAGGGTTTTGCCCAGGCCCCCCTGATCGTGGTTTTGTGCGCCAAGCTCGAGAGCTCTGGTTATTACAAGAACGAAGCCACTACCAAATACGGGGACTGGTTCATGTTCGACCTCGGGATCGCCGCTCAGTCCCTGTGCCTCACCGCCTACGAGCAGGGCCTCGGCACCGTAATCGTCGGTCTCTTCGACCACGATCGGGTCAAAGACCTTCTCGGGGTCCCCGGGGGCTATGAAGTAGTCGCCATGATTCCCGTGGGTGTTCCAGCGCAGGAATCCAAGGCGCCCAAGCGACGGGAGATCAACGAGTTCACACACGAGGAAAGGTTCTGAACTTAAAGGGAATCACCTTCAGGAGCGGTCCGATTCGCCGAGGGCCCGGCCGACCGACTGAACGAACCGTTCAAAAGACTCCAGGCGAAACGCCCGCTCCTCGACCCTGAGCCCCTTGAACATAAGCCGTCTCAACCCGCGGGATATCTCCAGCTGGATCCCCCTGCCCCGGGAGCTCCGGTTGCAGATGTTCATGGCGTCCCTGCCCGGGAGTCGAGCACTCGTCCCCACGGCAAAGCCCGCCTTTTTCATGGACTCCGTCACCGAGCGCATGAGATCCAGATCCAGTCCACCCACAAAGACGATCGGATCCTCTCCCCTGCACCCGTGCACCGTCACCACGGTTTCCCCGCCCTGGACCAGTCCCATGGCTATGGGCTCGTCAAATCGGGTGCTGGGGATGTGAAGATCGCGGTTGGCGTGCCGCCGAATCCCCTCGAACGCATAAAAACTGTGTTTTGCATCGGCAAGAGCCTCCGCAATCTCAGAGGTCCCCGGCTCGATGTCGCCGCCGTGGGGGGCGATCACCAGGACACCGGATGATCTTCGGATCCAGCGTATTCGGTAGTCAATGCCCTCTTTTTCGGTGTCCGCCAGTTCCTTGTATGAACTGTACCTGCCGGAAGCCATGGAAAGACCCATCATTGCATGCCCTCAATGAAATCCCTGCCGCCCCGGAATTTACTTTGACCGGCACCACGCTTTCAAGGATAATCATGCGCGAAACGTAAAAATGATTTTTGAGAGGTCTTTAAGCCATGGCAACCGGCGCCTGTGGAATCCAATGCGATGCCTGCGCTCTTCACGCACGGGGGATATGCTCCACCTGCGGACCCGGGACGAGCCCGGAAGCGGCCCGAAAACTCGAGGCCCAGGTGCGGCTCCTGGGGGGGCCATGCCCCATTCTGGCCTGCGCCGTTGAGCGAGGCGTGGATCACTGCCCCCGGGACTGCGAGGAATTCCCGTGCGGCATCTTTGCCTCCAGCCCCTACCCATACAGCAGCGGCTACCTGGACATGCACCGGCGACGGAGGGCTGAGCCTCCGCCCGACAGGACGCCCTCGGGCGAACACGTGGAAGTGCCGGGCGAATACTGGGACCAACTCCTCACCCGCAACATCCCCGTCATCTGCAGCAACTCCGGGGCCCGAGAACACCCGGAAGGCATCCTGCTGCCGTTCTTGAAAGAGTATCTCCTACTGGACATTGAATCGCGGGCCGTACAGCACCAGGAACACACTCAATGGAAGAGATCCCTGGATCCCCTCCTCGAGCTCATCTGTCTGCTCTACCTCCTCCACGCCTCACCCGCCCGGGAAAAAGGCAAGCTGGCGGGCGCGCGGGAACTCAAGAACGGCCACTTTTTCACCGGCCCCCACGAACTGGACACGCGGCCCCTGCTCGAGGTCTTCGCCAGGGACGGGAGTGCCTTTCACAAAGCCGCCCGGCGGCTGGAAGGGGAGGCCGTGGACCTGGCCGACATCTCCTACCGGTTCCAGGTCTTTCCCAAGGTGCCGGTTTTTCTCCTCCTGTGGGAGGAGGACGGTGAGTTTCCCGCCCGCCTCACACCACTTTTCGACAGCTCCATCGAGGAGCACCTCGCGGCCGACGCGATCTGGGGCCTGTTCAATCTCCTGACAAAGAGGCTCCTGCTGGAGGCCCGGGCAGGACGAAACTGAAGCTCACGGTGGGCTCTGCCGGCAAGGGCCTGTCGTAGGTGCGTTCAACAAAGGTCACCCTCCCGCCGCGCTCCACGAGGAGCAGGGTGGAGGAACGGGTGCCGTAGGTGGGGCTCTCGATGTGCAACGGGGAAAGGACCCGCTCCCAGTCCAGGCCCACGCCCGTCTCCGGGAGATCGCGGTCCGGGGGCAGGGTCCGATCCTCGAGAATGGAAAAAAGGCTTTCCGGGGATGGGTCATCTTCGACGTCCAGGAGGCGCTCCACGCCTCGAACCCCGCGGACCACCTTGGGCCAGGGGGTGTTCAAAAGCCGGTTGCTGATGCCATGAACCCCCGGCGGGATCCTCAGAGCGCCCTCCCCGGAGCGGTTGGAATACCAGTAAATCTCGGGGCCTAGCCCTGCAATGATGTTGAAGCCGTTGTACCGGGGGCCTTCCCGGGCGACCGCGTCCAGAAAGGCGGCCGGGGGTTCCTCCCCTGTGAGAAATCGACTCACGAGCCGCCCTCTCGAAGGGGCCCCCTCCTTTCTCGAGGAGGGGTCCCGGTAGTTCGTGAGCGCGCAGACGCGGCCTTCCAGGGTCACACCCATCCAGGTCCCGCCGCCCCGGAGGTCCCTACCCGCAAGTACCTGGGGATAATCCTCCCAGAAGCGGGCCTGGGCGGTCTCCCGATCCAGAAACTCGTCCCTGTTCGCCCCAAGCACAAGGCTGTACCTGGGGTGGCGATCCACCGCCGTCAAGATGAGGCACACGGTTCTCCTCCTTTTCTATCTCCCCTTGAAGCGGGGCTTTCGCTTTTCCAGGAACGCCTCCCTGGCCTCGGCCATGTCCTCGCTGTGGAGGGAGCCGATGAAAAGGGACCGGATGGCCTCCTCCTCGGCCGGATCCAGGATGGGATACCGTGCGATGGCGTAAAGGGCGGACTTCGTGCCCTTGAGGGAGAGCGGGGCATGACCCGCGATCTCCTCGGCCAGTGAATAGGTGACTTCCTCGATCCGGCCGGACTCGACCACTTCGTTGACCAGACCCAGCCGCAGGCAGTCCGCGGCCTCGTACCGGCGGGCGGTCAGGAAGACCTCCAGGGTCCTGCTGAGCCCCAGGACCGACATGAAGCGCCTGAGCCCGTCGTAAGGGTACACGAGCCCCAGCCTGGCAGGGGGCATCCCCATCCTGACATCCTCCGAGGCAATTCTCAGATCGCAGGCGACAGCCAGCTCGCAGCCTCCCCCCAGGGTCAGACCGCGAACCATGGCGATGACCGGGTAAGGATAGTCCCTTATGGCGCACAACGCCCCCTCCAGGGGCGATTTTTCCTTGAGGGCCCCTTCCGCGCCCACGGAAGGGCGGACCGGGAGGGCCGCTATGTCATAGCCGGCGGAAAAGGCCCGCTCTCCGGCGCCGCGAATAACGACCACCCGAACGGTGTCGTCTTTTTCAAGGTCCCCCAGGACACCCGTCATCCTCTCCAGACATTCGTTGGTGAGGACGTTGTGCTTGTCCGGGCGGTTTATGGTCAGCGTGCAGACGTTTCCCGCTTTTTCCACGATGAGATCGGCTTCATCAGACACATCGACTCTCCTTTGATACCCTGGATGGGGTTCCTTCGCTCCCAGATCCCGGCCCACAGCCTTCGCAGCGGCAAAAACCTCGCATCGTCATCCCGGCCCCTCTTTCGTCATCCCGGCGAAAGCCGGGATCCAGCGGCCTTCGCGAACAGAAAGGCCCCGGCCTCAGCCAGTGAATCCCCCTTTTGGGATGATTTTCATCGGTATCGAGGTTTACGAAATCGAGGAACAGCGAAACCAAAAATTATTACCACAAGAGCACGAAGAAAGAAAGAGTGAAAGGCGATGGTCGCCCCGTGCCCGCGTTTCTCAAAAAAGAGTTGCCAAGTCCTCGAGGATCACGAAAAATTGATAAAAGACGCAGGCATTCGGAAAACACCCCATTGCAAGGAGCACCTCATGAGTAAATTGTCATTGCAGGCGATTCTGTGCGGCCTTTTATTCCTGGCGACCCCCTCCCATGGGAACCAGGTTCTCCAGTCCAATCTAGCAGACCAGGAAGCCGTGGAGGTCACTGTCTACAACAACAACCTGGGGCTTATCAAGGACGTTCGAACGACCGTCCTCCCGGCCGGGGAAGGGGAGCTCCGTTTCATGGACGTGGCCGCCCACATCCAGCCGGCCACGGTCCATGTGAGCCCGGTCGACCCGGCCTCCGGGTTTCTTGTTCTCGAGCAGAACTATGAGTACGATCTCATGAACGCGGAGAAGCTCCTTGACAAGTACGTGGGCAGGGAGATCAAGATCGTGGACTGGAATGACTTTCAGGACCGGAAGGACACCGTGGAGGCGACCCTTCTGAGCAACAACCAGGGGCAGGTCTATCGGATCGGCGGCGAGATTTACCTCGGACACCCGGGGATCAAGGTCCTGCCCGCGCTCCCCGGGAACCTCATCAGCAAGCCCACCCTCACCTGGTTGTTCAGAACCGAAAAGGCGGGTGAGCAGAAGATCCGGGTTTCCTACCTCACCGGCAACATCCAATGGAGGGCGGACTACATCCTGCTGCTGGATGAGGACGATGCCGGGGCGGACCTCTCCGCGTGGGTGACCGTGGACAACAGGAGCGGGGCCTTGTATCAAAACGCCCGATTGAAGCTCGTGGCCGGGGAGGTCCACAGGGCGGAACCCGAGCTCGGGACGGACAAATTGGCCCTGGGAAGGGCCATGGCGACGCCCCAGGCCGAGGAATTCAGGGAAGAGGCCTTTTTTGAATACCACATCTACGATCTGGAAAGGCCGACCACCCTCAAGGATCAGCAGACCAAGCAGATCCGCCTCCTGGAGGCCCCCGGCATATCTGTCGAAAAGGAACTTCTCGTCACGGGCTCCAAGTGGTATTACGCACGCAAGTTCCGCGACCTGCGGAAAAAGGAGCCGGTGAATGTCACCATTTCCTTTCGCAATGAAAAAGAGAACAAGCTCGGCATTCCGCTCCCCGCCGGGATCATCAGGCTTTACAAACAGGACAGCCGGGGCAGCCAGCAGTTCATCGGGGAGGATCGGATAGAGCACACCCCCAGGGACGAGACCGTGAGATTGAAGACCGGGGAGGCCTTTGACGTGGTGGCCGAAAGGGTGCAGACCGACTACCGCCAGATCACCACCGCGCTGCACGAGACATCCTGGGAGGTGACCCTCCGCAATCACAAGGAAGAACCCGTGGCCGTCTCCATTTTGGAGCCCCTGGCCGGGAACTGGAAGATTCTTGAAAGCTCCCACGCCTACACGAAGACGGATGCCTTTCACGTGAGATTCGAGGTGGAGGTCCCCGCGGATGGGGCGGCTAAGGTGGAATACACCGTCAGGGTGGGGTTGTGATCAAAATCGAAATCGAAATCGCAATCGAAGTCTCCGGGATCCCTTCGGGGCCTTGGAGCGTTTTGATTGAACATCTTTAAAAAGCATGACCACGAAGAAGAAGACCCGAAGGAGACGAAGAATATGAAAAACCTCAAGGACATCTATTCGCTCTTGGCCCTCTACAACCGACAGGCGAACTCGGAGATGATCGACGTTGTCTCAAAGCTCACAGGAAGGGCCCGCAGGCGGGATACGGGATCTTGGTTCGGGTCCCTGCACGGGCTCCTGAACCATCTCATCATCGCGGACATCCAGTGGCTCAACCGCTTCAAGCCGGTGTTTCCCGAGGCGCCGGTTTTGAAGGACCCCCACTTGTCACCTCCCGGAATTTCCTGGCACCAGGACCTGTATGAGGACTTCGCGGGCCTCGCGGAGGGGCGGGCGGTCGTCGACGGCCTTATTATTGCATGGTTCGAGGAGTGCCCCGAAGACAGATACGGAGTGACCTTCCAGTATGCGGATTCAGTCGGAACGCTCCGCACGGCTGTCGCGGGCCGCGCGTTCGTATACCTGTTCGTTCACCAGACCCACCACAGGGGGCAGGTTTCCCAGATCCTTGACTCCCTTGGGCTGCCGAACAATTTCGCGGACAACGGTCCTTTCCTGGAGGGCCTCGCCCCATGAGTCAGACGACTTCGTCCTCCGGCGCGCCTCCATCCAGGGCACCTTCCCGGGGGCAGGACATGCTCGGGACACCTACTCCCGGGTTGCACAAAAGGTTAACCAGGTGGATCTTTTTTTAGGCTCCACTCGGAAGGCTCCATTCGTTCGAGAGAAAAAGAGGGGGTAACATGCGTCATTTGGCAGCAACCGTTTCTCTATTATTTTTCCTTTCACTCACGGGTTGTGAGGGGCTCGGGGTTCGCGTCGGCGATGACGCGTACAGATCCGAGGGTCCCGGTCAAGGGCCACCCCCCTGGGCGCCCGCCCACGGCTACCGCGCCAAACACAGATACCGCTACTACCCGGATGCCGAGGTCTACTACGACGAATCGCGGGGTGTCTACATTTATTACGGCAACGGGCAGTGGAGGGTCTCCGCGTCACTTCCCGCCGGTGTGCGGATCGATTTCGGTGAATATGTGACCCTGGACATGGACACGGACAGGCCTTACGATTACCACGGTGAGGTCGTGAAGCACTACCCGCCCGGACAGGCCAAGAAAAAGTCCAAAGGGAAGGGAAAATGGAAATAGGCGATCCCCCCAAGGCTGGCGACGAAACGGGGCACGTCGAGAAAATTCTCGTGCTCCAACAGAACGGGAGAGGCGAGAGCAAGGTCCAGGGCATAAAGGAATACGGTTCGGGCCGCTTTGAGATCGAAATCGTCTCCATGGACACTCCTCTCCCCCAGGTCCTGGACGACACCCGGGGACTCCTGCCGGAGAGGATCGAAGCGGACCTGGTCCTCGATTTCCTCAAACACCCGGACCTCTCCCACGACCTCGCCGCCCTCTGCGTGTCCCTGAACATCCCCCTGATCGCCTCGGGCAAAAAGCTCAGGATCCAGGGGGTGCACTCCCCCCCCACCTGATGCGCCCTCACCCGGTCGGTCGGCCTGGGAAGGTACGGGGAGTTGTTCGGGGCGCCGCACCTCGAGGCAGAGGTGAGGGACGGGATTGTTGCCTGCGTGCGAGTCCTGCGCGGGGCCCCGTGCGGCGCCACATGGAAGGCCGCCAAGCGCATCGAGGGGCTGCCCGCTGGGGAAGCGGCCGTTCGACTCGGGCTGGAGACACAGTTTTTCTGCACCGCCGACCCCTCCGGGTGGGACCCCATTTACGGGAAGAGCCCTGTCCACTTTGCCGGAAACCACCACAAAGCCGCGCTGGAGAGGGCTCTCGCGCGGAAGCCTGGCCTCTTATGTCAATATTGATATAACTATTTAATATCACTGCATATTTCATTGACAAGCCTCCTCAAAATCATTTAGTATTTTATAAGACTGCACCCAACGAGTGTTCACCGGACCAGCTTAGAAGCCGCCGGTGAAGGACTTTATCTTCATTCCACAAGGAGGCGACAATGGACAAGATCCTGAGAATCGACATGGGCGCTCCGGGGGGCCCCGCCGCAATGGTCACCCCTCTTGGAGAATACGCGGGGCTGGGAGGCAGGGCCCTCACCTCGGCCCTCGTGAATAAGGAAGTCCCCCCCCTCTGCCACCCCCTGGGTGAGGACAACAAACTGGTCATCGCGCCCGGGCTCTTGAGCGGGACCACAGGGGCCATGTCCGGCCGGATGTCCGTGGGGTGCAAAAGCCCGCTGACCGGGGGAATCAAGGAGGCGAACGCCGGCGGCCAGGGCGCGCAGGTGCTGGCCCGCCTAGGTTATGCCGCCATCGTACTGGAGGGAAGGCCCGGCGACGACACCCTCTACAGGGTCGTCATCAACAAGGACGGTGTCACCGTCACCCCCGACAACGGCCTCAAGGGCCTGGGGAACTACGACCTGACGGAAAAGATCAAGGGGGAGTTCGGGGACAAGGTCGCGTGCATCTCCATCGGCCAGGCGGGTGAAATGAAGCTCTCCGCGGCTTCCGTTGCCTTTACGGACATGGAGTTCCGCCCCACCCGCCACGCCGGCCGAGGCGGGGTGGGAGCCGTCATGGGGAGCAAGGGCGTCAAGGCCATCGTCCTTGACGACAGCGGCATGAAGATGCGCAGTCCCAAGGACCCCGAGGCGTTCAAGGACGCCAACAAAAGGTTCGTGGAGGGCCTGCGGAAACACCCGGTGTCCGGCCAGGGGCTGCCCGCCTATGGGACCAATGTTCTGACCAATGTCATCAACGAGGCCGGGGGGTACCCCACCAACAACTTCTTCCTCGGCCGGTTCGACAGGGCCTCGGCCATCAGCGGGGAGACCCTGGCCGAGACCGAGACAAGCCGCGGCGGCGCCGCCACCCACGGCTGCCACAGGGGGTGTGTCATTCAATGCTCCGGCACCTATGTGGACAAGGACGGCCACTACCTCACCAAGCAGCCCGAATACGAGACTGTCTGGGCCCACGGCGGAAACTGCGGCATCAGCGACCTCGACACCATCGCCCTGCTGGATCGCCTGGACGACGACTTCGGGCTGGACACCATCGAGATGGGCGCCACCGTTGCCGTGGCCATGGACGCGGGCCTGGCCCAGTTCGGTGACGCGGAGGGCGCCGTCAACCTCGTCAAGGAAGTGGGCAAGGGGACACCCCTGGGAAGAATACTGGGCAGCGGCGCCGCGGTCACCGGGCGGGTCTTCGGCGTGGAAAGGGTTCCCGTTGTTAAGGGACAGGCCATGCCCGCCTACGACCCGAGGGCCGTCCAGGGGATCGGCGTGACCTACGCCACGAGCACCATGGGTGCTGACCACACAGCCGGCTACGCCGTGGCCACCAACATTCTCGGCGTGGGCGGCAGCGTGGATCCCTTGAAGCCCGAGGGGCAGGCCGAGCTGTCCCGGAACCTCCAGATCACCACGGCCGCCATAGATTCCACGGGTATGTGCCTTTTCATCGCCTTTCCAGCCATGGACCAGCCCGAGACCTTCCAGGCCCTGATCGACATGATCAACGCCTTTTACGGGATGAGCCTCACGGCGGACGACGTGACCGAGTTGGGGAAATCCGTCCTGCGAAACGAACGCGATTTCAACAAGAGGGCGGGGTTCGGCGCGGAGCAGGATCGCCTCCCCGCATTTTTCAGGAAGAACGCCCTCGCCCCCCACAACGTCACCTTTCAGGTTCCGGACGAAGAACTGGATTCGGTCTTCAAATTCTAGCCGGAGCCTGAAAACCGGACCATCGCACGGGGAAGGCCCTTTTGGGGCCTCCCCGTTTTCATTCACGGGAGCCGGGGTTTGAAATCAGAAAAAAAGCAAAAGATCACCCTCACCGTAAAAAGCCCCTTCGAAGGCCTGTTTTTCCCGCTGCTCCAATCCGGCGTTCGGGTGGAGGTCAACACGGGGTGCTCCATCCGGGATCTCCTCTGCCGCCAGATCGGTATTCCGCCCGAATGTGTGGATGAGCGCATCCAGACAATCTTCCTGAATGGGAAGCCCGTGGACAGGCCCGAGGAGGCGACCGTCGGCCGGGACGCGGTCATCGCCCTGTCGGCGGCCCTGCCCGGGCTCCTGGGGGCCACCCTCAGGAAATCGGGGTTCTACGCCTCCCTGAGACAGGGGATCACCCATGAAGAGACCCGCGTCGAATCCCCCGCCTCCCGGGGCTTTGTCACGCTCAAGGTCTTCAACGTCCTGCTCAAGGAACTGGCTCCCGCAATCCTGCGGAAAGGCGTCCACGTGGAGTCCGGGCGGTTGGGGGAATTGTTCAAGGGGGTGGGCTCGAACCGGCTGGCACAGGTGATCGACGCCCAAGTGGACGGGGAAAAGATCCGGGCCGAAGGGCTTCACAAGGCTTCCCTATACCGCGGAGATTCCGTCGAGCTTGTGGTGGAGATCGTTTGAACCTCACCCGCCTGCAACCGGTGGAAATATCCCCACGCGGTCCCCGTGCCGAAGCGCGGTGGATTCCTTCGCGTGGAGGCCGTTGACAAAAACGAGCTTCACCACGCCCTCGGGAACCTCGAGCATTTCCAGAAGATCGCCGACCGTGGCGTCCTCCGGGAGTGCCACATGTGCCGCGCCCTTCTCCGCCCCTTCCGGGGCGTAGCTCATCAGGGATGCAAACAGCCTCACGTCGACCTTCATTGATAACCCACCTCCGGGGAAAGGGGGATTCGGCTCTTCTGAAATGTCCCGGTTCCCGCGGCGAGCCGCCTTCCCCTCTCGTCGTAGACCTCCGCCCTGGCAAAGAAAAGGGTCGGCGATCGATTCACGAATTCTCCCACCGCCTTCATGGTCCCCCTGGCGATGGGCCTGATGAGCTGCACGTCGAACTGGACGGTCAACAGGAATCGATCCTGGACAAGGGAGCTGCAGGCGAAAAAGGCGGCGTCGTCCATGAGCTTGAAATAAACGGAGCCGTGGGCGGCGCCCGCGCTGTGGAAAAAGTCCTCCCGGACGTCGATCTCGACCTCCGCGCGCCCCCTGGAGATGCTCATCACGGCCCTGAAATACGCATTGCAGGGGCCCGCGGCATACATGCGCTCGAGTTTCCTGAAGTGGGTTTCTCTATTCGTGTCCACGCTGATGTGCGCCTCTCGCTCGATTCCATTCCCCCAACTGACGAGCATAGGATGCAACACGGCGGCTGTCAACCCGAGGCCTTCGTGCCTTTCCCGTCCTTGTGGTAATGCTTTTCAGTTCTTCGCGGTAATGCTATATATAAATGGGACGTCACACGGTCATTGGGATCGGTCCCCACGTGAACACCCAGCCCGAAAAGTCCGCGAGAAACGGTTTGGCAAAGATAAACCACAGGATCCGCAGAATCAAACAGGGCCTTGACGAAACCGTCCGGTTTACGACCAGGGACATGTGGAACATCCACAGGAAGAAGCTCCCTCGCCACCGCGCCTTCCTGATCCGAGTGCTCCGGATCGTCGTGCTCACTATCCGCGGGCTTTCCGAGGACCGCTGCCACCTGAGGGCCTCCTCCCTGACCTTTTATTCCCTCCTTTCCATTGTCCCGGTCCTTGCCATGGCCTTTGGAATCGCCAAGGGTTTCGGGTTTGAACGGGCACTCCGGAACCTCATTCTCGAGCAGCTTGCCGGCCAGGAAGAGGTGGCCAGGCGAATGATCGAATTTTCCCAGGCCATGCTCGAGAATGTGAAAGGCGGGGTCATCGCGGGCATCGGGGTCATCCTTCTCTTCTACACGATCATCAAGATCCTTTCCCATATTGAAAACGCCTTCAACGACATATGGGGTGGACAGAAACCCCGAAACATTTACAGAAAAATCACGGACTACCTCTCGGTCGTCATGATCTGCCCGGTCCTCTTCCTGGCCTCGAGCACGGCCACGGTGATCATCGCAAGCGGCGTCAAGGGGATTGTCAATCAAATCGTCCTCCTGGGCCCGGTGAGCCAACTGATCTTCTTTCTCCTGAAATTTCTGCCTTACTGCGTCCTCTGGATACTCTTCACCTTCCTTTACATGTTCATGCCGAACACGAGGGTCCGGTTCACATCGGCCCTCATCGCCGGGATAGTGGCGGGCACCTTGTACAATTTGTTTCAGGCGGCCTACATCCTTTTTCAGGTGAACATGTCCCGATACAACGCGATCTACGGGAGTTTTGCCGCCTTGCCGCTCTTCTTCCTCTGGCTGCAGTACAGCTGGCTGATCGTGCTGTTCGGCGCTGAAATCTCGTTTGCGCATCAGAACGCGGACACCTATGAATACGAGAGAGAGTGTCTGAACGTGAGCCATGCCTACAAGACGCTCCTCTCCCTGAGGGTGGCCCACCTTCTGATAAAGAATTTCAACAACGGCGTTCCTCCATGGACGTGTCACGAGATTTCCCAACACCTGGAAATCCCCATACGGCTCGTGACCCGGATCCTCCGTGAACTGACCTCGGCGGGTGTGCTCACCGAGGCGAACCTGGAGTCGGGCCGGGACACGGGATACCAGCCCGGACGCGATCCGCAGGAGCTCACAGTAAAAGCGGTCCTGGACGCCCTGGAGAAAAACGGCAGTTACGCCGTCCCCGTGGCCCAATCCCCGGAGCTCGAGGCCCTCGCCCACAGCCTGAAGTCGTTCGGGGACATCATAGAGGCCTCGCCCCCGAATCTCCTCCTTAAAGAGATTTAAGACTGTTCCGTGTCAGCGGTCTCCTACTCCGGCGTGAAAATGCGGGTCTTTAGTGGCATATAATTTGCATAATAGCAAATCCAAGCCCTTGGGATTACACGAAAAGGGAAGTCGACTCCGTGAGGAAACTTTACGCGCCATTGCGAATTAATGAAAAGACAGGACATTTTCAACCGGCCGGATTTAGAGCCTTTTCAGCGGCCGGTGACACATAATTGACAGGCGGCAGATCTTTTTTTATTTTATGAGCTTTCGTGATTTCGTTTTCCGGCAGGAAGAACGCCCCTTTGAACCAGACCAGAAAAAAGGGCATCCAGACCCTTAATTTTGACCACCTCGTGGGCAAAGAGGTAGGGACAGCAACCCTCTTGAGGGAACTGGCCCGCGGGGGAATGGCTGTGGTCTTTGTCGCCTACCAGCGGACGCTGAAGAGACAGATCGCCGTCAAAATCCTTCCCAAGGTCCTCATGACATCGGAGGCAGCGGCGGGTTTCAGGCAGGAGGCCGAGACCGCGGCCATACTCTCTCACCCGAACATCGTACCCATCTACGAGGTCGGAGAGACAGAGGACTTTCTCTTCTTCACCATGCAGCTCATACAGGGCAGGCCGCTGTCCTATTTCGTCTCCAGGGCGCGGCACCACGTGGTCCCCTCCAGGCGGTTCCTCCCCTTGAAAACCGCTCTCCGGATCATGCTCCCAATCCTGGATGCCCTGGATTATGCCCACAGGCAGGATATCGTGCACAGGGACATCAAGCCGGCGAACATCCTGGTGGAAAAAGAGTCCAGCCGTCCCATTGTCACAGATTTCGGCATAGCCAACATCATCAGGGGTTCTCATGCGTCTTCCCAATCGATCCAGGGGACGCCCGTGTACATGGCCCCCGAACAGATCGTCTCCACGAACCTGGACGGGCGGGCCGACATATACGCGGCCGGGCTCGTCCTCATGGAGCTGCTGGTCTCGCGCCTCCCCCTACCCGGTCACAACACCAAAAGAGAACTCATGAAAAAAAAGCTGCTTCTGAAAGACGACTTCCTACAGAAGAGGCCTTCCGAGATCAACGAGGCCCTGGCCCCCGAGATCGACGAGATCCTGGCGAAAGCGACCGCATTCAAGGCAGAGGATCGCTTCAAGACGTGCCGCGATTTCATCAAGAGCCTGGAGTCTTACAAAAAGCGCGCGACTATCAAAAACAAAGGATAGGAAAGAACAGTGAAAGATTCAGTCCGCTTCAAAAGAAATCTCGGGCAATTCGGGCGGGCCTTGTCCCTGCTGCTGAACCGCGCGACCATGTACCAGGCCAATCATCCCTATTTCAAGGAATCCCTGGACTCTTTCTATTCCGTTGCGGAAGAACTCCTCAGCAGCGTCTCTCCCCTTGCCTTCATTTTGACCCAGGAACGGTTTTTCATTGACGAGGAACCCCTGGACCCCAGGATCAACGTGGGCCGCATGATCACGCACTTCAAAAAGGCCGAAATCGAGTCGGTTTCCTTTTACCAGGGAGTCACCAAGAATGAACTGAGATCCTTTGTGGAGATATTCACGGCGCTTCACAACTACCCCAATGCCGATGCGATGACCGCGGCCTTGAATCGCAAGAACATTCAAAGCATAAAAATCAACCATATATACTACCGCAAGGTCTCGAGCGAGGATGAGATCGTCTCCAGGGACGCCTTGAAACAGATGAGCCCCGAGATCTCCGCCGAGGCGGAGCGAAGGACAAAAAAGCTCTTCCTGGACTCCCTCATGGAAAATGTCCTGTCCGAAGAGCTCACAAAGACGCTCACAGTGAAGAACCTGATCCAGGATCCCCCGGAATTTTCAAGGACCATCATCGCAAACGATCTGGCCGCCGCGGCCAGGGCCTCCTCTGGTGAAGGGATCGGCGGGTCCGCGGGCGGAGGACCCGGCGGCGGGGGGGCAAGCCCGGCGGGGGGTCCGGCGGCGCCCGGCGGCGACACAGGAGATGCACCTGGAGAAGGCACGGGATACGGCCCTGTCCAGGGTGCAGTGGGAGGCAAGGGGACACCGGGTGGGGAGCCGGGCCATGGACCGGGGACCGGCCAAGGCGCCGGCCGGGGAGAGGCGGATGCCGGAGGCGGGACGGACCAAAGCCCGACAGCCGCGAAGGGCGGGTCCACCGGCGGCCCGGGTCCCGTCCTCGCCCAACAGCTTCAACTCTTGGACGACGAGATCGAGAAGAGCCTCAAGGGCGAAAGTGATGTGGATCTCGAGTCCCTCGCAGAGGCTGTCTTTCAAATGAAAGCCGAGCTCATGGGCGGCATCGAGGCCCAGAAGGCGTTGGGCACGGCTTACGAGAACGAGCTTGCCATACTGGAAAAGGCCAACGACCTCACTGACAAGGTTTTCATTCAGTTGGTCAAGGACGAGTACAAGACGGGAAAGATCACCCCCGCGAGGATGGCCCAGATCCTGCGACGACTCATCCCAGATCCGGACGAACTCAGTCGCCTGCTGCCCAAAATCAAGGTCGCCCTCCTCGAGGAAGGCATGCCCCTTTCGGATTACCTCAAGCTCGTCAAGGAGCTGCGAAGGGAAATCGAGGACGAGGGCCTCGCCCGGCTCCTGTTCGAATCCTCCGAGCAGGTGGGGGTGGACGGCGACGAACTGATCCAGGAGATCAAAAAAGATCCCAGGCACGCGGCGGAACTCATCTCCCTGGCCGCGGAGATACGAAAGGGGACAGGTGACGAGCAGGCCCTCACCGACATCCTTGTAGAGTACGTGGAGAGCCTCGGGACCAGCATCACCCAGGACATGGCCGGCAAGGACGGGATGGAAAACGAAGACCACCTCAGGCAGGTCATGAGCGGGGTGGAATCCAAGCTGGTCAAGCAGCTCCGAGGCATGGACCTCCAGGAGGAGATCCTCACGCGCATTGAGAGCAAACTCAATCAGCGTCTGGATACCATCGTGGACGACCTCAAGGTGCAGTGGCTGAAAGCCTCGCCCCTGGCCTCGGGAAGCAGCCCCAAATCCCTGACCGTTCTGCAGACGCTGGAGCGAAGCATCAGCGAGGAAGGGGAGCTTGCGACCATCATAAAGGCCGTCAGGGAAAAGGTGGACCGGGAAGACCTGGAAGAGGACGATTTCACTCTTATTTACGAGGAGATCGAGTCGGTCAAGAGGGAACTCATGGAGGAGGAATCAAAGAAGGTCATGCCTGAAGGCGTTCTAAGCCTGGAGAACATGACGCTGTTTGTGAAGAAAGAGATCGCCAAGGCCGCGAGGTACGATCTTCCTTTTTCCGCGCTCGCCTTCTCGGTGGTGACGGCAAAATACAAGGAGGCCCACAGGGACAAGAAGATACCAGCCCAGCATCTGCTGGACTATGTCCTCGTCAGGCTTGCCCGGGTTGTGAGAGATACGGACATTGTTGGGAAGTTCAAAAAAAACCAGATGATAGTTCTTTTGCCCATGACCCCGACCCGCGATGCGAAACTTGCCCTCAAGAGGACCATGAAGCTGCTTCACTCGGATCCCTTTGAGATACAGGGTGTGCCTCTGGATGTGAAGATCGCCGGGACCGCAATCACCTTCGTCCCCGGGCAGATGCCGGATGCAAAGGCCTTCATGGACACCGTATCGACGGAAATCGTGGAAATGGCGACGCGTGTCAAGAATATCCATTCACTCTACTGAGTGGGGACAGCCTTAAAGACGATGACAGATAATTTCATCACGGAGGATGCACGGATCAAAGAGAAAAGGAAAAGGAGGTCAGGCCGGCTGCCGTATTTGAAATCGGATGAGATTTTTTGAATCCGGATCAATGCTTCGGCCGAGTTGAATAACCCCCCTCCCGGAGAGGGTGAAATTCTCGTTTTTCAACACCACCTCTTCCTCGCCTTCCACGCGAACGCACGTGCCGTTCAGGCTGAAGTCGTACAGGGTGAAGGCGTTTTGCATAAAGACAATATAGGCGTGTGTCCTGGAGACGTTGGGGCTCCGCACAACCAGGTCATTGTGGCTCTTGCGGCCCAGGGTGAGTATGGGTTTTTTCCGGTTCATGCGGAAGGTCCGGCTTCCGGCCCGGAGCTCCAGCATCCTGTCCGGCACACTGGGGGGCTTGTGGACGGATTTACCCGAACACTCCCTGCACAGGATGTAACCCGGGGAGCCCTCGATCTGCTCCCTGGTGAGAAGCATTCGGCAGCCGCATTCCTCACAAAAGGCGACTATCTCCGGTTTTTCGTCCGGGTGGGGTTTCATGAAAAAATTATATATCACACGCGAAGGACCCACAAACGAATATTTTGTACCCCCTTTCGGCACTGAACGGGGTTCACCACCATGGTATGGAAAATATTTTTCACATTGATTTTGTTGTTTCTATATGTTATTAGGCCCAAAATTCAGCGGGGAGGAACAGTGATTTGCTGTTTTTTTTGCGAATGATTTTCAGAATTTTCCATTCAAACCGCGCTCCGGGGGCGCACAGGTGAGTCGGATGAGGCGATCCAGGCAGGGTTTCACGCTCGTCGAGTTGATGATTGTCATCATCATCCTTGGGGTGCTCGCGACAATCGCCATGGCGTTCTTTGCCAATCTCACAACACAGGCCCGCATATCCGCCATGGATTCGGACCTGGAGAGCGCCTACAAGGCCGCCGTCGCCTATTTCGTCGACCACCCCGGGGGGGTTGTGGATGAGGCGGGGCTCTTGAACTACGGATATTCTCCCACGGATGACGTCCAGATCGCGGTCACGGACGGCAACGAGGATACACTTGTTTTCACGGCCACCCACACGAAGCTCCCGGGAACGACCTGTCAGATAAACAACCGGGGCGAGATCACTCACTAGGGGTGGAGTCACCATGCTAAAGAAAAAAATTCGCTCGAAATACCTTGTCAAACACGGGCTGCAGCTGGGACTGGCCCTCCGTTTCCTGATTGTCTTCGTCCTCTTCAGCCTCTTCATGCTCTTCGAGGCCGCCGCGATCTTTTGGCCGGTCCTCACGATTCATGTCCCGAGCAGGCTCCTGGAGGCCTCGGTGAATGTGGCCCTGATCAGGCTGGCCTATTTTTCCGTCCCCATCGCCCTCGTGATCGTCGCCCTGGTCGTCGTCCTGACCCATCGAATCGCGGGCCCCCTTTTCAGGATCCAGAAAACCTTAAAGGAGATCCTGGAGACCGGGAAGGCCTCCCCAATCCATCTCCGAAAACACGACGAACTCCAGGAGTTCACAGGACTCATAAACAGGTTCACAGGGCTCCTTGAAAGAGACGGCAGCCTCGAAACCTCGGAAGAGAAACGATCGAAGCATTCGCGGTAAGCGCTGGTTCATTTTTCCCCGGTCTTCCATTTTGAATCCGCCTTGAATTAAAAATTGCTTCAGGTTCAATCCATGGGATCTTTTCACGTCTTCACAAGCAATCGTCTCGAACGGTTGAGCGAAGCCCTCGCCCGGATGGTGCAAAACCCTCTGAGCTCCCCGCTGAACCCGGAGATCATACTGGTGCAGAGCAAGGGAATGGAGCACTATGTCTCCCTCAGGCTGGCTGAGCTGCTGGGGGTGTGCGCCAACGTGGTCTTCCCCTTTCCAAACCGGTTTCTGGACGATCTTCACGAGCGAGTCACGGGCTCGCGCACAGCCCAAACGCCTTTTGATCCGAAGCATCTCAGGTGGCGGATCATGAGGCTCCTGGGGGAAGCGGTTTCAGAACCTGCTTACGCTGAAATCGCCTCCTACCTGAGGGGCGACCACAAGGGACTGCGGCGTTTTCAGCTGGCGGAAAAAATTGCGGACACCTTTGACCAGTATTCCGTGTTTCGGCCCGAGATGATCCTCTCCTGGGAAAAGGGGCGACACGACGGGTGGCAGTCCGCCTTGTGGAACCGCCTGGCGCGGGATGCGCCCGAGGCCCCTCACCGCACGAAAAAAACGCGGCAGCTGTTGAACGTGCTCGAGGGGCGCCGCCCGGTCAAAGGCCTGCCGGAGCGCGTGTCCGTGTTCGGCATCTCCGCTCTTCCCCGTTTTCACCTGGAGGCGCTTGCCGGCCTTTCACGGCACGCCGACGTTTACTTCTACCTGATGAATCCCTGCCGGGAATTCTGGGGAGACATCGTAAGCCCCCGGTCAGCGGCTCATGAGCCGGAGGATCCGGAGACCCGCTCGGAGGAGGCGGACCTCCACCTGGAAAGCGGCAACCCGCTCCTCGCCTCCCTCGGAAAAATCGGCAGGGATTTTTTCAACCTCTTGAACGAGGTCCCGGCCGTGGAGCACGACCTTTTTGAAGATGTGGCGGGGGCCTCCCTGCTCGAGCGCATCCAGTCGGACATCCTGAACCTCCGCGACCGCGGGAAAACCGGAGAAAAAACGCCGGTGCGCCCGGGGGACCGTTCCATACGCATCCACTCGTGCCACAGTCCCTTGCGCGAGGTGGAGATCCTCAGGGACTGCCTTCTGGAAGTTTTTGAGGAGGACCCTGGAATCCTTCCCGGTGACGTCCTGGTGACGGCCCCGGACATAGAGGAGTACACCCCGCTGATCAAGGCGATCTTCGATTCGCCTCCGTCCGCGGAAGAGGCCATCCCATACAGCATCGCGGACCGCACCCTGATCGGCGAGAGCGAGACCGTGGAAACATTCCTGCGGCTCCTGAACCTTGCCGGGGATCGATATGCAGTCTCCCGTGTGCTCGCCGTGCTCGAGGCACCGCCGGTCATGCGCCGGTTCAGCCTCCATGAGGAAGACCGGGATCGGATCCGCGCCTGGGTGGTCGAGACCGGCATACGATGGGGCCTCGACGGCTCTCACCGCGCCGCGCAAGGGCTCCCGGACTTTGAGGAAAACACCTGGTCCTCGGGGGTCCGGAGGCTCCTCCTCGGCTATGCCGCAAGAGGCCGTGGGCGCCGCACCTTCAGGGGGATCCTGCCCTATGACGAGATCGAGGGGAGCGACGCGGATCTCTTTGAAAAATTCCTGGATTTTGCGACGGCAATCCACGAGACCCTGCCCGGCCTGGAGACCCCCTGCCTCCCCGGACAGTGGGGGCGGAGGCTCGAGCAGACCCTGGAGAGGTTCTTCCTGCCGGACCAGGGGGGTGAGTTGGAATTCGCATCCCTTCGGAAGGCCTTCCTGGAGATAGCCTCCGCGGAAGACCCCGATGTCGCCGGCCTCAACGAGCGGCTTGAACCGGATGTCGTCCGGTACCTGTTGAAAAAAAGGATGGAAAGAGAGGGGTTCGGTTTCGGCTTCATGACCGGTGGGGTGACCTTCTGCGCCATGCTCCCCATGAGGAGCATCCCCTTCAAGGTCATCTGCTGCCTGGGCATGAACGGCGATGCCTATCCGAGGGCCCACCACCGCCCGGAGTTCGACCTCATGGCGCGAAATCCCAAGCCCGGTGACCGATCCCGAAGAAACGACGACCGCTACATTTTCCTCGAAACGATCCTGTCGGCCCGGAGACGCCTCCACGTAAGCTATGTGGGCCAAAGCAACCAGGACAACACCCCTCTCCCCCCTTCGGTCCTGGTGACCGAGCTCATGGAGGTCGTCCAGCAGGGTTTTTCCCTGCCCCATGGAGAAATCCTGGACCAATTGATAATCAAACACCCGCTCCAGGCGTTCAGCCCCGCCTATTTTGCGGCGGAATCCCCCTTTTTCAGCTACTCGTTGGACCACCTGGAATCCGCGCGGGCCCTCGTGAACCCCAAAAGGCCCCGGCCGCCTTTCTTCACCCGGGGGCTCGCAGACCCCGGTCCTGAGTGGAACGAACCAACCCTGGACGCACTGGACGCCTTTTTCCGGAACCCTTCGTCCTTTTTCCTCGGGAAACGGCTGGGCATCCGTCTGAAAGACGAAGAAGGCCTTCCCGAGGACAGGGAATCCTTTGACCTCAAGGGTCTCAATCGATATCTCATGGGCGGGGAGCTGCTGGGGCGCTCCCTGAAGGACGAAGACATCTCTGAAAGCTATCCCTGCCTCAAGGCCGCCGGCCGCCTTCCCCACGGGACGGTCGGCCGGTTCCTCTGCGAAGACCTGATCCAGGAGGTGGAGGACTTCGCCCAGGGGGTCCGATCGGTTGCGTGCGACCCCCCATGGGAGGCCCGCGAGATGGAGCTGGAAATCGACTGCTTTCGCCTCAAGGGCCGATTGGACGGGCTCCATCCCAGAGGGGCCGTGATCCACCGCTTTGCCGCCATCCAGCCCAGGGACCGTCTGAGCGCGTGGATCCGACACCTCTTCCTGAACTGCCTGGAAGGCGGCTTCTCCGCGGGTCGTGAGACCTTCCTCCTGGGCCTTCCCCAGCGGAAGGGAACAGATTCCGGGTGGACCGTCCTCCGGTACAGGCCCGTGGAAAACCCGCGAGAGGTCCTCGAAAAGCTTCTTCGTGCATACAGGAGCGGGCTCCGGCGCCCCCTCCATTTCTTCCCAAAGACATCCTGCGCCTTTGCGGAGCCTGTCGTGTCGAAAAACGCCCCTTTCGCCGAGGCTCTCGCCCAGGCAAGAAAGGCCTGGGAAGGCAATGATCACATAGACGGGGAATCCGCCGACGCGGCGGCGGCCCTCTGCTTTCGAGACAGGGACCCCCTGGCTTCGGGGGAGTTCACCTCGGCGGCCCTCGAGATCTTCGCACCCCTTCTGAGACATGAAGAAAAATGGAAACCCACGGAAGCTTCGACATCCTGAACGCGCCGCTCAAGGGCGGAGGCCTCATAGAGGCGAGCGCCGGGACCGGCAAGACGTACACCCTCACCGCCCTCTACATCCGGCTCGTGGTTGAAAGATCCCTGCCCGTTGACAGGATCCTGGTGGTCACCTTCACGGAGGCCGCGACCAGTGAACTCAAACAGAGGATTCGGACCAGGCTGCGGGATGCCGTCCGGGGGTTTTCCGGGGAACCCCCGAAGGACGCATTTCTGAACGAACTGGTCGCCGTCTCGGAACCGCGTCCCGCGCTCCGGAACCTGCGCAGGGCCCTCAGGGACTTTGACCAGGCGGCTGTCTTTACCATTCACGGTTTTTGCAGGCGGGTGCTCCTCGACCACGCCTTCGAAAGCGGCCTTCCTTTTGACACGGAGCTCGTGACCGACGTCTCGACCTTTCGGCGGGAAATCGTGGAGGACTTCTGGAGGCGGCACATCAGCACGGCCTCCCCCCTCTTTGCCCGCTACGCCCTGGAAAACCGGTTCACGCCGGGCGACCTCTCATCCCTTGCCGCGTCGGTGCCCGGGCCCGTGCGGCCCCTCGTGCTGCCGGAGGTCCCCCCTGTGGACACCCGGCCCCTTGAAGAAGCCTACCTGGACGCGCTTTGGAGGGTCAAGGCTGCCTGGGGGGAATCCTGTCGCGAGGTCGAGGGGATCCTCCTGGACCACGAGGGGCTCCACCGCGGGAAATACAGAAAGGATTCCGTGAGAAAATGGCTCGTCCTCATGAAATCCTTCGCAGATCCCAAAGCAGGGGACCGGTTCACTTTCAGCGGGTTTGTAAAATTCACAGCGGGCCACATCGCATCCTCCATGAAAAAGGGGCACCCCCCACCTTCCCACCCCTTTTTCACCGAATGCGAAAGGCTTATCCACGCCGAAGAAGACCTCCTCAACGGCTACTCTCTCGAACTGGTCCAGCTCAAGGCCGAGCTCCTGGACGAGCTCCGGGACGAGCTACGCGCCCGGAAGGATTCCCGCAACGTTCAGTCCTTCGACGATCTCCTCCTGAACGTGCTTCGGGCCCTGGAGGGGCCATCGGGGAAGCGCCTTGCCCGGACTCTCGCCGAACAATTCGAGGCCGCCCTCATCGACGAGTTCCAGGACACGGATCCGGTCCAGTACGGGATCTTCAAAAGGATCTTTGCCGACCCTGCGACTCCCCTCTTTCTCATCGGGGATCCCAAGCAGGCTGTCTACGGATTCCGCGGGGCGGATGTTTTCGCCTACCTGGAGGCCGCCCGGGGAGCCGAGCGACGCTACACGCTCCCCAGGAACTACCGGTCCGATCCCCGGTTGGTCCGGGCCGTGAACGCCATTTTCAGACGCCACCCCAGGCCGTTCGCCCTGGAAGCCATCTCCTTTCCAAGGGTCGAACCGGGGCTGGACGAGAAAGATCTTGTCGTTCTCCGCCTGGACGGCGGCAAGATGCCCGCCCTGGAGGTGAGGGTGATCTCATCCGAGGGGAGGCAAGGGTCAAACGGAAAGATCACCAAAGGGACGGGGATGGACCTCATCACCAGCGAGCTGTGCGCGGAGATATCCGGGCTCGTCTCCCTCGGGCGTCAGGGCAGGGTCTTTCTCGGGGAACGACCCCTTCGGGAGGAAGACATGGCCGTGCTGGTGAGGACGAACCGGGAGGCCCGCATCGTGCAGCAGTCCCTGGCCGGGGCGCGCATCCCATCCGTCCTCCACACCCTCAGCAGCCTCTTCGAGACGCCCGAGACCGTGGAAGCGGCGCGACTGCTCTCGGCCGTGTCCAGGCCCGAGTCGGAAGGCCTTGTGCGTGCGGCCCTGAGCACGGACATCTTCGGGTTGTCGGCCGAGGACATCGAGGGGCTCATCCTGGAACCGGAGTCCTGGGAGCAGAGGCTCATCCTGTTCCGAAGGGATCACGACACCTGGAAAGAGAGAGGGTTTGTGGAGATGTTCCGCGGTCTCCTCAGCCGTGAAAAGACACTGTGGCGGTGGCTGGGATATCCGGACGGCGAGCGCAGGGTCACCAATCTCCTTCACCTCATGGAGGTCCTCCACAGGGCGGAAACCCGCGGCAGGCTGAGCATGGAAGGCCTTGTCAAGTGGCTGTCCGATCAACGGGACCCGTCCACCCGGGGGACGGAGGAGCAGCCCCTCCGCCTGGAGAGCGACGCCAATGCCGTCCAGGTGGTCACCGTTCACAAGAGCAAGGGCCTGGAGTACCCGGTTGTGTTCTGCCCCTTTGTGTGGGGGGGCCTCAAGACCCCTCGCAGCGAGGATCCAGTCGTCTTCCACCTGGATGAAGAAGGGAGAAGACCGGCCGTGGACATCGGGTCCCCTTCGGAGGAAAGGGCCCGCCACGCGGCCCTTGCGAAACTGGAAAACTTTTCGGAAAACCTGAGGCTCTTTTACGTGGCCCTCACCCGCGCCAGAAACCGGTGCGTCCTGATCTGGGGGAAATTCAACAAGGCCGAGACGTCCGCGCCCGCCTATCTCTTCCACGCCCGGGGCCTCCCGGCGAACCAGGATCCCATCGCCTTCACCGTCAAGTGTTTTGAAGACCTCGGTGACGAGGGCATCCTGGGGGACCTGGAGCGTATTCGGGACGAGTCGGGGAATGCCATCCACGTCGCCCCGCTGGAGGAAGGGACCGTCGCCCCCCCGGAGCCGCCCGGAAAAGGGAAGGCCCCCCACCTGTCGGCACGGGCGTTTTCAGGAAGAATAGACTGGTCCCGCAAGATCGCGAGCTTCTCCTCTCTCACATCCTCCCGCGCGCACGGGGAGGCCCTGCCGGACCGCGACCTGGAAGGGCCGTCCACCGTCCCGGATGAGGATGCGGGGCTCGAGGCGCCGAGGCAGGGGTTCTTCGCCTTTCCTGCCGGGGCCCGTTCGGGCACCTGCCTCCATGAGATGTTTGAATTTCTGGATTTCATGGACGCCGGCCCCGAGACCCTCGGCCCGCTCGTCCGAGAGAAACTTGCGGCCCACGGCTTCGACGCCGCGTGGGAAAATGTCGTCGCCGGGATGATACGAAACGTGCTGTCGGCGCCCCTCATGGAAGACGACCCCGGCCTCCGGCTCGAACACATCCCCACGGCGAGCCGTTTGAATGAGCTCCCATTCTTTCACCCCCTCCAGGACATCTCACCTCGCAAACTGGGGGAGGTCCTTGCCCGACACACGGGCGCCGGCCTGCCCCGTGAGCTGCCCGATCGGATCGAGAGGCTCGGGTTCTCCCCGTGTCGGGGTTACATGAGGGGGTTCATGGACCTGGTCTTCGAAAAAGACGGCCGATTTTACATCGTGGACTGGAAATCCAACGACCTGGGGCCGGATATCCGATATTACTCCGCCGGGGCCGTTCAAAGAGCCATGCTCGAAGGCCTCTACCACCTCCAGTACCTGGTGTACACCGTGGCCCTGGACCGGTACCTGGCGCTCCGCGTGCCGGGTTATGATTACGAGGTCCATTTCGGCGGGGTCTTTTACGTGTTCCTGCGCGGGGCGGGGGCAGGGGGCGGCGAGGTGAAGGGGGTCTTTCACGACAGGCCGGGGAGGGCCCTGGTGGAGGACCTGGAAGAGGTGCTCCTGGGTTGAAAAAGACTTACCACAAAGGGTTTTTTTGTTATAAATACGAGAATCTCTATGGACTACGAGAACGCCCTCAAATGCCTCTCTGAGGATGGGATCCTCACCACCCTGGACCTCCGGTTCGGCGAGTTCGTCGCCGAACTGGAGGGAAGGAACGGCCACCCCGCCCTGTCCCTCGCCGCCTCCCTGGTGAGCCGGATGACCCGGAACGGTCACATCTGCCTGGACCTCGGACGCATCCCCGAGGCGGTCACGGCGGAAAACATCCCCGTGTTTCCCGAACCCTTGGAATGGCGGGGGATCCTGGGCCGGATGCGAACCGTGGGAAGTCCCGGCTCTTTCGCCCCGCTCGTCCTGGACGAGGCCGGACGGCTCTACCTCCACCGGTACTGGGAGTACCAGGAGGGCCTGGCGCGGAGGATTCTCGAGCGTGCGGCCCACGTGGACCGGGATGTGGACAAGGACCGGTTCAGGACCGTTCTCCGCAGGCTTTTCCCGGGGAAGGGTGAACCAGGATCCCCGGACCGGCAGAAGATCGCCGCCTGCGTGGCAGGTCTCCGAAGGCTCACCATCGTCTCGGGAGGTCCCGGGACCGGGAAGACCACCACTGTCTGCCGCCTGCTCGCCCTCCTCTCCGAGCTCGCCGGCCCGACCCCGCCCCGCATCGCCCTCGCCGCCCCAACGGGCAAGGCCGCGGCCCGGCTGGGGGAGGCTGTCAGAGGGGCCGTGAGCGACCTCCCCTGCGCCCCGGAAGTCGTCTCCCGCCTGCCCGCCTCGGCAACCACCATTCATCGACTCCTGGGAACCGTCCAGGGCTCCCCGTTTTTCCGCCACAACGCGGAAAACAGACTGGCCCTGGACGTCCTCGTCGTGGACGAAGCCTCCATGGTGGACCTGGCCCTCATGGCCAAGTTGCTGGATGCGGTCCCGGAGCATGCCCGGGTCGTCCTCATGGGGGATCACCATCAGCTCGCCTCGGTGGAGGCGGGAGCGGTTCTGGGCGACATCTGCGAAGCGGCCTCGGCCCGGGGTTTTTCACCGGCTTTCACGGTCCTCCTGGAGGAGCTTACGGGAGACAAGATCCCCGACCGCGCGGCCACGGGACAACCGGCACCCCTGGGGGACTCCATCGTGATCCTCGAGAAAAGCTATCGGTTCGAGGACGAGAGCGGTCTGGGCGACCTGGGCCGGGCTGTGAATCATGGCGATTCGGAGGCAGCCATGGAACTCCTCGCAAAAGGCGGGGGAGGGATCCGGTGGTTTGACATGGACTCCAGGGACAAGCTTTACCGTGCCGCAGCCCGCAAGGTCCTCGACGCCTTTCCCGCGGACCCCGGTTCGGAGGACGTGGGGGACGTGCTCGATCGGTTTGAACGGTTCCGAATCCTCTGCGCGCTGAGAGAAGGGCCATACGGCGCGCGTGCCGTCAACAGGGTCATCGAAAAGGCGCTTTTGGAGAGCCGCGGGATACGCATGGAGGGGCCCTGGTACAGCGGGCGACCCGTCATGATCCTCCGAAACGACTACCAGCTTGAACTTTTCAACGGGGACACGGGGGTGGCCCTCCCTTCGCCCCGGGAAAACGGCGCGCTCGGGGTGTGCTTTCCCGATCCAGGCGGCGGACTTCGGTGGATCCACCCCGCGCGCCTCCCGGAGCACGAGACCGCCTTTGCCATGACCGTGCACAAGAGCCAGGGGTCCGAATTCGACCGCATACTCCTGATCCTTCCGGACAGGCCTTCCCCTGTTCTGACCCGCGAGCTGATCTACACGGCGGTCACGAGGGCGAGAAAGGCCGTCGAGATCCGTTCGCCGAAAGAGGTCTTGAGGACCGCCCTGTCCACAAGGACCCTCAGGGGCTCGGGGCTTCGGGACGCCCTGAGAAGACAAGAATCACACGTTATCGAGCGGTGAGCCAATGGCGCAGGAGCTCAGAGGACAGATCGAGCGCATCACCTACACGAACGAGGAAAACGGCTACACCGTCGCGCGGGTTCGAGTCCCAGGCGAGCGCGACCTGATCACGGTGGTGGGAAACCTCATGGCTCCGACCCCCGGGGAGGTCATCCACATGTCGGGTGACTGGGCCGTCCACCCCAAATTCGGCCGGCAGTTCAAGGTGGAGGCCTATCGCTCCCTTGTCCCGGCCACTGTCACGGGCATCGAACGGTACCTGGGAAGCGGCCTCATCAAGGGAATCGGGCCGGTCATGGCCAGAAGGATCGTCAAGGTGTTCGGCAAGAACACCCTGGAGGTCATTGACGGCAGCATTGAGGAGCTGGGGCGCGTGGAAGGCATCGGCCGGAAGCGCCTCCACATGATCAAGAGCGCCTGGGAGGATCAAAAGGAGATCCGCGAGGTCATGGTTTTCCTCCACGCCCATGGGGTCAGCTCCGCCTATGCGGCGCGGATCTTCAAACACTACGGCAGGGAGTCCATCCAGGTGGTGCGGGAAAACCCTTACAGGCTCGCAACGGACATCTACGGCATCGGTTTTGTGACCGCCGATCGAATCGCCGAAAAGCTCGGTTTCGCAAAGGACTCCATGGTCCGGGTGGAGGCCGGGATCCTCTATGTATTGAGCGGCCTGGCAGACGAGGGGCACGTCTTTTTCCCGTACCTGCCCCTCCTGGACAAGTGCACGGAGATCCTGGAGGTGGAGGGGCAGCTGGTGGCCATGGCCATGGCCCACATCGACCTCCAGAACCGGATCGTCCTCGAGGATCTCAACACGGACGCTGAAACAGCCGTGGAGAACAACAAGGCGGTCTACCTCGCCCCCTTTTATCAGGCCGAGACTTCCATCGCCCGAAATCTCCGCGGCCTGATCCGCGCCCCGTCCGGCATAAGGGACGTGGAGGGCGACAAGGCCCTTCAGTGGGTGCAGGAGAGGCTCTCCATCATCCTCGCAACCCAGCAGGCCGAGGCCGTGAAATGCGCGCTCGAGAACAAGGTCATGGTGATCACCGGTGGGCCCGGCACGGGGAAGACGACCATCATCAACGCCCTCCTCCAGATCCTCTCCATGCTCCGGATCCGCATCCTGCTCGCCGCGCCCACCGGGCGCGCCGCCAAGCGCATGGCCGAGGCCACCGGTTTCGAGGCCCGCACCATCCACCGGATGTTGGAGTTCAGCATGAGCAGGGGCGGGTTTCAAAAAAACGACCGGAGCCCCCTGGACTGCGACCTCCTGGTTGTGGACGAGGCCTCGATGATAGACACCCTTCTCATGCATCACCTGATGAAGGCCGTGCCGCCCGGCGCCAAGCTCATCCTCGTGGGGGATGTGAACCAGCTCCCCTCGGTGGGCCCGGGGAACGTGCTCAAGGACATCATCGGATCCGCTTCCGTGCCCGTGGTGACGCTTACCGAGATCTTCAGGCAGGCGAGGGAGAGCCAGATCATCGTAAACGCGCACCGCATCCAGCACGGAGTCGTGCCGTCCACAGAGCCCTCGGGGCCCCAGGGGGACTTCCATTTCATCCGTCAGGAGGATCCCGAGCAGGTCCTCAGGATTGTCCGTGAACTCGTCACCGTGCGCATCCCGGGGCGCTTTTCCCTCGACCCCTTCGAGGACATCCAGGTCCTGACACCCATGCACCGCGGCGCGGTGGGGGCGGAAAACCTCAACTCCATGCTCCAGGACGCCCTGAATCCCGGCGGGGAAAGCATCCTCCGGGGCTTCAGGCGATTTCGAGTGGGGGACAAGGTCATGCAGATCAAAAACGACTACGAGCGCGACGTCTTCAACGGCGACATCGGCCGGATCGAGGACCTCGACCCGGAGACCCGGGAGATCGGCGTCCGCTTCGACGCCCGGGTCGTGCGATACGACCTCTCGGATCTCGACGAGCTTGCCCTGGCCTATGCCGTGTCCGTGCACAAGTCCCAGGGTTCGGAATACCCGGCCGTAATCCTTCCCCTCCTGACCCAGCACTACCTCCTGCTCCAGCGAAATCTCCTGTACACGGCAGTGACCCGGGGCAAGCAGCTCGTGGTCCTGGTGGGAACCCCAAGGGCCCTTGCCATCGCCGTCAAGAACAACCGGACGCACGACAGGTACACCCGCCTGGCCCACAGAATGGCGGGGGCAGGCCTTGGTTCTTGACACCCGCGGGATGCTTGGGCACAATTCCCGGGTGAAGGACCTTTGAGTTGACAAGATCCGTTCCAGATAAAGGAGTAAAATTTATGAGACGATTCCTGTTCTTTTCACTGGCAGCCCTCATCCTCACACTGTCAACGCCCGCCGGGGTGCTCTGCCGGTGTGTCGAGGGAGACTGCAAAAACGGGGAAGGCGTGGTCCATTACCCTGACGGGAGTGTTTACAGGGGGGCTTTTGTGGACGGCCGCGCCCACGGACGCGGCACCCTCGAGATGCCCGGAGTCTTCAAGTACATGGGTGATTTCGTGGACAATGAGATCCACGGAAAGGGCGTCCTCACCGAGGCCGACGGGTCCGTATACGAGGGGGAATTCAAGAGGGGCAGGAAGGAAGGCACGGGGACCATCACCTTTGCGGACGGCGGCACATACACGGGTGATTTCTCCGAAAACAACATCAACGGCACGGGGACCTATGTGTCCAAGGACGGCGCATCCCGCTACGAGGGCGAGTGGAAGGACGGGAAGGCCAACGGCAGGGGCGTGATCTCCTATCCGGACGGTGCACGATACGAGGGGGAACTCAGGGACGACGAACCGAACGGCACGGGGGTGCTGATCCACGCGAACGGCACGCGTTACGAGGGAAGCTTTGTGGGAGGCCGGAAACAAGGCCCGGGAAAGTACATCTACGTCAACGGCTCCACCTTTGAAGGAGAGTTCCGGGACGACCTCATCCACGGCCGGGGAACCTTCAAGGGGGCCGACGGGACGTCCTACACCGGGGACTTCGAAAACGACCGTTATCACGGCCAGGGGACCCTCACCCGGGCCGACGGGACGTCCTACACCGGGAGCTTCGAAAACGACCGTTATCACGGCCAGGGGACCCTCACCCGGGCCGACGGGTGGTCCTACACGGGGGACTTTGTCAACGGTGTGAAGACCGGCGAGGGCGTGATCACCTACCCCGACGGAAGCAGGTACGAAGGCGGCGTCCTCAAGGGCATGCGCCACGGGACAGGGGTGCTGGTCCTCTCCAACGGCGCCCGCTATGAAGGAAGCTTCCACGAGGACGACATGGAGGGCAGGGGCCGCTACCAGCAGCCGGACGGGCTGGAGTACATCGGCGAATTCAAGGACAATGCCTTTGACGGAGAAGGCACCCTCATGCACCCGGACGGGCGCATGGACAACGGCACCTTTCGGAAGGGCAACTTCACGGGGTCCTGAAAGATTCACACAGCCGCCCCCGCCGCCCGGGCCGCCGTCTCCGGGGTCGGACCCTATCCGGGTAGGGGCACGGCCTCAACGGGTTCGGCCTCGATGACCCGCATCCGCTTCCAGCTTCCCTGGAAATACCTCAGCATGAACACGATGCCCAGCCCGCAGATATAAAGGGTGGCGAGCACCCACAAGGTGTAGACCCCCCGGCCCAGCACCTCCGCTGCGACAAAAACCGGGACGATCATGACGGACACGGACAAGACCCCGATGGTCCACATGATGAAACGGGTGTCGCCGGCCCCCTTCAGGGCGCCTGAAAAGACCAGATTCAAGGCATCAAAGAAGCAGAAAACCGCAACAAAGCGCATTAAGGGGACACCCAGGGAGAGAATCCCGGCATACTGGGCCGCTGTCTGGCCCTCCGGCTTGAAAAGCCACAGAAGGGGCTCGGGAAAACCGACGAACACGACGGCCACAAGGGCCATGTAGCACAGTGTGATGTGGAGGGCACTCATGGTGGCGTACTCCCCCTCCTCCGGCCGGCCTTTTCCCACCGACTGGCCCACGAGGATCGAATTCCCTATGTGAAAACCGATCATGGGCATGAAGGAGAGGGACTCGATGGAGAGGACGATGTTCGAGGCCGCGAGTTCGAGATCGCCCAGCCGCCCCACCATCTGGATAAAAAAACCCAGTGCGAAGATCTCCATAAAGAGCTGGGCCCCGGCGGGCATACCGAACTTCATCAGCCGGCCGAACAGGTCCCGGTCAAAGGACCTCCCGGACCACGTGCCGAAGGTCAGGCGGTTGGAGGCCCCGAAGGTGAGCATCGAGAGCAGGACCACGATCAGCCCGGAGGCCGCGACCGTCGCAATGGCGGCCCCGTGGATCCCCATTTCGGGAAAGGGGCCCACTCCGTTGATCATGCAGTAGTCCAGGGGGATGTTGAAGAGCGCGCCGGCCATGTGGACGAGCATGACCACCCGGGTCAGTCCCCTGCCCGTGTAAAACGAGGCAAGCGCCGTGCCCAGCACCGGAAGACCCGCCCCGAGCATCAGGATGTTGAAATAGACCCTCTCCAGGCGGCGGACTTCCGGCGAGTGGCCGATGAGATCAAAGAGGGGCCCGGAAAGGAAACACGCGCAGGCGAGCAGCAGGGCCGAGGCCAGTGCGAAATAAATCCCCTGCCACAGGGCGGCGCCCACCCTGCCCATGGAAGCGGCCCCGGTGTACTGGGCGACGAACGTGTTGGTGTATCCGGCGGCCCCGAAAAAGAAGGACACCAGGGTGAAGGAGGCCACACCCGCGGGGAGGGCGGCGGCAATGGCATCCACGGAGTAGTTGGACAGGAACATCCTGTCCGTGAACTGCATGAGGGTGATGGACCCCATGGACGCCACGAGCGGCAGGCTCACGTTGAGGACCTCCCTGTAACCGTTTTGTGTGTTCCATCGCCCCAAGACCGTCACCAACCCTTTCTCCCATCCGGCCCCAAAACCGGAAAATGACCGTCTACTATGCATCCAATATTTTTTTTCGTAAAGGAAAAATCCGCGCTCCGCGAGGTTGAAAACCAGGGCCGCGCAAACTAGAATGAATAGGCCGATGCCGGTCCGGTACGGCGCCGTTCACAAGGGAGAAAGGGGGGTGTGTCATGGAAATACCTGAATACGTCACAAAGGAAGAGGTCAAGCGGGTCTGCGGGGAGTTGGGAATACGGGACTGGTCCGTTGTGGAAGAACCCGACGTCCAGACCGAGGAAGCCCGGAAGGTGCTGGAGATCGTCAATACCGAGGGCATGGACATCGCCCTCGAGGAGTTCAGGGCCGGGCTCGAAGTGGAGCTCGAACACGGCACGCGGTTCAAGGATGCGAACGTGACGAACAACCACCCGGTCCTCACGGGCCTGATCGTCCTGGCGCACCTGAAGGAATCCCTGGACTACTACCGCCTGCTGGAGGTGGCGGAACTGGAAGGCGACCTCCTCAAGGCCCTGGCCCGGGGCGATGCCGCGAAGGCAAAATCTTATTACGCGCGCCTTGCGCGGGCGCGGATCGCCCTGAGAGAGGCCGAGCTGGCCCGCCTGGAGGGATAGAGGCGCGACCCAGGGTGGATTCGTGTGCCCGGGCCTTCAGGACAGGACTTCGACCAGACCCGTGTCCAGGGAGTAGAATCCCGAGACGACCTTCAGGGTCCCCGCATCCGCGGCGTCTGAAAGAATGGGGGCCGCGGACCGCAGCTCGCGGGCGACAAGGCCCGCGTGGATTCTGGCCGCCTGATCCACCGCATCGGGCGCCTTTTTGTCCATCCCGGACAGGGCGGGCCGGATGGCCCTTGTGACGGAAGCGATGCGGCCCTCGCTGTCCTCCCCGCCCGCCAGCGCAGCCTTCACCGCGCCGCAGTCGGAATGGCCCAGGACCATGACCAGGGGAACCTTCAAATGGGCCACGGCATATTCCATGCTGCCCAGGACGGCGTCGTCCACGACATGCCCAGCCGTCCTGAGCACGAACAGATCCCCGATGCCCTGGTCGAAAATCAGCTCGGGCGGCACCCTGGAGTCCGAACACCCCAGCACGACGGCGACCGGGTGCTGCCCGCGCACCGCGTCCCGCCGCCGCTCGTCCGATTGATTTGGATAATCCGGCGCATACCCTGAAAATCGCCTGTTCCCCTCCAGCAGTTCCGTCAACACCTCCGTTCCACTCTTCATAAATCTCCCCGACAATTCCCTCCGTTCACTTCTCGACACCGCTTCCGACTCCACGCCAGGGGGGCCACCCCCATCCCCTCTCACTTCATTTTCGGGAAATCAGCCGTTGAAAACCGACCGGGGCGAGGACACGATCTCCTTCACCCTGGCGGCACGGATGCGTTCCTCGTGCTCCGCCTTCTTGCTGTAGGCCTTGTTGATTTTCTCGATGAGATCCTCGGTCTCGCAGGGTTTCATGAGATAATCATAGGCCCCGAGTTTCATGCCCTCGATGGCGGTCTCCACGGTCGCGTTTCCCGTCAGCATGATGACTTCGGTGAGGGGTTTGATCCGCTTGATTTCCCCCAGCACATCCACCCCGTCCATCCCGGGCATGCGCACATCCAGGATAACCACATCAAAGTTGTAGTGCGTGATCTTGTCAACGGCGTCCTTCCCGCTCAGGGATGTTTCCACGTCATAATCCCTGATGGTCAGGCGCTCGGCCAGTGCCTGCACGAATTCCTGCTCGTCGTCCACGATAAGCACTCTGGTTTTCATGGTGAACCCTCCTTGTAAAAGGTGACTGCCTTCCTCGACCTTGTTGAAAAAATAATCACTTGTGATCAGAAAACTGAAAAGTTCCCAGTTTGGTTTAGTCATGATCACTGACTAATAGTTTTACGCAAGGGGGCTGAGCCTCGAACTCAAGCCGTGCGTCCAGCGACCTGAACAGCTCCTCCTCCGCTTTCGAGGGGGGCCTCTCGGACCACTTTTCCCCAACGGATTTCATCCCGGAAAAGCGTATGCACGCGCACCCCCCTTCCTGCTCAACTTTCATGGAGACTGTCCCCCCTTCGGGTGTTGCGTCCATGACTCGCTCCAGGCACAGGGAAATCAGATTTTGCAGGAGGAAGGGGGAAGTGGTGATCTCCAGGGGCGCCGAACTTTCCTCGAGGTGCAACCCCACCCCACGCATGGCGGCGAACCGGCCCGAGAGCTCCGTAACCAGGCGGAGGCATCCGATCACGTCCACGGCGCGCACGGAGTCGTCCACACTGTGGGCGAATTTGTTCATGTTGTCCACGATCCCGTTCGCCCTGCGGATCTGCTCGGAGATCCTCTGTGCGAGGCTGTCGATGCGACCCAGATCGGCCGGTCCTCGCTTCTCCGCCATGAGGAGGAGGTCTCTGATGAGGCCTGCATTTTCGTTGATCACGGCCATGGAATTTCTTATCTCGTGGGACAGGGACGCATTCATTTTTCCGAAAAACCTGAGCCCTTCTTCGCGCAGGGTGTCCGTCTCCAAACTCATGAGTTCATCCTTCCTTTCGCCGGGTGAGGCACTCCATCTTGCTGATGAGGTCCTCTATGCTGATGGGCTTGACCAGGTAGTATTCAGGGCCTGCCTCGGCCGAGCCCCTCTTGAAATCCGCATGGGATCCGTGCCCGGTCAGAAAGAGAAACTTCATGCCCGGGCGCCTCTCCTCGATCTTTTTTTTCAGGGCGAGACCGCTCACCTTGGGGATCTTGACATCCAGGACGGCCACATCGAACGTGTGCGTCCCCAGCAGCTCGAGCGCCCCCTCGGCGCTCGTGGCCCACTCGGCCTCGATACCCCGCATGCGCAGGCGCTCCGCCATGGTCATGACCAGCTCCTTCTCGTCGTCCACCAGCAACACCCTCATTTGAGCCATAATCAAGGAGTCTCCCTTTTGAGAGGTATGGAGATTGTAAAGCTTGTGCCCTTTCCCGGCTCGCTTTCCACATCTATGACGCCGCCGATTTCCTGGACGAGGTTGTAGGTGATGGACAACCCCAGGCCCGTGCCGCCCTGCCCTCCTTTTGTCGTGTAAAAGGGCTCGAAGATGTGGTCCCGTTCCTCCACCGGGATCCCGCAGCCGTTGTCCGCTATGGACACCGTGACAAACCCGTCCGGCTCGGGCCGTGCACTGATGTCGATGCGGCCCCCTTCATCCACGGCCGCAAAGGCATTGTTGACGATGTTCAGAAATATCTGCTGGATCTTTCCCCTGTCGCTTTCAAGGGAAGGTATCTCGTCGGGGATGTCCACGGTGACCTCTATGGACCTGAGCTCAGCCTCTTTTCCCATGAACCCGAGCACTTCCTGAACGACCTCCTTGACGTTCAAGGACTCGATGCTGGCCTGCAGGTTGCGGGCAAAGCCAAGCAGTCTTTTCGTGATGGTGCCCGCCCTCTTGACCGAACCGAGGATCGAATCCGCGATGTTGAGGAGTTTCTCCTCCTTCTGGTAGGCTTCCCTGATGAGAAAAAGGTCCTTCATGAGCCCGGCCTTCTCGTTGATGATGGCCAGGGGGTTGTTTATCTCATGGGCCACGCTCGCGGCCAGCCGCCCCAGGGAGGCCATCTTGTTGGAGTACTCCAATTGGTGAAAACTGAATATCCGCTTCTCGTCGGCCGCCTTGATTTTCTTGACCATGAAGGTGGCGGTCCCCAGGATGACCGTGAGGATGACGCTCATGCTGAGCACAAGGAAGGCGATGAGCTTCAACCGGGTGGAGTTCCACTGTTTCATGCACTCGTTTTTTCTCTTGACCACCATCAAGACGAATGGGCTGTCGTCTATGTAGCGATAGCCGATGATGAGGTCGCGCCCTCCGGCATCCCTGTACTCGAGGACCTCGGTCGCCTCGGAGAACGAGGGAACCGGGAGTGTCATTTTCTGAAGCACGTTCCCGTGGTACCTGGAAGGGGTCTGGAGGACGCCCTCGTGATTGACCATGAAGGCGTCGCCCATGCCGCACAACTCCAGATTGGAGACGAGGTGCTCGAAAGGGGCGATGCTCAGGGCGGCCCGAAGCACGTAGAAATCGCCGTCCGGCATGAACCCCTTGACCGCGACCACCAGATGGGGGACGTTCCTGTAGCCCAGGAAAACATCGCTTATGTGGACGCCCTCCTCCTTGACCTCGTTGAACCACGCCTGCTCGCTGTATCGTTTTCCCGTGAGGCTGTAGGGACCCACGTAGTTCCTCTGGTAGCCCGCGGAATCGATGACCCCGAGATCCACAAAACCTCCCCCGAAGCTTGTCTTGAGATTTTCCAGGATATCCAGAAGCCTTCCACGGTCGCTCAAGGTCTCAAAGCTGTTGTCGTGGACGATGAAGTCCATGGCGGATTTCCGCTCGGTGAGAAAAAAGGAGATGGCCCTCTGCGTGTTGGAGACGATTCGAGTGGTTCGAAGGAGGAATTCCGACACCATGGCATGCTGCATGGCCTCGTAGTTCACGATGGTGATGAAGGCCAGGGGGATGATGGCGACGCCTCCGGTGAGCAACACGGCCATGCGCCATATACGCAGGTAATTGAAGCGGTGCCTTGCGGTTTCCAGCCCCGAAACCCCGTTACCGGAAAAGGAAGGTGATATTTTTCTTATGATTTCCATGCCCCTGCGCTTCTCGTGGACGTGCCGCGCCGCCCGGGCGGTCTGTCACTCCACCCTCTTGTTTTCTTGAATTTTCTCATTGGCCTCTTTGATCTTTCGGCTCAGTTCGTCGATGTCCACGGGCTTCTGCAGGTAGGCGAAGGCACCCATCTGCATGCACATCTCCCGGTCCGCCTCGGATCCGTGGCCCGTGAGGATGATGACCTCGATCTCCGGGTGGCTTGCCTTGACCCTTCTCAGCACCTCGATCCCGTCGATGCCGGGCATCCTGAGGTCGAGAATCATGACCTCCGGTTCGTCTTCCTCGATGAGGTCCAGGGCCGATTCCCCGTCGTAGGCCACCGCGGATCCCATCTCCCGCATGAGCAGGCGCTCGGAAAGGGTCTGGACGAATTCGCGCTCGTCGTCCACGAGGAGGACCTTGGAGGGGGCCTCGAAATCGAATTTCCTGTATATGTCGGCCTGATGGAACCCCGGCCCCACCTTTGTCACGACCTCCCGCACTCCCGGGACCTCGCCGGCTATGGCCTTGAGCTCCTCCTCCAGGCGCCCCAGCATGAGAACGTGTTTGTTTATGGTCAGGGTGACCTGTCCCTTCTGTGCCTTGACACCCACGTTGTGCCCTTCCCTCGCCAGGGCGACCTCCACCCGCGCGGAAAGGACAAAATCCTCGAGGGCCCTTCGAGAGTTCTCGTTGAACCGCAGGACGTCCTTTTTCAGATTCTCGTCCACAAGAGCCACGACCCGGTCCTCGGTGGTCTTGTCCGTGGGGATGACGATGTCGTAAAGCGATGCATCCCAGGGATCGGTGGTGTTGAAGAGGTCGCGCACCCACAGGGCCCGGTCTTCATCGGTCTTCCCGATCATCCGGGTGGCCTCGTTTTTTGACAGGCCCTTGTCGACGGTGGCCTTCTCCACCCTGTGGGCCATGTCCGCGATGAGGCAGACACGCAGCACGTGATTCAGTGAGTGGGGTATGAGCTGGGCCGTAAACCCCTCGATGATCAGGTTGTCTTCCTTGAGCTTCTCGGCAAGCGCGAGCTTCAGGTGGGCGATGGAGCGCTCCCTTTCATGGGTGAATTTGTTGAAAACGGATGCCCGGGAAGAAAACGCCCTCTCTATCTTATTAGAAGGGATACTCGAGAGATTGCTCGCGTCCCGAACAATATCACTGTCCGTGGTCAACCGGTAACCCGCTTGAGAGGCCAGTTTTTCCACAAAGATGTCTTCACCGCAGAATATCCCGCTGAATATGCTGATAACAGGCATGGAAATCCCCCTTTCAGAATTCACGATTGAGGTATGCGACAGGCGACCATGAGGGGACAGACTTGTTCCTCGGCCGATCTGTGCGCATCATGGTGCACAGCGACAATGGCCCTTTCCATGGTTGGATAGATGTGGTCCTCGCCGATCTTTTCGACGAAGTGCGTGCGTCTGAGGACCTTCATGACAGACTCGTTGACGCCGCTCAGGCTGATGTCCACGCCCGCGCTCCGGACCCGGTCAATGAGCAGGGATATGGTTTCCTCCCCGGAGGCATCCATGTCATTGATTCCGTTGGACACGATGATCAGGTGCTTGAGCTTCTGCTTCTTTCTCATGATCTCGGTGATGTTGTCCTCCAGATAGCTCGCGTTGGCAAAGAAAAGAGGCCCGTCGAACCGCACCATGGCCACGTACTCGCATTCCTTGAGGCCGTGGGTGGTCACGCAGCGGAGGGCGTCGTCCTCGGATCGCGCGAGGGAGACCACCGTGGGCCGCATGCTCTTGTAAAGGAAGACGAGGAGGGAGAGGACCACGCCGATCATGATACCCTTGTCCAGGTGGGGGGCGAAGACCAGGGTCCCCACAAAGGAAACGATGGAGATGAGGCCGTCGTACCACTGGGCTTCCCAGGCGTGAATGAATCCGGAGATGTTCACCAGGCCGATGACCGCCATCATGATGACCGCCGCCAGGACCGACTGGGGCAGGTGGTAGAGGAGCGGCGTGAAAAACAGGAGCACGATCACCACGGCCATGCTCGTAAAGACGCTGGAGAGGCCCGAGACCGCCCCTGCCTGGAGGTTCACGGCCGACCTGGAAAAGGATCCGGAGGTGGGGTAGCTCTTGGCGATCGAGCCGATTATGTTCGCAATGCCCTGCCCGATGAGCTCCTGGTTCGGGTCCAGTCGCTGCCCTGTTTTTCCGGCCATGGCCTTGGCAATGGAAATGGCCTCCATGAACCCCAGGAGGGAAATGATGACCGCGTAAGGGAACAGGTGAATAATGATTCCTGCATCGAATCTAGGGACGGAGAACGAGGGGAGCCCCCTGGGGATCGTGCCCACAACGGCCCCTCCCCCCATCATGAGGATGGAGTCCACGGGTATGGCATAATTGCCCACCTTGATACGCCAGGTGCGGCCGTCCGTTTCAACACCCGGCGGCACGTCCTCCTCGAGTCTGAAAGCCCTGGAACCGCCGGACAGCGGGATCCCCGCAAAGTGCATGTGCCTGATCTCCACCCTGGAATCGTGGATCTTTTCCTTCAGGACCGCAATCCGCATGTTGATCACGTTCAGATCGTGTTCCGCATCCAGCAGGGCCAGGCGATCCCCGCTGTCGTGGAGCCCTTCCAACTCCTTGTTGATTTCAGTCCTCTCCTCCGCCGCAGCCACAAGCTCCTGGTTGGCCTTGTTGAATTCCTCGACCGCCGCACGCGCCCGCGGTGACTGGATGGCCTCGAGATCCACTTTTTGATTGTGCTCAAACCCCACGGCCCACGAGATGACCGTGGTCACGGCCACCGCCGCCAGCACATTGGGAATACGCGGGTTTATCCAGCGAAGACCGTACATGATGCCGAAGGCCAGAACCCCCATGAGCAAAGTGGGCCAGTGGGTGTAGTGAAACGCGGACTCCACGACGCGGATGATGGTCTCGTAATGGTGGGCTGCGCTGTCCACATAGACCCCGAACATCTTGGAGAGCTGGGACGAGGCGATGATGATGGCCGCCGCGTTGGTGAACCCGTTCACCACGGGGTGGGACAGGAAATTGACCACGAGCCCGAGCCGCAGGACCCCCAGGCTCAACTGAAAGATCCCGACCATCAGCGCGAGCAGGACGGCATAGGCGATGTACCCCGGACTCCCGGCCGTGGCCAGGGGCTCCAGGGAGGCGGAGGTCATCAGGGAGACTATGGCCACCGGCCCGGTGGCTAGCTGACGGCTGGAGCCGAACAGGGCGGCCAGCATGGGCGGCAGAAACGAGGCGTAAAGCCCGTAGTATGCGGGCAGGCCGGCCAGCTGGGCGTAGGCCATGGACTGGGGTATGAGCACCAGGGCGACCGTAATGCCGGAGATCGCGTCTATCTTGAATGCCTGAAAAGAGTAATCCTTGAACCATTTCAAAAAAGGAAAAATTTTGTAAATCATGCCTTTCCCCTATTTCCACAATTCGTATCGCTTTTCAAGATCCTGCGGCACGCCCCCATGAGATCCCCATAGAGAGTGCCTCCGTCATAAAGCCGATAGGTGTTGAACCGAACGAGCGCATCCACCATGGCGTACAGGATCATGGCCGTTTTGCGGGCGGAGATCTTCCCGATGGTGCCGTCCTTCTGCCCTTCGACGATGGCCTGCTCGAGCAAATCCACGAAGCAGTTGTAGATCGCCTCCAGGTATTCCCTGCAACGGGAATTCACCTCGGCAAGCTCGTAGGCATCGTGCCTGTGGAGCAGGAGAAATCTCTCTTCCATGGACCCTGCGAGGTAGAGATAAAATGAAATAACATTTTCTGCCATTTCAATACCATTTTCAAAGCTGTTTGTATCGCTGTAATTGGTAAATTCTTTAATTATATCTTCTTTAAAGTTCTTTAATATCTCTAAAAAAAGTTCTTCCTTGCTTTTGAAGTGATAAAAAATGGTACCCTCCGCAGCCCCGGTCATTTTGGATATCTCGGACATGCGGGTTTCCTTGAATCCCTTTTCCGAGAAGAGCCGCGTGGCGGCGGCGAGTATGGCCTGTTTCTTTTTCACATCAAAAATGCCCGTTTTTTGACTGAGTGCTCGGTCAGTTTCTTAAAAAATACTCCTTTACCCGATTCTGTCAAGAAAAAAAATGGCCACCCCAAGGCACACGCCCAGCCACCGGCCTGGCGGGACACGGGACAGGGACACAGCAAAAGAGGTAAGGCGTAGGGTTTTCATGTTTTCCATGTCTTCCCAAAAATGTTATATGCCGGGAGAAGAGCAAAAAGTTGACTTGAGTGTGGTTCAAAGGGTCAAAATACAGGAGGAAAGGCAATGCATATCATCCACTGGCGGGAATGCGAGGACAAGGTCATAGAGAAGTTTCCCTACAAGGGGAAAATGCTTGACGTGATCGGCGTGAGCGTCCGATGGCTTTCAAAACACGGGGACGACGGGCATGGGTACCCCGAATACGGGCTGCGTCTCTTTACAGTGAAACCGGGGGGATCCATCCCCATTCACAACCACTTCTATCACCAGACCATGTACATCCTGACGGGCGAGTTCGAGTGCTGGGAGTTCGACCCGGAGACCGATGAGCAGAAGGAGGCAAGGGTCTGCGGTCCCGGGACCTCCATACAAATCCCGAGCATGGCGCCCCACGGCATGAAAAACCTCGGCCCCGAGGAGGCCACCTTTCTCTGCTGCATCTGTAATGTCTATGAAGATCCGGAGAGGCCTTCGTAGGGGCCCGATGTGCGAAAGGGCGGCAAAGGGCCGTCCATCCGCACATGCCGCCTCACTGGATGTGGAGATCACAAATCCGCCGAAAGTGGTACCCGTATATGGCCAGGGTGACCGCCAGCGGCAGCTGCCTGGGTTTCCGCAGGAGCGTCCAGGCCAGGAGGTGCCAGTACTGAAAACGCTCCTTACCCAGGATTCCCAGCCGGAAAACCGATCGAAACACGGCCAATAGTCGACGGGTGTCCATGGGAACGGATATCTTCGGGGCCTCGAGATCCCTCATGAAGTTCCTGACCCGCCTGTAAAAATACTTGGGTGAATAGATCTTCTTCATGATGGCCTGGTACCCTTCGGTGAGGATTTCCCGCCCCATCTTGGGGATGATGTTGGTGCTCCCGTTCACATTGTCCCCGGAAAATCCCTGAACCAGGCGATGTTCTTTGTTGAGGCGTTCGAAGAGCCTTGTCCCGGGCGCGGCCTGGAGGATTCCCACCATTGCGGTGACGATCCCGCTCTTCTGGATGAAGTCGATCTGACGCTGGAAAATGCTGGGGGTGTCGCTGTCGAAGCCCACGATGAACCCGCCCATGACCTGGAGTCCCGCGCGGTGGAGGGTTTTCACGTTTTGAAGAAGGTCCCGGTTCTTGTTCTGGGTCTTTCGGCATTCCGTGAGGCAGGCCTCGTCCGGGGATTCAATGCCCACAAAAACCGAGTCAAACCCAGCCCGCACCATCAGGTCCAGGAGCTCCGGATCGTCGGCCAGGTTGATGGAGGCCTCGGTAAAAAACGTGTACCCTTTCTTGTTCCGGCGCCACTCGATCAGGGCGGGCAGGAGTTCATTTTTCAGGTACTGCCTGTTGCCGATGAAATTGTCGTCCACGAAAAAGATGCTCCCACGCCACCCCGCTTCAAAAAAACAATCCAATTCCGCCAGGATCTGCCCGGGTGTTTTCATGCGCGTCCTCCTGCCAAAGAGCGCCGTCACATTGCAGAAGTCGCAGTTGAACGGACATCCCCTGGAGAACTGCAGGCTCATGGATGCGTATTTCTTCATGTCGATGAGTTCCCAGGCCGGAACGGGGGTCCGGGTGAGGTCGCAAAAGTCCGGGGCCCTGTAAACCTCCTTGGGGCACCCGCTTTCGAGATCCTCCAAAAATGCCGGCAAGGTGCATTCGGCCTCGTCCAGCACGAGGTGATCCACACCGGCGAAGGCTTCCGGTTCCGAGGTAAAGAGCGGTCCTCCCCCCACGACCTTCAGCCCCCGCCCCCGGCAGCGGGAGATCAACTGTTTGGCGGAGTCCCGTTGAATTGTCATCCCCCCGATGAAGGCTATATCGGCCCATTCTATGTCCTCGTCCGTCAGGGCCTGCACATTGGCATCCACGAGCCTTTTCCGGAACCCTTCCGGCAGAAGGGCGGCCACCGTGAGGAGGCCGAGTGGAGGAAAGGCCGCCTTTTTGCCAATGAAACGCAGGGCATAGGTAAAGGACCAGAAGGTCTCGGGGATTTTCGGGTAAATGAGAAGAACATTCATGTGAGGAGATTCCTCCTTGAGCATGTTAATAATAACGGCGCACTCTCTGTCCGTAGAAAAGAAGACCTACTGTTGACTGAAGTCAAACGGTTCCACCAACCGGTTGCGGGGGAGGCTGAAGAAATCAATCGGCAAGGAGAGGTTGACCCGGGAAGCCCAGTCTTTACGATGTGTTGGGCAGCTTTGGCTTGACGCAACAGTCTCTGTAGCCTATCTTTGCTTAATAAAATACAATACCACTCCCGAAGATCGCTAGGCAAACAATATTTCATAAAATGGAGCAAAACAAACGCCACAGAATCAAAAGGAGCAACAACATGGATTCCACCACTCTCAAACCCCTCCAATCTCTGCTGGACCGTCTCGGGCTGGATGAAATGCCCATGGGCATTTTTTATTCAGACCGCAAACCCGACGAGGCGCTCTCCCCCAAGCCTTGCGATCTCCCCACCCGTGACAAGGAGATGCAGAACGCCATCAACTGGGGGGACGTGTTCGGCAATTTTTCCTGCGTCATCGGCCATATCTGGCGGGCCCGAAAAAAAAAGGTCCCGGCCGTCTTTGATGCACAGCACTTCGGGTGCCCGGGAGGAGCATTCTGGCTTGGGTTCATGAAACCCCAGACGGAAACCATCGTTCACTACGTATCATCCGGCGTGCCCGGACGCATGGAAGGAGAGCACTACTGTGAGTCCCCCGATGAGATGCGCCGGATCTTCGAGGAAATCGATCCGCCCGAGGCCTGCGGGACATACTGCGTGGTGAAATCCCTGGACCTCTTCACCGAGGACGAGTACCCGGACGTGGTGGCATTCTTCGCGCGGCCCGAACCCATGAGCGGCCTCCACCAACTGGCCGCCTTTGTGACAAACGATGTCCAGGTGGTGACCTCCCCGTGGGGGGCTGCGTGCACCGGACTTGTGACCTGGCCTTACAAGTACCTGAACGAGGGCCGGAACAATGCGGTTGTGGGGGGCTGGGACCCTTCGGCCCGCAAGTTTTTCAAGACCGACGAACTCTCGTTCACCGTCCCCTTCGGGATGTTTCAAAAGATGCTCGACTGCGCGGACGCCTCTTTCCTCAACACCCCCACCTGGGAGATCGTGCGGAAAAAGGCTGCCAGGAGCAGCAAGGCCTGGGGCGAGTCGGAATAACCTGGGTTTAATAACACGAAGAAAACCTTATTCCGCCTCCCTCTGGACCGCGAGGTTCAGCGGGGCGGCCCCGCCCTGTTTGTCCTGACCCGCGTAGATGGTCACATGGGGGAACGGGATCTCGATATCCCTTTCGTCAAAGGCCTTTTTGAGCCTCCGGTTGAACTCCCGCCCCACGGACCACTGCTGTATGGGCTTGGTCTTGGTGCGGGCCTTTATGACAACGGCCGAATCCGCGAACTGGTCCAGCCCGAGGATCTCGATGGGTTCGAGGATATTGGGGCCGAACGCCGGGTCGTTTCGGAGCTCCTCGTCCACCTGCTTTATGACCTCGATGACCTCGTCCACGTCCTCCCTGTAGGCGACGCCGATGTCGAAGACATACCGTCCGTAGTCCTTGGTCATGTTGGTCACCACGTTGATCTGGCCGTTTCTGACGTAATGGACATTGCCCGCGAGGTCCCGCAGGACCACAAGCCTCAGTGTCATGCGCTCAACCAGGCCGCCCTTGTCGGCAATCTGCACGACGTCCCCCACGCGGACCTGGTCCTCCAGGAGAATGAAAAAACCGCTGATCACGTCCTGCACAAGGTTCTGCGCGCCAAAGCCCACGGCGAGCCCCACAATGCCCGCTGCCGCGAGGATCGGCCCGATCTCGATGCCGAACTCCCCCATCACCGTTATGGCGGCCACCACCAGCACGGTAAAGACCAGGATGTAGCGGATCACCGAGCTCAGCGTATCCGCACGCTTCTGGTATTCTATGTCCTCTTTCTTCCGCGCCGCCGAAAACACACGGCTCGACACATACCGCGCCACCCGCAGGGCCACGAAAGTGAGCAAGACGATGAGGACGATTTTGAGTCCGCTCGTGATGAGCCAATCTCCCACAATCTCAAGATATTCCTGCATAAGTTCTTCCTTTCACAATGGCTTCAGGTGCCGCGGTGTGGTCTCCTTTACCCGCCTTCCGCACCTGTTAATCATTCCGCCCAGGCGGGCGTTCAACGGCAACTCCTCAATCCTTTTCCCCGGATGCGGGCGCCTCCCTGTCCGCCTGACCTTCGTGCCCGGCCTGTTTCCGGATCTCCTCGAGCGTCCTGCCTGTCTTGGCGGATTCCGGCTGCGTGGAGGTCGGGTTCTGGCGGGCATCGGCCCCTTCATCGTCCATTTTGATGAGAAGCCATCGGGGCTTGCCCCCCTTGCCGGTCCGAATCAAGGCATACCCCCCGAACAGCTTCCGGCCCTCCAGCCAGACGGTCACATGCCCGTCCTCGATCTGCCGCGCCACGGACTTGTGTTCACCCTTCTCTTCCTTTAGATTCTTGTACCCGCCACGGTCCCAGACCATGACGGTGCCTCCCCCGTACTCACCTTTCGGGATGACCCCCTCGAAGTCCGCATACTCCAAGGGATGATCCTCCGTGGGGACGGCCAGGCGCTTTTCCCTGGGGTCGGTTGACGGCCCCTTGGGCACGGCCCAGGATTTCAGCACGCCGTCGACTTCCAGCCGGAAGTCGTAGTGCAGGTGCGAGGCGTCGTGTTTCTGTATAACAAAGATGGGTCGCTTGTTGGCCCAGTCAAGGACCGCCTGCCCTGCCCCGGGCTCCGGGGTTCGGCCAAAGTCCCGCTTGCTCTTGTATTTCTCCAGCTTCTCATGAGAGTCCGGCATATCACATCCTTTCACGTCGCACGATGAATGAATATATTCTTTCGGCAAACAAGCACGCCTGAACATGAACAAAACCCGTTCAAGCGATACTCCCATGTTATCAAATCACATGTTCGATTCAAACATCCCATTGAAAAAATGCCCAGAGGACGGCTGTCGCGTGCGCTCAAACCGCGCGGATTGGGGTGTCATCCAGCGGAAAGGGTCTTTACAGCACACGCATTATGCCTTAGCATGTGCCCATCAGATAACTCGAATCCGGAGGTCCCGGCGAATGAATTCAGAGAGCCCCCTGAATGACAAACTCGTCCTCGTGGTGGACGACGAACCAGATATCCTCGAGTCCGTGGAGGAAGTGCTTTACATGTGTCAGGTCCGCAAGGCCCAGGATTACTCAACCGCCCTCCAGTATATCCTGGGATACACCTGGGACGCCGTTGTCCTGGACATCATGGGCGTGGACGGTTTCAAACTACTCAAGGCGGCCGTTTCCAGGGGATTCCCGACAGTCATGCTCACAGCCCATGCGCTCACCCCCGACGCCCTGAAAAAATCCATGAAACTGGGAGCGGTCTCTTTTCTCCCCAAGGAGAGGATCCTGGACCTCCCCGGATTCCTGGAAGGCATCGTGAGCCACGAGGGAAAGTCCATGTGGGTCAGGTTCTTCGACAAGCTTGGGGGTTATTTCGACCAGAGGTTCGGTCCCGACTGGAAGGAGGCGGACCGCTTTTTCGGTGAATTCGAAGAAGAGGTCAGAAAAGGCCCACGGAAGGAACACTGAGCACCTGCCGGGTAAAGGCGTTTCACACCACGGTCAGCTCGCGCGGGCTGGAAGTCAGGAGACGGCACGAGTTTTCCCCCAGGTGACAGGTGTCTTCAAGCTTGAGTGTGATGCCGTCTTTTGTCATGATGTGCAGTTCCAGGGCCAGGACCATGCCTGCCTCGAGCCGGTTCATTCGCCCCCGGGCCAGGAGAGGCGGCTCATTCAGCTCCAGCCCCACCCCGTGTCCCACAAAATGCGCCGCGGCCCCGTCCGGAAAGCGGAGCAAGGCATCCTCGATTCCCAGGCTCGCGGCCTTCCTCAAGGCACATCCATAGACCTCGTCACAGGTGAGCCCGGGCTTCATGCGGGTACGCAGGTCGTCCGCAAGCTCGCGAAGTCTGCTTTGATAGTCGAGGGCGCGCGCCGGAGGCGGGCCCAGGCAGTACATGCGGGTCTGGTCCGCGTGGTATCCCCGGACGCAGGGGGGGATGTCGATGAGGATGAGATCCCCCTTGCGAAGAGTCCGGTCCGACGCCCCCGCGGGCACGGCCGGGCTCAGCCCCCGTCCCGTTATGGAGAAGACCACGCCGCTGATCTCCCGCAGGTTGGGGCCGGAGGCCAGGGGGCCCCGGCCCATGACGAAGTCCGGCTGGCGCATGAAGAAAACGCCCTCGTGACCCGCCAGCCTCTGGGCGTTTTCCACGGCGGCGGCCATGGCGAGCTCCGTCTTGTCCCCGGGGGACGACAGGAACTGGACCGCGGCATCGTGCCCGGCCCGGGCCGCCTCGCACGCGGTGCGCACGAGCTCCACCTCCCCGGGCTCCTTTATCATGCGCTGTTCCAGCACGGCCGGGGTGATGTCCACGAGCCGACGGCGGCCGAGGGCCTTGTGAAAGGACCGGGCCTCCGCGATGGTGAGCAGGTCGAGCTCGGTTCCAACTCTTTCCCCCCGGCCGTCTCCTGGAAGCATGCGGCTGAAGGCCGCGGCGAGGCTCCGCTCGCGGGTGATCTTCCCGGGGGGCAGCGGGGACTCCCTCAGGGCGAAGTCCATCCCGCTTCGGACGAACAGATGATAGTCGTCCGGTCGCAGGACGAGCCACTCAGGCTGCGCCGTGCCCGTGTAGTAGAGCACGTCACGGGACTGGAAGAGGACGCACCCGGCGATCCCCTCGGCCTCCATGGTGTTCTGCAAAAGTCTGATTCGATGGATGGACACTCGGCCTTTCCATAAATTCAATGACAATGACCGGCGGCGTGGGCCGGATATGGGCCGCGGTCCCCCTTCAACGGCCTGATTCGGGCTTCATCCCCGCTGGGGCTCCCCGAAACCACGTCGCCCTTTCAACACACCGGCATCTCGGGTGGTTTTCTCCCTACCGCCCCAGGAGCACCCTTGCGATGATGGTCTTTTCAACCTCCTTGGCGCCCTCGTAGATCTCCACGATCTTGGCGTCCCGGTAGATCCGCTGGACCTTGTACTCGTCGATGTACCCGTACCCGCCGTGCATCTGGAGGGCCTCGTCCGCGCACTTGACGGCGGTCTCCCCGCTGAACCACTTGGCCATGGCGATGAGTGCATGGTCGATGCGGCCGTGGTCCGCGAGCCAGGCCGCCTCGTAGTAGAGGTTCCGGCACGCGCGGATGCGCGTCGCCATTTCCGCTATCTTGAACTGGTTCGCCTGGAAAGAGGCAAGGGGAACCCCGAACTGGCGCCGCTTCTTGATGTGGGTCATGGCCTCCTCCATGGCCGCCCGCGCAATGCCCACGCCCATGGCGCTCACGTGGAGCCGGGTCAGGTTGAAGAATTGCATGAGCTCCTTGAAGGCGGCGCCTTCTTCCCCCAACTGGTTCGCCGCGGGGATTCTCACGTTGTTGAAGGCCACCTCGGCGGTGTCATTGGCCCGGATGCCCAGCTTCCCCCGGAGCTTGTTCGCCTCATAACCCGGGCGGTCGGTCTCCACCAGGAAAAAGGTGTGCCGGGCGTGCCTGTTCTCATTCTCGAGATCCGTCGCGCAGAAAACCAGCAGGTAGTCCGCAATGGTCCCGTTGGTGATGAACATCTTGGACCCGTTGATGACCCACTCGTCCCCGTCCCTGACGGCCGTGGTCCGCGCCCCCGTCACGTCGCTCCCGGCATCCGGCTCGGTGATCGCCGTGCCCATGATGGCCTTCCCGGCAGGCAGGGGCGGGAGGTACTTCTGTTTCTGCTCCTCGCTCCCGTAGAGCCCCAGAAGCTCGGCCCCGAAGGTGGCCGTGAGTATCGCGTTGGCCATGCCCGCATCCACGGCCCAGAACTCCTCGGTGACCAGGCTGTGCTCCAGGAAGCCCAGCCCCGCTCCCCCGTACTCCTCCTTGATGAACATCCCCACAAAGCCCAGCTCGCACGCCTTCCGCCAGATGTCCAGGTCGAATTTCTCCTCCCTGTCGAACTCCTGGGCCCTGTCGGGAAATTCACCGAGGGCAAACTCCCGGGCCGCCTGCTGAATGTCCTTCTGTTCCCTGCTCAGTGTAAAATCCAAACCCGTTCTCCTTTCCATGTGCCTTTCGGCCTTTCGAACTCGGATCAATGAGTCGTCCCCTCCCCTCAATGTCACTCCAGGGGCAGGCTCGCAAAAAAGGTCCCCACAGCCTTCACATCCCCGTTCTGATCCGCCGCCTCCATGGAGCACTCCACCACGCCGGCGCCTTCCTGGTCTCTTTTCCCGCTCACCCGGCAACTTACCGTGATGACGTCCCCGGGGCGGGTGATCCCCTTGAACCGGGCCTTGACGGACTTGAGGCATTCCCCGGGCGCCCAGGAGGAGGCAGCCTCGGCCATGAAGGCCATGACGAGCATGCCGTGGGCCACGACGCCCTCGAAGCCCGCCCGCCGGGCCGATTCATCGTCCGTGTGCAGCGGGTTGAAGTCCCCCGATGCGCCCGCATATCGGACCAGCTGAGTTTTTGTGACCGGGGGTTTGACGAGCCGCACCACCTCGTCGCCTACGGCAATGGACCGGAAATCCGGGATCGGGGTTCTCTCCATCACGATGTCCTTCGCTCCACGATGAGCATCTGTTCGCGGACGACAATCTGTTGATGCTGGTTGACAAAGGTGGTCTCGAAGAGGACGAACTCCATGGGCCCGGACCTGCCCTGCCGCTCGGTCACGGACTTGATCTCCATGGTCCCGTGCAGGCGGTCCCCGGGGCGGATCACGCCCAAATACTCATAGGACTGCTCGGCGTGCATTATCCTGGAAAGAGGTATGGAGAGGTCCTCGAATGCCTTGAAGAGCACGCCGCTGTACATGACGGGCACGGTGGTGAACGTGGGGGGAGTCAGTGGGTCCTTGTTTTCCTCATGGAATGCGGCCGCCACCTCCCCGGAAGAAGGCGGCGCGTCCCTGAGGGCGGCCGTAAACTCGGCGATCTTGCCCCGTTCCACCACCCAGTCGAAATTGTAGAGCGTCCCCACTTTGCCTTTGTCCGCCACGCTTAGCCTCCTCGGTCCTCTCTCACTGCATGAACCAGCCGCCGTCGCAGTTGATGACCTGTCCCGTGATGTAGGACGCCTCGTCGGATGCCAGGAAGAGGATGAGGCGGCTCAGTTCGTCCACCGACCCGGCCCTCCCCATGGGGACAGCGGCAAGGAACGCCTGGAGTGCCTTTTCCGGCACGGCCCGCAGCATGGGCGTGTCGATGGGTCCCGGGGAGACCGCGTTGACCCGTACCCTCCGCGGGGCCAGTTCCCTGGCCGCCGTCCGGGTCAGGCCGACGATCCCCTCCTTGGACGCCGAGTAGTTGGCCTGGCCCGGGTTGCCGAACCGCGAGTCCGAGGAGATGTTGATGATCGCGCCTCCTCCGGCGCCGCGCATGATCCGCGCCGCCGCCTGGAGGCAGAAAAACACGCCCGTGAGGTTCACGTCGATCACCTGCCGCCACTGCTCTTCGGTCATCTTGTGGAGAAAGGCATCGCGTGTGATGCCCGCGTTGTTCACCAGCACGTCCAACCCGCCCCACTCTTCCACAACGGCGCCGAACATGCGGTCCACATCGGCCTTTTTGGAGGTGTCCCCCTGGACTCCAAGGCACAAGGCCCCGGTCGCCCTGAGCTCTCCCACGGCCTTTTCAAGGGCCTCTTCGCTCACATCGTTGATCACCACCTTAGCGCCCCGGGCGGCAAAAGCCCGAACCGCTGCCAGGCCGATGCCTTGACCCGACCCGGTCACCAGGACGATTTTACCTTCAAATTCCATGTCCGCTCCTGTCTTCGTCACAAAAAGGCACGCCCGGTGCGGAAAGCCTCAGGCGAGCCAGCGCTTGCGTCTCTTGTAGTGCTTGATGTCCCGGTAGCTCTTTCTCTTTCCCACCTCGGACAACCCAAGGTAGAATTCCTTGATGTCCTCGTTGTCCCTGAGACCGGCCGCGTCCCCGTCCATGACCACCCGCCCGTTCTCCATGACGTATCCATAGTGGCCGATGCCCAGGGAAAGCATGGCGTTCTGCTCCACGATCAGAAAACCGGTGCCCAACCCCTCGTTGATCCTTTGAATAATGGAAAAGATCTCCTTGACCAGCATGGGGCTCAGCCCCAGGGACGGCTCGTCCAGCAGGATCAGCTTGGGCCGGGTGATCAAGGCCCGGCCGATGACGAGCATCTGCTGCTCGCCGCCGGAAAGCCAGCCGCTGGTCTTCTTCCGCAGGTGTGAGAGCTGCGGGAAATAGCCGTAAATCAGGTCCATTTCCTGCTGCATTTTCACACCGGAGAGCCCCGCCACGTAGGCGCCCGCCTTGAGTTCCTCCTCCACGGTGAAGTGCTCGAAAATGCGCCTGCCCTCCTGGACCTGGACAATGCCCATTTCCACGATCCGGTGGGGCTTGGCGCCCTTGATGGATTTTCCTTCAAAGGTGATGTCGCCGTCGGTCACCTCCCCGGTCTCGGTGTAGAGGAGCCCGGAGACGGCCTTCAGCGTGGTCGTCTTGCCCGCGCCGTTCGCCCCCAGCAGGACGACCACCTGCCCTTCCCTCACCTCCAGGGAAACGCCCTTGAGTATCAGGAGGACGTTGGAATACATCACCTCGATGTTGCTCAGGACCAGCATGCGGACCTCGCCTTCAGAGCGGTTGGTTCCGTCCTCGAGCGGGCCGGACCCCCGGGACCTGTGCCGGGGGCCGGTCGCCCACAATCCCCTCATTAGAATATAATAAACTCAAGAGTGCTCAAATATCGTTCACGGATGGCCGCTATTTGTACTTTGCCGGCCGCAGGTCCGGGCACTGCATCATGTCCGTGACCGGCACCAGGTGTCCGTCCTGGACCTCGAAAACCCTGGCCAGGTTGGGCGAGTGGCGGTCCGCGGTGTAGGAAAACGTGGCGATGTCGCGGGCGTTGAAGTCCTGGAGCGCCTCCAGCTCGGCCTTGATGGTGGGGCCGTCCACCTTGTCCCACCCGTATTTGTCCACGATCCGCTCCACCACCTCCTTGAACACCAGGACGCCGGTGAACCCCATGGGGTACATGATGGTCCGGTATTCGGGTTTGCGCTTGTTCTTCTCGATGTACTTGTTCATGAGCTGGATGCCCTTGTTGCCGGTCTCGCTCCAGTTGGCGAAGGGGTGCACGGTGACCGCGCCCTTGAAGGCGTCCTTGTCGATGTACAGACACGAGTCGTCAAGCCCGATGGAACCCGCCACCCGGGCTTTCAGCCCCATCTCCTGGACGGCCTTGGCCACCATCACGGGCCCCCGCCCCGCGGTGTTCGTGTAGATCCAGTCCGCCTTCTTGGCCCGGATGCGGGTCAGCTGGCTCGTGAGGTCCACATCCCGGACTCCGTAGAGCTCCTCGGCCACGACCTCCACGCCCTTGGATTTTGCGTATTCCCGGACCTCGTCGTAGAGGACGGCCTTGCCATAGGTCGTGTCCCAGGTCAGGAAGGCGAGCCTGGGGGGCTTGTCGCCCTTCCAGTTGACGGCGAGCCAGTCGATGAAGGTCCCGCAGAGATCCGCATAGGTCGGGTAGGCCCCGAAAGTGTACATGGCCGGGTAGATGACCTCGGTGCTGCACACCCACATGCCGGGGAACTGGTCCTCGTTCATCCTCTCCTTCAAGGCCTCCCCCACCCCGGAGAGCACGCCGTAAATCATCGAGGGCCTGGGCTTCATTTCCTTGTACTGCATGTAGATGTTCACACCCACGTCCACCTTGCCGCCGCAGTCCCTGACAACGATCTCCAGGGGCACGCCCTTGATGCCTCCGTTTTCGTTCACATACTCCGCCGCGTCCTGGAAGGCCGCATACGCCGGACCCACGATGGCCGCATAGGGGCCGGTCATGTCCGGAATGGCCGCGTAAATGATTTTTTCGGGCTTTTCAGCCGCGCAGAGAGCCGTCAACCCCAGAACCGCCACGCTGAAAACCATCGCCATGAACACCGGTACAGAAACTTTCATGAATGCTCTCATTTTCCCCCTCCTTGAAACCGGCAAAAGGTTACCCTTTGGTAGAACGGTTCCTGCTTCCTCCCTTTTTTTACCTCCTTTCCTGATGAAGACGTTCACTTCCCTGCCAAAGGCCGCGTCCCTGTTCGGGGCGCGAACCCTCAATACTTGAAGGGCCACAGCCGAAAATAGGCCTTGGTGATCTCCCAGCGGTGGGCCAGCCCCCTGGGCTCCATGATGAGGAAGACCAGAATGACCATCCCGAAGACGAAAGGACTCAGTCCGGCCGCCGTGTCCTGGGCCAGCTGGGGGCTCATGAAGCTCGTCAGGCTCGGGCTGAAGAGGGTGATGACGATGTCGAAAAGTTTGATGAAGACCACCCCGAAGGCCACGCCCACCACGCTCCCCATACCTCCGACGATGATCATACCCAGGAACCAGATGGACTCCATGAGGTTGAACTGATCCGGTGATATGGCACGCATCCAGTAAGCCCACAGGGAGCCGGCCAATCCGGCGAAGAGCGACGAGATGAAAAACGCCAGAAGCTTGGTACGAAGCAGGCTGATCCCCATCATCTCCGCGGCGAGGTCGTTGTCCCGCACCGACAGGAAGGCGCGCCCGATCCTGCTCCGCGTGAGGTTTGTGACCAGAAAAACCGTCAGGCAGGTGAGGGGGATGATCAGGTAAAAGATGGACTGCTGGGAGTTGAGCGTCAGGCCGGCCAGCTTGGGGGACGGGACCAGCATGGCGTTGGACCCACCGGTGAGGTCGGTCCGCACGTTCGTGATCAGCCACGGGATGATGAACTGGGCGGCCAGGGTGGCCATGGCCAGGTAAAACCCCTTGATGCGGAGGGACGGGGCGCCGAAGACCACCCCCACGAGGCCCGCTATGAGCGAGGCCGCGGGGATGGCCAGATAGAAGGGAACGTGGAGGTGAACCGTGAGGAGCGCCGCCGAATAGGCCCCCACGGCCATGAAGGCCGACTGTCCCAGGGAGATCTGACCGGCAAACCCCGTCAGGAGGTTGAGGCCCTGGACGGCGATCATGGTGATGCCCACGAGGTTGATGAAATGGAGCACCCGGCCGCTCAGGTAAAGGGGCATGGTCATGAGCGCGGCCAGGCCGAGCACGGTCAGCGCCCAGTGCCAGCGGGTCCGGACAATGGCCATGGTCTGCGTGTAGGTCTCGTCGAATGTGCCGCATGGACGGTACATATCAGATCCTCTCGATTCTCTTGAGCCCGAAAAGCCCTTCCGGGCGGAGCAGCAGGACGAGGAGCAGAACGATGTAAGGGGTGATCTCGGAGAGCTGGGGGTTGATGTACCCCCCCACCAGGCTCTCGATGACGCCGATGACCAGCCCCCCCACAATGGCCCCGGTGACCGATTCGAGGCCCCCGAAGAGGACCGCGGGGAAGGCCTTGACCGCCAGGACCGGCAGGGTGGTGATCCCGATGCCGAAGCGGTTTCCGAGCATGATGCCCCCGATCCCGGCCACCAGGGCGGCAATGGCCCAGGTGGCGGCAAAGACGTGCTCCACGTTGATCCCCGTGGCCTGGGCCGTGTCGTGGCCTTCGGCCGTGGCACGCATGAAGAGGCCCCTCTTGGAAAACCGGAAGAAGATCAGGAGGGCCGCAAAGCACGCCATGGAGATGACGAAGGTCCAGATGAGCTCGTTTGCCAGGTAAATCTCCCCGATGACCGCAGCCCGGGGGGGCATGATCCGCTCAGGGTAGCTCACGATGGGGGACCCCCAGAAGAAGAGGACGATTCCCCGGATTATCAGGGACAGGGCCAGGGTGGCCATGATGGCCGACAGGATGGGCTGGCCGATGAGGGGGCGAAGCGCGGCCCTTTCGATGACAAGGCCCGCGGCCATGATGACGACCACGCTCGCGGGCACGGCAAGCCACACGGACAAATGGAGGGCGTCCATGAAGGTGTAAAGAATGAATGCACCCAGGGCCAGCATCTCCCCCAGGGCGAAGTTGAAGACCCGGGTCGCCTTGTAAATAAGAACGATGCCCATGGCGAGCAGGGCGTACAACCCCCCGATCAGAATGCCGTTCAACAGAAACTGGAGAAAAAGCATGCCCCCTCCTTCAGGCTAAAGGGTGCAGATCCGGACCCGCCGGGTCATGGTTCCCTTGCGGCCGTCCCTGTATTCGATGGATGTCTTCACCTCCATCTCGTCTTTCCCGCTGTAAAGGGCCTCGATCAGCTCCCGGTACCTTTCCTCCAGGAAGGAGCGCCGAAGCTTCCGCGTCCTGGTCAGCTCCGCCTCGTCCGCATCGAACTCCTTGACCATGTTCAGGAATTTGACCAGACGGGCCTCAACGGGAAGGCTCTTGTTCAGCTTTCGAATCTCGTCGCCGATGAGCCTCACGACCTCCTCCTTTTGGGAGAGGTCCGCAAAGGTCGTGTAGGGGATGCGGTTGGACTCGGCCCACCGGCCCACGTTGTCGAGGTCGATGTTCACGAGGCAGCAGGGATCGGGGTGCGTCTCGTCCCCCACCACCAGGACCTCCTTGATGTAGGGGCTGAAGCGCAGGCGGACCTCGGGGTACTGGGGGGAGAACTTGCGGCCGTTCCCCAGGGAGCGAAGGTCGTCCATGCGGTCGATGACAATGAGGTGCCCCTGCTCGTCCAGGTGGCCGTAATCGCCCGAGCAGTACCACCCGTCCCGGAACTTGTTCCCGTAGGCCTCCTCGTCCTTGTAGTAGCCCACGAACATGCCGGGGTTTCTGACCAGGATCTCACCTTCTTTGGACAGGTCCACCTCCACGCCGGGGAGGGGTTTTCCGGATGTCTCGGGCCGGATGTCCCCATCCCGGTGGGCCGTCACCAGGCCCATCTCCGAGCTGCCGTAGATCTGTTTGATGTTCACCCCCACGGCCTGGAAAAAGCGCAGTATGTCCGGACTGACCGCGGACCCGGCCGTGTACCCCACCCGCAGAAAGCTCAGGCCCAGGTTGTCCCGGAGGTTTCGCAGGAGCAGCACCTGGCTCAGCGCATGGAGCAGCTTGAGGACGGGGCCGATTTTTTCGCCCGCGAGCCTCTTGTCCGAGACCTTGAGGGCCGGGGGGAGGAGGAGCCGATAGGCCGCCCGCTTGAGCCGCGTGGTGGCCAGGATCTTGGACTGGATCATCCGGTTGATGCTCTCCCACTGGCGTGGCGAAAAGAAGAGGATCCTGGCCCCCAGCTCCCGGATGTTTTCATTGACCGTCTCGGCGTTCTCCGGGAAGTTGACCACGAACCCCGAAAAGATGGACCCCGCGATGCCTATGAGCTGCTCGGTGATCCAGGCGACCGGCACGAAGGAGAGATAGTTGTCCTCCGGGCCGTAACCGTCCACCTCCACGAACCCCCTGGCCGCGGACACCAGCCCGCCGTGGGAAATCATGGCCGCTTTGGGCCTGCCGGTGGTGCCCGAGGTGAAGATGATCACGGCGATGTCCCCGGGTTCCCCCTTCCAGACCATCTCCTCGAACAGGCCCGGGTGTTCCTCGTCGAACACCCTCCCCTCGGCCAGGGCGCTCTCCATGGAAATGAGCAGGGGATCCTCGTAGCTCCACAGTCCCTTGGGGTCCCAGTAGACCGCCTTCTTGAGCTGGGGCGTCCGTTCCTTGACATCGAGGACCTTGTCCACCTGCTCCTGGTCGTTGGCGAAGATGACGCTCACGTCCGCGTGGTTGACAAAGAACTCCACCTCCCCGGCCCCGCAGTCGGAGAAGATGCCGACGCACGCCCCGCCCACGGCCTGTGCCGCCATCTCGGCCCAGTAGATCTCGGGCTTGTTTTCCCCCAGGAGCGCGACCTTGTCGCCCGGCCCCAGCCCCATTTTTTTGAGAAACAGGGCGAGGTGCCTCACCCGCTCGTAGCAGTCCCGCCACGTGTAGCTCTTCCAGACCCCGCGGTTCTTCTCCCGCATGGCGATGCGGTCTTGCCCGTATTCAGTGCAGTTCCAGAGGAAAAACTGGGGGAGTGTCTGGGGGTCCTTCACGAAAAACCTCCTGCACCTGCGCATTTATTTGTGGAGAATTCGGGGACCGAAAAAATTCAGTCCGATTTCGCCCCAAGGTAGGCCTGGATCACGGCCTCGTTCTTCTCGATCTCCCTGGGAACGCCCTCGGCGATCTTGCAGCCGAAATCCAGCACCACCAGCCGGTTCACGATGTCCATGACCACGCCCATGTCGTGTTCCACCAGGATGATGGACATCTTTTTGATTTCGAACACATCCATGATGAAACGGACCATGTCCTCCTTTTCTTCCACGTTCATGCCCGCCAGGGGCTCGTCCAGGAGGAGGAGCTCGGGTTCCATGGCCAGGGCGCGTCCGAAATCCACGCGTTTGCGCTGGCCGTAAGGCAGGGATCCCACCCGCTTGTCACGGATGGCCTCCATCTCCAGGAGGTCGATGATGTCCTCCACCACCTCCCGGTGATCCAGCTCCTCCCGCCTCGCCCGGCCGAAATACAAGGATGAGGACACGGCGCCGGAGTTCATGCGGACGTGCCGGCCCACCATCAGGTTCTGGAGCACGGTCAATCCGGCGAACAGCTCGATGTTCTGGAAGGTCCGTGCTATGCCGATCTGGGCTATCTTGTGGGTTTTCTCCCCGGTGATGTCCACGTTCTTGAAGAGGATCTTCCCCTGCTGGGGGCGGTAAAACATGGTGATGCTGTTGAGCACGCTGGTCTTCCCGGCGCCGTTGGGCCCGATGAGCCCAAGGATCTCGCCCGGGGCGAGCTTGAAGCTCAGGTCCGTCAGCACGATGTTCCCGCCGAAGCTCAGCCAAAGCCCGCTGACCTCGAGGAGGTCCTGATGAATCGCGGAGGCCGTTTCGGCCCCCTTGTGAATCGCCGTGGACACCCGTGTCACCTCGCTTCCGAAGCTCGGGTCAAAATCTTCAGGGCTCGTTACCCCAGATGGTGATGCCGATGACGCAGTTGGCCGGGAACCCTCCCAGGTTGTGGGTCAGCCCCAACCTCGGGTTCTTGATCTGCCGGTCCCCCGCCTTCCCCTGCATCTGCTTGTAAACCTCGTAGGTCATGCGGATGCCCGAGGCCCCGATGGGGTGGCCGAAGCTCTTGAGCCCCCCGTCGGTCTGGCAGGGCAAGGGCCCGTCCAGGTCGAAAAACCCGGACTCCACATCCTCCCTGGCGCGCCCCCGTGGGGAGATGAGGAGGTCCTCGTAGATCACGAGCTCGGTGATGGAAAAGCAGTCGTGAACCTCGAACATGCTCAGCTCTTCCCTTGGGTTCCTGATCCCGGCCTCCTCATAGGCCCTGGTCGCGCAGCGGACCGTGGTTTCCACGTGGGTCCCGTCCCACTCCTGATAGCGATACTCCTCCTCGGGGCTCACCGCGATCTGGAGCGCCTTGACGTACAGGGGGTCCGGACGGAATTCCTTGGCCCGATCCGCCCGCACCAGGATGGCGGCCGCCGCGCCCTCGGTCACGCCGCAGCAGTCGTACAGCCCCAGCGGCCAGGAGATGATGGGGGCCTTCATGATGGTGTCGACATCCACTTCCTTTCGGAGGTGGGCCTTGGCGGTGCGTGCGCCGTTGTAATGGCTCTTGGCCGATATCCTGGCAATGGTCCGCTTCCCCTCATCGGGCTTCAGGCCATACCGGTCGAAATACCGGGTGGCCATCATGGCGAACATGCCCGGCGCGGTCATGTTGGGAAAAATCTGCCGGTTGTAGATGCCCCTGAGCTGGCTGAAGTCCGGAAGGCCCCCGTAGCCGATGTCCTTCAATTTTTCCACACCCAGGGCCAGGGCCATGTCGCAGGCCCCGGACGCCACGGCGAAGCTCGCCGCCCGAAGCGCCTCGGTGCCGCTCGCGCAGAAGTTCTCCACCCGGGTGATGGGGATGAAGGGGAGCTTCAGGGCGCCCGCCAGGGGGATGGCCGACTTGCCCACGTTCACCTCGTCAAAGCAGCTCGAGAACCAGGCCGCGTCGATGTCCGTCTTGTCGATGCCCGCATCTTCCCTGGCCTCCTGAAAGGCCTCCACCATGAGGTCTTCGGCGCTCCTGTCGAAGTGCTCACCGAACCTGGTGCACCCCATGCCGATAATGGCCACTTTGTTCTTTATTCCATCCGCCATGGAAATGTCTCCTTACGCCCGGGGTCGGCTCTTGAAAGGTGTGGCTTTCCAGAAATAACCGTAAAGGCTCCGCGCCTCGTCGCGGTATTTCCGCCTGAAGGTCATCTCCACCTCCTGTCCCACATGAAGGTCCTCCAGCCGGCAGTCCGTGATGTCGAACCAGTACCTGCCCCCTCCCTCGAAGTCCACGATGCCGTAGAGAGAGGGCGGGTCTTCCGAGTAGGTCAGATTGTCGGCCGTGTAGGTGAAGAGGCGTCCGGTCTTGTCCGAGAAGACATAGGGCTCCATGTGGTCCTGCTCGCCGCAGTGGGGGTTGACGCAGATCCTCTCCCTCGGGAACTGGGGCGTGCCGCATGCGGTGCACCGGCCGCCCGAAAGCCGAATCACCGCGTCCTGCTCCCTCCAGTTCAGGGACAGGCTGGTGACGGCGATTTCCTCCCCACGGATGCCGGCCTCCTTGTCGACCATGTTCTTGAAGCACAGGTACTTGGGGTAACTGTCCATCTCCTGTTTGTAAGCCAGGGTTTGGGCGAACCCGCCCCGGGACCTGGAGGCGGTTATGGCGTCCGTCACCTTGAGGAGGAGCGCGTCCGCCCCGCCGCCGTAGCCCGCCACGGCCAGGTAGTCTCCAGGCTTCGCCTCGTCCAGGGCGGCCGCGAGCATGAGAAGGGGATGCGCGGAGCCGGTGTGCCCGACGGCCCCCAGCAGGGGGTCCTGGATCTGTGCGCCCTCGAGCCCCAGCAGCTTTCCGACGGCCGGGTGGTCCCTCCCGCCCAACGGCGGAAAAATCACCTTGGCCACGTCCGACGCCCTGATGTCCGCCTCCTTGAACAGGCCCGCCAGGGCCTGGGGAATAAAACGGGTGAACCCCTCCACCCTTATCCAGCGCTCCTCCCAGGACCGGACGAAGCCGTCGCCGTTGATGCGCCTGTAGTCGGGAAAATCGCAGGACAGGGAGCAGCTCGCCTCGCAAGACGCGATCACATCACTCTCGCCAGTCACAAACGCGGCGGCCCCGTCGCCGAAGAGGATCTCGTTGGCCCCTCCCGCCTTGCCCACGCGGCAGTCCGAGGCGCAGACCAGGTTCGAGCCCTCCCCCTGGTCCCGCAGGGCCGAGACGAGGGCGGTCACCCCCGACTTGATCTCCCCCCCGAACTCGACGGTTCGGCACTCCGGCGAGAGGTTCAGGGCGGCAAGCGCGATCCCGGCATTGCTGCGCTCCCGGTAAGGGAGCGTCGTGGAGGCCAGGTAGAGCGCCCGGACGGCGCTCCGATCCACATCGGAAAAGCAGGCCTTGCCTGCGGACACCGCCAGGGTCAGGCTGTCCTCGTCGTGGTTGGCCACCGCCTTTTCGCCGCCCTTCAGTGCCGCGAGCCCTGGATTGAACCAGCCCATGGCCTGAAAAACGGTTTCGCGCTTGATGCGGTAGTAAGGCAGGCTGATGCCGTAAGCTGTGATTCCTTTCAATGGATGGCCCTCCTTTGAGCTGATTCGGTTTCAGGCCGTAGGCCCGGACCCTTCGTCCATGTCCCCGTCCCCGCATCGGGCGACAAAATCCACAATGTCCCTCAGGGAAGACCCGGGGCCGTACACGGCCGCGACCCCCGCCTCCCGCAGCACGGGGATGTCGTCCGACGGTATGGTCCCCCCAAGGACCACCGGCATGTCGGCCAGGCCGCTGCGCCGGAGGCCCTCCAGGACCTTGGGGACCAGGACCATGTGATTGCCGGAAAGCGTGCTCAGTCCCACCACGTCGGGGTCTTCATCGACAGCGGTCTTGACGATGGCTTCCGGCATCTGGTTGCCCAGGTAGAGAACCTCCATGCCTGCGTCCCTCAGGGCCCGGGCCACCACAACGCTCCCGCGCCAGTGGGCGTCCAGGCCCAGCCGCGCGATGATCACCCTGACTTTTCTGTTCATCGAGTTCTCCTTGAGTTAAAAAAGCGGGGGGTTCCAGATGCCGTAACTGTCCTTGAGGGCGCGGCTGATCTCCCCCTCGCTCACCCTGGACGCGACCGCCTCGACGATCACTTCCATGAGGTTGTCGTCCCGGTCGCAGCAACGCCTGATGTCGTCCAATGCCTTTTCGGCCCGTGTCGAATCGCGCTCCGCCCGGATGCGCTCGAGCTTGGCCTCCTGCACGGCCAGGGTCTCCGGGATCCTGAAAATGTCCGCCTCGTAGGGTTCCTCTTCCACGCGGTGGCAGTTGACGCCCACGATGGGCATGTCGCCGCTCTCCACGGCCTTCTGGTATTCGTAGGCCGAGTCGGAGATGGCCCGGTGGACCCAGCCCTCTTCCACGGCCCTGACGACCCCGCCCATGGCGTCTATCTTGTCGAGCAGGCCCGCCACCCGGTTCTCCATCTCCCGTGTCAGGCTCTCCACGTAGTAGGAGCCCGCGAGCGGGTCCACCGTGTGGGTGACCCGGGTCTCGAGCTGCAGGATCTGCTGGGTCCGCAAAGCGGTCAGGGAGCTCAGCTCCGTCGGGTTGCACAGGGCCTCGTCGAACCCGTCCACGTGCACGGACTGGGCCCCGCCGAGGGCGGCGGCCATGGCGTGGTAGGCGGACCGGGAGATGTTGTTGAGGGGCTGCTGGGCCGTGAGGGCGACGCCCGCGGTCTGCACGTGGAACCTGAGGGCCCGGGACCGGGGGTTCTCCGGTCGGTAGCGCTCCTCCACAAGGCGGGCCCACAGCCTGCGGGCGGCCCGGTACTTGCAAATCTCCTCGAAGAAGTCGTTGTGCGCGGAGAGGAAGAAGCTCAACCGATGCGCGAAGTCGTCGATTTTGAGCCCACGCCTCAGCATCTCCTCGACGCACGCCAGGGCGTTTGCCAAAACCAGGGCGATTTCCTGGAACGCGTTGCACCCGGCCTCCCGGTAGTTGTAGCCGGCGAAGCTGACCGGGTTCCATTTCGGGGCGTTGCGCGCGCAGAACTCGATGGCGTCGCAGCTCAGCTTGAAGGACGCCCGGGGCGGCAGCACCCCGGGGGCGATGGAGACCGCGGTCTCCATGAGGAAGTCATTCTGGCTGGTGCCGGCCAGTCGGCTCAGGGGCACGTTCCTCGCGAGGGCGTTGGCGAAGAACATGGACTGGACGGAGATGTTGCAGATGGGCTGGCAGGTCACCAGGGAGATGCTGACCTCGTCGATGGGGATGCCCTCGAACAGGATCCCCATGTCCTCCACGGTGTCCACGGCCACGCCCCCCCGGCCCGCGTCTGCGTAGGCCTCCGGGTCGTTGGAGTCGTACCCGCGAAGCGTCGGGTAGTCGAAGACCCCGTTGATGCCCCCGGCCCCCGCCTGGAGGAGGAACCTGTAGCGCTTGTTCGTCTCCTCGGGCGGGCCGTAACCGGCAAGCTGGCGCCGCGTCCAGGTGCGGCCCCGGTACATGGTGGGGTGGACACCCCTGACAAAGGGGGGCTCGCCCGGGAACCCCAGGTCCTCGATGTAGTCCATGTCCGGGACGGACAGGGGGGTGTAGAGGGGGGAGATGCTCAAGCCGGAGAGGGTCTTGAACTCGGAGAGCCTTTCACGGTCCCGGGGGTATTTCCCGCCCCACGCGGTTTCCGCCTCCTTGATGCGGGAGAGGGCGTCCTCTCGGAAAAGGCCTTTTTCAGGACGATCAGGCATGGGTGTCTCCTTCGGGGGGAATCGGATCCAAAAGCGTCTCCCGCAGGTAAGTGACGATGTCGCCGGTGTCCGCCCCGGGGGTGAAGATGCGCCCCACGCCCAGGGCCTCCAGGCCGGGCAGGTCTTTCGAGGGAATGGTGCCCCCCCCGAACACGAGGATGTCGCTCACGCCCTTGTCCCGGAACAGGGACATGACCCGTGGGAAGATGGTGTTGTGGGCGCCGCTCAGGATGCTCAGCCCGACGGCGTCCACATCCTCGTCGATGGCCGTGTTCACGATGAGCTCCGGGGTCTGGTGAAGCCCCGAGTAGATCACCTCCATGCCCGCGTTGCTCAGGGCCCGGGCCACCACCTTGGCCCCGCGGTCGTGGCCGTCCAGGCCGGGCTTGGCGATCAGAATGCGCAGGGTCTTTTGCGTGCTCATGGGTGTATCCTTTTCTGATTAAAAAACGGCCTGCTCACGGTACGAGCCGAAGACCTCCCGCATGACGGCCACTGCCTCCCCCAGGGTCATGCCTTCCTGGACCGCCTCGATGAGCGCGGGCATGACGTTCACCCCGGATTCACAAGCGGACTTCAACTCATCACTCCTCTGCGCAAGCCGCACGGGGTTTCTCTGTTCCTTGAATTTTTTCAGGGCGGCGATTTTGTCCCGCTCGAATTCCGGGTCCACCTCCCGGAGCTGGATGTCGGTCTCCTCCTCTTCGAGGTAGCTGTTGAGGCCCACGACGATGCGCTCCTTCCGCTCCAGGGCCTGCTGGGTGCGGAAGGCCGACTCGGCGATCTCCCGCTGGAAGTAACCGTTCTCGATCCCCGCGATCACCCCGCCCATGTCCTCGATGGTCTTGAAGATCTCCATGCAGGCCTCTTCCATCCTGTTGGTCAGGGCCTCCACGTAGTAGGACCCCGCCAGGGGGTCCACGGTAGAGGCGGCCCCGCTCTCGTGGAGGATGATCTGCTGGGTGCGCAGGGCCAGCTTTTCAGAGCGCTCCGTGGGGATGGACAGGGCCTCGTCGTGAGAGTTGGTGTGGAGGGACTGGGTCCCGGCCATGACGGCCGAAAGGGCCTGGATGGTGGTTCGGATGATGTTGTTTTCCATCTGCTGGGCGGTCAGGGAGGATCCCGATGTCTGGGTGTGCACCCGGAAGCGGAGGCTTGCCGGGTTTTCGGCCCCGAACTTCTCCTTCATGGTCCGGGCCCAGATCCTGCGGGCCGCCCGGAATTTCGCGACGTTTTCAAAAAAGTCGTTGTGCGCCTTGAAAAAGAAGGACAGCCGGGGTGCGAACTCGTCCACCTTCAGGCCCGCTTTCAGGCCCCTTTCCACGTAAAAGAACCCGTTGGCCAGGGTGAAGGCCAGCTCCTGGATGGGAGACGCCCCGGCCGAGGCCAGGTGATAGCCGCTGATGCTGATGGGGTTGAATTTGGGCATCTCACGGCTGCAGAAGGCGATGGTGTCGAGGATCAGGCGGATGGAGGGCTCCGGCGGGAAGTAGTAGGATTTCTGGGCCTGGTACTCCTTCAGGATGTCGTTCTGCATGGTGCCGGAGAGCGCCTTCCAGTCAATCCCCCGCTCCCGGGCCAGGGCGCAGAACATGGCCAGGATAACGGTGGACTGGCTGTTGGACACGAAGTTGATGCTGATCTTCTCAAGGTCGACGCCGGCCAGGAGCTCCCGCACGTCCTGGAGGGTGTCCACGGCCACCCCCCCGCAGCGCCCCACCTCGCCTTCGGCCAGGGGGTCGTCCGAGTCCCGGCCCATGATGGTGGGCATGTCCAGGCAGATGCTGATGCCCGTGGCGCCCATGTCCACCAGGAGGCGGATGCGCTTGTTCGCCTCCCCGGGCGGGCCCAGGGACCCCAGCTGACGGATGGTCCAGGGCCGGCCGCGGTACATGGACGGGTACACGCCCCGGACGTAGGGGAACTCGCCGGGACGGCCTATGTCCCGCTCGTAATCGATCCCCTGGGTATCTTCCGGGCCGTAGAGGGGCTTGATCTCGAACCCGGACATGCTTGTGACCGGCTCGAGCCCCGCGGCCGGATTGTCTTGTGTGCCTGCGGTGTTCTTCTGGTGCATTTTACCTGCTCACTCCAGGTCCTCCACCCTGAGAAAGGATGCGAGGACCTCCTCCACCACGGAGTAGGGATCGGTGCCTCCCGCCCGGATGGACTCGATGTATTGCCGTTTCTTGCCCGTGCCCTTGAGGCCCGCAAAGACCACTTTCTCCACCTCGTCCTTGAAGACCAGGCTGAGTTCCTGCTCGATGCGCTTGTTTCTCACCTCGTCGATCTTTCGGGTCTTGTGAAGAAATTCCTGGTGTTTCCGGATCGTGTTCACCAGCTCGTCCAGGCCTTTCACGTCCGAGGATTTCGAGGCGCAGGCCACGGTGGGCAGCACCCTGGGAACCCACCCGTCCCCCTCGCCCGACCCGTAGTGCACCGCGGCCTCCAGGCTCCGCAGGCAGAGGTTGGCCCCGTCCAGATCGGCCTTGTTCAGGACGATGATGTCGGCGATCTCCATGATGCCCGCCTTCATGGCCTGGATGTCGTCGCCCATCCCGGGGGTGAGGATCAGGAGACAGGTCTGGGCCACGTGGATGATGTCCACCTCGTCCTGACCCGCTCCCAGGGTCTCTATGATGACCACGTCGTTGCCCATGGCCTCCATCACCCTCACCACGTCCGTGGTCGCCCGGGCCAGGCCCCCCAGGTACCCGCGCGACGCCATGGAGCGTATGTACACCCCGTCGTCCAGGGAGTGCTTCTGGAAGCGTATGCGGTCCCCCAGGAGCGCGCCCCCGGAAAATGGGCTGCTTGGGTCCACGGCCACGACGCCCACGGTCTTGCCCATGGCCCGAAACCGCGTGATGAGGTGATCCACGAGCGTGGACTTGCCGCTCCCGCCCGCACCGGTGAGCCCAAGGATCAAAGACCTCCCCGAGTGGGGGAAAACCCCCTTCATGATCTCGCTTGCGTCCTCGGACTGGTCCTCCACGAGGGTGATCACCCGGGCCGCGGCTCGCCGGTCGCCCCGCAGCAGGGCCTGGACGAGTTCTTCCGGACTCGCATGCCTCCTGCCCATCATGCCGCCTTCTTCCCCGCGTTTCTGCGGATATAGCCCACGAAGTCCTCGGACAGGGACCCTCCTCGGAACACCTCGTCAATGCCCATGGACTTCATCACCGGGATGTCCTCGGGCGGGAAAGAGCCCCCGGCCACGAAGAGCACGTCGTCCAACCCCTGTTTTTTCATCTCCTCGACGATCAGGGGCGTGTAGACCAGGTGCTCGCCCGAGAGGTAGCTCACCCCGATGACGTCCGCGTCCTCGTCGACCGCCGCCTTGACGATGCTCTCGGGGGTCTGGAACATCCCCAGGTAGACCACCTCCATGCCCGCGCCCCGCAGAATGGAGGCGACCACCTTGGCGCCTCGGTCGTGGCCGTCCAGCCCGACCTTGCTGACAATGACCTTTATCTTCTCTTTGCTCATGGTGCAGGCTCCGGAAAGTGTGGATCAGTTAAAGGGTGACTCGATGATGTTCATGGGGTCGTAGGGGTACCCGAAGACCTCCCGGACGGTCCCCAGCATCTCGGCGGTGGTGGCGCATGCCTGAGTGGCCTCGATCATGGCGGGAAGGGTGTTTTTCCCGGCGGCGGCATCCTCCCTGAGCCTTTGGACGGCGTCCCTGAGTCGGCCCTGGTCCCGGTCCCGCTTGAGACTCTGGACCCCCTTGATCTGCTCCCCGGCCGAAAGCTCGGGGATCCGCTGGACGCCCAGGGGGGTGGTCGTCTCGGGTTCCGAGGTGAAGACGTTCACCCCCACCACGAGCTTTTCCAGGTCGTCCACCTCCTTCTGCCGCTTGACCGCCTCCTGCTCGAACCGGCTGTCCAGCCACTCGGTGCGGATGGCCTCCTCCATGCCGCCGAGGTCTTCCACCTCCTTCATGTACCCGAGGGCCTCCTCCTCCATCTTGTCGGTCAGGGCCTCCACATAGTAGGAGCCGCCCAGGGGATCGGCCACATTGGTCACGCCGGTCTCGTAAGCGATGATCTGCTGCGTGCGGAGGGCCTGGAGGTGCCCCTTTTCCGTTGGCAGGCACATGGGCTCGTCATAGGAGCAGCAGTGCAGGGACTGGACGCCCCCGAGCACGGCGGTGAGCGCCTCGTACGCGATTCGGACCAGGTTGTTGAGGGGCTGCTGGGGAATGAGGGAGCACCCGGCCGTGTGCACGGCGAAGCGGAAATGCATGCTCCGGGGATCCCTCGCCCCGTATTTTTCCTTCATGAGCCGTGCCCACATGCGCCGGGCGGCCCGGATCTTGGCCAGTTCCTCGAAGATGTCGATGTGGCAGGACACGTAAAAGGTGAACCTGGGAGCAAATTCGTCGATGTGGAGCCCCCGGCGGATGAGCTCGTCGATGTAGCACATGGCGATGCCGAAGCCGTAGGCGATTTCCTGGGGCGCGGTGATCCCCTGCTCCCGGAGGTCGTACATGTTGACCGTGGTGTAGTACCACTTGGGCATCTCGCGGGTGCAGAACTCCATGACATCCGAGCCCAGCTTGACGGAAAGATCGAGGGGACAGGCAGGCCGGAAACCGCAGTAGCGGAAGTGGATGGGGTCGTTCTGGATGGAGCCGCGAAGCCCGCCGATGTCATAGCCCTTGTTCCGGGCCACGGCCACGTACTGGGCCATGGTGGGCGCGGCCGCCGTGGAGGCCGTGATGAGGGACCAGCTCACCTTGTCCAGGGGGATGTCCCCGACCAGGGTCTCCATGTCCCTGATGTGCGAGATGTTGACCCCCGTGAGCCCCACCTCGTTTTGAGCCCACGGGTGGTCCGCGTCCAGGCCCATTTCATAGGTCACATCGGCGATTGTGTTGAGGCCCGTGGCTCCGTTGGTGAAGCAGTAGGCGGCGCGTTCGTGGGTGTCCGCCGGCGATCCGATCCCGACGACCTCCCGCCGGGTCCAGTAGCGCCCCCGGAACATGTCCCGGTGCAGGCCGCGGGTGAAGGGGTACTCCCCCGCGTCCCCGATGTTCTTTGTGTAATCCTCCCCTGCACGGTCGTCCGGCGTGTAGATCTCCCGGACGTCGTACCCGGACCAGGTCCGGGAGCTGGAAGGCTTCTCGTAGTAGGCCTGAAGATAGTCGTCCCAGTTGACATGGGCAGATGCGTCTTCACTCATGGCTGAGCTCCTTGCGGGGCGCCCCAGGACGCCCTCTCACGGCCCGGACGGCCGCAAACGGAAGACCGGTACCCGACCGCCGGGGCATTGCTCTTGTGGTCGCTCCCTACACCTGACTTTCCGATAAGTAAACCTTACCGACTGGTCAACAAGATACAGATTCTTCCCATGGTGGTCAAGTTTTTTTTCAGCCTAAAGGCACCTGTCCGCTCTGCGGCGCCTTCTTTCGTGAATTATGGCGTCATCTTCGGTGCAGTGACCTGCAAGTTATGGAAAGAGTTGATGATGTTCCGGGTCTTTGTCAGGAGTTCTCCTTCTTGACGGCCGCCCTGTCCAGCACCCCTTCGACGGTCCTGGGCAGTGCCCCCGCAAAGACCACATGACGGGGCTTTTTGTACCCGGCAAGCCGGGCCCCCACGAAAGAGATGAGGTCCACCTCAGTCAGGGAATGCCCGGGCTCGAGCACGCAGACAGCCTTGACCGCCTCCCCCCACCGTTCATCCGGTACCCCGATGACACAGGCCTCGGCCACGGAGGGGTGCGCCAAAAGGGCTTTCTCCACCTCCGCGGGGTACACGTTCTCCCCCCCGGGCTTGATCAATTCCTTGGCGGGCATTCGTCCGGCGTACCACAGGATGCCCCGGTCATCCAGCCGTCCCATGTCTCCGGTGTGGTGCCAGCCGTTGCGGAGCGTCCACGAGGTCTCTTCCTCCAGCCCCCAGTAGCCCTGAAAAACGCAAGGCGACTTGACGCAGATCTCGCCGGCCGTCCCCGCGGGCGCCTCGTCATCCGCGTCATCCACGATGCGGACCCGGGCCAGGGGGGCGGGGCGGCCCGCGCTCCCCGGGGCCTCGTCAAACCACCCGCAGGTCACGGCCAAGGCCTCGGTCTGCCCGAACATGACCGCGAATCGGACCTGCGGGGCGATTCCCAGGAAGCGGTCGATGGTGTCCGCGGGGTTCAGGCCGCCTATGGTCCGGAGGCTTGTGATGTCCCGCTGCCTCTCCCCCTGCTTTTCCATCAGGTGATCGAGCATGGGGGGGAAGCTGTAAAGGATGGAGACGCCTTCCGCTTCAATGATGTCCAGGGTCCTGTCCGCTTCGAACTTTTCCTGGATCACGCTCATGCCGCCCACGTGCATGACGGCCATGGAAAGGGAGATCCCCGCCATGTGGAAGAGCGGCAGAAAACAGGCCTGAACGTCCTCGGGCCCCAGCGTGAAAAACTGGGAAAGCATCGTGTTGAGGGCCACAACATTGTTCTGGCTCAGTACGGCGCCCTTGGCCCGTCCGGCCACGGCCGCCGTGTACAGGATGAGGTATGGGGCGTCCCCCCCGATCCCGGCCGGAACCTGCCCTTTCCCTCGCTCGAAGAGGTCCCTGAAGGGGAGATAATCCCCCTGCTTGTCCCGTCCAAGGGTGTAGCGGTATTTGACGCTTTCGAGGCCGCGCTCCGCCTGCGTTGTCATCTCGACAAAGTCCGGCGATACCACCAGAAACGAAGGAGCGGCGTCCTGAAGGATGGAGTGGACCTCCTCCCGGGCCAACCGCCAGTTGACGGGAACCAGGACGTAGCCTCCGAGAGCGGCGGCCCCGAAAAGCGTCATGTACTCCATGCAGTTTTGTGCCATCATGGCGATTCGCTCCCCCGGCCGGGCGCCCGCCGCCTGCAGACCACCGCACACGCGGAGGGACTCTTCGAGAAACTCGGAGTAGGTCAGGCGCTTTGATCCATGTACCAGGGCCTCGCGCCGCGGGTGAATCAGGGCGTTTCTCTCGATCATGTCTATCATGGTGAATTCATGAACGCTCATTGGATGGATCCCCTTTCAAAAGCCTGGATGCCGTGCCCCCCAAGGTGGCTGGCTCGGCTGCCCGGAGGGACTCAGAGATATTTTTCCAGTTCCTGGAGGAGCCCGGAGACCCCTTCGGTTTTCTCCCTGAGCTCCTTGATGATCCGGCGCCGCTTGTCCGGCCGTTTCCCGGCCCTGCCTTTCTTTCCGGAAGCCCTGGGGTCGTCCGCACCGGGCGGAGGGAGCAGATAGCCGTTCTCCAGAAGATCCAGGAACTGGTCGGTGATCTCCTCGGCCGACTGTCCGTCGTGCCCGGGGTTGTACCACTTGTAGAGCCAGTTGCACATGCCGATGATGGCAAAGGCCTGGAGCTTTGGGTTCAGGGCCCGGAAAAAGCCCTGCTCGATGCCCTCGGTGATGATCTTCTCCACAACATCCGTGTATTTCCTTTTCTCTTTTCTTATTTTCTGGAACTGCTTCTCCGGCAGCTGGTTTTCCTCGGTGAAAAAAACGGAGAACATGGGCAGGTTTCTGATGATGATGTTTTCGATGTGGTGCCGGATGAGAAACCTCAACTTCTCGGGCGGCGGGAGCTCCATCTCGTCGATGGCGTAGGCGTTGGCAAAGAAGTTTTCCAGGGCCTGGATGTAGATCAGGGACAGGAGGTCCTCCTTGGAGGCCACGTAGTGGTAGAGCGCGGCCTTGCTGATGCCCAGCTCGTGGGCCACGTCGTCGAGGGTGGCCGTCCTGTAACCTTTCTGGTGAAAGATGTTGGTGGCCGTGTCGATGATCATCTGCTTGCGGAGGCTCTTGTCCTGGCTCTTGAAATCGGTGGGCTGTTCCATGTGGGTTCCTCGATCCGTCTTCATGCTGACAGGGGTGACATCTCGGCTCAGCTAAGCTAAAAGCCGGGCAACTTGAACTTAAGCGTCACCTCTCCTGTTTCGGGATCCAGCCGGACCATGCGTTGTCCCTCCCGTGACGGGGTAACCTTCCGGCCGGTCGCCATCTCGAGCAAACCGCCGATAAACTGCATGCCGCTGTCCAGAACGCTCTCCAGTTTTTCCGGATCCCCGGCAAAGGGCGAAGAAATCTCTTCCGTCCCGCCCGGCGGCTCTCTCGAATCGTCCGACGGCTGAGAATCGCTGTCGGGAGATACCTCTTCCGCTGTAAAATCCAGGTGGTGCTCCCTTTGAAGGACCTCTGGGTTGAGATAATGCGGCGTGTCCTCGGGGATCTCCTCCCGGGCCGTCGCAAAACCGGTCTGGATCTCCTCCTCGCCGATCATTTCCCGCAGCCGGTTCAGCAGTTCGTTTCGCTTTTCCTGGGAGAACTCGACCGTGTCCGGGCCGGCGTCAAAAACCCCTCGAAAAAGGTCGGTCTTGAGTTGTATGCCCGCGAGGATCTTCTCTTCTATGCTGTCCCTGGCAATGAGGTTGATCACATTCACGCAGCGGCTCTTCTGCCCGATCCGATTCACCCTGCCTATGCGCTGGTTGACGCGGGCCGGATTCCACGGCATCTCAAAATTGACCACACAGTCGGCCGCCTGGAGATTGAGACCCGTCCCGCCCGCGTCCGTGGAGAGAAAGACCTTGCAGTCGGGGTTGCTGGTGAACTCATCGATAAGGGCCTGCCTCTTCTTTACGGGGATCTTTCCGGAGAGTTCCACAAAGTTTATGCCCGCGTCCGAAAGCCTGCGCGCGATCAGGTAGGTCATGGTGGTCCATTCGCTGAAAATCACCATCTTCCGGTTGTTCTGAACGGCCATTTCGTCGATGATGTCGGCAAGTTCCGCCAGCTTTGGAGATATGTTGGTCTTGCGGTCTATGAGATAGGTTGAATTGCACGCCTGCCGCATGCGCAGCAGCAATTCCTGGATGCGCCTGAGATCCATGGGTGTGAGATATTTCTTGTTCAGGATCGGGATGAGGGCCTGCGCATAGCCGCCGTGAAGCCTTTGCTGCTTTATGTGGAGATCGATGTAGTAGTTGTTCACAACCTGATCGGGAAGGTCCTTGAGCACATCGTCCTTCCTGCGCCGAATCACCAGGGGCTTCAGCCTGTTGTGGAGGCTCTCCAGGTTCCGGTACCCAATGATCCTCCCCTTCGGCTCGCGGCTGAGCATGAAATGGTCCGCGGCAAAGCGCCACAGGGGCGAGAGCATGTAGGGATCCAGAAACTGGACAATGGAGTAAATGTCCTCGAGTTTGTTTTCAAGAGGTGTCCCCGTGAGCACAAGCGCGTGCGCGCGGGGGATCTGCTTCACCGCCGAGGCCGTCTTGGTGCTGAAATTCTTTATCCGCTGGGCCTCGTCCAGGATCACGAGATCGGGCTTGAACCGGGACAAAACGAGGTTGTCGCGCAACACGGCCTCGTAGTTTGTGATCTTGAAAAAGGCCTCTTCCCTCAGGTACTGGGCCTGTCTTTTTCTGGAGGCGCCTGCTATGACCAGGGCCTTTTCATTGCTGAAAAGCTCGATCTCCCTCTTCCACTGATCCTTTAGAGAGGCAAGCGTCACCACCAGGACTTTCCGGAGGCCGAAAACCTCTTTTTTGAGGATTGCCAGGGCGATCGCCTGCAGGGTCTTTCCCAGCCCCATTTCATCCCCGATCAGGGCCGCCTGTTTGTAAAGGCCGAAACGCACGCCTTCGCACTGGTACGGGTAGAGGCGTGCCTTGAGCTCAAGTCCTTTCAGGGGATCCCCGTCGTCAGACAGCTCCTCCACTTGCATGGCCCGGCAGAAAAAATCGAGGCGTCTGTTCACCTCGTCGCTGATGCGCAGCTCCTTATAGTTTTTTGCTTCATCAATTATGGGCATCAGCCGCAGGAGGTTATCGCCGCTGAATGTGCCGGAGTCGTCAAAAAGTTCCGCGAGTTTCGGGGCGAGACCGGCAGGCAGGTCTCCTTCGTGGTAGAGACAGGGCCTCTGGGATTCCGATCCCCAGTAGAGGTCGACAAAAGGAAACCTCTCATTGCGCAGCTTCTCCTCAATACCATCCTGCTCTTTCAAAATCATGGACACAAAAAAAAGGTGCTTGCACGTGCCCAGGCCGTTGGTCGAATAATCCGGGCAGTCGCAGTGCCCCCTGCCGCTCAGGGGATCGTGCAGCACGACAGTGTACTGAGTGCCGTTTCGGGTCTCCACCAGGTGCTCGCCTTTGAGCATGTCGCTCTCAAGCAGGTTCAGCCCTTCCGAACGGGCCCTGGCCATCCGGTCTTCAATGGCCTGTTGTCTTATCTCATCCTCGGTCATGAACTTGGAGTCACGATCACCCGAAGGCGGTTCCGGGTCGGCGGGACGTTTCTCATCCGCCAGAATGTCCAGGGCTCTCAGCAAGGCCGCGACAGTGTGCTTGCACCCCTTGCCGGGATAGGGACAGGTGCATTCCGTCTCCGGGCCATTGGCCTCAAGTCTTACTTTTGTTGTGTAATCCCCGTAAGTACCATCCACGTCAAAGACGAACAGGGTACCTTCCGCATCCATTTCCCGGAGGGAAAAGGCGCCGTTTTCGTAAAGATCGAGGCCTCTCTTATAAATCGCAGGTGAATCCGCCAGTTGATCCCTGACAATTTCCCGGTTGATGGTCATCATGACCTAAGCTCCTTGTGAGTCTCTTTTGAATCGGCCCAGGCTGGTGTTCGAATGTATGGAAAGGGTTTATCAATTAGGCATATAGCACTTTGGAAAACCTGATGGCAAGTTCTCAAATCCACGTGCCCGAAAATCAGGTGGGAAAGACGGGCGCCTGGGGCGCGGCGCCCGGGTGGGCAAAGACCGATCAATCACCGTGGTCAGAAACACTGGGAAGAGGCCCACGTGCCGCCGATCGGTGTGTCGGGCCGTTTATCAGTGATCGTACTGTTTCGCGTACTCGGCGTCGTTGTACATGGAGTCGCCGTAGAGGTCCTTGCCATAGCCGCCGATGATCGCCTGCCCCTCTTCCGATGCCACGAAATCGATGAAATCAGAGGCATAGGCCTGGCCTTCGGTCGCCCCTTCGGGCTGTACCAGTGCATGGTAGGTGTTGATCAGCATGGGATCGCCCCGATAGAGGACAGCCAGGCAGTCCAGGTCCTTTTTCCCGGCAACCCAGGTGCTGCTGTCCGTCATGAAATATCCCTTTTCCGCGTTCGCCCTCTTGAGCGTGGCCATCATGAAATCCTTGGTGATGACGTACCATTCACCTGACGGCTCAACGCCCGCCTTTTTCCAGACCGCCATTTCTTTTTTGTGAGTCCCGGAATTGTCTCCCCTGGAGAAAAAGGGCGCCTGGGCCTTGGCAATCCGGGCGTAGGCATCGGCCGCGCTTTGGGCGTCCTTGATCCCCGCCGGATCGGCCTTCGGCCCCACGATGTAGAATTCGTTGGAGCCGATCAGCGTCCTCTTGACAGCCCACCCTTCCTCCACCGCTTTTTTCTCCGCGGCAGGCGCGTGGACCATGACCATGTCCACATTTTTCTCCTTGAGGTGCTTCAAGGAGGCGCCGGACCCCGCCTTGACCCAGCACATGGACGTGCCGTGCTTCGCGTTGAAGGTGTCGGCAAGAACTTCCAGCAGCCCCAGCTCACCCGGGCTTCCCGTGGCCAGGCTGAACTTCTTGGCCCCGCTGCCGTAAACCGCCTTGCAGTCCGCGGCAAAGGCCGGGACCGCCAGAAAGGCAACCATGATAGAAACCGCGACCCACATTCGAAACCTTGTCAAATTTTTCATTGTGCACCCTCCCTTTCTGTTTCATTCGATTATTGAGTGACCTATTCCTCGCCCGCCAATCGCCCGTAGTCCATGGACAGGACGCGGTCCGAGACCCGGCGGAGCCAGTTAAGTTGGTGGCTTATGACGATCAGGGTCGTATCCCATTGATTGCGGGCGTCCATGGCCGCACGCTGTATGAGCTCGGAGCTCTTCCTGTCCACGCTGGCCGTGGGCTCGTCCAGCAGCAGGACCTTGGGCTGCAGCACGAGCCGGGCGGCCAGGGCGACCCGCTGCGCCTCCCCGCCCGAAAGCTCACGCCAGGCGCGGTGAGCGAACCGGGCAGGGTCCAGGCCGACCTGTTCCAGGGCCCGGTCGACCCGTGAGCGGACGTCCGACGTCCCACGGATCTTGAGCCCATAGGACACGTTGGCCCTCACGGATCTCTTGAGCAGGTAGGGCTCCTGGGACAGCATGGTCACACGGCGGCGGGTCTCCAGGTCAAGCCTGGTCACCGGCTCGCCTTGAAAGACCACCCGGCCCTCGGCCGGGTCTTCCACAAAGGCCAGGATCCGCATCAACGTGCTCTTGCCCGAGCCGTTGGGTCCTATGATGCCCGTGATGGAACGAAACTCAATGTCCAGGCTTTCGATTTCGAGGACCGTCCGGCCGCCGTAGACCTGACGGATTTTTTCCAGGAGATAGAGCGGCTCGTTCATTGCCCGGACATCCTTCTGAGGCTTGACATGGCGAGATTCACCAGCAACGCCACGGTCATGAGGATCAGGCCCAGGGCGATACCCATGGCGAACTGTCCCTTCCCGGTCTCCAGCGCAATGGCCGTTGTGATGGTCCGGGTGTGCCATTTGATGTTGCCGCCGATCATCATGGAGATGCCCACCTCGGAGACGATCCGCCCGTACGCGGCGGCCCCGGCCAGGGCCAGGGCAAAGCGGGCCTCCCAGAGCGTGGTCAGCAGGAGCTGGCGCCGGTCCGCGCCCAGGGTGACCAGGGTCTGCTTGAGCCGGTAGTCGAGGTTTTCCACGGCCGTGGCCGTCATGGCCACCACAATGGGAAGCCCGAGGATGGTCTGCCCCACGGCCATCCCCCGAATGGTGAACAGGAGTCCCATGTCGCCCAGCGGCCCCCGGTGGGTCATGAAGGCATAGCAGAGGAGACCGATGACCACCGTGGGCAGGGACAGGAGAGTGTCGACGATCAACCTCACAGGCCGCTTGCCCGGGAAACGGGCGTACCCCAGCCAGAACCCCAGCGGGGCCCCGAGGACCAGGCTGGCCGCCACGGACAGCGTGGAGGCGATCACAGTGGTCCCCACCGCATTGAAGGTCTCCGGGTTTCCCTGAAACAGGAGCTCGAAGGCCTGGATCAGCCCATTCAGGATGTAGTCCATGGGCACTACCTACCGGCGTGGAAAGCTGTTGAGCAGCAAGCAAAGGGGCGAACGAGTCAGGCCGCATCCGCCCCTTGAGATAACTGCTGAGCGTTCAGGTTATTCGGCGTTCGGTGTGAAGAGCTTCTTGCCGAGCAGATTGAAGTCGCCTATGAACTCCTGCACGTCCTTCGAGGTGATCCACTCCGAGAACTTCTTCGCCAGTTCGTACCCGGCATTGGGGCAGTTGCCCGGGTTCACGGCCATGACGCTGTACTGGTTGAACAGCACGGGATCTCCCTCCACGAGGACCACCAGAGGGGGATTGCCTCCGTGGTTGTCGGCATACTTGATGAAAGTGCCGCGATCCGTCATGGTGTAGCCGCCCTTCTCGGTAGCCACATTGATGGTGGCGATCATGCCCTGGCCGGTCTGCACGTACCATGCATCCTTTTCGGGCACCCCCATGCCGGCCGCCTTCCAAAGGGAGAGCTCTTTCTTGTGGGTGCCGGAGTTGTCCCCCCGGCTGGCAAAGGTCGCGCCTTTTTCCGCCAGCTTTTTCATGGCATCCACCACGGACATGCCCTTGACCCCGGCCGGGTCCCCGGGGGGGCCGATGATCACGAAGTCGTTGTACATCACCTGGGTCCTGTCCTTGCCGTAACCGTCGGACACGAACTTCTTCTCGGCGGCCGGCGCGTGGACCAGCAGGACATCCACGTCACAGTTCTTGCCCATTTCCAGGGCCTTGCCCGTGCCCACGGCCGTCCACTTCAATTCTATGCCCGTGTCCTCCTGGAACTTGGGGGCCAGAACGTCCAGCAAACCCGTGTTGTCCGTGCTGGTGGTCGTGGCCATCATCAGGGTCTCCGCCGATGCCGCTGAAAAAACCCCTGACGACAATAGAAAAACCGCGGAAATAACAATTAAAAAATACCTTCGAGCCATAATCCTCCTCCTCCGATTGAATTTCCTCCCCGCCCGGGTTTCGCCGTTCCGTGCGGGAAGTCGCCTGCCTCTCTCGAACCATAGTAAAGTGGTATTCTATGGTCCATCCCCCTATTGTGTCAAGCAGGACATAATAGAATTTTCGCCCGGCAACGCTTGACGGATCGGGGTTTACACAATAGAGTTTTTGAAAGGACAAACACGAGGTAAGGAAAGGAGATCAGGATGAAGGTCAAATGGAACGGGCATGCAAGCTTCACACTGACTTCGGCCGATGGTACGGTCCTCGTGACCGATCCCTACGACCCGAGCGGCTACGGCGGGGTTATCAAATACGAGCCGGTGACCGACCAGGCGGACGGCGTCCTGGTCAGCCACGATCATGCGGATCACAATTACGTCGAGAGCCTCTCCGGGTCCCCGGAGGTCCTCAAAGGCTCGGGCCGGGTGAAGGGTGTGGACGTCCAGGGGATCGCATCCTTTCACGACGAATCCCAGGGCTCCGAGCGTGGGACCAACACCATTTTCGCTTTCTCAATGGACGGTGTGCGCGTCTGCTTTGTGGGCGACCTGGGCCACCGCGTCTCACAGGATCAGGTGCGGGAGATCGGGCCGGTGGACCTGCTCCTCCTGCCCGTGGGAGGGACGTTCACCCTGAACGCAAGGGCCGCGGCCGATGTGGCCGAAGCCCTCCGCCCGAGGGTGGTCATCCCCATGCACTTCAAGACGGACAAGTGCGACCTTCCCATTGAAGGGGTGGAGGCCTTTCTTTCGGAAGTGTCCGGGGTCAAGAAAATCGGGGCCAGTGAGGTGGATGTCTCGGGTGACAAGCTGCCCGGGAACCGGGAGGTGTGGGTCCTGGATTTCGCCTGCTGACCACCCGTCGAACCCAGGCCCCGGCAATCCCCATCCGTGGCGGCGGGCGTTTCGGGGCCAGGGGATCACCTGGTGAAAACCAGCCCCAACTCCCCGGCGTTGATGATGCTCGGCGCGGCCCGGGGCGGATCCGGCTCCAGGAACGGGCTGATGTCTGGACGATTCCAGACCGGGTGTCCTTTGAGTATCGCGACGACATTCCGGGCGGCCAGGACCGCCATGCCTTCGCGCGTCCAGCGGGTGGCCGAAGCGGTGTGGGGCGTCAAGACCACGTTTTCAAGCTCCATCAGCCCCGGTTTCAAGGAGGGCTCGTCCTCGAAGACGTCCAGCCCGGCCCTGAAGGCCGGGTTTCGCCTGCAGTGCTCCACCAGGGCGGCCTCGTCGATCACAGGCCCCCGGCTGGTGTTGACCAGGACGGCGTTTTTCTTCATCAGGGCCAGGCGCCGGGTGTCGATCAGGTGGAAAGTGCCCTCGTCCAGGACCGTGTGGATACTGACGCAGTCGGCCTCGGCCAGCAGCTCCTCCAGGGTCTCCACGCGCCTGCAGGTGACAGGAGGCTCCCGGCGGCTCTCGAGAAACCCGGCGTATTCGGCCGCGTATTCCTCCAGTCCCGGGTTCGGGCGAACATCATAATAGAGGATGTCCATCTTGTGCCCTTCCATCATCATCAGGGCATAGGAGGAACCGATCCTGCCTGCGCCTATGATCCCGACCTTTTTTCTCCGCAAGAGATCCCCCAGGAAGAGGCCGGGAAGCCAGCCCTTGAATTTTCCGGCCCTCAAGTACCTCTCCGACTCCCCGAGCCTTCGCGCCGCTGCAAAGGTCAGGGCGACGGCCATTTCAGCCGTGGCCTCGGTGAGGACGCCCGGTGTGTTGCCCACCGGGATCCCGTGACGAGTGGCCGAGGCCACGTCGACGTTGTTGTAGCCCACGGCGTAATTGCTGTAGACCCTTCCGCCGGCCGCCTTCAGGGCGGCAAAAAGCACCTCGTCCCAGGATTCCGTGAGCTGCCCGACGGCCGCATCGCATTTCGATGAAATGGAGTTCAGGATCTCCCTCGAGGTCAGAACGCTCGTCGAGGTGTGGATCTCCACGCGGCAGCCCGCGGACGTGAGGATCTCTAGCCACAAATCCCCGGGCAGCTCCTTGGTGACAACAACCCGCAACGGCCCGTCTGGGTTGAAGGTTCGCCGGTCTTCCATTTTTCCGCTCCCGCGCAATGGGGTTTTTTGTGAATGGGTACTGTCCAGGTTTTTAAATCGAAAACGAAATCGTTATCAAGGCTTTTCGAAATCAAAGCAAAGATCCCACGCCCGTTCACCTCGAGTGTCATTTTTTTACGTGCTTGAATCAGCATGCATCATGATTTATCCTTTTGCCGAAGATTGACAATCATTCGAAAAAGGAGGATGTGAAATGGCCAACTATCTGTTCGTTCTCAGCCAGGACAACAATGAGAATGCGACCCGGTGCTTTCAGTTTGCGAAGATAGCCCATGAAAAGGGTCACCAGGTCAACTTGTTTTTTGTCGACGGCGGGGTGTTCTGGGCCGACTCCACGAGGGACATGACCACAAAGGCCACGACCGGTGACTGCCCAAACGATTACCTTCCATACCTCGTGGAGCACGAGGTGCCCACAGGGGTCTGAATTCCCTGCGCCAAGGCTCGTCAGGTTGACGAGTCGAAATTCTTCTCCAACATGGTGCTCGACGGGGCCCCGCATCTGATCGATCTTGCTGCGGATGCCAAGGTTTTCAATTTTTAGCCACTTCCAAGGGCCGACCGGTTTCCAGGTTCGGGAAAACAGGACCATGCCTGGAAACCGCCCAGCGTGATCAGTTGATACGCGGAGGAATGATTCAAATGAGGGAAGATCCTCTCGGACACAGCCTCCAGGGCGCAGGCTCCGTTCAGCGGGATGCCGAATCCCGTGAGATCCGCAGACTGGCCCTGTTGGGGTTTGCCCTCAACCTGGGGCTTGCGGCCCTGAAGTTCGCGCTTGCGGCCGCCTCCGGGAGCCTGGCCGTGACCGCGAGCGCCATTGATTCGAGCACCGATTCCGTCGCCTCCCTTATCCTCTACGGAGGGCTCAAGCTCTCCACGCACAAAACGCGGAAATTCCCCCTCGGTCTGTACAAGATCGAAAACGTCCTCTCAGTCATCATTGCCGTTTTCATTTTTTTCGCGGGTTATGAAATCGCCCGGAATATTTTCCAGGCGGAATTCACCCCCCCTGACATCACGCCCGCGGTCATCGCCTGGATGCTCGCCGGCACGCTTGCGACACTTCTTTTCGGGCAGTACGTTCTTGCGGTGGGGCGCCGGACCGAATCGCCGACCCTCCGGGCGGAGGGAAGGCATCGGCAGACGGACGTGCTTTCATCCCTGGTGGTGCTGGGTTCGATCCTCCTGAACTATTTCGGCGTGCAGGCGAAGCTGTTCACCTTTTCACTCGATCAGGTTGCAGCGGCAATCGTTCTGGTCTTCATCATCCATGCCGGATGGGAACTCCTCTCCGACGGGATGCGCGTCTTGCTGGACGCGTCGGTAGACCACGAAACCCTCGACCGGGTCAGGAAGATCATTGAAGCCGAGCCCATGGTCAGCAGCGTCAAGGCGCTTGTGGGGCGAAATGCAGGGAGGTTTCGTTTTCTGCAGGCAGACATCACCGTGCGGACCGATGACCTGGGAAAGGCCCACGCAGTCACCAAATCCATTGAAGAAAAAATACATCGGGAGGTGCCACATGTGGAGCGCGTGATGATTCACTACGAGCCGCAGCCGCGCGCGCACATCCGGGCAGCGGTTCCCCTCGGGGAAAACCTCGAAACGGTCGGGCTTCATTTTGGGGAAGCGCCCTATTTTGCGCTCATTCTCATACGCCGTGAGGACCAGGAGGTCATCAGGAAAGAGATCCTTTCGAATCCACACCAGAATTTGCCACGCGCCAAGGGAATACGCGTGGCTGAGTGGCTCGTGGAAAAGAAGGTGGACCGCGTGCTCGTCAAGGAGGAATTGCGGCACAAGGGTCCCGGATATGTCCTGGCCAACGCCGGTGTGGAGGTCACGGTGATCAACGCGGAATCCCTGGATGGAGCCATTGCGGAAGCCGGCCGCTGAGCCAGATTTCAATGCATAAATGAAGAATTTCGGGTCATTGTTCATCAATGGAAAGCGGTTTTCAATAAAAAAATGTGAGTATCAACGAGGATTTTCACTTTTGATCACCATAAAACATGGCGTTGATCTCTTCATTCTCGTCCAGGAAGTCATCCGGAATAGTTATCCGGCCCTTGAGAAGACCCAGTTTGCGTTTTGACTTAGGTTTATGGGACACCAGTTTGACAAGGGGTAAATTATTCTTGGCGATAATCACCTCTTCGCCGTGATAGGCCATGTCGACTAGCTTGGAAATCTTGGCTTTTGCCTCGGATAAATTGACAATCATTTTCTTTCTCCTGTGACGTCAGAAGTTAAACCAAGTGCACCAAACATGACCAACTTGGTCAACCTCTTCGTGACATGACAAACGATTGCTCCGGAATGCCAGCAATTCCTGACCCCGCTGAAAGGGAATGTGGCCCCGGATTCCTATCCGCGCGCGACGCTGTTCAACTGGCGGACCCAGCCCTTCCTGGAGATCAGAAAGCCAAGCGCGGTGAACAGGAAAACCATCATGAAACCCAGGTGCGCTATGTCAATGAGCATCGTGACGCCGGGAGAAAAGGAGACATCGGGGAGGTTTTTCATCACCCGCACAATGCCGGTCACCACCAGCCCCGCGAGGAGGACGACCCGAACCACGCCGGGGAGGCTGAGCCTCTGTGTTTTTCTTCCCCTGAACAGATAATACACCGTCACATAGCTGAAGAGGGCGAAGAGAACAATTGCCCCGAGGTAGTGGATGGTGTGCGTCACATAGAAATCCCCGGCCCACGCCATGCCCGGGATGTCGGCCACATAATATCTGCTGAAAATGGGCATCTGGCCCATTCCCGTAAACGCCATAACCGCAAGGACAGCAATATACAGCCTTTTCATGATTTCTCCTCCGTTCCCCTTTCCTCGGATCAGTCCCCGGATTTCAAAATCCGGGCTGCTGCGGCGGCGATACCCGCAAAGGGTGCGATCACCATGGCCTTGGCCAGATTGTCCGCGGTCGCCATGGAGTCTTCCACGGGATCGAGGTGGGGTTTTCCCGGGCCTTTTTCGATGGCCTTGTTGAGCTCCTCAAAGGGGACTGGGGAGACGTAGATCGTGTTGGTCCCTCCGTTTTCCTTTTCCCCGTATATGTAGCCGTTAATGGAGCGGGCGATTTCATGGGCCTCTTTGATTATTTCGTCCCTGGGCCCGATTTTCTGGACCCCTTCCGGGCAGATGTCTATACAGGCGGGGACTTCCCCCTCGGCCACCCGGTTGTAGCACCGATCGCACTTGTACATGACCCCGTTGCCCGCAAAGGCCGGAAGCAGCTTGAGGTAGAGTCCCGTGCCCGTCTGTCTCTGCGGGATCTCCCAGGGGCAGACGTCCTTGCACTTGGACCCGCCCAGGCAGACGTCCGAGTTGATGCGGGTGATTCCGTTTGGAAGCTTGGACGCGGCGCCCCACGGGCAGAGGTCGGCGCATGGCGGATTCTGGCAGTGCATACACCTCCTCGGTATGTTGATGGTGCTTTTTTCCCCGTCGACGACCACTTCCGCCTTCTGGATAAAAACCCAGTTGTACGGGGTCAGCCGATCCGAGTCGTAGCGGTTTTCGCTCCAGTCGGACACCTTGACCCTGGAAGGGTACATCTTTGGGAAAGGCTTCCTCGGCTCGGGATACTTGGCCTCGTTGGCCTCCCTGCATGCCTCCACACAGGCCTCACAGCCTATGCACTTACGTATATCCACGAGCGTGGCGAGCTCTTTACCGGTGGCGCCTTTCACCGTAGCCGGCAGCGGGATCCCCGATGCAAGGGCCGCGCCTGTCGCTGCAATTCCGCCCTTTATAAAATTCCTTCTCGAAATATCCTTGCTCATAAACGCCTCCAGATCATGCAGCCTTTTTGAGGTAGTTCTCCTTTTCCCTACTACGGAAGTCGGGAACTGTCTTGTAAGAGCAGAAATATTAGAAAAGGTTTCAGGCGGCACCGTTTTTCACCAATCCGTGAGAGGACGATCGGCGGATCGACGGCACGCTCTTTGACGTTTTTTCGTCTGTCGCGGCGGGATTTCAATGCTCGATGTACTTGTCCATCCCCAGGTGGTGGTGCATCCTCAAGAATCGGGGCCTTCCCATACGGAGCCTCAGCGCGAGGTAGGTCCATCCCTCAAGGGCCAGGGAGTATCTCTCCAACCCGGGCTCCGTGCAGGATCCGCACTGGGGTTCCTTGCCTATCCTTCGCCGCGCATGGTCGGCCTTTTCCGAAAAGTAAATTCTTTCGACTGAACTCTCCTGGACGTTTCCGACGGAGTTTCCCACAAGGGGGCAGAGGTGAACCGCGCCGGTGCTCCGTATGAACAGATAGTTGAAGCCGCAGGAGCACGGTTTTTTCATTTTTCCCGTCTTGTAATACCGGGCAAGGCCCCTCGAGTGGATCTGCCAGCCATGGCCCTGGCGGTCAAAGAAATGGAGGAGTTTTTCAATGTGCGCGGGTTCGAAACGCAGGGATTCTTCCTTTTCAGGATTCAGATACCGGCCTTCCGTGACAATGCAGGGGGAGATGATGGTGAAGAGCCCATGCTGATCCGCATAACGGGTTATCCCAGGCAGCTCGTCCACATTGAGCGGCAGGACGGTGGTCTTGAGGCCCACCACGAGATTGGCGAAAACATCCTGCATATTTTTCAGGTTCTGTATTGTGGCATGTGCTTTTTCCCAGGCGCCGTCCACACCCCGGATGCGGTCGTGGAGCTTTCCCACGGCATCCATGGCGACCACAACCACCAGATCGGTCCCGGAGTCCTGAAGCATTTTCAGCATCTCGGGAACCCGGGCGGCGATCCGCTCGGTCAAGAGGCCGTTTGTGGTCACGCTGATGGAACGGAGTTTCCCAAGCCCCCCCTTCTTGAGATCACAAACCCCTGCCGTCAAATTCACCAGGTCTTTCCTGAGAAACGGCTCTCCACCGGTGATGTCCAGTTCAACCAGGGTGGTGAAAAGCCCCGAGGACAGAACCTCCAACCACTTCTCCACGGGCAGGTCGGGAACGGATGCGGGGATCTTCCAGATGTTGCACATCATGCATCTGGCTATGCAGCGATGGGTTATCTCCAGGCTGAGGGCCTGGGGCTTCATGGGTTTTCCCGACATCCTCATGGCCCTGAATTTCAAGCCGTTTCGAACCAGCTGCAGGATCATCTCATCTCCGGGGCAAGCCGCGGATTGACGGGGTTGAAATTGAGGGTCCTGAAGCAGGTCCACCACACACCAGACTGGTAGGCGAGCTGCTCCAGGGTGAAAAACCAGAAAAAGGAAAAGGGGTCAAGCCTCGGGCGCCTGTTTATGAACTCCACCCCCCCCACGAGGATGTGCGCCCCCCAGATCACGGCACAGCCCATGGGGGCCCAGTACAAAAGGAACAATGAGGCAAGAAGATAGTAGCGCGAGATGAATGAACACAAGTGGTAAACAAAGGCGGCGTGGCTCCGCAACACAGCCCACAGCAAGGCCCTTTTCTTGACAGGGGCCCTGAGACCCCTTCCCTTGAGGAGTCCGGATCTTACCCCCCAAAGCAACACGCAGCCACCGGCCCCGGCACAGACAAGACTCTCGAGCGCGAAGGCGGAGAAGGCCAGGGCCCAGAAAATGACGACCCCCCAGGGAAAGAGCATGTGTTTTCTCCTTCCCCCGTGGAGCCCCTGGAGAAGGGGCTCGGACGTCCCGTAATCAAAACGCCTGGAAAAGAAGGCCCCCAGCCTGTTGCGGTGCTTGTGAAAGACCCGGCCCGAGGGCCTGTACTCCATCCCGCATCCTGCATCCTGGAGCCTCCAGCAAAGGTCCACGTCTTCGCCGACGGCCAGATCCTCACGGAACCCCTCAACCCGAAGGAAGGCCTCTTTTTTCACCAGGAGGTTGCACGAGGGCACGTAAAAAAATCGGTCTTCCCTGGACGACGCCTTGGGCCACGGACCCATAAAAAGGGAGGAGCGGACCTTTTCGTACCGATCGAGCGCCTTGTCATTGAAACAGGAGTCCACCCAGCCCCCCACCCCAGCAGTCCGGGGGTTCTTGAACGCGGGAAGCAGCTCCACGAGCCAGGAGGGCTCCACGGTGCAGTCCGAATCCAGGAAAGCAAGAACGTCTCCCCGCGCCTCCGAGGCCCCCAGGTTCCTGCAAGAGGAGGCCCCCTTCCTTTCACCCATGGAGATGAGCCTCACAGGAAAAGATGAAGCCTGCAGTGGGGTGTCGTCCTCCGAGGCGTCGTCCACAACGATGACCTCCAGTCTGTCGGTGGGATACTCCAGCCCCTGCAGGGATTCCAGGCACGCGCGCAGGTCTTCGGGTCGGTTTCTCACGGGAACGATGACCGACACGAGGACTGGTTCGGAAATTTTTCCCACTCCCCGCGACCTGAGAAATCCACGGCGCACCAGATCCTGGAGAAACGTTTCCACCCGGTCGGGGTCGCCGGCCTTGAGAATCCCCAGGATCCGCCTCATGGGAACCCACTCCGACCGGGAGAAAAGCCCCAGAACCCCGGCCCACGTTTTATTGATGCGGAGGACCTTCAAGGGGTAGGAGAGGATCAAACCGGTTCCGTCGCCGTTTTCGAATGCGCTCACCCCCGGCCGCAGGCCGTATGAGAGTTCCCGGCTTTTCATCAGAGCGCCGTCCATCCTCCGTCCACAGGCAGCACCGAGCCGGTTATGGCCCCTTTCTCTTCGAGGGCGAGCCATTTCACCAAGTCTGCGATGTGGGAAGGCCGGATCCTAACATCCTTCAACAAGTGCCCTCGTGAAAAATGGGCGTAGGGTTCCCCGCTCACCCCTGCCTGGGCTGCAAGACCTGGGAGTATCCCGGTCTCGACCGTGCCCGGGCACACCGCATTGACCAGGATGTGATGATCCGCGGTCTCTGCCGCAAGGGCCTTCGTGAAACCGATCACACCGTGCTTGGCCGCGCAGTAGTGGGCCGAGAGCCCCAGCCCCCGAACGCCTGCGACGCTTGCGATATTGATGATCCTCCCACCTCCCCGATCCATCATGTGGGGGATCGCGGCCCTGCAGCAGAGAAAGGTGCCCTTGAGGCACACGTCCACCACCTCATCCCAGGCCTCAACGCTCATGCGCGTTACAGGCACCAGGGATGATACGCCCGCATTGTTGACCAGGATGTCCAGCCGCCCGAATTTTCCAATAAACTCGCCCATGGCCTTTTCCACCCCTTCCGGGGACCTGACGTCACAGAAAAGGCCGAGAACCTCCGTCCCAAGGGAGGAAAGCCCTTCAAGGGCCCCTTCCATTTCCTCCCGTGAGGCAAGCTCGTACGGAAGGGTGCGGAGGTTGCGGCAGATGTCCAGGACGCCCACGTTGACTCCGGCGGATGCAAGTTCCCGGGCAATGGCGAGGCCAATGTTTCTGGCACCCCCGGTGACCAGGGCGCACAGTCGTTCGGTTTGGATCGTCCGTGGCATTATGGGATAAAACCTTCCTTTTCGAGGTAGGCCGCCACCTCCGCGGCAAGGGCATCCGCATCTCCGGTGAGTATCTCACCTTTCTTCTCGACACGGCTCCCCGAGAGGAGAAAATCGATCCTTTCCTCCGCCGACAGGCGGGGGTCGGGCGCGGGTACGGCCCCGGCCCTGGGTTTTGGGGGAAAGACCCGTTTCCTTTCCGTCCCGGGTCCCGCCTCCACGGGACCGCCCTCGATCTTAAGGACGGGGACATTCTCAGCCCTCACACGGGCCTCATAGGAGGGAAACCTGATCTCCAGGCCCCCGAGATCCATGCCAATGACCGCGGGCAGCGGGCACTCCAGGACCTGGCGCACCCCCCGCCGGCCCTTCTTGACACCCCTCACTTTCTGCCTTTCCAGGTCCACACTCGCCTCCAGCAAGGGCCCGAGAAACGGCATGTCCAGGCGGCGCGCGCAGAACGGACCCACCTGGCCGTTCCCCCTGTCCAGGGATTCCCTGCCGCAGAGGACCAGGTCCCCTTCAAGGGATCGTAGGACCCGGGAGAGCAGCACGGATTTGGCCCAGGGATCCAATTCCCCGTTGCATTCGATGTGGACGCACTCATCCGCGCCGAAAGCCGCAAGTCGCCGAAGCTCTTTCTCCGAGAGCAGCGGGCCCAGGGTGACCACTATAACTTGCGAGCCGGCATTCTCCTCTTTCAACCGCACGGCCGTTTCCATGGCTGCCTCGTCACAGGGATTGGTCAGGATCACCTGGTCCTCGGGGGCGATATAATCCCTCGAGGGATCCATCCCGGTCCGTGCATAGGTGTGGCTGATCTGCTTGACGCACACGACGATTCTCATGACAAAACCTCAGTCACCGGCCATGGAGGACGCCGCGAGTTTGATGACATCCAGGACCGCCGGCGGTTTCTCGCGCTCCAGCGCCCCCATGCCGTCCTGGAGCATGGTCAGGCAATAGGGACAGGCGGTTGCCAAAACGTCTATGCCCGCGCCCGCCGCCTCCTCGGCCCTTATCCGGTTCATGCGTTCCCCGGTCGTCTCGTGGAGCCACATCCCGCCGTTACCCCCTCCGCAGCAGAAGGCGTTTTCCCTGTTCCTGGGAAGCTCTCTCAGGTCCACCCCCGGGACGGCGCTCAAGAGCTCGCGGATCGGAGCGTACAGGCCGTTGGCCCTTCCGAGGTAGCACGGGTCGTGGACCGCGATCTTCTTCTCCACGGGGTACTTGAGAGTGATGGACTTTTTCCTGATCAGCTCCAGTATGTAATCCACAGCGTGAATCACGCCAAAGCCTGCGCCCAGGTCTTCATAGTCGTGCCTGAGGGTGTGATAACAATGCGGGCAGAGAGGCACCACGGTTTTCACCTTGCATTTTCTCAAGGTGGCGATATTTCGCCGGGCAAGCTCCAGAAACAGGGATTCCTCACCCAATCGCCGTGCAGGGTCCCCGCAGCAGAGTTCCTCTTTCCCGAGGACCGCGTAAGACACCCGCGCGCGGTTCAGGATTTCCGCAAAAGATGCGGCAGCCTCCATGTACTGGGGATGGAAGGCCCCTGAGCACCCCACCCACACGAGCACGTCCGGGCCCGGCCGCCCGCCTGCGACCACGGGCACACTCACCCCAAAGGCCCAGTCCATGCGGTGGGCCGCACCCCGGCCGTATGCGTCCCCATATGTCTCGAGATCCCTCATCAGGGGTCGGGTCTCCGGCGGGAGCCCTCCCTTCTTGAGGGTCCTGAACCGCCTCATGTCCAAAATCTTGTCCAGGGGGTCCACCATGACCGGGCAGTGGACCGCGCAGGCCATGCACCCGGTGCAGGACCAGATCTCCCCGTCGGTCACGGCCTCCCCGAGGTCGATCTCCCCGGGGGATTTCCGGTTCCCTCTCGACGATTCGATCCGGCGCCACAGCCCCTGCACCACGTTTCTGGGGGACAGGGCCTTGCCCGAGGCAAAGGCCGGGCACTGCTCCTCGCATCTTCCACAGGCCACGCACGCCTCCGCATCCAGGCACTGGCTCCAGGTGAGGTCCCGGACGCTCCCTGCGCCGAGATCCCCCTGCACCAGGGAAAGCGGCCGCACCCGGCCCTTTCTCCGCTCCGAGCCGTGGTAGATGTTCGCGGCCGCGGCGGCAATGTGGCGGAACGCGGTGTAGGGCAAAAGTGCAACAAGAAGCAGCACGCTCGCAAAGTGTATCCGTATCATGAACTGCATGAGAAGGGGCGAATCCGGAAGCCCCAGGGAAAGAATCCATCCCACGGGACTCGCCCAGATCTCCCCGGACGGGAGGATGCTCAAGCGCGACCCTTCCGCGAGAAACCCCGTAATGACGATGACGAGCACCACTGCCAGGGGTAGCAAGGCCCGCCAGGGGCCCTTTTGAGAGCCTTCTCTCATACGCCGGGCGGAAAAATAAAGGGCCCCGGCAGCGAGCGCCGCGCCGACGATCTCGGATGACAGGGAAACCGCAAGCGCCGCGCCCTTTGGGAAAACGGGTTTGAACTGGGCTGCGACCACCACGAGCACCATGAACACCATGCCCCAGAAAAGGGCCAAATGGGCAAGGCCCGCTTTTTTTCGAGCCAGGATGACCCGGTGGCCGAGAAGATATCGAACCACCGAGCGCACGCTCCCCTTTTCCGGGAGGTCCCTGGCGGCCCAGCGGGACCAGGACCACCGCTCGTGGAACCCCCTCAGCATGATCAGAAAGGCGGCGGCGATGAGCAGCAGATCGAATACGGTCAGCACGAATTATCTCCTCAATGGTCTCTCTTTGTCCTCGCGCGCGTGAAAAACACGAACCCCGCCAGGACCAGTGCCCAGAGCCCTGCCTGGTACAGGAGGGCGGAGGCGAAGACCACGGGCTGCGCCCCCGGGTCCGCCTCGGGGTGCATGCGCCCGAGCAGGGGGGATTCGCCGTTTTCCCGCAAATGGCACCTGTCGCAGTTGTCCCCGGAGAGCCTCTCGCTCTCCCCGTGGGCGGCCTTCCCCTGGTGGCAGCCGAGGCAGTTGCCCATGGTGTAGGCCGTGCTGAAATCCTGCTTGCCGTGGGAGGCTATACGGACCGCGGGAAGGGCGGAGAGAAAATCCCTGTCCCCGGTCTCCGAGGGGTGGCACCCCCTGCAGGTCCGCGTCAGGTTCGAGGCATGGACGCTGGAGCGGGGGCTGCCCGGGGAGAGCACGTGGTGGCGGGTGTGGCAGTCCCAGCATCGGGGGGCTGCGCCCCCTGAAGCCCCTTGGCCGTGGCGGTTCGGCTGCTCGTGACATCCCGTGCAGTCCACGGTGGACGACCGCGCCTGCTCGTGAGACTCGTCCACGATGTCCTCGTGGCAGTCTGCGCACGCAAGGTCCCGGCCGTGTACGGAGTCCTCGAATTCCCCCAGGGACACCCGAAGCCTGCTTTCCTTCGAGCCAATCCCGTGGCAGGCCCTGCAGTCGGCGTCGTCGTAGGCCGCGGACAATCCGGGTTTCAAGGTGAAAAGGCACAAGGCGATGAACAAGAGAAACACCTTCATGAGTTCAGGACTTCCCCTCCCGGCGCTCCTTGATGCGGGCGATCAGCCGGGGCACGATCTCCTGCGCGTCGCCCACCACACCCAGGTCGGCGAACCGGAAGATCCGTGCCCGGGGGTCCGTGTTCACGGCGACCACGCGCTGGGATTTTTCCATGCCCGCTGTGTACTCGTTGGCGCCTGATATACCGCAGGCGACCAAGAGCCTCGGGGCGACGGTCTTTCCGGTCTGGCCGATCTGCCTCTCAAAGGGAAGGATCTGCAGGTCGATGACCGGACGCGTTCCGCCCACGGACCCGCCCAGCGCACGCGCCAGGTCGTGCACCAGGTCGAACGTCCTCCCCTTCCCGATCCCCCTGCCGCCCGAGACCACGATGTCCGCCTCGTCCACTGCCAGATTCCCCGGATCCGTCTCCAACTCTTCCAGCACGCGCACAGTGAGGTCCCCGGAAAAATCCGGCACGTGGGGCTCAACGATCTCCGCAGCCTCCCCTTTTCCCGATTCCGGATGGTCCAAAACCTGCGGCAGGAAACAGACCACAGCCGTTTGCGCGCACGAGAATGTCCTCTCTTCAAAGAGGTACCCGTTGGAGATCGGACGGACCGCGACCGCCCCGTTGTCGCCGGCCCACCCGAGGTCCACGGCGCGCGTGATCAGAGGGGCTTCAAGGAGGGCCGCGAGGCGGGCTGCAAGGTCCGCCGTGTCCCCGTCCTGTGCCAGGAGAAAGAGGCACGGGGGCGACGCGGACATCAGACGGGCCAGGGCGAGGGCCGCGTATTCGGCGGGAAACGCCTTTTCCGGACCATCCGGGATCCTGACGACCCGGTCCGCCCCATAATTTCCAAGCCTTTCCAACTCTTCAACCGGCAGCGCGCCCCCCTGGGCAACGGCAGTTACAGTGCCCGGGGAAGTTCCCGTGGAAAGCAGCTTCCGGGCCTCGGCGATCAGCCCGAGGGTCTCTTCCCCCACGCCGTCCCGGCCGGCCTTGACCCAGATCCAGACGTTCCTTGTGCGATCGTCGCCCACCATGGACCTACAACGCCCTCCCCACCTGATGGCCCTCCCACACGGCCATGTCCGTCTTTCGCGGCGCCACGCAGTCCCCTATCCGGTGAAGCTCCTTCACCCGGCCCTTGAGCTCCAGGTACAGACCGTCCACTACGTCGTTTCCCGCACAGAGGACCACGGTGTCAAAACCGTCGAAATCCATCATCTCGTTGGAATAGACATTGAGCCCCTTGACAACGAGCCCCTGGATCTCCAGGACCGCGATGTCCGGGGTGAAGGTCACCCCCTTTTTCGCCAGGCGCCCGCGGGTGAGATGGAGATCCTGGAGCGGCCCCAATTTTCCTCCCACGAACAGGGCCGGGGTCAGCATGTGCACCTCCCGTCCCCGGTCGGCAAGGAACTCGGCCGTGCCCGTTCCCTGGTGGTGGCCCTCGAGATCTATCAGGAGGACTCTTTGACCGGGCTCCACCTCCTGGAGCAAGACCTGCCGGGAGTTGACCACACCGGGCGGACCGTACTCCCCTGGAAAGGGCTTTTTCTTGGGCGCGGACCCCGTGGCGATCACCACCGCGTCGGGCGCCTCCTCGAGGATCATTTCAACGTCCGCCTCGACCCCCAGCCTCATGTCCACATCCAGGTTCGCCAGCTGACCCGTGAGCCACCGGGTCACCCCGGTGATCTCCTGCCTCCCGGCCGCCAGGCCCGCGATGAGGTTCTGACCGCCCGGCTCGCCGTTCTTTTCAAGGAGGACCACCTTGTGCTTCCTGAGGGCGGCCGTCCTGGCCGCCTCGAGCCCCGCGGGCCCCGCACCCACGATAACGACCTTTTTCTGGAGATCGCAGGGCTTGAGGGTGCCCATGCCCAACCTGAACTCCTCCCCCACGGCCGGGTTCTGGACACACCCGAGGCTGAACCCCAGCCCCATCCTGCCGATACAGCCCTGGTTGCACGCGATGCAGTGGCGGATGTCCTGGGCCTTGCCGCTTCGCGCCTTGTTGGGAAGCTCGGGGTCGCAGATGAGCGCCCTCACCATGCCGATCATGTCGGCGTGCCCGTCCTCGAGGATCTTCTCGGCCAGGTGGGGGTCGTTGATCCTGTTGGTGCAGAAAACCGGGAGCGAGACGACCGAGCGGATCCCGGCCGAGAGCGGCACGGTGTATCCCAGGGGGGTGTGCATGCTGCCTTCCACCAGGTAGAGGTTGTGGAAGGTCCCCAGGCTCAGGTCCATGAAATCGATGAGCCCGGTCCCCTCCAGCCTGACCGCTATCTCCCTGGCGTCCTCCAGGGTCAGCCCGCCCTTGGGGTGCATCTCGTCGGCGTTCAGTCGAACCCCCAGGACGAAATCGGGGCCCACCGTTTTCCGGACCGCCTTGATCACCTCCAGGCAGAAACGCAGCCTGTTTTCCAGGCTCCCCCCGTACTCGTCCCGCCTTTGGTTGGTGGCGGGCGAGAGGAACTGCCGAATGAGAGAGCTGTGCCCCAGCTGGAGCTCGATCCCGTCGAAGCCCCCTTCCACGACGTGGCCCGCGCTCAAGGCGAAATAATCCACGCACTCCCTGATCTCCTCCAACTCCATGGCCTTGGCCGTCTCCCGGAAAAGGGGGTCCGCCCCGGGCGAGGGTCCCCACACGGGGAGCCGCGAGATGCTGCCGTCGGACTGCATGCCGTTGTGGTTCAACTGGGCGAAGATCCGGGTTTCGGTCTCGTGAATGGACCGGGTGAGTTTCTGGAAACCGGGGATCACGGCCGGGTCGAAGGCGTCCACCAGCTTGTCATAGGCGTGGTCCGTGGGGTGGGCCGTCAGCTCCTCCGTGGTGATGAGACCGCACCCGCCCCGCGCCCGCTCCCGGTAGTAATAGATGTGCCTGGCGCTTATCTTCTGGTCTTCCCCGAAATTCGTCATGTGCGCGGCAAAGTGGATCCTGTTTGGCACCACGATCCTCCCGATCCGGAGGGGCGAAAAAAGATACATGAACTCGCTCACAGCCTCTCCCCCGCCCGCCTTCCCTCGAAAACAGCCATGCCCATGCCCCGGGGCGCCACGCAGTCGCCGACTCTCACGCACTCCTCGACGCGTCCCTTGAGCTCGAAATAGAGGCCGTCGTCCGCCTCGCGTCCCATGTCAAGGACCAGTGTGTCGAAATCGTCGAAAACGACGGGCTCACGGGTGAAAACACGGCGGGCCGAGACGCGGTTTTCACGGATTTCTTCCACGGATACGTCCTGGACAAAGACCGCGCCCTTCTGGAGGAGGCGCTGCCTCGTGAGATAGAGATCCCCGATGGTGGCTAGATCCATGCCGATGAACGCGAGGGAGGTCACCATGGTCACCCTTTTTCCAATGTCCAGGAGAAACTCCACGGTGGCCGCGGCATGGTGCCCCCCGTCCTCGTCCACGAAGAGGACCCGCTCCCCTATGGGAAAGCGGCCCTCAAGCACATCGAGGACGGTCTGAACCCCGGGGGGGGCATAGACGCCCGGCAGGGGTTTTCGGATCGGCCTGGACCCGGTGGCCACGATCACCGCATCCGGAGCCTCTTCGAGGATCCTTTCGGCGGTCGCCTCGGTCCCCGTGATCAATTGTATGCGCAGTCTTTCTATTGTTTGCCGCCAATAACGGACCGCCCGCTCCATGGTCTTTCTCCCCGGCTGCAAGGCCATGAGGGAGACCTGCCCCCCCACACTCGTTGATTTTTCGTAAAGGGTCACCGAATGCCCCTTGAGTCGGGCCGCAACAGCCGCTTCCACGCCTCCGGGACCCGCCCCTACCACAAGCACCTTCTTGCCTGAGCGGGACGGTGGCCTCTCAAGGACCCTGGGTTTCCCCTCGAATCCCACCCCCGGATTCCAAGTGCAGCTCAAGGTCCTCGAGCGGTTCACGCGGCCGACGCAGCCCTGGTTGTCCCGCAGGCAGGGACGGATTTCATCCGTCCTCCCCTGCTCCGCCTTTTTTGGGCCGTCGGGGTCGCAGATGAGCGGCCGCACAAGGCCGATTCCATCTGCCTCCCCCTTCTGGAGCATGTCTTCGGCCATGTCCGGGAAATCGATGTGCTGGGCCGCAAAGACCGGCACGCCCACGGCCTCCTTCAAGCCGCGTGCCGCCTCCCGGGCGAACCCGGTTGGCACGTGCATGGAGGGGGACTGAAGGTAGAGGTTGTAATAGGTGCCCACGGCCGCGTGAAAAAACTCCGCCCCGCCGTCGTCCTGGAAGGCCTTTGCCATGATCGCCGATTCTTCGGGCGCGATCCCTCCCCAGAACTGCTCGTCCACGCAGAGTCGGACCCCCACCGCGACTTTGCCGCCCACGGCCGCCCGGATGCCCTTGAGCACCTCCAGGGGAAACCGCGCGCGGTTCTCCAGGCTTCCCCCGTAGTCGTCCTGCCTGTGGTTGCTTATGGGGGAAAGAAACTGCCTGAGCAGGGACTCCGGGCCCATGTCCACCTCTATCCCGTCAAAGCCCGCCTCACTGACCCGCGAGGCCGCCCGGGAAAAGGCACAGACCACGGCCTCGACGTCCTCCGCTTCCATGGCCTTTGCCGTCTCGCCGAAGGCAATGTCCTCGACCGCGGAAGGGCCCCACACGGGCAGCCGGCTGATGGCCCCGCTCCCCTGGAACCCGTGGTGTGTGAGACGCGAGAAGACCTTCGCCCCCTTCCGGTGTATTCTTTCCACGAGCCGGCCTGCCGCATCCATGTTCCCCGGGAGGTTCATCATGCCCTCCCAGGGGCGATCGTGTGTGTGGATGGACCACTCGCCGACCACGACGAGCCCCGGGCCTCCCTCGGCCCGTCTCTCGTAATAGGCCGCAAGTCGGTCTCCCAGGACCCCGCGCTCGGCCAGGTTGGTGCGGTGGGCCATGAAGGCGATCCTGTTGGGCAGCACGACCGGCCCGATGGAAAGCTCGCTGAACAGCCTTTCAAACATGAGATTCCTTTTTCAGGCGGCTGTCTTCAACGCACCCTTTACGTTCATGAGGCATTCAGGGTCCGGCATCGAGATGTCATGATAAGTGTGATAGGCCATGGCCGGGCACCCGCCCCTGCAGACCTCGAACCGCGCGCAGTGCATGCACGACTCCACGTGGAGATGCCGCAGGTGCTTGAAAACCGGGGACGTGTCCCAGATCTCCTTCAGGGGCAGATCTCTGACAGAACCCGCCAGGAAAGGATCCTCCTGCAAAAAGGCACAGGGATAGACGCTTCCCTCGGGATTGATGCAGCAGGTCATCTTGGCCGCGCCGCACATGTCCAGGCCCTTCCTCCTGCGGTTCTCAGAAGTCAGGCAGAAAAAGGAATCCCCAGTCCGCACGAGGTCATGCACCTCAAGCCACTCGGAAAAGGCTTCCAGCTGCTCCCTGGTCGGTCCCAGCCATTGCTTGCTCTCCTTACCCCTGCCCGAAGGCCGGAACCTCGACACCCTGAGCTCTGATCCGTATCCCCGGGCCATTGCCCTCAGCTCCTCTAATTGCGGGTAACTGAGCCGGGTGAGCACGGCATTGATGCTGAAGGGCACCCCCTGACGGGCGAGGGCCTCCATGGCGCGGACAATGCGGTCAAAGGTCCCCTCGCCCCGCACGGCGTCATTGACCTCGGCCGTGGCCCCATCGAGGCTCACCTGAAGGTAGAGCATCTTGAGCCGGCCCAGCCTCCTTGCGAGGTCGTCGTCCACGAGCATGCCGTTTGTGCTCACGCACGTGACCACGCCCCTTTCGTGGGCGTGCTCCAGGATATCCATGAAATCATCGCGGATGAACGGCTCCCCGCCGCCGATATTCAACTGAAACACCCGGATGTCGGCAACCTGATCCACAAGCCTCAGGCATTCCTTCCTCGAGAGCTCTTTTTCCCCCTTGCGCCCCGCGCTCGAGAGGCAGTGCGCGCAGTGAAGGTTGCACGAAAGGGTCACCTCCCAGGTTATGTTCACGGGCGCGCTCAGCCCTCTTCTCGCCATTTCAGCACTCAACAAGCACTCCTTTTTGCGAAAGCTTTTTCAGCTGCTTTTCGAGTTGTCGGATTTTTTCGGGCACTTTCATTTCCATCCCGTCACGGCCAAGCCGGTCTTCGAGCGATGAACCGCTCTCGAAAAACTCAGGGTCCAGCATGTCGCCCGATGACAGAAAATAAAGCCTCGGCCCCTCCATGGTGTAGAAGAGCAGGCCGAAGCCTTCCTGCCTGACCTGTGTCCCCCGGGCCAGCCGGTAGCTTGAGCCGGACATTTCAGTAAACCCCGCAGATTCCGTCAATGGCCATCTCTTCAATGGTTATCTCTTCGAAATCGTATATCTCTTCATCCTTGATTTCTTTCTTTTCCTTCTCTTCAAGCCTGCCTTTGTCCTGAGCGTCCATCACTTTCTTCTCCTTGATTTTCGGCTTTTGCTCTGAATTCACTAAAATTGCCGCGGCACCTTCCAGGTGCCGGGAGACCGCCGGAGGTTTTCCGGCCGGCCTCCCGCACTCGTTACCTGCTTGGTCTGACTATTTCAGGATGGCGTACCAGGGTTTTTCAGGCGCGCCGGTCAGGTCCACGTAAATGTGCTTGGTCATGGTGTACTCTTCGAGGACCATGGTGGACAGGTCCTTGCCCCACCCGGACTCCTTGCACCCGCCCCAGGGGGTTTCACAGAAGATGATGAGGTGCTCGTTGATCCACACCGTCCCCGCCTGGATCTGGGATGCCATGGCCATGCCCGCCCGGGTGTCCTTTGTCCAGAGGGACGCCGAGAGCCCGTAGGGTGTGTCGTTGGTCAGGGCGACGGCCTCCTCGGGCGTCTTGAAGCGCGCAAGCCCCACCACGGGTCCGAAAATCTCGTCCTTCATGATTTCCATGTCGTTCGTGCAGTCCCCGAAAATGGTGGGGGCCACAAAATACCCGTCCTTTGTGGCGGGGTCGCTTGGTCTCTCCCCGCCCAGAAGGAGCTTGGCACCGCCCTTTCCGGCCCGTTCCACATACCCCTCGATCTTGTCCCGGTGCCCCTCGAAGACCACGGGACCCAGCACCGTGGCCGGGTCCATGGTGTCCCCCATCCTGAGTTTTTTGGACGCCTCCACGAATTTTTCCGCAAACTCGTCGTAGAGGGACTCGTGGATGTAGAAACGGCTGGCCGCGGCACAGACCTGCCCCGTGTTGAAGTAGGCCCCGAAGATCGCCCCCTCCACCGCGGAGTCCACGTCCGCGTCCGGCATGACCACGAAGGCGTTCTTGCCTCCAAGCTCGAGGCCCACCTGCTTGACCGTGTCGCTCGCCACCTTCATGATGCGCTTGCCCGTGGCCGTGTCCCCGGTGAAGCCGATCTTGTCCACACCAGGGTGCTTCACCAGACTCTCTCCGACCGTGTCACCGGGCCCGGTGATCACATTGACGACCCCCGCGGGGATCCCGGCTTCCATGGCCAGCTCCCCCAGCTTGATGGCCGTCAGCGGGGCAATGGACGGCGGCTTCACGATGCAGGTGTTCCCGGTGACCAGGGCCGCGCCCAGTTTCCAGACCACCATGAGGGCGGGAAAATTCCAGGGGGTGATGAGAGCCACCACGCCCAGGGGCTGGCGCACGGTCATGGACATGCACCAGGGCCCCACGGGCAGCGTCTCCCCGGTCATGCCCCTGGCCACGCCGGCGAAGTATTCCAGCTGCTCGGCGCACAGGGGCACGTCGAAGTTCATGGTCTTTCGAATGGGCGAGCCGTGCTCCATGGTCTCGAGCCCTGCCAGGGACTCCTGGTTGGCCATGATGAGCTGCGAGAGTTTCAGGAGGGCCTTGGAACGCTCTCCCATGGGTTTTCCCGCCCACTCGGGGAAGGCCTGCCTCGCGGCTTTGACGGCCGCGTCCACCTCCTCCTGTCCGCACCTGGGGGCCGTCCCCACCACCTGCCCGTTGGCGGGATTCCGAATCTCCATGGTCTCACCGCTTGCGGCGTTTACCCACTCTCCTCCGATCAAAACCTTATAGTCTTCCGTCATATTCTCCTCCCCATCCACAGATGAGTTCACTGCGGATCCAATCCCAACTAAATACAGGAGCGCATGATATCCTTGATCTGCTCCGGTGTAATATCCCTGGGGTTTGCCTCCCGTGAGAGGTCGTTGATGGCCCACTTGGCCGTGTGCTCCACATCCGCTTCGGTGAAGTCGAACTCTCGGAGAGGCACCTGGGGGATCCCGACGTCGTTTCGCATGCGCTCGATCTCCTCGAGCGTCTTGTCCGCGGCGTGGACCGGATGCATGTACCGCACATCCAGACCCATGGCCTCGCCGATCTCCTTAAACCGATGGGGCACGGCCACCACATTGAACCGCTCCACGGGTATCATCATGATGGCGTTGGTGTAGCCGTGGTGAAGATCCTTGATGACCGAGAGCATGTGGGCGGTCCCGTGAACCATGCCCATGCCGCCTCCCAGGTTGTAGGACATGGAGGCGATAAACTGGGCCCAGGCCATGTTTTCAATGGCCACGTCATTCGAGGGGTTGCCGTAGGCCTCGCGGATGTTCTCGCTCAGGAGCTTAAGCGCACGGATTGCCGTGGCATGCACCACCGGCATGTTGAGCCGTCCGATAAAGGGCTCCATGGCATGGCAGAAGGCGTCTATGGCGGTCCACCCCAGCAGTTTAGGAGGCTGGAGCCGCATGAACGCCGGGTCGTTGATGCCAACGGAAGGCGCCACGCCGGGAACCACCAGGATGAGCTTGTAGACCCAATCGGTGTCGTTTATGATGGCGAAGGCCGTGCCCTCGGCCCCGGTGCCCGTGGTCGTGTTGATGGCGACGTGGGGGATGTTCACCACCTTGTAGGTGGGTATCCGCGTGGTATAGTGGGGGTCGAGGAACGCGCAGAAGTCCCTCAGGTTGGTGTCCGGCCCCTCGTTGGTAAGCATGATCCGGATGCCCTTGCCCGCGTCATGGGCGCTGCCGCCCCCTATGGACACTATGCCATCGCACCCGGCCTCCATATAGACCTTGGTCCCCTCCTTGCACTCGTAGTCCTTGGGGTTCGAGGTCACCCCCTCGAAGCGTGTCACGGCGACCCCGTTCGCTTTGAGTACCCCCTCCACCTCCTCCACGATACCCGTCCCCTTGAGGCCCGTGGTGACGAGGAGGGCGTGCTTGATTCCGTACATATGGCATTCCTGACCCGCCATCTTGTGGGCGCCCCACCCGATGATCCCTCTGGAATGCTGGTTCACATAAAGCAACGGAAACTGTTTCCTCTCAATGTCAATACCCATAACCTACCTCCTCTTCGAAGAAAAAGTCAGCTTGTGCACCGTGCGCTTGCACGCCCTCCATCCATGTCTCACCTCTCGCCCCATGCCGGCGCCAGCTTGATCTTCTGCTTGGCCAGGTCAAAGGGGTAGACTGTCATCTGCCGGCCGTCCGACCACTGGCTCGCGGTGCTGCGGAAGACGGCCACGCCGTTGGGCCCGTATTTGACAGGTCCCATGACCGTTTCAAAGGAACCTGCGAGAACCGCCTCCCGCACCTTGGCGCCGTCCACGGTCCCGGCCTGTTCTATCGCCTGAAAGAGGATCTGGCACAGGGCGTAAGTCGCGCCCACCGATACCGAATATTTCTCGAAATCCTTGAAGTATCGCTCCCCGAGCTCCTTTGCTCCGGGGTAGGGGAAATCCATGGACCAGAAACCGTCGCACAGGATGTACTGCGCGTCCTCCCCCAAGGCCTTCCAGAACTCGCCCGCCCAGGTTCCCTTCCAGCCGTGCAGGTAAGACACGCTGAAATCATTCTCCTTCATCTGGCGGACAAAGGTGACGCAGTCCGAGTCCGAAGTGAAAATCAAAATGGCGTCCACGCCCTGGCTCTTGGCCTTCAGGATCTGCGCGGAATAATCCTTGGATCCCACGGCCAGCGGCTCGTCCAGGGCGTACGCGTACCCGTGTTTCTCGGCGATGCTCCTGAACAGACCTGCAAAGGCCCTCCCGTCAAAGGTATCCTCCATGAGCAGGGCAGGCCTTTTGGGCCTTTCCGATTCGGGGATCTGCTCCCAGATCTGAAAGGGGACGGAGCAGGCCTGCTCCAGATCGAAAAAGAAAAGGGTGGACCACTGGAAGTTTTTCTCCAGCCACGGCGGCACGAGGCAGATGGACGTGTGATAATATTTTTTGTATTTCTCCGCGGTGATGCAGCCCGGGATGACACCGAAGGGCGCGGCAAAGCCGCCGAGGAGCATGTCCACCTTGTCCACCTTGATCAGGCGCTCCACGGCCTTGCCCGCCTTGCCCGCATTGGACTCGTCATCAGCCACGATCAGCTTGACAGGGAGTTTTTTCCCGACCTCCTTGACGTAGACCCCGCCCGCGGCGTTCACGTCCGCCACGGCCTGCTCGTAGGACCATTTCTGTTCCCGGCCCACCCCCGCCAGGATCCCGGTCATCGGCAGGTTCGTGCCGATGACTATCTCGGTCCTGTCCTTGGCCAGGATCGGCGGGCCGGCGCTGAATATCCCGAAAAACATGGCACAACAGACGATCCACACCCAGTTCCTGCAACCCTTCATCATGACCCCTCCTTGTTTAGTGGCTGAATGAATGAAACCTCTCCCTTCCCCGCATGCCTCTCGTCCGCTTGATCCGCGCTCCCGGCTTGCTTGAAAAGGCTCATCAGCCCGTTAGGGAGCCACAGCGCCAGAATGATGATGAAGGCGCCTGAAAAAAGCGGGTGTATCCTGGGTAGGTAGATGCTGGTGAACTGGAACAGTCCGGCCAGCATCAGAGAGCCGACAATCGGTCCCGACAGGGTCCCCACACCCCCGGCAATGGTCATGAGGACCGGGAGTAGGGCCCACTGAAGCCCGAAGACGTCGTCCGGCATGATCTGAAAGGTGTTGTATGCATAGAGGCTCCCGGCCAGGCCGGCAAAGGCCGCGCCCACCGCGAAGGCCAGGAGTTTGTAGCCGAGCAGGGAGACCCCGCAGCTGCCTGCCGCCAGCTCGTCGTCGCGGATGCTGACCAGGGCCAGCCCGATGCGGGAGCGGATGATGGCTCGAGTGAGGAGGGTGGAGCCCACCGCAAGGCCAAGGGCAAGGTAGTAGTAAGGTGTCATGGTGCCGTACTCGCTCGACGGGAGGAGGAGTCCGGTGGCCCCCCCGGTGAGACGGCCTCCCTGCGTGTAGACCACGCGCATGATCTCCCCGAGCCCGAGTGTCCCCAGGGCGAAGTAGTCCCCTCTCAGCTTGCTCAGGAGAGGAAAGCCCACCATGAGGGCCAGGACGGCCGGCGCGAGCGCGGAGAGCAGAAAGGCGAGCGGATCCAGAAACCCGACCCACCCTTTCATCCAGGCGATGCCCGTTGCGTAGGCCCCCACTCCCAGGAACGCGTGCTGCCCCAGGGAGACCTGGCCGCCGTACCCCGCGACAAGATTCCACCCCTGAGAGATGGTCACGAAGAGAAACGCCTGGAAGAGGAAGGTGACGGCGTAGGACTCCTCAACGTTGACGGCGAGCGGGAATCCCACTGAGAAGAGCAGGAGCCCCAGGAGGATCCACATACGCCACGCCTTAGGAATGTACCGGGTAATCATTCAAGATCCTCAAGCATTTCTGGAACTCAGTGTGAAAAGCCCTTCGGGTCTGGTCATCAAGACGATGAGGAAAACGCCATAGGAAACCGCATTGGCCCAAACGCCCGTGAAAAGATAGGCCCCGGCCGACTCCAGAAGGCCCAGCAGGATGCCTCCGAGCAGCGCCCCTCCCAGCGATCCGATGCCCCCCAGGGCCACCGCGATGAGGGCCTTCAGGCTGAAAAGAAAGCCGAAGGTTGGGTCAAAGGAGTAAGACAGAGCGGTTGACGTCCCTGCAAGGCCCGCGAGGGCGATGCCCATGCCGAAGGTCACGGCCTTCACCCGGACGGGGTTGATGCCCATGAGCATGGCCGCGGCCTGGTTTTCGGTCGCCGCGCGCACCGCTTTGCCGGTGAGGCTGGCCCTCAGCCAGACACCCACGCCCGAAGCCGCGAGGATCGAGAGCCCGAAAACCATAAGGCGTGTATAGGAAATCTGGAGTCCCCAGAGGGAGAAGCTCAGGCCCGTGTAGGCCGTTCGAATCGCCCTGGTATCCGGCGTCCACACGAGGGACATGAGATTTTCGAGGAGGATCATCAGCCCGAAGGCGATGAGAAGGGAGGCGTTCTTCCCCGAGACCGAAACCCGGCGGAAAAGAAGGTGGTAGAGGAGAAACCCCAGTCCCATGAAGCCCGGCAGAATCACCGTGAGGGACACCAGAGGGTCCACGCCCACGAGATCGAAAAGGAAATAGGTGCAGTAGGCCGCGAGGATCATCACCGCGCCCTGGGCGATGAAGATGATGTCCATGGACCCGAAGATGAGGGTCAACCCGATGGCCGCCACGCCGTACATGGAGCCGAGGAGAACGCCGTTGATCATTAGCTGCATGAAGACAGTGCCGCTGCTCACAGCAAGCCCCTCCCTATGCCGAGGAAGGCCTTCTGCACGCCGGGGTCTTCCAGCAATTGCGGGCCGGGTCCCGACAGGGTGATGGTTCCGTTTTTGATGACAAAACCCGTGCGGGCCATCCGCAGGCACTGCAGGACGTTCTGCTCCACCAGGAGGATGGTAACACCCTGAGCGTTCAGTTTTGCGATCACCTCGAAAAGCGTCTTCACCACCAGGGGGGCAAGTCCCAGGCTGGGCTCGTCTAGCATGAGGAGCCGCGGGCTGCTCATGAGGGCCCTTCCGATGGCCAGCATCTGCTGCTGTCCTCCGGACAACGTGCCTGCGGACGCTCGCAGCCTCCCTCTGAGCTCGGGAAAAAGACCCAAAAGGTAGTCCCTGGTTTCATTTTTCTTTCCCCGCGCCCTCTGGGGGTAGGCTCCCAGCTCGAGATTTTCGTCGATGGTCATTTTTGTGAAGAGCCACCGCCCTTCAGGGACGAGCGAAATCCCCTGCTCGACGATTTGAGCCGGGCTCAGTTGACCGAGGTTTTTCCCGAGGAAATCCAGTCTCCCGCTCCCCGGCCTCACCAGCCCGGCTATGGTCATGAGGGCCGTGCTCTTGCCGGCCCCGTTCGAACCCACCAGGGCTGCTATGCCGCCCTCGCTGACCCTGATCGAGACCCCCTTGAGGGCTTTCGCGTCCCCGTAGGATACATGCAGATCAGTGATTTCCAGCACCCGCCCCCTCCCAGCCGACGCCCAGGTAGGCCTCGATGACGTCCTTGTTTCGGGCAACCTCGGCGGGCTCGCCCTCGGCGATCTTCACGCCGAAATCCAGGACCACCACACGGTCGCAGAGGCCGAAGACGGCCTCTATCTTGTGCTCCACCCAGAAGACGGCGGCGCCCGTGGTCTCCCGAATGGCCTTGATGACGCCGGTCATTTCGTGGGTCTCTGTGTCGTTGAGTCCCGCAAGGGGTTCGTCCAGCAACAGCAGAGAGGGACCCACAGCCAGGGCCCGTGCGATCTCCACCTTCCGCCGATCGCAGAAGGTCAGCCGGGACGCGAGGGTGTAGGCCTTGTCCTTCAGACCGACGAGCTCCAGGCAGGTCTCGGGGGCAGGGTCAGACTTCTTTTTTCTTCCCTTTCTTCCGAACCCCGCGCCCACATGAACGTTTTGGAGGGCCGTGAGACTCGGGAAAATCCTCACCAACTGAAAGGTTCTGGCAATGCCCAGGTGGCAGATCCTGTGCGGCTTCATCCGAGGCAGTTCGCGTCCGCCGAATTGAATTGTTCCGATCGTCGGGGCGTAGACCCCGGTGATGAGATTGAAGAGGGTGGATTTCCCAGCTCCATTCGGGCCGATGAGACCGATGATTTCTCCCCGGCCGATTTCCGTACTGATGCGGGTCAGCACCTGAAGACCGCCGAAGGATTTTGAAAGCTCGATTATTTTCAGGAGCATGCATCACCCGGCCGGTCAAAAGGTTAAGGGTAAACACGCGGGCCGCCTGGATGTGAGTGGATGGAACCACTTAATGCATGAGAAATGCCAGGTTTGATTATATATTAATTTCAATTAGTTAACTTGAAGCAAGCAGGGCCTTCAGGTATTTTTGTTACCTTTGGTATCACGCGGACAGGCCGTTCTCTCACCCAATGACATGTTTTCCGGGGGATGTGAATACCGCCCCTCGATGGGAAAGACGCGGAAAGCGGCGGCGGGTAGAGGTTTACAAAAAGGGAGAGGGAGGGACAGGAGGCGATGCTACCCTTTTACCCCCGGGTACGGCGTGTTGTCACCAAAATACCCCTTGGAGGCTCTCGGCGGTCTCCCGATGCCAGGGCCCCTAAAGCATTTTGTACCTCTGCATTCGCTGGTAAAGGGATTTCCTGGATATCCCCAGGGCCTCCGCGGTCTGGGACCGGTGTCCGTTGAAGTGCCTCAGCGTCTTCGAGATCAGTTCCTTTTCCATGTCCTTGAGCGTGACGCCCCCGGCTGGTAGAGTGCTTAAAAATTCGGCGCGCTCCTCGGCACGATCTCCCCCCGCGCGGCGGATTTCATCGGGCAGGTCCTCCACGCTCAAGGTGCCGTTCCTTCCCAGAAGCGTCGCCCGGTAGACGACGTTGCTCAACTCCCGGACATTCCCAGGCCATGGGTACTTCATAAGGGCCTCTATGACCCCCGGGCCCAGTTGGAGAGGCGGGCGGTTGTATTCCGCGGCCGCGGCCTTGACAAAGTGCTCCACCAGGAAAGGGATGTCTTCCCTTCGCTTGCGCACCGGGGGAACGGACAGCTGAATCACCTGGAGCCTGTAGAACAGGTCCGGGAGAAAACGGCTTTTTTCCACCTCGTCGCGCAGCTCCTTGTTTGTGGCGGCAATAACCCTGACATCCACTTTTCTGGGGGTCACCCCACCCACGGGTTCGAAGGTCCGCTCCTGGAGAAACCGGAGAAGCTTCGCCTGGAGAGGCGGGCTCATGTGGGCGACTTCGTCCAGGAACAGCGTCCCGCGATGGGCCGCCTCCAGACGGCCCATTCGATCGGAGGCGGCCCCTGTGAAGGCGCCCTTCACATACCCGAAAAGTTCCGCCTCCAGCAACGACTCCGTGAGGGCTGCACAGTCGATGCAGATAATGGGACCGTTGTGCCTGGGGCTGTGGTAATGAATGGCCTTTGTGATGAGTTCTTTGCCCGTCCCGGTCTCACCTGTGACCAGTACGGTGGCGTCCGTTGGAGACACGACCCTCAGGAGGCTGAAGATCTCCCGCATCCGTGGGCTCCGGCCGATGATGTTATAAAAACTGTAACGATCCTTCACTTCCTTCCTGAGGGAGCGCAACTCCGCCGCATGACGCCTTTCACGAAGTCCCTTGGTGAGGATGATGGAGAGCTCCTCGATGTTGATGGGTTTCACCAGGTAGTCATAGACGCCTTCCTTCATGGCTTTGACACTGGATTCAATGGTCCCGTACGCGGTCATGATGACGAAAAGGAGCCGGCGATCCAGGGCCTGCAGGTTCCTGAAGAGTTCCATCCCATCCATCCTGGGCATCCTCAGATCCGAAAGCACCACATCGAACGGCGGGCCCTCCTTGAACAGCTGGACCGCCTTCAGGGGGTCCCTCGTGATGACCACCTCGTAGCCCTCCTCGTCGAGGAAGGCTCGAAGGGCCCTCAGTGCGTTGGCATTGTCGTCAACGACCAGGATTCTGTGTCGATTCATACTCTGCTTCTCCTCGCCCGGCAAAAAACTTTTGGGGTAGAGTGACCACCACGGTCGTGCCCCTGCCGGCCTCCGACAGGATCTGGACGCAACCGTAGTGGCTCTCGATGATGCTCTGGGTCAACGGCAGACCCAGCCCCGTCCCGAGTTCCTTGGTGGTGAAGAACGGGTCAAATGCATTCTGCAAATCCTCGGGAGACATCCCCTCGCCGGTGTCCTTGAAGACGATCTCCAGGGCCGGTTCCCCGGCCGTTTTTCCAGAAGACGAAACTAACCTCGTTGAGACTGTCAGCCGTCCGCCCTCGGGCATGGCCTCGAGGGCGTTCATGAGGACGTTGATGAGCGCCCGTTCGACTTGAAATGGGTCCAGGGGAAATAACGGGAGCGTCTGGTCAAAATTCCTGGCCAGAACGACCCCCCTTTCCTCGGCGGCCTCCGAATGGGTGGAAAGGATTTCATTCAACAACTCGTTCACATTGGTCGGGCTGGGCTTTGGGGGCGGCTGCCGGGCGTAGCTCAAAAAATCCGCGACAAAGTGGTCCAGCCTGTAGACTTCCTCGGAAATTATTTCCGCGAACTCCCCGGCCTTGGGCTGATCGGCTATCCTTCGCTGGAGCATGTCAATGGAGACCTTCATGGTGTTCAGCGGGTTTCGTATCTCATGGGCAACGCCTGCCGCGAGCCTTCCCAGGGACACCATTTTCTCGGACTTCACAAGCTCCGCCTGGACCTTCCTCAGGTTCTGCACCATCTGATTGAACGAATGGGTGAGGACCCCGAGTTCGTCACCAGACTCGACCTCGATCTTTCTCGGCAGGCCACCCTCCGAGATGGTGTTTGTCGCCCAGGCGAGCTTTTTGATGGGCTTCAGAAAGTGCCATGAAAAAAAGACACCCGCTCCCAGTGCAAGGGAGGCGGCCACGAGGATGATGTTAAAAACCTGTTTCTTGATCACCATCACGTGGGATTTGAACTCGGCAACGGGAAGGGTCGCGGCGATGATCCACCCGCTGTCCTCAACCTCGGTAAAGGCCGCAATCTTCTGCCCTTCGTAAAAATAAGGGGCCATCCCCTGCCCTTCCGCCTGCATGATCCTGATGAGCCTCTCCACGTCCGGAAGATTCAGCTCCGCGGGCAGCAGGCCCAGATGTCTTGCTTCGGGGTGCACGACGATCCGCCCGTTGTTGTCCATGACAAAAGTGTACCCCTCGGTCCCCACCCGCCTGGACAGGATGCGCCGCCCCAGTTCCTCCATATCCAGGTCGATGACGATCATTCCCGCAAATTCATTCCACCTGTCAAAGAGCGGCTGGGCCATGTGCACCACGAGCTTCCTCTCAGGATCCAGGAATGTGACGGCCGACACGAGTTCCATGTCAGGAGTGAGGTCCCCGGGATCGGGAAAGGGCAGCCTGCGGAGGGCGGGGGAAGGATCGACAATGGCGCCTTTCAAAACGCAGGCCACCTCCCGAAAGGCATCATCCAGGTAGGATATCCTGTAGTAAAGACTCGATTTGCGGGCAAGGTCCTTGAAGAACTCCTCCGCCTCCCTCCTGTTGATCTCCGCCTCCGACTCCAATCCGTAAAAGCGGTTGTAATAATAATCCTTCAGGACGGGCAGACGGGACAACAGCCTGAGATCCCCCCTGCAGCTCCTGAAGTCCTGGTTTATCTGTTCCGCGATCTCCCTCGCGAGGTTTATCTGGGCCTGGTTCAAAAGGCGCGTCACGATGCCCTCGGCCGCCATGTAGCCGATCCATCCTGTCAGAAGGCAGGGAAGGACCACCAGGGGCAGAACTATCCCCAGGAGCTTGCTCGTGACGCCCAGGCGGTGAAGCCTGAGCCTGCGAAACAGGTTTTTCAGTGCCTTTTCAGGGCTCACGATGTTTTTTCACCCCGCACAAGGAGGCCGCGCCCGGCGCATGCCCGTGAGATGCGCTCACGGGGCTTCAATGGATCTCGGCCTGGTTGAAGGTGTCGAAATAGTACCCGCCGTTGATGGGCACCGGCACCTTGACCCCGTCTCGGAACACCACCGTGAGGATCCTCTGGGTGGTGAAAATTGAAAAGGCCTCTTCATGAAAGAACCTGTCCAGTTCTTTCAGGCGTTCTTCGTGCTCCTCGAAGGACCTGGCCTGAAGGGTCCACATGTATTTTTCATCGTAAGCCGGGCTTCTCAGCAGGGACCAGGGGCTTTGCGACAGATAGCCCCAGTCCCCGGTGAAGGCAAGATTAATGAGGGGGTTGTCCACGGGGTAGAGGACCAGATCGTAATCGGGCCGCCGGAGTTTGTTTCTTACCTGATAAATCATCACCTTTTCCGTCAGGTCCGTTCGAGGCACGACTTCAAGGTCGAGTGAAATATTGAGCTTTCCATACTGCGCTTTCATGATACGGGCCAGGGCCCTGGATGTGTCTCCGGTCAAGACCTTGAGGTGAAAGCCACCGGAGTACGGGGTTCTTGCCAGGAGGCGTCTGGCCTTTTCAATATCATACGGGTAAGGCTCGAGGGCTTCATTTCTCCCGATACTCCCCTCCAGGCCCAGGGAGGCCACCGGGATCGAATTCCCGTAGTCGGCATATTTGACAATGTCCCTCTTATTCAATGCGTAATTGAGGGCCTGGCGGACCTCTTTGTGTTCCAGGGGGCCGCGATTGTGCAGCATGATGACTGTCGTATAAAGGCACTTCCTTTTCATGACTCTAAGGTCCCTGTTCTTGACCACCTCACGGATGTGCCGGCCGTCGAGAAACGGCACAACGTTGACCTCTCCGGTGTTCAAGGCCTCGATCCATTTCTCGGGAGGCAGTATCACATACACGAGCTTGTCCACCTTGGGGTACCCCTTACGCCAGTATTCCGGGTTTTTGTCCAAGACGATCTCTCTTTTGGGGTGCCATTCGACGAACCTGAAGGGCCCGGTGCCCACAGGGTGCCGGTGAAAACCCTCCAGGCCCGCCTGTCGCACATATTTCGGAGGTATGATCGCCGCAAAAGCGAGCCTGTAAAGGAGCATGCCGTCCGGGTAAGCGGTTTCGATGCGGACGTTGTAAGGATCGTCAGGGGCCACTGTGACGGCTTCTATGGTTTTCAGGGGCTGGGAAAATGCGGAGTCTGTCTCTGGGGCGAGTATGGTTTCGATGGAGAATTTCACTGCGTGGCCGTCGCATTCTTCTCCATTCTGAAACCGGATTCCTCTTCGAATGCGAAACTCCCACTCAGTCGGGCTGACCTGCTCCCACGACTCGGCAATGGCCCCCTGCAGTCTGCCGTCCACGTCCGGGTGGAGAAGCGGCTCGCTTATCTGGGCCAGCACCGAGTAGCCGTCCGGGCTGAACGCCTGGGAAAGGACGTCGATGCCGACGGGATCGTTGGAAAACATCGCAATGCGTAGAATCTTCTCCGAGGCTTCGCAGACCGGTAACGAGGCAATACACCACGCCAGGAAGATAACGATGGACTGTCCTGTCCTTTTCATGGAAACAGCTGCTCACACGGGGACGGACTAACGCTGAGATTGCCGAAAAGGGCCGTTTATGGATGGGATCCATGCTAATGGATGCAATCGGGTGAAGTCAACCCCGATCGCGTCGGGAAGTTTGAATGCCGCCGAATCCATTAACCCGCGTGGAAACCGGCTGAGCAGGAAAAGAAACCCCTATCGACCTGGAGGCGCGTCCTGCATGCCTTCCTGCATGCCTGTGTCAGCCGGGTCCACGCCATAGGTCTGCATCTTCCAGATCAGACTGGGGCCGCTGTCGTGAGTCTCATGGGTCTCTTCGGGCGCGCCGGGGTTTATGCGCGCATTTCTTCCATCCACCGTACTCACGTTGGAGCCGCTGCTACCTGCTCGGTCGCCTTCACCGCGATCCACGCCCACGGCGCTCATATCGGGCGCCCCGCTTCGCTCCCTGAGGCGGGTCTGGGGATTGAGTCCCAGCGGATCCGCCCCGGCGGATTCGTATCCTTCAGGTCCCGGGTCCGGACCGATGCCTCCTCCACCCCTGTCCTCTTTCTTATCCTTTTCCTTGTCGTCCGTCTTGTCCTTGGCCGTGTCGGTGTCGTCCTTTTTGCCGCCGGAATCGGACTTGTCGTCCTTGTCGCCTCCCTGGTCTTTTTTACCGTCTTGATCCTTTTTATCGCATTTTCCCGCATAGGAGCCGGTTTTTCCTTTGTCGTCCTTGTCCTTGTCCCCGTAAAACCTAGCCGATCCGCCCGGCTTTTTTCCGGCGCCCGCCCCGGAGCCCTTGTCATCCTTTTCCCCAAACAGGCCCTGCCCGGCCTTCTTCCCGCCCTTGTCTCCGAAACCGGTTCCGTAGTCCTTGTCGCCCCCCAATGCACCCTTGGGATTGTATTGACCATCCTTACCCGCCCCAAAGACCTCTTCCCCGAGGGCCTTGCCGCCCATACCTTCCCAAAAAAGACTTCTGAGAAAACCAGAGTTGGTCATGGGCCTCCCTCCACTTTCCGCCCCTAAAACGCCCACCTGGGATATGGCACAACATGGGGCATCATTGCGGCGGAGGTGGTGGAGAAGGCGGGCTGTTTTGCCCGCCCACGGACTGAACGGCTTCCCCGCCCTGGGCTGGAGCCAGGATACCGGTGCCGGAAGGGCTTGTTTCCGTGCCGGGGCCGAATCCAAACTCGCCGGACACGGCCGCACCGCCCTCTTCATCGGGCCTCGGAGGCCGGGGCGATGATGGTGTCGCGCCTGGTGGGCCCTCCCGGTTGGAGCGCATCGTCCTGCCGGGATCACTTGCCGCGTCGTCATCGGGAGGCGGTGGGGGTGGCGGCGTATAAGGTCGGCCAGGCATCGAAGCCGGCCCTAAATCCGGCACGTTGACGCCCTCAAACGCCTTCCGGGCGGCGGGGGCGCCTCCCGGCATTTTCACGGGCGCAATTGTTTTTCCGCCCTTCTGGTGCGGATTGGGCTCCAACCTTGCGGGTCGTGGTTCTTTACCGGCCGGCGGTCCCATACGGGTTGGGGACTTGGGTGCAGCCGACGGCGGCTGCGCTTTCTCGACCTTTGGGGGGGGCTTTACAGGCTTGACGGCAGGGGCCTGGGTCTTTGAGGGCTGCCGGGTTTTCTTAATGGGGGCGGATTTCCCTGGAGACACGGAACGGGTCGGCTTCTTTATTTCAGGGCTTGTCCCCTTTGTCATGCCTTTCTTGTCGGCGGCAGCCCCGGCCCCTGTCCAGCAGAAGACCGCGGCCGCTGTCAATACCGCGCAATAGAGTCGAACGCTCGCCATGGTGACCTCCCGCCCTCACTGGTTCGGATTATTGGGCTGGTTCGGGTTGACGGGTTGTGCCGGGGTTTGGGCCCGGCCGGAGTCGACGACGCTCTCCTGAGGGGCTACGGGTTGCCGCGGCCGCACGACCGGTGGATAGTTCTGGGCTCCCATGACCTGTTGGTCGTAGGGCGGGAGGCCGGGGCGGACCTCTCGGGGCGCGTCGAAACGGGTTTGCAGCCTGGTCAGGGGGATCCGCCAGCGGCTCGTGAGCACCCCCAGTTCCCGGTCTATCTGAAAATCCATTTCCCATTCGGCGGCGCATGTCTGAGGCAGGAACAGGAGAATCCCCAGGAGAAAAAGCCGGATGATGGATTTCATAATGCCTCCTAAAATCGTGCCGCCACGGACAGGCCTATGATGTTTCGCCGGTACTCGGCGAATGCGAGGTTGGAGTCCGCCCTCGTGTGGGAATAGCTGATCTCCAGGTTCAGATTGTCTTTCCAGATGTAACGTGAAAGGCTCGTCGTCACCGTGACAACGTCATCCAGACGCTCCGGCTCCGGGCTGAAATCCACATACTCGTCTTCCGAGTAGCAGAGGCTTCCAGACAAAACAAGCTGCAGGGGCAACCGAAAGGTCAGTGAACCGGAATACGCATGACCCTCCACTTCGAGCTGGGACCCTTCCGTGTCGGAAGTATTGTACAGGTACCCGGCGCTCACTATCAATCGGTTGTCGAGCAGATAGAAATACAGGTCGGCCCCGAGCCCGTGATCCCGGCCGTCACGGGAGAAAAGATAAGGCCACAGGGTATCTTCCTCGAAATCCTGCCAGGTTAGGGAGTAATGGGATGAGATGACGACGGAGTCCGCACACTGAACATCGAATCGGAGGCCTGAGTTCCACGCGGTGCTGAACGGATCGTGCCCCAGTTCCGTGACCGTGTACCCGAAATCCAGGGCCAACTCCGCCGGTCTTGATCCAAGGCTCAAGTTCTTTTTTGTGAAAAGGCCTGCCGATACGACATTCAGATTGTATTCGTCGAATTCCTTCCGTGCGTACCTGCTCCCGTATGCGGAAAGGGAGAGACCTGCCGTTGCGAAGGCATCGTCCAGTTCCTCTTCCACGACGCGCAGTTCATAGCAGGCAGAGGCGACCGCCCGATAGGACGAGGACGGTCCCGCGTCGGGGTCCGGCCGGGCCGGTATGTTGTCATCATGCTCGCCGGCGACCCGCGCATAAAGGTCCCAGCGCTTGCTCTCCGGCCGCGCATCGGCTGAAACCAGCAGGCTCTGAAGATTTTCAATCACCGTTCCGGCCTGTTCCGCATAAGGGGACGCGGGAGACCGCCTCTGGAGCTCCTCCAGTTCGTCAATCGCCTGCTCCAGCCTCCCCGCATAGGCAAGGGACTTTGCATAATAAAAGCGCGCCGCCTCATTGTCCGGATCCCCCTGGGTCGCCAGCCGGAGAGTTTCAACCGCCTCCCCCACCCTGTCCAACTCCAGCTGGGATATACCTTTCAGGCGCAGCAGCAGCACGTCGCCCGGCCTCTCCTCGAGAAGCCTTTCCAGTTCTTCCAGAGCGGCTGAAAAATCCCCGGTCTTCATAAATTCCAGGGGCGCGCGCCAGTACTCATCCGCTCCCCGCGCCGCACCCGGGAGCAGAGCCGTCGCAAAGGTGAAAAGGCATAAGAGGAAAAATTGAAGGAAGAAGCGTATCGCAAAGGGAGGGGCGGAAAAACGGTCCAAAGAAGATCTGCCTGATGAATAAGGTCTCACTTTGGGGGCCTGTCTCCTGATAAGAATCAACGTCCTCGGCACATATGAATCAAAAATTCAATTATTCCTGCTTTTATTCGACTTACTATAGTTTTTTCGAGCCGTAGTGTCAAGAGGGCTTCTCTGCGCGCATCCCCCGCTAAACCATTTTGGACTGCATGATCTCCAGCATGACGGCATCCGCCCGCTCCATGCCGATTCGGCTGATCCTGCTGAAGTTTTGAATGGTCTCCTCGGTGCTGCGGCCTACAAACCCTTCGGTCTCGGTGATCCCGTGGCCGTTCAGGGCCATGTAGGCGGCCCTTATGGCCGAGTCGGTGGAGCTGACAACCTTCAGGGCGCACCCCCCCTTGGCCCCGTCGCAGAGCATCCCTCCCAGGTCGCTGATGAGGCTGTTCACGGCCAGTGTGATCTTCTTCAGGTCCCGGCCGCCCAGTTGATAAACGATGGCCGCCGAGGCCCCCACGCCCGCGGCGATGGCGCAGCCGCACAGGGACGAGAGGTCTCCCGTATAGCATTTGATGTAGCTGTTCATGAGATGTGACAGGGCGATGCTCCTCAGGATGAGTCTTTCATCGACCTTGTAGTACCGCCCGACCCTGTAGGGCACCAAAATGGCCACGATCCCCTGGTTGCCGCTCCCTCCGCTGGACATGACCGGCACGTTCAGGCCGGCCATGCGGGCGTCCGTGGCCGAGGCCGTGAGGACCTTCCCGGATGTGACCACATCGTCCATGAGAAAGCCTTTTTCCACCAGGCGGGATATGTAGTGCCCCACTTTCCGCAGATCGAGCCCCGCCTCGGCGGCCTGAAAATTCATCTCCACCCCTCGCCGGATGTATGCGTAATCCTCCTCATCCATTGCCTCGACAAGATCGAGCAGATCCGACACCGAGCTCCGGGCCAGCTCACCCCTGTAGGCCTGGGGGTCCTCCCCCGATCCGCCGTCCTCCCGCGTGAACAGTGTGACACCGTCCTTCTCCAGAAGGACCAGATTCGTGTGGCCGTTCCTCACCACCGATCGTGAAGCGCTGTCTTTTTTCTTCACCAGGACATCGATGTAAAGATCCTTTTCGTGGGGTTCATAAGAAATTCCCGCCCGCCCCGTCTTGATGAACTCCCGGGCCTTTTCAACCATCTCGGGGGTCGCCTCCTGGAGGATCTCCATTCCAAGATCCGGTCGGGCGATCAACGCACCCAGGACGCCTGCCAGGAGGTTGCCTTTTTCACCCCCCGTGTTGGGGATGGTCACCGCGAGGCCGTTTTTGTAAACACCGGGGTCCACCTTGATCACTATCCCATCGAATTCCCCGCCCATTGACCGGGCGGCATGGCTCGCGGCAAGCGCCACTGCAATGGGCTCGGTACAGCCCAGGGCCGGGAAAACTTCTCTCTTGAGAACAGCTTTGAGAACGTTCATGACATCCCCCTGATGACAGATTCTCGACCTTCTCCCATGACAGGACGATCATACCGGATCTCGGCACATTTTCCACCATGTTTTAACTTTTGTTAAAATCAAGTTAACACGCCCCACCTGACAACCAAACGGGCCTTCCCTAAATTATATAATAATTTCAAGTATTTTTGTTATCAACAACCTGCTTGGGGGCACGGTATGGCCTTTGCAGTTCGGGCCATCAGCCAGGAAATGGGCCGGCCGGTTATTCGGGGTCTCCACCGGCAACACACCTGGACAACGCCTCAAACGGCGGGAATCCTGTGTGGAACACTGGACTTTCGGAAAAAATGTCAGTGATCACCGTCGGCGGACGTGCGGCAGAAACCGGCTGTTTTATTCACTCTTATACCAATAGAAAAGGAGAGGAAAATGACCAGACGAAAGATTCTGTTGAATCAGCCGGCGCTGTGGTTCCTGGGTTTTCTAGCGATACTGCTTTTGGCTGCAAGCCCGGCAAGCGCGGACACGTTGGATGATTTAAAAAAGCAAATCCAACTGCTTCAGGAGAAGGTTGAACAACTCGAAGCGCGGCAGTCCACGGATGAGAAAGAAAAGAAGGAAGAGGCGGAGAAGATAGCGAAACTTCCCAAGGGTTCCTTTATGCTGCCCAATATGGACACCGTGTTCACCATTGGCGGTTATGCCAAGCTGGATGCTATTTTCAGCGATCAAAGCGCCGGCGCATTCAGTCAAAGTGACGAGTACCTCGCCGTGCCGGTCCTCCGCCTGGACGGGCAAGACGAAGGTGAAGATGACCAGGTGACCATCCACGCCAGGCAGAGCCGCATCTTCTTGAGATCGGACACGCCGACCCGTTTCGGAAACGTCAGGACCCACATCGAGGGCGACTTTTTCGGCACAAACGGCAACCAGCTTATCAGCAACTCCAATGGTTTTCGGCTGCGGCACGCCTACGGCCAGATTGGCAAATTGCTGGCCGGCCAGTACTGGAGCACCTTTATGCTGCTTGCACCCGCCCCGGAAACCGCCGACTTCGGCGGCCCGACGGCCAGCACATTTATCCGCCAGGCCCAGATCCGCTGGACCGAACCGATGCCCTGGGGATCTCTGATGTTTGCCGTGGAAAACCCGGAGACCTGGCTGACAGATAGAGGGGGAGTCGACGATGACGACATGCCGGACCTCATCGGCCGGGTCAATTTCAATACCGGCTTCGGCAACTTTTCCTTTGCCGCCATGGTCAGGCACCTGAGTTACGAGGCCCCGGGGGGGATCGATGCCGACGAATTCGGCGCGGCCGTGACAGTCGGCGGCGTGATACCGACCTTCGGCAAGGACGTCTTCACCTTTGAATTCAATTTCGGCAACGGGCTGGGCCGGTACATGATCACCATGTTCGGGGATGCCGTTTACGACGCGGCAAACAATGAACTGGAATTGATCGACCAGTGGGGAGGGTATGTCTCCTACCGGCATTACTGGACGGACACCATCCGGTCGTCTGTCGCCTACAGCTATGGAGAGGCCGATTATCCCACGGAACTGACCGGCACGGCCGTCAATAAAGATCTTCACTCCGTTCACGCCAACCTGTTCTGGAGCCCGGTCCCCAGGGTCGACCTCGGCGTGGAGTACATGTACGGACTTCGCGAGTTGGAGGACGGCCGCGAGGGTGACATCAACCGATTGCAGTTCACCGCGGTGTACAGATTTTTTTAGGTAAAGGATATATGCCGGTTAGTCGGTGCCCGTCCACAAACTTTTTTTGGGCCCCAACTGGTTATGCACAATTCCCCATCGACGTTTTCAGTCCTGTTCCCGACCCCCTTCCCATGACGCTGCACCGGAGCTCCGGGGAATTGTGCATAATCAGGTCAGGCACCTGAAGCCAATCGGTCGCATGAAAAGAAGGATGCGGGTCGAGCCTCACGGCTCGCCCGCATCAGGGTCCAGGTGCCTGCCTGTTTTGGAGAGGACTACCTGAGGCCGTCCCCCTTCTGCGCCTCTTCCATCTTGAGGCCCCCGATCCTGGGATGGGGCCTGCCGCAATTGGTCACCACCAGGGCGACCACGATCTCGTCCGCCCTTGGAGCGTCGTCGATCCGGACGGCCATGGCATCGAAATGGCTCCTCACAAAGGCCGCGTCCTTGTAATGCGTGGGCACATCGAGTTCCGTTCCAATACCCCCGACCTTTTTGGCCGACGGGATGAGGGCCTTGCCCCCTCCCAACGCATCCCGGAAGGGCTTCCCCAGCTTGGGGTGGAGAATCGCCCCGGCGTGCTCCCGCTCGCCGTTTTCCCCTACGATGGCCCCCTTCCCATAACCCTCGGCCGCTTCCGGTTGAATCCCGAGCGCCTCCACGGCCTTTGCCCCGAGGATCCCCCCGAGTTCCTCACCGATATCCATCAGAGGGGTCAGGTCCTCCTCGTATGTGCCGGCAAAGGGGTTTTTGATCACCGCGACAGCGGCCGCCCTTTTGCCCGGGGGCGACATGGGGCGTCCCCCCTCGGACAGGATCTCCTCAACGATGGTCACGTACTTTCTCACTTCCATTACAGTTCCCTCCTGTGATGTGATTTGAGGCTGCGTGCGATCGATAAGCCGTGCCCATCCACACACTGTTTTTGGGCACCGGCAAGTTTCCCGAACATGCGTTTCAGTCGACAACCACCCGCTTGCCCATAACGGGGAAAGGCTTCATGGCCTCGAGGTGGCCGCCCATTTCCTCGTAGTCCCGGAGCTCCATGGTGTACTCGACAGGGCAGATGGTGGCAGGGGTGGGCGTCCAGGTGAACGACCCCGCCTTGACACGCTCCACATCCACCAAAAAATTGATCCCGCCCCCGGGGAGGACGCAGGTCGGGGCCCCCCCCACCGTCAGGCTCGCCCTGGCGGCGTGAACGGCCCGGGTCAGCTTGATCGGATAGAGGGCCACACCGGCGCGGGCGCTTCCTCCGGTACCGCCCATGTACATGGCCGACACCCTGGACGGCTCACACGTGGACGAAATGGCGTCGAGCGCCTTCACGCAGGCGTCGGTCAGGGTCACTTCCCGAAAACCGCCGTCCTTCCCCAGCTCAAAGAGCCGTGCCTCGTGTCCCGTGGTCTCCGTGATCAAGAGGCGCATGCCGGGCCTGGCCGTCCTCTGGTCCAGACCGGCGATCACGTCGAGGGGGTTCGTGATGGAGGTCCCGCCCCACCCGTTCCCGTGATCCCCGAAGTACCTCCCCGGGGTGCTCATCCTGAAACGCAGCCTGACCCCCGAGGGCCCGGCCCCGACAAACCGGCCGGCCGCGTGTTCGCTCATGAGGCTCGTGATGTGGGAGTCGAGGATGACGACCTCGTCCGCGGCCGCGACGAGGAGCGGCGCAAAGAGGCCCAGGGTGGCGCTCCCGCAGCCCACCCGCATGTTCTCGGGTCTCACACCGTTGATGACGGGGATTCGCCCGACCTCCAGTTCCAGTCCGGCGCCCCCCTTGACCTTCACCCTGACCGGTTTCCTGTTGGCAATGTCCGTGACGACCCGGGCCGCGGCCAGGCCGTCCTTACCCGTGAGGAGGTTGACCCCGCCGATGGAAAGCATCTTGGAGCCGTACTGCTCGGTGGTCACCATCCCCACCTTTCTCTTTCCCACGAGGACGTCCGCCCCTTCCTCCCCCACCGGGATGTCCGTGTCCACCTTGACGAGGATACCGCTGTAGCTGAGCGGGGCCTCGGTCACCACGGTCACCACGTCCACCCCCTTGTGCCTGCCCCTGACGATGCAGGGCGCGGGCTTGCAGTCCGGGTAGGTGGTCCCCGCGCCTATGGCGGTGATCAGAGGCTTCCTGATCGGTTCGGCCGGATCGGGGCCCACAATTTCCTCCACATCCTGCCAGGAGTGGAGAGGGGTGAGGCGGACGAGCGCCCCGTCGACATTTTTGAACCGGTGGCAGGCGCCGACCGTCCCCGGCCGGATCTGGCAGTTTATGGGACAGGCGTCGCAGACGAGCGCGCCCTCGGGCACGGCGGCTTCCCGCGAAATGGCCTCCTGCTCGCAGACCTTCAGGCAGGCCCCGCACTGGGTGCATGTCTCGTCAATGACCGCCTTCTTCTTCACAAGGCGCACAGCGGCCACCGGGCAGTCCCGCACGCAGTACCCGCACCCGATGCATTTGTCCGGATCCACTCTCATATGCAGCTCACCCCTGGCAGCCTTTACCCGGAAGCTTTCTCCACAATGGGTTTCCGCTTTGGAGGGGGCGTGTTCCTGCTCGTGGAGACCACGATCTCCCCGTCAATCAGGACCATGGCCACGCCGGGGGTGTCGCCTGCTTCCATGGCGGCAAGCGCGTCTTCCCCCACGGATCCCATGGGTGCGTCCATGACAACGAGATCCGCCTCTTTCCCCTCCGCGACAACGCCCCGGTTGAGTTTGTAGATGCGGGCCGTGTTGCCGGTGGCCATGCAAACGGCCTCCTCGGCCTTGATCCGGGTCAGGCTCGCCAGGTGATTGATGACCCGGAGGATGCCCAGGGGGATCACCCCCGTACCGGAAGGCGCGTCGTTTCCAATGATCATGCGGTCCAGGGCCTTTGCCTCGACACAGAGATTCGCGGCGTCGACGGCCATTTTCGGGTTCCCGCAATGAACGATCTCCAGGGCCTGGGATGCCTCGTTCACCAGTCGCTCCACTTCCGCCAGCGAAACGGCCGTGGGGCCGCCGTTCACGTGAGAGGCGATGTGCGGGTTGGTCCTGATCACCTGGTCGGCCGTCACCGTGCTGCTCCCCGGAATGGAGGTCCCCCCGGTGTGCATCATCACGGTCATGCCGAGATCCCTGGCCCACTCGACCATGGGTGCGGCGTCCTCCGGCTGTTTGACGCTCCCGAGTCCTATTTCACCGACCACGCGTACGCCTTCACGAGCCATCTCCTCGAAATCCTCCCTGGTGAGGCCCTTCTCGAGGATCAGTGCCCCGCCCAGGACCTTGACGCCGCCGGGCCTGAAATTGGCCCATGCCTTGGCCGCCAGGATCGCCAGGGCCTTGGTCCCTGCCGGGTCCTTGGGTCTCCCCTTCAGGTGGACCTCGCCGGCCGAGATGACGGTGGTGACGCCGCCGTGCAGTTCGCTTTCAATGAACCCCGCCTGATTCTGACGGGTCGTGTAGTCCCCGAGGATCACGTGGCAGTGGGAATCGATCAGGCCCGGGGTCACCGTGGTCCCGGCGCAGTCGATGACCGTCACGCCCTTTTCAGAGGCCATGTCCGCAAAACGACCGACCTTTTTTATCCTGCCGTCTTCCACGGCGATGGCATCGCCTTCGATGATCGGGCGGGATATGTCCCCGCTCACAATGGTTCCGATGTTTTTCAGAATAACGCCTGACATTATGGACCCTCCTTTGGTCTTTTTTGTTCCGTCTTGAGGCTCGCCTCCAGGACCCGCTCCAGGTTCGCGGGCAGACTGTAAACCCTCTCGCCCAGCGCGTGGGCAACGGCGTTCAGGATCGCCGGGGCCGTCGGGATAAGGGCCGGCTCGCCGACACCCTTGGCGCCGTATGGTCCGGTCGGTTCCGAAGACTCCACGATAATGGGCACCACCTCAGGCATGTCGCTGCACGTCGGGATGGTGTAATCGTTCATGGACCTGGTTTCGCCGGGGACATACTCCTCCATGAGGGCAAAGCCCATCCCCATGGCCACTCCCCCGCAGATCTGACCGACCACGCCCTCGGGGTATATGGCCTTGCCCACATCGTGGGCCGCCACGATCCGGTTGACCTCCACCTCGCCCGTGTGGATATCCACGGTCACCTCGGCGCAGTGGCACGCGAAGGCATAGGTGGCATAAGGCACGCCCTGGCCTGTCTCGGGGTCGAGGGGCTCGGTGACGGGATCGAAGTACCCCTGCCACTTGAGGGGGAGCCCTTTTTTGTGGGCGCGTCTGACGGCCCTGGTCATGGGGATGCTTTTTTCGGGATCACCCGCATCCCGGATCAGGCCCGAATCCAGGATCAGGGATTCCTTGGGCCTTTTGAGCAGATCCACGCCCTCGGTCAGGAGGAGATCCGCCAGCTGGTCGGCCGCGTCCTTTACCGCGTTCCCGGAGATGTAGGTCTGCCGGCTCGCTGACGTTGCCCCGGCGTTGGTTGTCAGGGCGGTGTCCCCCACAACCGTCCGGATGGCGTCGGGGGAGACCCCCAGGGTCTCGCCCGCAATCTGGGCGAGAACCGTGGTGGACCCCTGGCCGATGTCCGCGCACCCGGTGTAAACCGTGACCCTTCCCTCCAGGTCCACCTCGATCTGAGCCGTTGACGGGTTCTGAACACCCGTGTTCCCGATCCCGTACCACATGGCGCCGAGACCTACCCCACGCTTCCTGGAAGAGGACCGCGGCGCAGATCTCAATCTTTCCATGGCCCCGACATAATGGGGCCGCACGGCTTCCAGACACTCCCCTATCCCCACGCTCGCGTGCAGCGTCTGCCCCGTACCGGTCGTCGATCCCGCCCGCAATGCGTTCACGCGTCTCACCTCGAGGGGATCCATGCCCAACTCCCCGGCGATGAGGTCCATCTGTGACTCGGCGGCAAAGGCCATCTGGGGCGCGCCGAATCCGCGCATGGCCCCGGCATACGGCTTGTTGGTGTAGACGCACAAGGCATCCACCTCCACATTCGGCACCTCGTAGGGGCCCGTGGCGTGCACCGCCGACCTGGAGGCCACGGCAATGCCGTAGGAGCCGTAAGCGCCCGTGTCGCACACGATCCTGGTCTTCATGGCCAGAAGCCTGCCGTTACTGTCCGCGCCCGTCTTCATGCGGACGACGAGGGGATGCCTCTTGGCCGTGCTCAGATACGACTCCTCGCGACTGTAAACACAGCGGACAGGACGCTTCAGGTGATAGAGCGCCAACCCAATGAATCCCTGGACGTTGAGATCCAGTTTGGAACCGAATCCACCGCCCGTGGCCGCCTGGACGACGCGGACCTTCTCATCCTCCAACCCCAGGAGAGACGCCACCTCGCTGTGATCGTAGTGGGGGTTCTGCGTGGAGGCGAAGATGACGAGCGTCCCGTCTTCGTCCACATACCCGGCCCCGGCATCGGGCTCGATGTACGTGTGCTCCAGAAAAGACGTCCGATAGGTCTTCTCCACGACAACGGCGCAGTCTTCAAAGGCCTTGTCCACGTCCCCCCTTTTGATCTTCCTGGTAAAGAGGAGATTGCCTTTTTCGTGGATTCGTGGAGCCCCTTCCTTCAGCGCCTCCTCGGGATCCATGACCACGGGGAGATCCTCGTATGTCACGGCAAGGGTGCGAAGGGCTTCTTCAGCCGCGGCCTCGGTTTCCGCCGCCACGAGGGCGACCGCGTCCCCTTCATAAAGCACCTTGTCCGCCGCCAGGAGAGGGTGGTCCCTGTTGATGATGCCGGTGAGGTTTTTTCCAGGGATGTCCGCCGCCGTGAAAACCCTGACCACGCCCTCCATCCTGGAGACCTCCTCCGTGTCGATGCCAAGAATTCGCGCATGCGCCCGGGAACTCCTCAAGACCTTCAGGACAAGGGGTCTGTCGAGATCCAGGTCCGCGCAAAAGACGGGCGCACCTTTAAGCCTCTCGAGCGCACCGCGGCGCACGCAATTCTTCCCGACGCTCTTCATCTCGTTTTTCATAAAAACCTGCGATCACCCGGTGGCTTGCCGGTTTTCCATCAGACGAAAAAGGAGGCCCGCCGCGGCCCTTCTCCTGTAGGCCGCGCTGGCGCGCAGATCATCGATGGGGGAAATGGCCTGCTGGACAAGGGGAAAGGCCTTTTCGAGGGTCTGGGAATTCAACGACTTTCCAGTCAGAAATTCCTCAACATCCATGGATCTGACAACCGTCGGGGCCACACTCCCCCACGCGAGGCGCACGCCTTCAACAACCCCGGCGTCGTTCAGGGAGACGAGAGCGGCCAGGCTCACGACACTAACGGCAAGCACCTTGCGGGTTCCCACCTTCTCAAAACTGGACACGGAGAAAGGCCTTTCCTTTTTGAGTCGAATGCACCGCAGCACTTCATCGGGCCCCAGGGCTGTGTGGCCCGGCCCCAGGATAAACTCGCTCATGGAAACCCCTCTCTCGGACGAGGCCGAAACCAGTTCCAGTTGGGCATCCAGGGCAACCAACGGCGGAAGGGTGTCCCCCGCGGGCGAGGCCCTGCAGACGTTCCCTCCAATGGTGGCCACATTCCGGATCTGCCTGCTCGCGAACGTGGCGGCCGCCTCTGAAAGACAAGGTGCCCACCGGGCAACGCTCCGGGAATCACGGATTTCCGACAAGGTGACACCTGAACCGATTGCCAGCGTGTCATCCGTCTCCTCGATCCCTTTCACTTCGGCAATGCCGGAGATGTCCACGAGGCACTTATCCCTGATCGCGCCTGATCGGAGTTCAGGCACCACGTCGGTCCCACCGGCAAGGACCCTGCACTGCCCGCCATGCTCCCGCAGAAAGGCGAGGCACTCCCCCAGGCCGTCCGGTCGAAAATAGGTCACTCCCGGGCTCATGCTGTTTTCTCCCTGGTGCGACCCGCCGCATCCTCCACCGCGTCCACGATCTGCTGGTACCCGGTGCACCGGCAGAGGTTGCCCGAAACGGCCTCGACGATCTCCCGCCGATGCGGGTTGGGGTTCTCACTCAAGAGCGCGTAACTGCTCATGAGAAAACCAGGGGTGCAATACCCGCACTGGACCGCGTGATGATCCGCAAAGGACTGCTGCAGCGGATGGAGGCCTCCATCCGCCGCCAGCGCCTCCACCGTCAGGACCTCCCGCCCGTGAAGCTGCGCGGCGAGCATCAGGCAGGCATTCACGCTCTTTCCGTCAACCACGACAGTGCAAGCCCCGCATTCCCCGATGCCGCAGCCTTCCTTGGTCCCCTTGAGCGAGAGCCGCTCTCGAATCACGTAGAGGGCGGTCTCGCCGGCCGAAACCTCCAGGGACACCTTTTTACCGTTGATGGTGAACGCAACCGGTATGTTTGTGCTTCTTTGCTCCATAAGTCACGCATCCGCTGGTTTTCATATTTGTGTTCAGGAAACCAGCTTATGTCCAGAATTAGAATTCCTTTATTTTCTGCACATCGAGGCTCTTGAGCACCAGGATGCCCGCCGCCTTCATGTCCTCCAAGGCCTTTTGGCTTGTGTCCGGAGCCACTCCGCGGCAGAGATCCTCCACAACGACAACCTTGAACCCGGCCTTGGCCGCATCAATGGCCGTGGCCCTGACGCAGTAGTCCGTGGCCAACCCGTACACAACCACCTTTCTCACCATGTTTCGCTTGAGAATCTTGTCCATCTCGGTCTTGGCGCCCCCGTCGTCCTGAAACCCGGAATAGGAGTCAAACCGGGTGTCCTGCCCTTTTTTCACAATGGCCAGGAACATGTTGTTGTCCACAAGGACGCGGGCCTTTTCCGTACCCTTGATGCAGTGGGGAGGCCACAGGACCTGGGTCCGCCCGTCGATCTGGATAGCCTCAAAGGGCTTTTTCCCTTCGTGATTGTTGAAAAACGAGACATGATCCGCCGGGTGCCAGTCCTGGGTGCCGAAGATCAAAAAGCCATCCCGGCTGAGCGCCTTGGTGGCCTCCGCCACACTCTTGACGTACCCTTCGTCCGCGCCTTCAACCGCCAGGGCCCCTTCCTTCCATTGTGTGAAGTCGCCCTGAACATCCACGACGATCGCCGCGGTATGCCCATCCGAACTGCACTCCGCGCACGGAATGGTGTAGGGCACGGAGAGCAGAACTCCCCAAAATACCACCAATGAAAAAACGACAGTCTTCCTCAGCATGATACACCTCCCTTTTTTGTTGTTGGGTTTTTCACACGGCCTCTCGACAAGGTCTCCCAAGGAACTTTCGAACCCTATTCCCTCGAAAGCCCCAGGGTCTTCTTCAATAGCCCGATCAGATAGGGTCCCACGAGAATCAAAAGGTTGATCAGGAGCAGCGTCAGGCTGATGGGTCTTGTAAAAAAGGTCGTCCAGTCGCCGCCGGTCATGATCAGGGCCCGGCGGAAGTTGTCCTCCAGGATCGGCCCCAGGACAAACCCCAGAATGATCGGCGCCGGCAGGATCCCGATTTTCTGGAGCAGATAGCCCAGGAGTCCGCACGCCAGCAGGACCCACACGTCAAACATGGTGTTTCGAATGGCATAGGCGCCGACGATGCAAAAGATCATGATCCCGGGAAGGAGATAATGCCTTGGCACCCGAATGAGGTGGGAGAAGGCCCGGGCCCCCAGCAGTCCCACGGCGGCAAAGACGATCACGGACAGCACGTTGCCGAGGTAGATCGTGGAAATCAGGTCCGGGCGAAGTGTGAACAGCATGGGTCCGGGCGCAAGCCCGTTGATCATCAGTGCGCCGATCAGTATGGCCGTCTGGGGGTCCCCCGGTATGCCCAACGACAGCATGGGGACGAATGCGCCGCCGACAGCTGCGTTGTTCGCCGCTTCGGCCGCCACAACCCCCTCCCCGATCCCGGTGCCGTACTCGCGGGACCGCCTTGAGAAGCGCTTCTGAATCCCGTAAGCAGCCATGGAAGCAATCGCGCCGCCCGCGGCCGGGACGGCCCCGACAAAGGTGCCTATGAGGGAGGACACCCCGATAATCGGCGACATGCGAATCATTTTGGACATCTTGGGGATCACGTTTCGGACCTTGGCGGCCGCGACCCTGATCTCTTTTTCCTGTTCGAGCTTCGTGAGGACCTCGGTCACGCCGAAGAAGCCCACCATCACCGGGATCATCTCCAATCCGGCCTGGAGGTCCTTGGACCCGAACACGAACCTTGGGTAGGCGGTGATCACATCCTGGCCCACAGCCGCCAGCAGGAGCCCGATAATGCCGCCGATCAGGCCCTTGATGGTGGAACCGAAGGAAATGTAGCTGACAATGCTTATGCCGAGCAATGCGACGCCGGTGTATTCCTGAGCGCCGAATTTCAGGGCCACGCCCGCGAGCACCGGGGCCGCGAACACGAGGACCAGGACCCCGAAGAGGCCTCCCGCGGCGGACGAGATGGTTGAGTACCCGATGGCGCGGCCGGCCTCGCCCTTCTGCGCCATGGCATAACCGTCAAACCCGGTGGCAATGGCCGAGGGGGTCCCGGGGATGTTGACCAGAATGGAGGACAGGGACCCCGCGTAACAGGCCCCCACGAAGATCCCCACCAGGAACAATATCCCGTTGATATCGCTCATGGCGAACGTCATGGGGAGAAAAATCGCCATCCCCATTGTGGCCGTGAGCCCGGGAATGGCGCCGAAAACTATGCCCAGCAAACATCCTACAATAACGAGGAATATTGAATAAAAGCTGGTGAATGTGGGAAGACCCGCAAAAATAAGATCGAACATACCCATACTAAGCCCTGTTTACCCGAATATATTGCCTTCGGGTAGTTGAATTCCCACAAAGACTTCAAAAACCAGGTAAATGAGAACCATCATTCCGAAGCTGAATGCGAGTCCTTCGAGCAGATATCTGACTCTCCACGACCCCTTGATAATGACCACGCTCAGGAATGTGAGGAGGAAGCCGCCCGCGATAAAGCCCGTGTATCCCATCAACGCTATGAGAACCACCGAAACGGCGTAGATCAGGATGACAGGCACGTAAGTGATCCCGTCCTTCCCCGCGGTCCCTTCACCACGGGGCGCTTCGTGTCTCCCCGAGCGAAGCCCCTGCAGGAGGGTCAATCCCCCCAGAAGGAAGAGGACCCAGGCCAGCAACTGGGGATAGAAGGCGGGCCCTTGACCGAACCCCTGTCCCTGGACCTCCGGGTATCGCAAGGTGTCCGCGAAGATAAGGCCCCCTGTCGCGAAACAGAAAAAAAAAGTCACCCAAGCATCTCTTCCTGCCGCGGCCATCCGCTGCTCCTCTTTTTGATGGAAAAGACCGGACTTTTGCCGATGTCAAAAGTCCGGTCGAATGGGTTTTCAGTTCTGGCTCAGGCCAAGGGACTCCACCATATTTTTCACGCTCTCGTTGGAGTCGGCCCTCAGCCTGGCAATGCCGGCCGTATCCAGGTAGGACACATCCAGACCGGAGTCCTTGATCTTCTTTTTGGTTCCCGGATCCGCGAACGCCTTCCGGATTGCGTCGTCCAGAACCTTCACCACGTCATCCGGGGTATCATCCGGGACGACGATCGATTCCCAGAAGGGCATGTTGATGTCCACCCCCCCCTCCTTCATGGTGGGGATGTCCGGGTAATTGGGATGCCTCTCCTGCGCGGCTATCGCAATGGGCCGGATCTTGCCCGCCGAGATCATGGCCTTGGCGGGGCCGATGGCCACGAACATGGAATCCACATGCCCGCCTGCCAGGGCCGCCAGGGAGGGCCCCCAGCCCTTGAAGGGGACCTGGGTGAACTCCACGCCCGCCACCTTGGCGAAATCCGAGGAATAGAGGTGGTCGATGACGCCCGCCCCGGCATTCCCGTTCTTGATTTTGCCGGGATTCGCCTTTGCGTAGTCAACGAACTCCTGCAGTGTCTTCCAGGGCCTGTCGGCGTTTACCAGCAAAACCAGGGCCGGATTGATGACCCCTGAAACCGCTTTGTACTCGCTCATCATGACGGGTGAGACGGACGTGTATTGGGCGATCGCCGCGCTGATCCCGAGGAAGCCCATGGTGTAGCCGTCGGGTTTTGCGTCCGCAAGCGCCTTTGCCCCCACCATGGAGCCGGCGCCGGGCATATTCTTCACCACGACGGGCTTACCCAGGTCCTTCTCCATCTGGGCGGCGAGGATGCGGCAGGTCATGTCCCCCGACCCGCCGGGCGACCACGGGACGATGAGCGTCAACGTCTTCTCGGGAAACTCGGCAAAGGCGGCGGTCCCGGATGCGGCGACGACCATGACGATTGCAAAAAAACTTACGGACAGAACGGCCATACAGCGTCTAAACATACTTATACCTCCTCCTGTGAATGTTGATTTGGGTGCTGAAGCGCCCTTTGGGCGCTCCTGCCAGTTTAGAAAACAGTCATTAAAAATCAAACCCAGCGCGAGACAACGGTTTTCTCGTCCATGAACATCCTCATGGAGGCCATGCGGGATTTGGCGCTTCCCACAAAGGACTCCCGCCTGGACCCCAGGGGGAAAAAGGCATAGGGCTGGGCCACGCCCAGGTTCACGGCCACGTTTCCCACATTGGCTTCCCGGATGAGTTTCCGGGCGTTCTTCATGCTGCTGGTCATGATGGCGGCCGAGTGGCCAAGGTTGGTCTTGGTGTTGATCCATTCGATGGCCTGGTCCAGGTTGTCCCCACGGATAAGGGACGCCACCGCCCCAAAGGCCTCTTCCTTGGCCATGGGCATGTCCACGTTCACATCTTCCAGAATGGTCGGCGCCATGAAGTAGCCGCCGGGATAGGCCTCCGGTCTGACGGCCCTCCCGTCGAACGCCGTTTTGGCGCCGTCTTGAAGCGATTGGTCGATCCAGTCTAGGATCTTGTCCTTGCCCCCCTGGGTGGTGTAGGGACCCAGCTCCGTGTCTTCGTCAAGGCCGTACCCAAGCTTCATGGCCTTGGCGGCCGCGATGAATTTCTCTCTCACCTCGTCGTAGATGTCGCCGATGACGACCACATTGTCCACCCCGAGACACCTCTGCCCGGTCATTCCGAAACAGGCCCTCAACAGCCACCGAATAGATTCGTCGATGTCGGCATCGGGCATGATGATCACCATGTTCTTCCCGTTTCCATTGATGGACGAGGTCTTGAGAAGCCTCCCGCAGGTTGCGAAGAGCTCGTGACCGGCCCTGTTGGAACCGATGAAGCCCACGCCCCTGATCTCCGGCTGCTCCAGGATCAGCTTATTGATCTCCCGCCCGCCGTGCACAAGGTTGATGACCCCCGGCGGGAAACCGGCCTCCTGGGCCACCCTTGTGATTGTTTCCGCGGCCACGGGGTCCTGCCGGCTCGGGCTGACCACCACCGTGCAACCGGCCGCCATGGCATACGGGACAAAGGACGACCAGGCGTGCATCGGGATGTTCCCCGGGGTGATGATCAGGAACGCGCCGAGGGGTTCCCACACCAGGTACTGGTCTATCCCGTTGGCGAGCTGATCGATATGCTCGTTGCGTCTCGGCAGGCCGTAGAGGGCCGAGCACGCGGATTCGATATTTTCGATCACACGGCTCACCGAGCCCCGTGCCTCGCCGATGGTCCTTCCATGATCCTGGGTCAGGATCCGGCACATATCCTCGTAGTTCTCCTCGAACTTGGCGTGCATGCCGAAGAGGAGCCGCCCCCTGTCCCTCAGCGATACATTTTTCCATGTCTGGAAGGCCTCGTGGGCGGCCTTGACTGCCGAGATCGCTTCATCCGTGGCGGCCGTGGGAAATTCGGCGATCACTTCGCCCGTGGCGGGATTGGTGGTCTCATGGACATCCGTTGATTTGGAGTCCACCCACTCACCATTGATGAGGAATTTGAGTTTGCCGTAATGCTTCTTCACTTCCGGTAATAAAGCCATTAAGTTAACCTCCTGTTTATTCACCTCGTTTTACCTATCATGCTCATATATTCAGTCGCCCGGCAGCCGGATTTTATCTTCTAACGCGTCATCATGCCCGGCAGCAAAAGGGCGATCTTGGGAAAGACCGTAATCAGTATCACCAGCGCAATGATTGACAGCAGGAAGGGAGTGACCCCCCGGAATATCGTTTCCACGGGCGTGTCCTTTGCCACACCCGCCACTGTGAAGATGTTGAGCCCCATGGGCGGTGTGATGAGGCCCGCCTCCATCATGAGCACCGCGATCACGCCGAACCATATCGGGTCGAAACCCAGGGCGAGAATCACCGGGTAAATCACGGGAAGCGTGAGCACCATCATGGAAATCGCATCCAGGAAGCATCCCAGGAAGAGATAGATGGTGATCATCATCGCGTGAATGACATACGGCGAAACCTCGAGGCCCGCGACCCACGCGGCAACCCTCATGGGGATGGTGGAAAGGGCGAGGAAATAGCTGAACATGTTCGCGCCGGCAACAAGGATGAGCACCATCACGGAGATGCGAACCGCCTCCTGAAGTGCCTCCAGCAGGTTGTGCCGGTTGAGTTTGCGCTTGATGAGCGCGAACAGCAAAAGAATGGTTGCGCCGATGGCGCCTGCCTCGGTGGGCGTAAAAAATCCGCCGTAAATGCCCCCCATCACCAGCAGGAAAACGGCCAGGGGCTCCCACACCCCCAGCAAGGCCCGAAATTTTTCGCCCCAGGGTACCGCCTCGGGGCTCGCGGGAGCCAGACGCGGATTCATCTTAACCATAAAGATGATGATAAAAATGTACGCCATGGCCAGCAGGATCCCAGGGAGGATTCCGGCGACGAGGAGTTTTCCAATGGACTGCTCCGTCAGCATCCCATACACGATGAACCCGATGCTCGGCGGAATCAGGAACCCCAGAGTCCCTCCGGCGGCGACACTTCCAGTGGCCAGTCTGGGATGATAATTGTACCGTTTCATTTCCGGCAGGGCCACGGTTCCCATGGTGGCCGCGGTCGCCACCGAGGAGCCGGAGACCGCGGCGAACCCGGCACACGCCCCGATGGTGGCGATGCCCAGCCCCCCTGGGAGCCTTCGAAGCCACTTGTCGAAAGTGCTGTAGAGTTCTCCGGTCATTCCCGAGCTTCCGGCAAACCCTCCCATGACGATAAAAAGCGGGATCACGGTGTAGGGGTAGTAGGAAGAGACTTCATAGACGGTCCTGGCCACCATGGGCAGGGCCGCGCCCACCCCGGAGAGATAAGTCACCCCGAGGAAACCGACAAACATCATGGCGAAAGCGATCGGCATGCCGACAAAGAGAAGCAGGAAAACCAGGCATGTTCCCATGACGCCGATGATGACTGGGTCCACCATTATTGCCTCGCAATTTTTTTCAGGTTGTCACCGAGTTCCAGGAGCATTTCAAGAAACAGCAGAAAGCCCCCCACCGAGACGAGGAGTCGAAAAGGGAACTGGGGGACCCGAAGCATGTCCGACACGGTCCGCTCCTCAATCCCCACAACCCATCCCTGCCAGGTCAAGACCGCCACAATGAACATGCTCAGAAGACTTGTGAGAATGTTGACCGCAACGCCCCATTTTGCAGGAAGCCTGGAGACGAGCATGGTGACACGAACATGTCCCTTTACCTGGTGTGTGTAGGCGATACCCAGGAGGATGAAAACGGCCAGCATGTAGCTGGAGAGTTCCATGGAGCCCGGGATGGGCCGGGACCACACGGCCCGGCCCACCACCTCGGCGCTCGTCAGGAGCATCATCGGGACAAGCAGGATCATACCGACATAACTGACATAGCGTGTACAGCGCTGGACCGTCTTTCTAAACATAGTCCCCATCCCCCGCGACTCTTCGCTCCAGGTGTTTTGTTCGTTTTTTCCCGCGGGCACGTCCCGCTCGGCGAGCCGGAACCCTCTCCCGGCCGGGATCGCGCTGTCACGCAGCCCTTCTCATCATTTCCATTCCTCGGGAAATGCGACGCAGGTGACGCCCAGGTCCTGAGAGATCTTGTTGTACTTCAACACAGTGTCTTTTGCCGGGAGACCTTTCCCCTCCAGATCAGCCACCCATTTCTTGGTCTCATCCTGGAACCTCTTGAACCATTCCTGTTCCTGTTCCGGGGTCAGATCGGTGAGTTGGACGCCCTTGTCCTGGATCTCTTTCACCATGACCTTGTAAACGTCCCTGTTGAGACCGCCCGTGGTGCGGAAGGGATTGCCGCACACCTCTTCGATGATCGGCTTCAGGTCATCGGGGGTCTTTTCCCAGCTCTTCTGGTTCATGATAACGCCTTCTGAAACGCACCCGAAGGTGGCGACCACGCCGTATTTGGCCACTTCATACAGTTTGAACGCCAGCACCAGGGGCGGGCAGGTCACCAGGCCATCGATCGTCCCTGTTTCGAGGGCGAGATACACATCTCCGAGCGGCATAAACACGGGTTCCATTCCCAGCGATTTGATGTAGTGGGTTTGATGCCCGCCCGGCGACCTGATCTTGAGCCCCTTGGCATCCTCGAGCGACTTAACGGGCTTTGTCGTCCACAGGAAGGCCTGGATGCACCCGTTCAACTCGATCATCTTGACACCGGGGAATTCGCTTGAAAGGGCTTCCTTATACATCTGGTTGCCGATGTCCACGGCAATGTCCTTGCCGTCCACCCAGGTTGCCAGAGAAAGGACATCCGTCAACGGGAATCGACCCGGCGTCCACGTGGCGGTGAAATACCCCATGTCGGACAAGCCCTTTGCCACGATGTCGTAATGTTCGGGGCCCTTGCCCAGCGCGCCACCGGCATAGAGGGTGTAGGTGATACGCCCGCCGCTCTTCTCCTTCAGCGTTTCAAGCATCGGCTCCCAGACGGTCTTCACCTCCCTGCTTGCAGGCGGATGCCACGTGCTGAATTTCAGGTGCATCTTGCCGTTTGACTCCGCCCACACCCCCGACGGCCCGGCCAGAAGGACCACCAGTGAAACAACCAGACAAACCAAAGCTAGCTTTTTCATACCAACCCTCCTCAATAGATTTGACGTTTACGATACCCCAGCCCCAACCAACACCTTATCACCCGGACATCAAGCCGCTCTCGTGTCTACATCGCCGCCGAACCCGGAGCGCCGCCCGACCGCGTTTTTCCCTGATCCGTTGTCCGCCGCCTGATCATTTGATCTCGTTTCCCCGGCTATAATCTCCTGAACGATCTCAAGACCTTTGAGTATGTGCTCACGAGTGACGCGTATGGTTCGATCCATGTCCCGAGCCTTGATAGCCCCCAGGATCGCCTGATGATAGGCAAAGGATTGTTTCAGATGCGGCTCATCCATGAGGGATATGCAACTGAATCGATTCATCTGATGATGGAGCATCCGGCAAATCCTCTTGAGGCGATTGTGTCCTGAGATGCGAAACATGATATCATGAAACTCCTGATTGAGAGACTGGTATCTGACAACATCAGGCGGGACGGCAAAAATACATCCCTGCATCTCCGCCACGACCGCTTCCCATTTTTCAATGTCTTTTTCGGAGATGTTGTCAAAGGCAAGAGTCGTGGCCGTCTCGTACAGGCTGCATTTAAGTGTGTATATCTCCCATGCGTCGTGCTCGGTGACGGTGGCCACAAAGGCCCCCCGATTCGGCTTCCTCACGATCAACCCGTCGGCCTCGAGTAATTTCATGGCCTCTCGGACGGGGGGACGGCTGATCCCCAGGGAGGATGCGATCTCCTGCTCCTTCACCTGCTGTCCGGGATGCAGTTCGCCGTGCAGAATCTGTCTTAAAAGATGCTTTCTGACGTTGTCCACAATGCTCTGGATCTGAAACATGGATCAAACCTTTTAGGTGGGGTCGTGCGATGTCTATTGTCTATTGTCTACAATTTATCTTTTTTCAAAAAGCCTCCCCATTGTCAAGCCTTAAAGTTCCATTTTGGGTCACTGGGGCCAGGGCCCGGAGCCCCGCGGAGTGAGGTATTATTTCCCTGTCATGGCGGAAGGCAGCCACAGGGCGATCTGGGGGAAGGCCATGACCAGGACCAGGCACAAAAGCTGGAGCCCGATGAACGGCACCACACCCTTGTAGATGGTCATGGTCTTGATGTGCGGCGGTGTAATGGCGCGCATGTAGAACAGGTTGAAACCGTAGGGGGGTGTCAGCAGGGCGCACTGCATGTTGATGAGTATCAGCACACCGAACCAGATGGGGTCGAACCCGAGGGATTTGATGATCGGGACATAGATGGGCATCGTCAGAAACAGGAGGGCGAAGTCATCCATGAAGGTCCCCAGCAGGAAGATCGAAAGCTGCATGAAAATGATGACCCCGAACCCCGCGGCGGGGAACCAGCTGATCATGGAGTTGACGATTTCAGGGGCCCCGAGGGCGTTGTAGACATTTGAGAAAACCGTGACACACATGATGATCCAGCCGATCATCCCCAGCAGCTGAAATGTCCCGCGAAGGGCCTCATTGACTGCCTTCCACGTTATTTTCCTCTTGAGAATCGCCACGATGAAGGCAGTGGCCGCACCCACCCCGGCCGCCTCCGTGGGCGTGGTCACACCCCCGTAGATGCCCCCCAGGACCACGAAGATAATCAGGAGGGGAAGCACCACCTTCGCGAGGGCCTGGAAACGCTCTTTCCAGGACGGCGCCTCCTCCGCGGGGATGGACGGGCAGAACCCCGGCTCGAGGGCGGAACGGATTCCGATGTAGAGCACATAGAGGGTCGCAAGCAGCAATCCGGGGATAAAGGAGGCGAAATAAAGCTTTCCCATGGACACCCCGGAAATGCCCGCATAGACGATGGCGATGACGCTCGGCGGTATGAGAAAGCCCAGGAGCCCGCCCGCGGCGATGGAGCCGATGGCGACCCTCTCGTCATACCCCCTTTTCAACATGGCGGGCAGGGCCATCAGACCCACGGTGAGCGTCCCCGCCTCGCTGGAGCCGCACATGGCGGCAAGTATGGTCCCCGCGCCCACCGTGCCCATGGCGAGCCCGCCCTTGAGCCTGCCCGTCCAGAGGTAGAGAGCGTGAAAGAGCTCGTCCGCTATCCCGGTGTGGGAAAGGATGTTGCCCATGAGGATGAAGAGGGGGATTGCAATGTACACCTCCGTGCTCAAGGCACCCTGCATGGAGGAGGCCAGAACGTAAAGGTGGGACGGGCCCCACAGAGCGAGGGTGAATATGATTCCGGTGATCAGCAGGGCGAAGGAGACCTGGAGCCCCAGGAGCAGCAGGGAGAAGAGGCAGGCGAAGAGCAGGAGTGTTATCCATCCGATGCTCACGACGAAACCTCCATTTCATCCTCGCCGAGCACCGTCAGGAGCAGCCTCAGCCATTTGGAGACGGCCTGCATGAGCAGAAGCACCCCCCCGGCAGGGAGGCACAGCTTGACCGGCCACATGGGGGGAGCCCAGTAGGAATTGGCGTGTTGCCCCATCTTCCAGGCCCACCAGGCGCTGTCGACCCCTTTCCAGATGACGAAACAAAATGCGATGATTGCCAGAAACATGGTGAAGAGATCGACGATCGCCCGGTTTCTCCTCTCCCAGTTGCGGTAAAGGATATCCAGCTTGACGTGGGTGTCGTGGAGCAGGGCATACCCTCCTGCCAGCATGCCGGCGCCGGTGAACAGCATGGTGTTCATGTCCATGGCCCAGATAGTCGGATTGTTAAAGACATACCTGAGGACGACATCCATGACCTGGATAAGCATGATCACCATGAGGGAAAAGCAGGCGATCCTGCCGATGTTTTCATTGACGCCGTCAAGGGTGCGGATCAGCCTTTTGAGAAAATTCATGACACCCCCTCGCACAGGAGCGGCCGGCGCGATCTTCTCCGCCGGCGGGGCCCGGTCCCGGCGCGATCTCCGGGCCGGCCCCCCAGTAGATCAGGCATTTGTTACTGCTTGGATTCCAGAAACTCCCGGAGCATCTTGACGGCCTCGGCGCTCGCCGGATCCTTCTTTGCCTGGATTTCCCAGACATCCCTTGCGATCTTTTTCAGCCTGGCTTCTTCCTTTGCGTCCAGGTGGATGATCTCCACTCCGGCCTCCCTGGCCTTGTCGAAGCCGACCTTGTTTTCCACGGCAATGCGGTCGTACATATCGCGGATGTTGGCCCGCATGACTTTTTCGTAGGTTTCCTTCATCTCAGGGGTCAGTTTGTTCCAGGAATCCATGTTGATGGACCAGTCGAGCACCAGGGGATCCAGAATGGCCGGGAGATTGATGTATTTCACCACCTCCTTGAGCTTCATGGTCTCAAGCTCCGCGGGGCCGAAAAGAACGCCGTCAATGGTCCCCAGCTTCAGGGCCATGTAAATGTCCCCTGGATCGAACCACACGGGCTTGGCCCCAAAGGCCTCGATCACCGCGGACATCAAACCCCAGGACCATATTTTTTTACCCTTGTAGTCGTCCAGGGTCCTCACGGGAAAGTTGGAGAAAAGGGCCACGGGTCCCCAGGGCAGGGGGCAGCCGAAATAGATATTCTGCCTGGCCTCGTGTTTTCTGATCCAGTCGATGAACCCATAGTCGTAGTAGAATTCCAGGACCTCATCGATGCTCGTCCACGAGAAGGGAAGGCCGAAGGCGACATTGCCGGCCTCGGTACGCGCCATGGCCGGCATATAGGCCGCGTCGTAGACCCCTCGCGAGAGGGCCACCCCCATCTCCCCCTCGGGAACGAGCTGCCCCAGCTGAAACAGGGTGGTCTTGAGCCTGCCCTCGAGAGCCTTGTTCGTGGCATCGATCATGGCCTTTGCATGGTGCCTCGTGCCCGAGTCCTCGGGCGGCATGGCCGTCTGCGCCTTCCACTTGATTTCGCCCGCCCAGCCGGTTGAAAACCCCAGGGCAAGGACCAACAGGGTGATGAGCGAACCCAGCGCCAGTTTTTTCATTTTTTGCCTCCTGTTATGTTTTTTTTATTGCGGAGCCTTTATCAGGGTCCTCCTGACAAGGGTCTTGAAAACATGGGCCTTTTCGTCACCGCATCCTACGTGTGTTTCTTTCAACAGCGCGGCGACGACTGTCATGGGGAAGTTGGCCGCCGGGCCTCGGACTTTTGCAGACCGCCCAGGGATGAACTCTCCATCCTACTATGGATTTGACGGCGAATAATGTAAATAAGAATAGATTAAGAGGTTACAGGTAGTTCAATACTACCATTCAATACATTCCCGCCCCAATTCCTCGTAGAGCAGGTAACCGATTAGATTGATTTTTTTCAATGCAAGACCGAGCTTTCGGAGGATATCCCTTTTTTCTTCCTCGAGTCTCAATTTACGATATTTCGACACAAGCACCGGTGCC
>Ga0272443_10000105_pt1 | contig 165421 bp, 133 predicted proteins | sample SSMAcet12_FD_193581 | JGI IMG/M metagenome (GOLD analysis project Ga0272443, IMG submission 193581) | Marine sediment archaeal communities from Little Sippewissett salt marsh, Falmouth, MA, United States - SSM-Acet-12 | ecosystem: Environmental > Aquatic > Marine > Wetlands > Sediment ... | reverse complement strand
TATACCAGGATCGCTGGCAGATTGAGCTCTTCTTTAAGGAACTGAAACAGAATCTCCGGGTGAAAACCTTTGTCGGAACCAGCGCGAACGCCTTACATATCCAGATTTGGACAGCATTGATCGCTATACTCCTGCTCAAGTATCTGAGGTTCAAAAGTAAGATCAGTTGGGCGCTCTCAAACCTGGTGGCCCTGGTGCGCTGGAATCTGTTTACCTATCGTGATTTGTGGGCCTGGATCGATAATCCGTACGAGACGCCTCCCCAACCTCCAGGCTCAGAACAATTGGTCTTTGCCGGGCTTAACTTGGACAGCATCAAGAGAATTATCCGTTGAAAATAGACATCGAAATAAGCTGAAGGGGGACCTGGTTTCGAAAACAGGGGGCCTTACAGGCCCTCTGAGCGTGAAAAATCCGTCCAAAAAGGCAATTTCAATTTATCTTGGACAGCACTGATCCTATATAATCATCATATTTTGTTAAGGCATTCCAGATTATGGCAAATCAGAAAATCCAATGCTATGTTTGCGGTTCGCCAAATTTAATGATCCCGATAAGCCGGGTTTGGCGAAACTGGATGCATAATCCCCAAGTGGCTTTTTGTCATAACTGCTCACTGTATTTTCTGCTGCCCAAACCCACCGAGTGGGAAATCCGTGACCATTATCAACATTACTCCCGATCATTATCCAGACCTCAAAAAGGCTTGAAACAACTTTTCAGAAAATACCGTTCCATAAGTCAATATGAATACATCAAGTCCAGAAATACATCTAAACAAAATTCCGTCCTTGAGGTCGGCACCGGGGAAGGAACGCTTCTTGGCATTTACTTACACCACGGATCCTCCGTCTTCGGGGTCGAGTTGAACTCGCATGCCCGAAAGCGTTCCCTGATCAAATATGGCATCCCCACAAGCAACCAAACCTATTCCACGGTAGACGGCAGCTATGACATAGTGCTGATGTCCCATATACTCGAACATTTTCACTGCCCGAGAGAAGCATTAAGACACACTGCTGAAATCCTCAACCCTGACGGACTATTATTTATTGAGGTTCCCCATTCACCAATTATTCCCGAAGAATGCAGCAGGGAAGAATTGGAGAAATACCTCCAGACCGACCACATCTATAATTTCCGGCCGGATAACCTCAGAATGCTGGTTGAACAGGAAGGCTATGAGGTTATCGCCCTGGATCGAGCATTTTACAACATTCCTTTTTCCCCGGGACAGCTGACAAGAAAGAAGATTGGACAAGCATTGCTCCAGGGGACCCCTCCCAAGCCGGGAGAGTTGTTGTTTATCGGCACCTATATGCTGGGTAATCTACTCAGGTTACACAGACCTTTCCGCATACTGCAATCCCTGGATATCCCTTGGCAAGGGCAGGGCGACAGCATTCGAATGCTGGCACGAGTCGGAAACAGTTCCCAGTGCTTCTGAACCTGATGTTCGGTTATTGCTCAAGGCTCAATCAGATGGAAAATAACCCCGGCAACAAAGTGTCAACTGAAGAATCTCGGAGATCGAGTATCCTAACCCGTTACTCTAGGCGAAGGTTATTGCCAACAACCGTGGTGGTAATACTGATGGTGTTTTATTCGCTGTTTTTTTCCGCCGTGGCGCTACATCGTTACCATTCGTTTTCCTTTCACGATATGGATCTTGCCGCCGTCAATCAGGCATTCTGGAATACCGCCAACGGCCGTTTTATTTCTCATGTTTACGGTATGAACGATATTATCAGCGGTCATAAATGGTTTATCGCTTTACCTATTATTCCGCTGTATTTATTCTTCCCGGGGCCGCAATTCCTTCTGATCATCCAGTCAATGGCACTGGCCTTAGGGGCTTGGGCAATTTTCTTGCTGGCCCACAAGACGCTGAATCCCTCATTGGGTCTGGCGATGGCTTTTTCCTACCTGATTTGTCCAGCCCTGCATTACGTCAATCTGTTTGAATTTCATCCGATCGCCTTCTCCACCCCATTGTTATTATTTGCATTTTTCTTTTTCCACATACGCCAATGGGGTTGGTACCTGCTGTTTGTTCTTCTTTCCCTGGCAGTCCGCCAGGATGTCACCATCTCGGTTTTTTCCTTAGGGGTTTTCGCGCTGATAAATGTCCGCCACGATCCGGTTTCCGGGTTTAAAAAATGGCGCTGGGGCGTGGTGCCGGTTGGTGCCGCCTTAGTCTGGTTTTATATCTGTATCAGTATAATCCCGCGACTGATTCCCGGTCCTTCGCCGGTACAAGGCCCGGGGATGGTGGAGATTTTCTTCGGTTGGCTGGGGAGTACACTCGGAGAGGTCATAAAAACAATTCTCACCCGACCGTTATATGTCTTACGCCAAGTGCTCATCCCTCCCAAACTCACTTACATCTGGCAACTGCTGACTCCCATCGCCTTGCTTCCGGTGTTTTCCCCTTCCGGGCTGCTGATGGTTTTGCTCTCAATGACGGAAGGGCTACTCTCGGAGAGATTTTCCCACTTTTCAATCCGCTACCAGTATTCCTCGATCATCACCCCGATGATCTTTGCCGCTGCTGTTTTTGGCTTGCGTAATCTTCTCAACCGGAAACCATTCAAAGGCGGGGAAAAATTCGCCGGAGCCGCGATCTGCCTGGTAGCCGCCATCAGCGCCTGGAGTTTCGGACCTCTGCCCGGGCTGGTCCGACAGTTGCCCGGATGGCGTTTTACCCAGGAGGACGCAGTCCGGCAGGCTCTGGTCGAAGCAATACCCGGTGATACCCCCGTGACCGCGACATTCGAGTTCACACCCAAGCTTTCAAACCGCCGCCAGATGTTTTTTTTCTATATTATCTACGCTGCCTCCCGGCGGCCCGACTGGACCGCCCGCGTTCCGGTCATTCAGGAATATTCAAAATATCTTGTCGTTGATTTCAACGACTGGCTTACATTCTATGACTTCTATACTCCGGGCGGTGATCAGGCGGTTTATTCCTTTCTCCGCGAGGGCGACTGGGAACTGGAAGCGACCGTCAACTCGCTGGCCCTCTTCCGGCGGGGTGAAGGTTTTGATCCCGGGGTGGCGGAGACCATTGCGGCGGGGGAGGTGACCTATCGACCGGCGGCCGAAATTCCGTGGCTGGAAGTCGGACCGGCGTCGGCCCGGGCGGGGGAGGAACTGGGATTTCCGGTTCTGCGTTTCTCGGCCGATCTCCGGGCGGCCCGGGCTCCCTTGCCCGATATTCTCTTCGTCGCCCGCCTGGTCAACCGATCCGATCCTGGCCAGGTAATCCAGCAGTTCCTGATGGCTCCTTACCGGATCTACCCGCCAAACCGCTGGCCGGCCAGGGAGACGGTCCGGATCCGGGCTAATATCCTCCTCCCGGAGAAAATTTCCCCCGGGTCCTGGGACCTCCAGCTACTTGGCTTATCTAGGAAGGAAGGACTACAGCTCCCCCCGGAGGCTGCCGCCGCCTTTTACCGCCACTTCAACACCGCGATGGCCCTCAACTACCTCCCGCGGATCTGGGCGATTTCGCCCGAGCAGCTTCTTGACCAGCGACTGATTCTTTACCTTCCCCGGGTTCTTTCCACACCCTGACTCAGTTCCTGCTACGAAGACTTCGGGAGCACCGATCCGTACCGATCCTTGGCTGGAAGGCGGTAAATCTGGTATATTTTGTAGGATAATACCCTGGCTCCGAGGAGATCCCGAAGATTCACGAAAAATTGATACATTTCGCGGCAGCCGGTTTTTCGCTTGCAGGCTGCCTGCTATTTTCGTTCATTCCGCTTTACGCGGAGGCCGGGCCAACCCCGGACTGGTATTTCTCCAGCGCGGGGAACTTCACGGCCTGGAGAGGGGAGGGGATCGAGGCCGGAGGGCCCCGGCCGGGCGGTCTCCAGATAATGGGTGGCGAGGAACTGCGGCTAATCTCTCCGTCAGGCCTGGGGATACCGGCGGCGGAGAAACCTTACCTGCGGATCCGCTTCCGGCCCCAATCGCCACGTTACCTCCGGATCTTCTGGATCGACGGAGCCGGGCGACCGGTTTTGGTCCCGGACGCCGTCCAAATACCGTTTGATCGCAACTTTCACACCCGGTGGATCCCTCTGACCGAGAAGAGAGAGTACCGTGATACCATTGAACGGATTTCTCTTTATTTCGGGGGGCGTCCCGGGTGGGTGGAGATAGATTTTATCGAGGTAAGACCATTTTCGCTATCTCTTTACCTTTCCGATCAGTGGCGCGAATTCTGGCTTTCCCGACATCTCCACCCAGGAACTATAAATTCGTTACAAAGCCCCCAAATCTTTAATAAACCATTCGTAACCTGGCTTAATAAATTGTTGCTGATCATTCTGGTTATTGGACTGATTTTTTATTTTAAGACCAAGCATTCAAAAAGAGTCAAAATCGCGACAAAGATCGGATTAGCAGTTCTCATTATTTGGATAATTTACGATATTCGGGAAACCTACAGTATGTTTACAATTGCGAAAGATATTTATGAAAGCTATGTCAAACCGCCACCGGCGGAAAAAACGTTTCCGGCACTGGGAGATTTTTATCGAATGGTGGACTTCGCCGAAAAGCATATTCCACTCAACGAGTCCTATAATTTTTATCAAGGTTGGCCGTTTGATTGCCGGCTCAAATACTATTTATATCCGCGCAGGATTAACTGCAATACCACTTCCAATATTGTTCCCGGAGAGCCCACTCCCTATCATCTGATATACCGGAATCCGGAAATCCTTTATGATCCTGTCAGTCGGCGGCTGATATCTCGGGAAGGCCGAAATAGAACCTATATTTCCGCCCCCGGCAGAATAATTTCCCGAATGGGTCCGGCGACATATATTTTCCGGGAAGATTTAAATATTATGGAGACAAAATAATGAGCTTGGAAGTTTCTGTAGTTATGCCATGTTTAAATGAGGCAAGAACAGTTGGCACCTGTGTGCAAAAAGCTTTAAACTCTTTAAGGGAACTTAAAATTGAAGGAGAAGTTTTGGTGGCGGATAATGGATCTACTGATGGTTCACAGACTATAGCTCGGGAAGCCGGAGCAAGAGTAGTTACCATTCCCCGCAAAGGTTATGGAGCCGCTTATTTAGGAGGAATTCCGGCTGCGCAAGGAAAATTTATCGTTATTGGCGATTCCGATGACACCTATGATTTTACGGACCTTGAGCGTTTTATCACACCCCTTCGGCAAGGCTATGATTTTGTCATCGGCAACCGTCTGAAAGGGAAGATTGAGAAAGGGGCAATGCCGTGGCTGAACCGATATATCGGTAATCCCTTTCTTTCCGGCTTCCTTAATTTGCTCTTCAAGACCGGAGTTGGCGACGCACACTGCGGGATGAGGTCCTTTACCCGCCAGGCCTTTTTTCGTATGCAGTTGCGAACTATGGGCATGGAATTTGCTTCCGAAATGGTAGTAAAAGCTTCTCAGGCAGGTCTCAAAATCAAGGAGATTCCAAGTACGCTTCACCGCTCAAAATTTTCACGAACTCCCCATTTACGACCTATCCCTGATGGATGGAGACACCTTCGATTCATGCTTATCTACAGTCCCACTCATCTATTCATATTCCCCGGGATATTTTTATTGACCATCGGGTTTATCCTTTTACTGGCCCTTCTGGGAGGGCCGTTGAAGATCGGCACTCACGCCTTCGATTATCATTTTATGGTACTGGGCAGCCTCCTTTCGATACTCGGATTTCAGGTTATCAACCTCGGAATTTATGCTAAAGCGTATTCTATCTATGAGAAATTGATCCCGGAAGACAGCTTTCTCAAGGGTTTCTACAGATGGTTCACCCTAGAAAAGGGAATATACGGCGGTCTGCTCCTGGTTGGAATCGGCATGACTATCATGTTCTACTTGCTGGCTAAATACATTTGGGGGCATCTGGTCTTTGAACTTCGTTTGGCAATTTTCAGCATGACGCTAATCGTCCTCGGTGTTCAGATTATATTCTCGTCATTTCTCTTAAGCCTGATGACCACTTCCCCAAAACCGGACATAGTCGATTTTCAGCCTGAGGAATAGGAATGCTGGCTCTTGCTAAGATCGTGATAATTTTCATCTTTCCCTTCTGGATCGGCCTGGTTATTGTGAATGCGATCGAAAGGGGCAAAAGGCACTTCGCCGGGCCGGAAAAATTAGGGCTTTCTCTCAGTATCGGCATGGTGATGATTTCTTTTTTCCTGCTTTATCTGGGGGTATTGAAAATTTCGATCACTGTGTGGAGTGTCTTCTTGGTCTTCGTATTCTTAATCCCGATCAATTTCATATCCATCAGGGAAAAGGGAGTTCGAGCATATTTTTCATTCTATCGTTTCCAGAAGTGCATTTTCCAGCCCGGCCATCTCTGGCGGAATGTATTGCTTATTCTGATATTAGTTCTCATAATCGCTAAATTTATCTACATCCTGTATTATGGATTAACTGTCCCCCCTTATTTCGACGACCCGGTTTCCCGCTGGAATTACAAAGCCAAAGTGTTTTTTATCCAGAAAAGCTTGGTTCTGGAATCCTCACACCAGGATTTTTTGGGAGGGACCGCGCTCAGATATCCCTTGGGAAACTCGCTCTTTAAAACCTGGACGGCATTGGTGACAGGTGGGTGGGGAGAACGGTATGTTAACCTCTCCGGTGCTGCAATCTATTTGGCCATAATTATTGTTGGTTATTACCGTTTCAGGGTTTCTTTGAACATTTTTGCTAGTCTCATATTTTCCTATTTCCTTGCCAGTATACCCCTTCTTGTTTTTCACTCCGGCACGGGACACACTGATGGCATCCTGGGATATTATTTTTCGTTCAGCATTATTTATCTTTATGACGGATTAAGAAAAAAATATCCGGACTACATCATCATCGCTTCTATTTTGATGGCTGCAGCATTATTCACTAAAGCTGAGGCCATTTCTTATTTTATCAGTGGGGCTCTGCCCCTGCTCTTTTGCTACTTCCTGTTCGGGAAAAATACACCCCTGCGGGTCAAGGCGATCTATGTAGGATTATACCTTTTGCCTTTAGCCGTTCTCATTTTCCCATGGATCTATTTGAAGAATGCTTACGGTATTGTTCAAACACTTCCGGCCCGGCGTTACGGCCTAGAGTTTCATCCGCAAGGGATTCCTATTATCATTCGTGATCTGTTTAATTCCGGGAATTTCAACTTTGCCTGGATGGGAATGGTGATAGTTATTCTGCTGGGGATAAAAAGAATCATAAAAACGGATCTGTTCTGGCTTTTTTTATCTTGTCTCGGTTTAGCCATCAACCTTATTTTTTTTCACATTTTCACAAGTCTTTACGAGTTTCTTGAAATAGGGACTCAGTTTAACCGGTTGGTACTGCACATACTACCGCTGTTCATTTTTCTTAGCTCCCGGATCATGGGTTTCTGGCTACCTAGAGACGATACGTCATGAAGGTTCCGTTTGTTTCCATAGTGATACCGGTTCGAAACGTCGAAAAGATACTCCCTGATTGTCTGCAAAGCTTGATCCATCTCGAGTATCCTCGGGATCGGTATGAGATAATCATAGCCGACAGTCTTTCCAGCGATAGTACATGTCAGATCGCCGTTAATTATGGAGCCCGCGTTGTTTCCACACCTGAAAGGAGCGTGTGCGCGGGTAGAAATACCGGTTTCAAGGCGTCAAAAGGAGAATTGGTCGCGTTCTCGGACGCGGACTGCACGATGGATAAAAAATGGCTTATCAATGCCTTGAAATATTTCCAGGACGATTCCGTCGCTGCCGTCGGAGGGCCCAATCTTGTTCCCCCCGATGACAGCCATTTCAGCCAGGCGGTTGACGTCCAATTCGCTTTGGCGTTTTACATCATCAAGGCCGCCCCGGTCAGGATTCTTGACCGGGTTATCGAGACAAGATCTCACGGTTCAAATGTCATTTTCCGGAAGGATGTTCTGGAACGGGTTATGCCCGTTCCCTCCGAACTGATTGAAGGAGAGGATGTAGAGATGAATAACCGGGTATCTCGTTTGGGGTATAAGCTTCTTTACGTCCCCGATGTCATCGTATGGCACAGGCGGCGATCGAATCCGAGACGGTGGTTCAAGCAGATGTATACATATGGGATCGGGAAATTCCTGGTTTGCAAAAAAGATAAATCGGCCTGTAATCCTCTGCATATTGTGCTCGGGGGGGTATTGCCTATTCTGAGCGCGGCCGTGCTGGTATTAATCCTGACCAATCCGGAACTTTTCACACCTCTTTTGGTTCTGGCGGGCGTAATCACTTTCGGCTTGATGCTGGGTGCCCTCTGGGATAAAAAAAATCTTCTGGTGGCTATCTGGTTTCCGGTTGTTGCCTGCCTATCTCTCGCCGGATGGTCGCTGGGATTTCTGCGGGCGGCCCTACTGGGACAATTAATTCAATTTAAAAGAGTTAAATGAAAGTATTACTTCTCAATCCACCGTATAAGCCCAACTTCATGAGGAACGCTCGCTGGGCGACAGTCGGTATCAGCGGGAGCGTGTGGTATCCTATTTATCTGGCATACTGTACCGGGCTGCTCGAGCGGGAAGGACATACAGTTAAACTTCTTGACGCTCAAGTAGATGGGCTCTCCCATGAAGAAACCTACGCTATATCCCGAGAATTCTCACCACAATTACTGGTCCTCTATTTTTCGACAGTCAGTGAAGAAAATGACGTTCGGATAGGCACGGAAATCCGGGAGCGAACCGGCTGTGAGATAGTTATGGTTGGTCCCTGGGCTTCCTGCCATCCGGAATCGACACTCCGAAATGCAGCGGGAGTAAACTATCTGGCCGAAGGGGAATTTGATTATACTGTTCTTGAACTGGCCGAGGGCCGGCATCCAGAAATTATAAACGGCCTGTATTGGAAACAAGAAGATAAAAAGATTGTCGTCAACTCCCCGCGTCAACCGGTGGCCGCCGAAAAACTAGCGGATTTTCCTTTTGTCACGGATGTGTATCGCCGGCATCTTCATATAAATAACTATCACCAGACCGGTCATCGCCATCCTTTCGTTGACTTGTTCACAGGGCGGGGGTGCGCGTGGGGGTTGTGCACGTTCTGTTTATGGCCGTTCACAATTAATAAAGGCGCCGGATACCGAAAAAGACCGATAGAAAATGTTATTGATGAGCTCCAGTTTGTCGTCAAGGATATGCCTTATATCCGGGAGGTCTTTATTCAGGATGACGTTTTACCCGATGAGCGGGCCGGCGAGCTTTCGGAGGCCATCTTAAATGCCGGCCTGAAGCTCGTCTGGAGCTGCTATTCCCGCGCCAACCTGCCCGAATCCACGCTGCGATTGATGAAACGGGCCGGTTGTCGAACCATGCATGTCGGATACGAAAGCGCGGCGCCGGAAATACTGAAGAACATCCGCAAGGGAGTCACGCCGGAGCGAATGCTTAAATTCACGCGAGACGCCCGTAAGGCGGGGCTCTACATAGTTGCGGATTTTATCACCGGACTCCCGGGCGAAACGGAAGCGACCATCCGGGAGATGGTCCGCTGGGCTAAAAAACTTCCAGTTCAGCGGTATACGATTACCCTGCCCAAACCTTATCCATCCACTCCTTTCTATGATTGGCTTAAAAATAATAACAGCTTAAATTCCGAAGGTTTTCCTAGTTATCCCCATCTCAGTTACCAGAAAATCAGAAGATGGAACAAGTGGTCTTTAAAAAAAATATATCTCAGCCCCCGATTTTTGCTCCGGATGATTTTTATGCCGAAAGAATGGTGGCGTTTGTTCCGGTCCGCCCTCTTTTTTTTCCCCTATCTTCTCAATAAGAAACACCCCTACCAGTGAATCTCCGCCAACCCCGAATAGATAAGAGGACTTCGCCCCTACGGATCTGTTTCATCCCATTCCGGGGGGAGGGTAACCTTGGTGACGAGGCAATGCTGATTGCCTCTCTTGAGCATTTTTCCCGCAAATTTCCGCGGGCGGTTCTCCGGGCGGCAGCGATATCCCGAAACGGCTGCTTCCCGGTATGGCGGTTTCAATCAAATAAAGATAAACAACGGGAACAAATCAGACAGATCTTTACCGCTCCCGGAAATGACGGAATACATCTTTTTCAAAAGATCTCTTCCCTGAAGCTATTGTTTCGGATATTGAAAAATTCGGATTTCGCTATATTCAACGGTGGACTCTGGTTTCATGATTATAAATATTATTCTATGTTGCTTCCGCTATATATCTCCATACTTGCTCGCTTGGCTGGTACGCGGGTGGCGTTTTTGAGTATAAGTGCCGGACCGATCAGATCAACCTGGGCAAAATGTCTAGGCTTTCTCTGTTTGCGTTTAGCCGAACAAGTTTCAGTCCGCGATCAGGAATCCAGAGATCAATTACAGGGGTGCTGTCCCGAATGCACTATATACCTAGGTGCTGATCCATCCTTTACGCTTAAAGAAGATCGTTCCAATACCGAGAATATAATCCTGTCCGAAGAAAGTTTTGCCCTTAAGAAGGGACGCATAAATATCGGGATAAATATTTTTGCCTGGTACACGTTCGACAATTATTACGCAGGAGGAGGACAGATTGCCCGATTTGAAGAAAGTTTGATAGAATACTGCCGGTATCTCATTGATGATTGTCAAGCTTGCCTTGTTTTTATCCCCACGCAAATTCCACTTGATACTGAAGCTTCACTGCAACTGGCTAAGCGATGTCACCGCGACAACTTTATTACAGTAGTCCAAGGATATTATCCACCCAAGAAATATATCCAATTGATTCGAGTATTGGATATGGTGGTTGCAATGAGATTACATGCCCATATATTTTCGATAATTGCCGGAACTCCATTCCTCAGCATCTCCTACCATTCCAAAATCTCCAGCCTGATGCAAATGATTGATGCGAATCAGATTACTATCGACAGTCACAACATGAACCCGAAAGACTTACAGATGATAACGAAAAAGATTTTTTCATCATCCGGAGAAATCAGAGAACACTTAAAGAAAACATGTCACCATCTTCGAGAAGCTGCGCTATCTAATATTCATCAACTGGATATGCTGCTAAACAACCAACCAAGATGAATTGAAAAATCTGCTATACAATAAAAATTACCAGTTATTATTCATAATAATTCTGGCTATCACTATTACTATTTGGGCATATCTGTATCTCCTAATACCCCAAGCTCCATTCTTCTGGGATGAGGCTCATCATGCTCTTTATGGTTTGATGATTGCACAAAGTATAAAGCAATGTGATATCAATGGATTTTATACAACTACCAACCGACAGATTTACTGGCCTTTTTTACACTCATGGTTTTTGGGTGCCGCATTTATGGTCGGGGGGGAAAATCAAGAAACTGCTCGTGCTATTAATTTATTCTTCTATTTTATATCAGTATTATTAATGTATTTCTTGGGAAGGAAACTTAATCAAAATAATCAATTTTTGACTGGTTTGACAACGGTTTTATTATTTATTACTTCTCCCTTGATCCTATTTTACTCTACCACATGTATGGTTGAGCCACTGGGGTTTTTCCTGATGTTACTGGTATTAAACATATATTGGAAAGGAGTGGAAAGTAGGAAAAATATATATTTCATTCTGGCTGGATTTTTAATGGGATGGCTATATCTTAGTAAATATATATTTGCATTCTTTGTCGGTGGCGGTTTCGCCATTTTCACCCTGACCCTTTTAATAGAACGCCGAGGAGGAACAAAAGATAAGAATTTTCACAATTTTTTCAATCAAACTCTTTTGATGCTACCTGGTTTTTTTTCCGTATATATACCTTGGATTCTAGTCCCTCCCACTGGAGTAAAAATTCAAATGATTGCGTACCGTCTAAGAGCTACCGGAGGTTGGAACATTTTAAAAATTGCATTTGCGGATCGATTAGCTTATTACTTTCGAACTCTATTACTTGGTTATACATTTTCATTCTGGATATTCTTGCTTTTTATGATTTCCATTATTTGGGCTGTCTGTAATCTCAAGAATCGAATGGTGCGGCTTCTGCTTCTCATTTTCCTGGTGGATTTTGTGCCTATGACCCTGTTGACTAAGAACCAGAACGAACGATTTATATGCGTTGTGACCCCATCTCTCTTGCTCCTGACCGCCGCGGCTCTGGTATGGTTATTGGAACGATTGAAAAGGAACTTTAGGTGGTTTGTATTAATAGCCTTTCTCATTTTAGTCTCTGGAGACTTTGTGAAAGGCTTATCCTATGTGAAGAGCTTTGGAAATTCTGCGGTAGGTTCGCCTATATATATTTCGTCTCCCCAGCCTAGATATCCCACACTTTTTGGACTTGTCCACTATCCTCGGATCTTTCACAAAGCACGAAAGGTTTTAAATCCCGATTCTGGAATTGTAAAGACTCAAAGGGATATGAGTTCAGTTTTAAATTATATTTATCAAAATATAGAAAAAGGAGCTTCTCTTTGTACACTAACTCAACTAAATGAACTTTCGCCTCATCTTTGGATCTGGGAATCGCTGACCAAAAAAATACCCATATTTGTTGAGTGGAATCCTTATAGTATATATTTTGTTTCCATATCAATTAGAGAAGATTCCCCTTATTACACGTTGCCCAACCATAATCACATTGAGAAAAATAATAAGGAGTGGAGCGATTTTTTAGTCAAACTGAGAGGAGAAAAAAAGATTAGGTTAGTCAGGGAAGAGCATTTTTCAGATATAGGTTTGCATGTAAAAATATATAAGCGGCGCTCAGTGCTGTCCAAAATAAATTAAGTATTGCCGTATTGGACAGATTCTTCCCTCTTAGCGGGCTTGTAACGGCATAAGATTTAAAAACAAGGTTATACCCTGGCTTATTTCAGGGATTATTTTTTACTGTTAATCCGCTCATGCTATCCAAATTGAAACCATTCAAGGCAAGTTGTAGAGGTTGTGGCAACTGTGGCGGAGTTTCAAATGGATTATTAATCCCGGCCCATAAACCACGATAAGTAAATAAATTCCAACGGATCAGGGCCACCAGGTTTGACAGTGACCAATTTATCCGGCTTTTAAACTTGAGGTACTTGAGCAACAACATAGCGATTAATGCTGTCCAAATCTGAACACGTAAAGCGTTTGCACTGGTTCCCACAAAAGTTTTAACCCTGAGATTTTGTTTTAGATCTTTAAAAAACGATTCGATTGCCCACCGATCACGATATATTCTGGAAATGGTGGTCGCACCGAATTGCAGAAGATTTGTAAGTAAAACAATGGCTCTGAGGTTTTCAAGATTCCATACTTCTATTCTGCGAAGTGTCCGGGGGCATTTCTTCGCGGATTCATATCCGGCAAATTTGATCAGTTCATCAGAAACAATATTGCCCCGGGAGGGGACAGAATTTGCTTTAATGACATAATAGGCAGCATTCTTTTTTAGTCGACTCACAAACCAGATACTCTGCTCGGCCCACTCATCAAATAACGTAAAATCGTAATAACCAAGGTCGAGGGCAATAATACTCCCCGACGGGAATTTCAGTGTGCGGGCGATATTTACCTCATGAACGTTGCCTTTGGAGATACTGGCGAAACTCGGCAAATAGCCATCATGATCTAGTAGCAGGTGTAACTTTATCGCACCTTTTGTTCTTTTAAACTTGGCCCAGTCAAATATAGACGCACATAAATCGATTACAGTGGCATCCAGAGATAAAAGCTTATTCTTAATTCTAAATTTCTTTTTCGGAGCCGCTGTCTGACAACATGTTAAAAGGTCATAAGATGTTCTTTCGTAAACCTTGTAGCTGAGATGAGCATTGGCATAAGACAATTTTGATCGCTTGGGCGCTTCCCAAATCCCGAGATGCCGAAGCTTGCCCAGGCAACTTCGTAAGCTCTGATTAATTTCTCTCAGTGATTTTGCTTGGGCCAGCTGACAAAACAACATGGCAACAAACTGATCCCAACAACCAAAACCTTTACTATGGCGTTCCGCTCTCAGATCGCTAACGTGAGCGGCAAATTCATGACGAGAAATAAGAGAAATAATCTGGCTAAAAAGACTGGCATGTCGTATATTCATATCGAGCCTCCGTGTTTTGGTACTCGCTCACGGCGAGATGGTTTTCATTGATAAAAACCATATTACCAAGCACGGAGTGCTCTTTTTGGTGCTGTTTTTTTAAAAAGCTATTTTGGACAGGTCTGGTATCACTATGCATAATTAATAATGAACTATCACATTTAGCGAAATAATATGTGTCAGTTAATTCTAAGATATGAAGAAGAAATTGGTGAACAAGGAAATAGAGGAAGTTATTGATAGTCTTAGAGAAGATCTAGATCTGGCTGATGACAAAACAAAGGTTTGGAATTATAAGTACTTTTATGATCAGAAAAATAGATATATATATACTCTAAAGCTCATAGGAAAATATTTCACTTCGGGCAAAGTACTCGATATTGGTTCACTACCATGTCAATTTCTTCGAATTTTGTCAAAACTTGGTTATGATGTCATTGGTTTGGATGTTAATCCTGATAGAGTTGAAAAGTTCAATAAGAAACATAGCTTAAATGTGCTAAAATGTAATATTGATTTTGAAAAAATCCCTGTTGAAAGTAATACATTCGACCTAGTTTTATTCCTAGAAGTTATAGAACATTTGCGAATTAATCCGATAACCACTTTGCGAGAAATCAAAAGAGTGCTAAAGCCGAACGGGATTATGATTTTGTCAACACCAAATCTTTATGCCTTGCATACAATCACAAGATTTATTACGGGCAGAGGTCTCTTTGATGCGTATAAAGAATTTGAGAAATTAGAAAAGTATGGTCATATGGGACATTCTAGACTTTATCATCGCAAGGAATTAAAGGAATTTCTTACAAAGACCGGTTTTGAGGTTATAGAGTCTATATATGTTTTCTACGGATATAGTCCGAAAATTTGTGGTGTATTAGGTGTCATTGCCAATCTAATTTATTTGATAACTCCACTTTCAATGAAACCCTACCAAATTGCTGTATGCAAGAAGCCGAATCGGAAATTTTGAGCTATAAAATTAGAAACATTGGGTTTTCCCATAACAGTCTGTTGATTATGGCATAAAAACTAATCTTATGGCTCACTGGAAAAAGTTGTTGCCGATTTTTGGTATCTCTGTTCTAGGATTATTACTCTATAGAATCGGTTTAAACAATATTTGGACTGTCGTCAGGCAAGCTCATCCCGTTTATTTTCTCGTGTTTCCATTAACCGTCTCTTCAATGCTGGCTGTTCAGACGTGGAAATGGCTGGTTATTCTGGAAAGGCAGAAAATCAGGGTTAGTTTTAAAAAGCTCTATCTTATTCAATTGGTGAGCGCGTTCTACGGAACGATCACGCCGGGGAGAGTGGGAAGCTTTCTTAAAATATCCTATCTTGCCGATCTAACCGATTATCCCGCCGGGCGGTGCAGCATCAGTGTTGTCATCGATAAGATTCTGGATATAATCGTCCTGATCAGTTTTGCCGCTGTAGGATGCATCGTTTCTCTGCGCTACTTTGGAATAGGAATGCTGGTCGTCATTATCATTCTTGCCACTGCTTTCGTTTTATCGTTGTTCTTGCTGACAGAAAACAGTTGGAGGAATAAATTATTTGCCACCGCGATCGTGCCTGCCATTCCGGAACGCTTCAAACCCCGTCTACAAAAATTTGCGTGCTCATTCTACGGTTCGACGTTGTCTCCCCGTAATTTAATTTTTCCTCTGTCATTAACATTTCTCAGCTGGCTTATAAGCTATTCTCAAATTTACCTTGTCGCTGTCGCCCTCTCAATTAAGGTGAGTTATATTCCGTTCATCTTCCTTATCGCCGTCGGTGCATTAGTCGGACTGCTTCCATTAAGTATCAGCGGATTAGGAACGAGAGAAGCCGCGTTGATTATTGTCCTAACTCCCTGGGGTTTATCAGCTCAAGAGGTAATGGCAATTTCTTTACTGGGTATATTAATATGTTCTTATATACCGGCATTAGCGGGTGGTGGATTGGCTGTCTTGTCACGAAAAAAATATACTCGCGATTGAATCTATTATGCCGCTATATCAACTTGACATAAATATGGGAATTACACTAATTAATGCTTGAGGAAAAGATCCCCGTTAATCCTGAACAGGAGGTGGAATCAATGAACGCCACTGATAAATATTCAAGTTCAATGTATCTTCAGGAGAGTGGCAACCGCTCGCGGAATGCACGGTGGTCCATAAGGAGATCTCTATTCAAGCCCGGATCGTGGCGGAGGGCGAATGCGCCATGGGGATTCAGTATAGTCTACCGATTATACCCTTATTGAGTTTGGGAGATTATGATGGAGACGATACTGCAGATATCGCCGTCTTACGCGGCCGTACCGGCCTCTGGGCGATCCGGGGATTGAGCAGGATATACTTCGGGAAAGCCGGAGATCTAACCGTCCCGGGGGATTATCTGGGGACCGGAAGTAGTAGCGTGGGCATATTCAGACCGATCTCGGGGCTCTGGGCGATCCGCGATATCACCCGGGTTTACTTCGGCAATCCATCCGATATCCCGGTGCCCGCCGACTACCAGGGGCAGGGGACCCAATCTATTGCTGTTTTTCGCGGCCTTTCCGGCTTATGGGCAGTCAGGGACTTGACTCGAATCTACTTCGGTGGGGCAGAAGATCAACCCGTCAGCAGATAATCTATTCTGCCTCTAAATTTGCAGTTTAATTTTTCTTGCCGACAGCGTGAACTCTTGCGGACGCGGGAGTTTCCCGAGCTCGGGCTGACCGCGACCATCTACCGTCGGACCTCCTTCCACCTCGACCCCGGGTGGCGGGATTACCTTACTTCCATTCCTCGGCCGTCGGAATAACGCCCCCCTTGGAGGGGATCTTCCGGTTTGCCAAGTAGCACAGGCATTCCTGTCTGTGCCCGGCGCCCGCACAGGCAGGAATGCCTGTGCTACACTGGCGGCGGCAATTCCGAGTTGCTTTTAGGGGGCTATTCTTGTTTGCTTGCGGGGGCGGGATCGCTTATACTACCGGGCAAATTGGAACTCCTGCCTCCGCGGATAGGTATCTCCAAGGTGGCAAGGAAGTATAACTGAATTTTCATCACAGGAGAGAGGCAATGGCGGAAGCAAAGAAGAAGAACCAGATTTCGGTCAGTCCGGCGGGTGAGGAGTTCGCCATTCCGAAACCGGAGGAGTACGCGGGGGAACTGGAGCGGGTGAGGAAACTGGCCGAGGCCGCCCGGGCGGAAGGCCGGGAGGTGGTGGTGGTGATGGGGGTGGGTTTCGTCGGGGCGGTGATGGCGGCGATCGTCGCCGACGCCCGGAACGAGTCGGGAGAGCACTCCAAGTTCGTGATCGGCTGCCAGAGGCCCTCGGTCCGGAGCTACTGGAAGATCCCGCTTCTCAACCGGGGGGAGTCCCCGGTCAAGGCCGAGGACCCCGAGGTCGACCGTCTGATCACCCGCTGCGTTCAGGAAGCCAAGACCCTGACCGCCACTTACAACAGCGAGTGCCTGGGGTTGGCCGACTGCGTGGTGGTCGACGTCCAGTGCGATTTCTCGAAGAAGGAACTGGGGAATATGCGGACCGGGGAGGCGGATATGGCCGCCCTGGAGGCGACGATGAAGACCATCGGGCAGTACATCCGGCCCGAGTGCCTGGTCCTGATCGAAACCACGGTTGCCCCGGGGACCACCGAGTTCGTGGCCTGGCCGATCCTGAAGAAGGCTTTCGAGGAACGGGGGCTGGAGAGCGTCCCGCTCCTCGCCCACAGCTTCGAGCGGGTGATGCCCGGGCGGGATTACGTGGCCAGCATCCGGGACTTCTGGCGTGTCTGCTCCGGCTGCGAGGCCGAGGCCCGGCGGCGGGTGGAGAAATTCCTCCACGAAGTCCTCAATACCAGGGACTTTCCCCTGACCGTGATGGACCGGCCGATCGAGTCGGAGACGACCAAGATCGTCGAGAACTCCTACCGGGCGACGATCCTGGCCTTCCTCAACGAGTGGAGCGGGTTCGCCGAGCGCAACGGGGTCGACCTGATCAAGGTGATCAAGGCGATCAAGATGCGGCCCACCCACAGCAACATCATCTTCCCCGGACCCGGGATCGGCGGCTACTGCCTGCCCAAGGACGGGGGTCTGGGCTACTGGGCCTACCAGCACATCCTCGGTTTCTCCGACGGCGACAGCCTCTTCAAGATCACCCCGGAGGCGATCGATATCAACGACACCCGGGCCCTCCACGTCGCCGAACTGACCCGGGACGCCCTGCGGAATATGGGCAAGACGGTCGCCGGGGGGAATGTCCTGATCTGCGGGGCCAGCTACCGGCAGGACGTCGGCGACAGCCGCTACTCCGGGAGCGAGCTGGTGGTGCGGAAACTGACCGAGATGGGGGCGGAGATGCGGGTCCACGACCCCTATCTCGAGCACTGGTACGAGTTCGAGAAACAGGACGTCTATCCCGCGCCCGGCCACTCCTGGGCCCGGTTCTTCCGGAACCAGGACGACCTGACCGAGCTCCGGGTCGGCAAGGACCTCGAGGCCTCCCTGGAAGGGACCGACGGACTGATCCTGGCGGTGCCCCACCAGCAGTACCTCAGCCTCGACCCGGAGAAGATTGTGAAATGGGCCGGGGGGCCGATCGCGGTGATCGACTGCTTCGGCATCCTCGCCGACGACGAGATCCGCCGCTACTTCGAACTCGGCTGCGAGGTCAAGGGACTGGGGAGGGGGCACATCCAGCGGATCAAGGAAGAGGTACGGAAATCCACCTGCGGGTAGAGGGGAGAGGCCGATGGAAGAGTTTCTGCGAAACTATGCCGGGCGGATCAAGAGGTGCCTCGACAAACTGCCCTGGGCGGAGATGGAACGGGCGGTCGAGGCCCTGGAGGGCGCGGTTGGGAAGGGGAAGAAGATCTTCGCCTTCGGCAACGGGGCCTGCGCGGCCGCCTCTTCGCATTTCGTCTGCGACCTGGTCAAGGGCTGCCTGGTCGAGGGGGCGCCCCGGGTGAAGGCTTTCTGCCTCAACGACTGCGCGCCCCTGATGACCGCCTGGGCCAACGACGACAGTTACGAGAAGGTCTTCGTCGAACCGCTGAAGAACTACCTGGAACCGGGGGACGTGGTGATGGCCCTCTCGGCCTCCGGCAACTCGCCCAACGTCCTGCGGGCGGCCGAATACGCCCGGGAGGCGGGGGCGGTGGTCGTCGGCCTGACCGGGAAGGGTGGCGGAAAGCTGGCCGAACTGGCAACGATCCCGATCGTGATCAAGAGCCCCTCCTACGAGGAGGTCGAGGACTTGCACGTGGTCGTCACCCATATGCTGAAGCTGGCCCTGATCCGAAAATTGAAGGGTAGTCACTAATATAAAAACACCTTCGTGTCACCCCCGGCGGGGGTTCAGTAGGTTGTTCGAAATTGTTCACCACGGGCTTGCGCCCGTGGCTGGGAATGTTTCACCCCCTGCGGGGGTTTAAACTGTCACAATCAGTTATGAAGGTAATCGAGTACAATAAGGCGGCCGGGAATAAGCTTCTCAAACGGCTGGAGGGGGCGGCGTTTCCGCCGGATAAAGTCGCGGCGGTACGGAAGATCGTCGAGGAGGTGCGGCGGCGGGGCGACGCGGCGCTGCGGGATTTCACCCGCAAATATGACGGGGCAAAGCTCAAATTGTTTGCCGTTTCCCCGGAGGAGATCCGGAGTGCCCGAAAGTCGCTGACCCCCGAGCTGCGGGGGGCATTGCGGCGGGCGGAAAAGAACATCGCCGATTTTTACCGGCCGACCCGGGAACGATCCTGGCGGCGGGGGAGGGGGGATGGTCTGGAGTGGGGGGAGAAGGTCACCCCGGTTGATTCGGCGGGGATTTACGTCCCCGGGGGGAAGGCGCCGCTGGTCTCCACGGTTTTTATGGCCGCGGTCCCGGCCCGCCTGGCCGGGGTGCCCAGGATCGTGATCGTTACCCCTCCGGGAAAGGACGGTTCGGTCAACCCGTTCGTGATGGTTGCCGCCGATTTTTTGGGGATCAAGGAGATCTACAAAATCGGGGGAGCCCAGGCGGTCGCCGCCCTGGCCTTCGGGACCCGGACTATCCCCAGGGTGGATATGATCGCCGGGCCGGGGAATATCTACGTCACCCTGGCCAAGAAGGAGGTCTTCGGGACGGTGGGGATCGACAGCCTGGCCGGGCCGAGCGAGGTGGCGATCCTGGCCGACGGGAAGGCCGATCCGGACTATATCGCCGCCGATCTCCTGGCCCAGGCCGAGCACGGTCCCGGCGGGGCGGCAATCCTGATCACCGCCTCGAAGCGGCTGATCTCGGCGGTAAAAGCGGCACTGGAGAAATTCGCCTCCCGAACAATGGAAGGAGAGATCTCCCTGGTCCGGGTCCGGAGTTTGTCGGAAGGGATCGGGCTGGTCAACCGGATCGCCCCCGAACACCTGGAGGTAATGACCGCGCAGCCGGAGAAGGCCGTGGAGAAGATCCGCAACGCCGGAGCGATCTTCATCGGGGAGATGAGCCCGGTGGCAGCCGGAGACTATGTCGCCGGACCGAGCCATGTTCTCCCCACCGGGGGCGCGGCGCGGTTCTCCTCGCCGCTCTCGGTCAATGACTTTCTCAAGAAGTCCAGCCTGATCCGCTATGACCGGCGGGCGCTGAAGAAGGATTTTTCGGCCCTGGAAACGCTGGCGCGGCTGGAAGGTCTCGACAACCACCTACTCTCCGCCCGAATCCGGCTGTAGGCCAGGCATTCCTGCCTGGCCGCAAACCCGGTTCCGGTCAGGCAGGAATGCCTGACCTACCGTAACTGTTCGAATATATGAACTGGTTCAGGGACAACATAGCCGGGCTGGAAGCCTATCAGCCCGGTTTCCAGCCCAAAGACGGGGGGTACGTCAAGCTCAATACCAACGAGAACCCCTATCCCCCCGCCCCGGGGGTTCGGGCGGCGGTCAGGGAAAACGGGGAGGACAGCTTCCGCCGCTATCCCGATCCGAACTCCGTCCGGCTGAGGGAGATGATCGCCGAGGTTTACGGCGTCTCGGTCGAACGGGTTATCGCCGGAAACGGTTCCGACGAACTGCTGGCGATGGCCCTGCGCTGCTTCGCCGGTGAAGGAGACCGGGTCGCCTATCCGACTCCTTCCTACAGCCTCTTCGGGGTCCTGGCCCGGATCCAGGGGGCGGAGCGCGACGAGTACGAGCTGGACGAAAACTTCGGGCTGCCGGAGGAATTCTTCGGGGCGGCGGCGGCGATCAAGCTGGTCGCCTCTCCCAACTCCCCGACCGGGACGGTTTACCCGATCGAGACGATCCAGCGGCTTCTTGAAGAGACCGAGAGCGTGGTGCTGGTGGACGAGGCTTACGTCGATTTCGCCGAGGAGAGCTGCCTCCCCCTGCTCCTGGACTTTCCCAACCTGATAGTCACCCGGACCTGTTCGAAAGCCTACTCGCTGGCGGGTCTGAGGGTCGGCTACGCCTTCGCCTCGGAGGAGGTCATCGCCGGCCTGATGAAGGTCAAGGACTCCTACAACCTCAACGCCATCTCGGCGGCGGCGGGAGCCGCCGCCCTGGCCGACCGGGAGTACTTTTTCGAGACCACGGCCCGGATCGTGGCCGGGCGGGAACGGCTGGCGGAGACCCTGGCCGGGATGGGCTTCAAGGTCTTCCCTTCCGGGGCGAACTTCCTCCTCTGCCGGCCGCCGGGGGGGAGAGCGGGGGAGCTGTACGATGAGCTGTTCGCCCGGAAGATCCTGGTCCGCTGGTTCGACACCCCGAGGCTGAGGGAATTTATCCGGATCAGTATCGGGACCCCGGAGGAGATGGACATCCTGACCGGGGCGATCGGGGAGATTCTCTCCGACCGGGGCTGAATATTTAGATGTGGCACCCCGTTGGGGTGCTTCTGGGGGGCATAAGGTATTTCAATCCCGGGGTTATACCCCGGGCTATGATGTAGGACCCCGTTGGGGTCCTGAAGACCTGGCCGGGATTTATCACCCCGTTGGGGTCCTGAATCCTGGCCCGGGGGTCCGGCAGATCCGGGGAATAGCCGAATATCCAACAAGGAATACCCATTGAGCAGGGAAGGACGGTTATGAAGAAAAGAACTTCACTGGTGGAGCGGAAGACGAAAGAGACCGATATTACCATCCAGCTGAATTTGGACGGGGAGGGGAAGACCGCGATCGATACCGGGATCCCCTTCTTCGACCATATGCTGGAACTCTTCGGCCGGCACGGGCTCTTCGACCTGAAAGTCCGGGCGCGGGGGGATCTCGATGTTGATTACCACCACACGGTCGAGGACCTGGGGATCTGCCTCGGGCAGGCCTTTCTCAAGGCGCTGGGGGAGAAGAGAGGCATCTCCCGCTACGGGTCGGCGACCGTCCCGATGGACGAGGCGCTGGCCGCGGTAACGGTCGATCTCGGCGGAAGGAGTTTCCTGGTCTATAGACCGAAGATCCGGCGGATCAAGATCGGGGATTTCAACGTCGGGCTGTTCCGGGAGTTCTTCCGGGCCTTCACCGCCGAGGCCCGGCTCGCCCTCCATATCAACGTGTTTTACGGCGACGACGTCCACCACGTCGTCGAGGCGGTCTTCAAGGGGTGGGGGAGGGCGATGCGGGCGGCGGCGGAACTCGACCCCCGGGTCAAGGGAGTGCCTTCGACCAAGGGAAAACTATAATTAACCCCCTCACCCCGACCCTCTCCCCCGAATTGGGGGAGAGGGAGGCAAGAGCTTCAACCGCAATTGATTAAACTGGATTATTATGCTTGTTCTGCCGGCAATCGATATCAAATCGGGACGGTGCGTCCGCCTCTACCAGGGGAAGGCGGACCGGGAGACGGTCTATTCCGAGGATCCCACGGCGATGGCCCGGAGGTGGGAAGGGGAGGGGGCCGAGTATCTCCACCTGGTCGACCTCGACGGGGCCTTCGCCGGTGAGCCGAAGAACTGGGAGACGGTGAAGAAGATCCTCGCCGCGGTCTCGGTTCCGGCGGAACTGGGCGGCGGGGTACGTTCCCCGGAGACGATCGAAATGCTGCTGGCCGGGGGGGTGAGCCGGGTGATCGTGGGCAGCCGGGCGGCGGCCGACCCCGGCTTCCTGGCGGATATCTTCCGGGAGTTCAAGGCAAGGGTCGTCCCCTCGATCGACGCCCGCCGGGGGCGGGTGATGGTCCGGGGCTGGGAGGAGGAGACCGAACTGAGGGCGGAGGACCTGGGGCGGGACCTGAAGAAGATCGGTTTCCGGCTGGCGATCCACACCGACACCTCGGCCGACGGGACGCTTCAGGGTCCGAACCTGGCCGCCCTCGAGGAGTTCCTCGACCGGACCGGTCTGGCGACCATCGCCGCGGGTGGTGTCTCCCGGCTGGAGGATATCCGCGAGCTGAAGAAACTGGAGAGGAAGGGACTGGTCGGGGCGATCACCGGAAAGGCGATCTACGCGGGGACGCTGGATCTGAAGGCGGCGATCCGGGAGGGAAGGGCATAGCGCAAAGGGCCGAGCTCATAGAGCAAAGCGCGCAGCTGGACACCTTCGGCAGTCTTCTCCAACAAAGCTGGCAAACGACAGGCAGATGGAGTAATATGAATTTATGAATACTGTACTGGACTTGGAAAAACTGTCACGAACAGATAAGCTCCGCGCTATGGAGGAACTGTGGAAAGATCTGACCCATTTCGCCGAAGAGTATCCATCGCCGGAATGGCACGGTGACGTTCTCCGGAAGCGCGAAGAAGCTGTTCAGGCGGGCACGGATGAATTCATTCCCTGGGAAGACGCAAAGCGGACTCTCAGGGAGAGAACAAAGTGAAAATTATAATCCTGCGGTCCGCTATCGAGGACCTGGCACTTGGTTGGGATTTCTACGATCGGCAGGGCGAGGGCCTCGGCGACTATTTCGAAGAGTCTTTGACGGCTGAAATCGATTCCCTCCGACTATATGCCGGCGTTCATATGGTGGCATATGGATACCACCGTATGTTGTCCAACAGATTCCCCTATGCTATCTATTACGAAGTCGTAGAGGAGCAGATACGCATACGAGCCGTTCTCGACTGTCGCCGTGATCCAAAGTGGATCCGCACACGTATCCGGAAGACAAAGGCCAGCAACGTCATCGAACGCGACAGCTAAAAGACGCCTACAGCGACGTCTTTCAACAATGGTTAATACCGAACGGCGGTCAAGCAGCGAGGGTAAAAACCAAGATCAAAAGGGAAGGAATTTCGTGAAGGAACTGGAAGAAGGCGCCGAACTGAAACTGGACTTCGACAAGCTTCGGAAGGTGGCGGAGCGCTGCCCTGACGTGCTCCCGGTGGCGGTCCAGGATGTCGACTCCGGGGAAGTGATCCTGGTCGCCTACACCAACCGGGAGGCGATGGAGAAGGCCATCTCCACCCGGACGCTCGTCCTCTGGTCCACCTCCCGGAACGAACTCTGGGAGAAGGGGAAGACCTCGGGGGAGACCTTCGAACTGGTCGAGGCTTATGTTAACTGCGAGCAGAACTCGCTCCTCTACCGGGTCCGGCCCCGCCGGGGGGGGATCTGCCACACGAAAAACCGCCGGGGGGAAGCGAGAAATTGCTACTACCGCCGGATAGATTTTGCTAATATGAGTTTGATCAACACCAACCCCTGAACCGCCCGGTCAACCGAAACCGGGAGAAAAAGGAGGAACTGCAATGGAAGAAAAAGGTTTTCTGGCGACGATCTTCGACTTCTCCTTCACGGAGTTCGTCACCACCAAGGTGATCAAGTTCCTGCTCGGCCTGGCGATGGTCGTCAACGTGATCTTCACGATTATGTTCATCGTCGGGGGCTTCTCCAACAGCACACTGCAGGGGATAGTCTTCCTGATCCTATCGCCGGTGATCTACCTGATCCTGATGCTCTTCTCCCGTATCTACCTGGAGCTGATCATCGTCATCTTCCGGATCGCCGAGAACCTGATCAAGATCCGGGAGAACCTCGGTTCGCAGCAGTCCGGAGCAGCCGGCGCGCCCGACGCCTGATCTCCGGGGGAGGCCACGGTCATTCAAGACGGAACGTCCCCTCCCCGGGGGATAACGGTCCTGCTCTTTTCCGCGGTGGTTCTTCTGGCCCTGGCGGTCGGGGGGATCTACCAGCTGGAGCGGGCGTACGATCCGGCCCGGTATGATTTTCCCGCCGGGATGGACGAGTACAACTACGACCGCCTGGCCGCCGCGACGGCGGCCGGGCGGTCTTTCTTTCCCGGGGCGATCTATTCCCTCCCGGGCTACCCGGCCCTGTTGACCCTCATCTACCGGGCGGGAGGGAGAAGCCCGGACCTGGTCCGGGTTATCCAGGTCCTGCTCGGGGCCCTGGGCTGCGGTTTCACCTTCCTGGTCGGCCGGAGACTCTTCGGCTCCGGCGGGGGCCTGCTGGCCGGGCTGATCCTGGCCCTGTACGGGCCCGCCGTGTTTTTCCAGGGCCGGCTCCTCCCGGCGGCCGCCGCCCTCTCCTTCTCCCTGGCGGCCCTGGCCTGGTGGATTTACCCGCCTAAAACCGATTCATATCTATCCTGGGCGGCCGGGGGAATCATCCTCGGACTGGCCGTTCTCTTCGCTCCCGGCAACCTCTTTTTCGCCCTCTTCCTTCTCCTCTTTTATCTTCCCCGGAGACTGGACCCGGCCCCGGGACTTTTCTGGAGAGAAACGTTGACCGTCCTGGGGATCCTGGCGGTATTGATCCCCTTCGGGGTCAGAAACAGCCGGCGGGCGGGTGGAGTTGTCCCGCTCACCGCCCACTCCGGTATCAACTTCTACATCGGGAACAACCCGGAGGCCAACGGCGGCTACCGAACCCCGCTCTTCCTCACCCCCTCGGCCACCGGGATAGTCGTCGACAGCCGGAGAGAAGCCGAACGGAGGACCGGGAGGGAACTCACCCCGGCCGGGGTCTCCCGGTTCTGGCTGCTGGAAGGACTCCGTTATCTTGCCGCCGAACCGGGAAGGGGGCTGTGGACCTGGCTGAAAAAGCTGGGGTTGACCTTCAGTCCCCGGGAGTACCTGGATATCGGTGGGGAGGCGGGCGGGGGGGCGATCAGGATCCTGGGGATTCCCCTGATCCCTTTCTGGGTTCTGCTCCCCCCGGCCCTGCTCGGTCTCTTCCTTCTCCCCCGGGATAATTCCGCCCGGCGTCCGCTCTTCGCCTACTTCTCGGCCCAGCTCTTAGCCATCCTTCTCTTCTTTCACCAGGGCCGGACCCGATTACTGCTGGTCCCGGTCCTGGCCGTATTGTCCGCCGGGACCGGCCGATTTCTCTGGCGCAAACTCCGGGCGGGACAACTTGGAAGGGCCGTGGTCACGGCCGTTGCGCTGGCACTGCTTGCCCTGGTTATCCGGGGCCGGGGGGAAGCGGAGATGCGCTCGAGGACAAATCTCTTGATCTTTCAAGCGCAAAGGGAGATTATGGAGGGGAAGGAAAATGCCGGGCAAAAGATGGTCGAATGGGCCCTGGAGCTCCACCCGGAATTAGGCGGAGCCGAGCTGGTCCTGGGGGCGGCCGCCGAGTCGGCGGAAGATCCTGCCGCGGCTGAGTCTTATTACCGGCGGGCGGCGGGGAAAGAACCGTTCAACCCGACGCCGGCCCTGCGGCTCAGCGCCCTGTTTCTGGAAGAGGGTGAGGCCGAAAAGGCGGAGACCGCCGCCCGGGCGGCACTGGAGATCGATCCGCTCTCCTGGCGGGCGCATTCCCTGCTGGCGGACACGGCCCGGGAGCGGGGCGACCGGGAAGAGGTCTATCGCCGCCTGGTCCGGGCGGTGGAACTCAACCCCAATTCGGCCCGGGACCAGCTGAATTTGGCCCTGTATTACCGGGAAGAGAGCGACAACGTACTGGCCGGTTATCACGGTCAGCGGGCGAAGAGAATTTCCGGTTATTCAACTGGGGAGAGAAGGAATGGGGTTACCTCGTCGCGTAGTTTACCCTGAGCGAAGCCGAAGGGCTCCCCCTAATGAAGGACGATCCTGATGAGCAGGCTCTCTAAATTTACTCCCCTTCTCTATATCCTCCCGGCGTTCGCGGTGATCCTGGTCTTCCTGATCCTGCCGATGTTCTACGCCCTCTACCTGAGCCTCTTCCGCTGGGATATGGTGGCCCCCTCCCAGTTTGTCGGGTTGAGGAATTACCTGATCCTCATCCAGGACGCGGAATTTCTCCTCTCCCTGCTCAATACCGCTATCTTTTCCCTGGGCTCGATCGTCTTCGGCCTCGGGCTTTCCCTCCTGGTGGCAGTCCTGCTGAGCAAGAAGATCCGGGGCCTGGGCCTCTTCCGGACCGCCTTCTTCATTCCCTATATCGCTTCGATGACCGCCATCGCCATCGTCTGGCGGTGGATACTCCAGCCCCGGGGGCTGCTCAACCTTGTTCTCAATTCAGCCGGTTCCCTCTTTGGGGCCGCTCCGGGCGAGATCAGGTGGCTCCAGCAGCCCGGCTGGGCCCGGGTGGCGATCATCATCTTCATCGTCTGGAAGACGATGGGGTTCAATATCCTGATTTTCCTGACCCGGCTGCTCGATATCAACCCCTCTTACTACGAAGCCGCCGATATCGACGGGGCCAACGCCCTGGCCAAGTTCCGCTTCATCACCTGGCCGCTGCTCTTCCCGACCACGCTCTTTCTCCTTACCATCTCCACCATCTTCTCTTTCCAGATGTTCATCCCGGTCTTCATCCTCACCCCCGACGGGGGACCGCTGAAGAGTACCAGCACCGGGGTCTTCTATCTCTACCGGACCGCGTTCAACAACAACCTCTTCGGATATGCCTGCGCGATCGCCTATGTCCTCTTCTTCATCATCCTGATCCTGACGATGCTCCAGAAGAAGTTTTTAGGCAAGAAGGCGGCATATGAAGGTTAGGGATTGGGGAATAGTGCAATGAGCAAGAAAGCCGCTAAAAACAGAAAAATCATCTCCCCTCGGGTGATGATCTACCTGGTCCTGACGGCCGGGGCGGTGACGATGGTCTTCCCCTTCGTCTGGATGATCAGCACCTCGTTCAAGTCCTCCCTCGAGGTGCTCTCGGCCCGGGTCTCCCTGATCCCGGAAGCGAAGAAGTATATCCGGGTCGAGGGAAGCCGGGAACAGGTCGAGTTCGCCCTCGCCCTGGAGATGGAGGGGGAGGTCACCCGGAAAGAGGGCGATATCGCCGGCCGGATCGGGGGTGAACTCTCCGGCCGGGCCGAGCTGCAGGCCGAACTCTCCAATACTTTCAGCGATCTGCGGCTGGAGATCGAAAAACTCTTCCGCCACCGCCCCCCGGAAGATATCCGGGAGGCCTCGGCCCGCCTGGGCGAAGAGGCCGTCCGGCGGCTGCGGGCGTCCGGCATCCCCGAAGTTCTCGCTCCGGACAGCCGGACATATTTTCTCTCCCGGCTGCTTTCCCTCCGGGAGAACCTTGACCGGCTGGCCGATTCCACCCCCGCCCCCGGGGAGCCGGTTGCCGTGGTCATCCTGGCCGGGGAGAGGAGGGGGGAGGTAATCTCCGTCGCCCCGGGGGAGGTCATCCGGAAGCGATTTCTCTGGGAGAATTTTAAGAAGGCCTGGCAGGCGGCTCCCTTCGCCCGCTATTTCTTCAACAGCATCCTGGTCTCGAGTTTGGTTACCATCGGCCAGGTCCTGACCTCGGCCCTGGCCGCCTACGCTTTCGCGCGGATGAAGTTCCCCTTCAAGGAACCGCTCTTCCTGCTTTTGCTGGCCACGATGATGATTCCCAGCCAGGTGATCCTGATCCCCAATTACGCGATCATCTCCTGGTTGGGCTGGGTCAACACCTACGCGGCGCTGGTGGTCCCGTTTTTAGGCGCGGTCTTCGGCATCTACTTTATGCGCCAGCACTTCGAGACCCTCCCCCAGGATCTCTTCGACGCCGCCAGCATCGACGGCTGCGGCCGCCTGCGGACACTCTTCCAGATCGTCCTCCCGATCTCCGGACCGGTGATCCTGACCGTTTCGCTCTTCACCTTTATTATGATCTGGAATTCCCTGCTCTGGCCGCTGGTGATGACCAACACCCCGGAGATGCGGCCGCTCCAGGTCGGCCTGGCGGTCTTCAACCAGGAGAGCGGAACCGACTGGGAGCTGCTGATGTCGGCCTCCACCTTCTCCATCCTCCCGCTCCTGATCATCTTCTTTGTCGCCCAGAAACATTTCGTCGAGGGTATCACCCGTTCGGGGATGAAAAGCTGATTGTTCCTGCGAAAAAATCAGCGGGGAAAATACCGTTTCGTTATGAAACAGTTTAGTCGTCACTACCCGGGAAAGCTCGTTGCCCTTGTTTCCCTGCTCTTGATTCTTCCAATTTCCGGCTGTTCCGAAGGAACCGACGAAGAGACGGGAGAGACAATAACCGTCCGCTTCTGGCACGCGATGGGGGGGCCGCTGGGGGAGGTGCTCAACGAACTGATCGACGAGTTCAACGACTCCCACCCGGAAATCTTCGTCAAGTCGGAGAGTATGGGGAGTTACGAGGCCCTGAAACAGAAGATCCTGGCCTCGATCGTGGCCGGGAACCAGCCCGACCTGGCCCAGGCCTACGAAGCCTGGATCTCGACCCTGCTCGGGGGCGATGCCCTGGTCGACCTGGGGGAACTCGACCCCGGTTTCGCCGGGGAACTGAAGGACTTCTTCCCGGTCCTGGTCGAGAACAGCCTTTACGGGGGGCGGCTGATGTCGCTCCCCTTCAACAAATCGGTCCCGGTCCTCTATTACAATAAGGACCTCTTCCGCCGGGCCGGACTCGACCCCGAAAGGCCGCCGCGGACCTGGAAGGAGTTCTCCGACTACTGCCGGGCCCTGACCCGGGACCTGACCGGGGACGGCAAGCCCAACCAGTGGGGCTTCAAGTTCACCGACCACGCCACCTACTTCGAGTGCCTCCTGGTCCAGAACGGCGGCGAGATCTACGACCCGGCCGACGGGGAGATGCTCTTCGCCTCGGAAGAGGGGACCGAGGCCCTCCGGTACCTGGTCGACCTGGTCCGGAAAGACCGGATCGCCGACTTCTATCTCAGCGGGTACCAGCACCAGGTGGATTTCGCCGCCGGGGAGACGGCGATGATCGTGGCTTCCTGCGTCTCCCGGACCTTTATGCAGAGACAGCTGAAGTTCGACTGGGGGATCGCCCCGCTGCCGGCGCGGAAACGCCGGGCCTCGCTGGTTTACGGAACCAATATCGTGATCTTTGCCCGGTCCTCGAAAAGGCGCCGGGAAGCCGCCTGGGAGTTCATCAAGTGGTTCACCAACCCGGAGAACTCCACCCGCTGGGCCCTGCGGACCGGTTACGTGCCGATCCGTCGTTCCTCTCTCGATCTGGAGATGATGCGGGAGGAGTTCGCCGGCCGCCCCGACAGCCGGGTCCCGGTCGAGGAGATGGAGTGGGCCTTCTTCGAGCCGAGGATGGCCCGCTGGCTCCAGATCCGGGAATACCTCGGCGACGCGATCAAGGCCGCCCTGCTCGGGAAATCCCCGCCCGGGGAGGCGCTGAAGAAGGCGGTCCGCCAGGGGGAACTCTGGCTCCGTTAGCCACCTGCACGCTTAACGGCCGACGGAGAGGCTCAAGTAATGCCGAGACGGCCGGCCACAGATCTGTTCCCCGGAGAGGAGAAAACCGATCCGGAGACGGTCCTGGTCGGGGTGGTCCGGAACAAGGCGGACCTCGACCGGGCGCGGCAAGAGGGCTGGTACCGGATCCCGGGGTCGGTCCGTTTCCGCCGCCGCCCCGGTTACCTGGCCCTCTACCCGGTGAAGGGCTGCGGCCGGGCGGGGGGACGGATCAGCTGGTACTCCCCGGTGGAGAAAGTCACCCGTCGACGCCGGATCGAACTTGTTCCGGAAGAAGGGGACCATCCCCGCGCGGGGGATTGGTACTGGAAGCTCGAACTGGGTGACCGGATCAAACTGCCACACCCGGTCCGGAATCGGCTCCGCCGGCGGGTGATCTTCGCCTACACCACCCTCTCCCGCCTGAGGCGGGCCCGCGAGGTCGGGGAACTCTTCGGCGTTCCGCCCCTGGAGGAGATCGCCCGCCGGGCCCTGGCCCGGGCGGGGATCCCCGCCCGGGAGCAGTTCGTCGTCCGGGACGGCCGGCGCCGGAGCTACCGGATCGACTTCGCCGTCTTCTGCCGGACCGGAAAGATCGCCCTCGAGTGCGACCACAGCCGCTGGCACGGGCAGCCGGCCCAACGGAAGAAGGACCGCCTCCGCGACCGCCGCCTGAGCAAGCGGGGCTGGGCGGTGCTCCACCTCCCGGAAGACGCGATCCTCCTCGAGCCCCTGGCGGTCATCGGACCCTTAAGAAAACTGATCTCGGCGCTGGGCGGGCAGACCGACGGGGAAGAATAAACCTGTTGCCAATTTCCCGGAGGTGATTGAGAATGAAGCTGACCAAAGAAGACCAAGAGATTCTCGACTCCGTCGAGAAGGGGGAGTGGCGGCGGATCCCCGGCTTCCGGCGGGAAGCCGCCCGCTACCGGGAGGCCGCCCGGGCCGCCTCGGGGAAGGACAAAAAGGGTCAACATCAGAATTTCGGAACGCGACCTGGTCAGGTTCCAGAAGGCGGCCGGCAGTGAAGGCCTGCCCGGTCAAACCTTCATAGCCGGCATCCTGCACAAGTCTATCAACGGGCGGCTGATCGAGAAAACTGAGAGGGAGAGATCATGCTTCACGGAGTTATTATGGCCGGTGGGATCGGCGAGCGGTTCTGGCCGTTGAGCCGGAAGGCGACCCCCAAGCAGCTTTTGAATATCGTCGGCACGGGAACGATGATCGAGCAGACCGCGGCCCGGCTCCGGCCGCTGGTCGACGGCTCCCGGACCTGGGTGGTGACCGCCGCCGACCAGGCCCCGGCCATCCGGAAACTCCTCCCCGGGGTCCCGGACTCCCATATCCTGAAAGAGCCGCTGGGTAGGAATACCGCCCCCTGTATCGCCCTGGCCGCCTATGCAATCGCCCGGGAGGATCCCGAAGCGGTGATGGCGATCCTCCCCGCCGACCACGTGATCACCCCGAAACGGGAGTTTCTCAAGACCCTCCGGGCGGGGGCGCGGGCCGCCGAAGAGACCGGAGGGCTGGTCACGATCGGGATCACTCCAACCTTCCCGGCCACCGGTTACGGCTACATCCGTCGGGGAAAGAAAGCCGGACGGTTCGGCGGCGCGGATTTTTACCGGGTGGACCGCTTCATCGAGAAACCCGACCCGGCCCGGGCCCGGCGGCTGGTCAGGAGCCCCCTCTATTCCTGGAACAGCGGGATCTTCGTCTGGACGCTCTCGGCGATCACCTCGGCCCTGCAGGAACACCTCCCCGGGGTGGCGGAGAAACTATGTCCCCTCCGGGAGCTTTCGCTCCGCCGGAGGGCGGCCTTTCTCCGCCAGGCCTATCCCCGGCTCCCCTCGGTCTCGATCGACTACGGAATTATGGAGAAGCACCGGGAGGTTTTGGTCACCGCCGCCGGCTTTCAATGGGACGACGTCGGCTCCTGGGCCGCCCTGGACAAGTATCTCGCCGCCGACCGATCGGGGAACCGGGGGAGGGGAGAGGTGGAAGTCATCGAAGGCAAACGCTGCCTCGGGGTAAGCGAGGGGCCGCTGATCGGGATGATCGGAGTCAGCGACCTGGTGGTGGTGGCGACCGGGGACGCGGTCCTGGTCTGTCCCCGGGATCGGGCCCAGGACGTGAAGAAGTTGGTGGAGAGACTCCGGGATAATCCCCGGTACAGGAAACTGCTTTAACTGCCCGGCCAGGTATTCGAATGACGTGATTGTCGCTATCGGGATCGCTATTGCTATCGGGATCGGCCCCCCGAAAAATCGATAGCGATACCGATTATATAGATGGAAACGAAGGGGAGAATTCTGGGGATCGATCCGGGGGATAAACGGATCGGCTTGGCGGTCAGCGATCCGCTGGGGATCACCGCCCAGGGACTGGAGACGATCACGGTCGGTTCCGCCCGGGAGACGGTCCGGCTGATCGCGGCCGCGGCCCGACGGCAGGAGGCGGTGCGGATCGTGATCGGGCTGCCCCTGCGGCTGGACGGGTCGGAAGGGGAGGGGACCCGCCGGGCCCGGAGCCTGGGCGGCCGCCTGGAGGCCGAGTTGGGGCTACCGGTGGCCTACTGGGACGAGCGCCTGACCTCCCGGATCGCCGAGGCGGCGATGCTGGAAGGGGACCTGAGCCGGAAGCGGAGGAAAGCGGAGTCCGACCGGCTGGCGGCCCAGCTGATCCTCCAGAGTTACCTCGATTCGGAAGGGACCGGATTATGAAACGCGAAGAGAGAAGACTGAGAAAACAGGCCCGCAAGGCACTGAAGGCCGCCCGCTGGATCGGACGCCACCGGAAGAAGAAGCTGACCCCCGAGGCCCGGGATAAGCTCCGGCAGGCGGCTGCCGGCCTGGAGCAGGCCCGCCGGGGCGGGGATATCCGCGAGGAACGTAGCCGCCTGAAGAAACTCTCCGGTCTGCTGGAAGGGGAGCTGGCCCGACTGAAGAAAAGCACCTTCCGGGAGTGGACGGAGTCGATCCTCTTCGCCCTGATTATGGTCTTTCTCGTCCGGACCTTTATCGTCGAGCCCTTCAAGATCCCGACCGGCTCGATGACCCCGACCCTGCTCGGGGTGAAGAAAGTCTGTCCGACTTGCGGAGCGGAAGGACGGTACAACCAGAAGACCTGTCCCTACGACGGAAGCCGGCTGAAACTGGAGCATATCGGGGACAAGATCCTGGTCAACAAGTTCATTTACGGGGCCAAGACCCCCGACCGGATACCCTTCACCGGGATCCTCCTGCCCTACCTTCAGCTTCCGGCCCTCCGGGAGCCCCGGCGGGGCGATATCGTGGTCTTCCATTACCCCGAGGACGTGGCCATCGACTACGTCAAGCGGCTGGTGGGACTGCCGGGGGAGACGATCGAGATCCGGGAGGGGCGTATCTGGGTCGACGGCCGGGAGGTCGACACCCCGGAGCTGGCGGGGATCGATTACCGCAATGTTGACTCGCTCCCCCCGGATCGCCCGGCCTGGGGGAGGACCGGGCAGAGGTTCACGGTCCCCGCCTTGGGTATGCAAATCCTTCTCGACCCCGACCGCCGGCGCTACTGGGAGCATCTCCTCCTTCACGACGGCCGAAAAGTGGAGATCGAAAACGGAACCGTCCTCGTTGACGGCCGCCCCCGGACCACCTATACTCTGGAGCAGGACTATTACTACGTCCTGGGGGACAACAGCTCCAACAGCACCGACAGCCGCTACTGGGGATTCGTCCCCGAAAGATTTATGCAGGGAAACGTCTTCTTCAAGTACTGGCCGCCCCGGCGCTGGGGGCTGGTCAGGTAGAGCCGATGGAGCCGATTAAAGTCCAAGGGAACTTACTCTTCCCCCCACCGCCCCCGCCCGCCGAGCGGAGATTTTTCGGTCTCGGCGCCCGGCTGGCCCTCCTGGTCTTGAGCGGAATTCTCTGTATCTCCATCATCACCACCTGGATCTCCATCCGGCATCTCCGCGGTGCCCTGAGCGCGGGGGCGGAGGAGATGGCCCGGACAATGGGGCAGGTGGTGGCGATCAGCGCCGCCTACCAGGGCTTCTTCGACGTCGACAACCGTCTGCTGGAGCAGTACGTCAACTTCGCCGCCGGACAGAAAAATATTCTCTACGCCGCCATCGTCGGCCCCCGGGGTGAAGTGACCCAGACCGGTCTCACCACCGGACAGCTGGAGAGGATGATCGCCGGGGAACCTCCTTACTCCCTCCAGCGAGCCCACCACGAAGAAAGGGATATCGTGATGGATTCCCCGGTGGGGAAGATCGGCCGGATCTACCTCGGGATCTCCCGGGAGGAGATCGCCGCCGTGGAGAGGAGACTGATCAACCTCCAGATTTACCTGACCGCCGCGGTCACGACGGTCTTTCTCCTCCTACTCTGGTGGATCATCCATTCCGTCACCCGGCCGCTGACCCGGCTGACGGAAAAGACCCGGGAGATGGGGGAGGGGATCCTGGACAAGCCCCTCTCGATCGGCGGCCGGGACGAGGTGGGCCGGCTGGCCGAGAGCATCGAGATTATGCGGGACAACCTCAACCGCAAGATCCAGACCATCGCCTTCCTGGGCCGGGTTGCCCACGATTTCAACGCGGTGCTTGAGCTCGACCAGGTCATCGAACAGACCCGGAACGAGCTCCGGGCCTATCCCCTCTGGCCCTGGCACGAGCTGGGACTGGCCCTGGTCGGAAGGGGCGGGAAACTCTATCCGAAAACCCAGTTTGTCTATTATCACATAATGCCCGTCCCCGGACCGGGAGATGACCTTCACACCATCTTCTCCCTTCCCCGGACCCTGGCCGCCGAGGTCATCGACCGGAAAAAACCGGTTGTCCGCGAGGTCCCCACCAATATCAGCTCCTCCCGGGACGGGTTCAGCCTCTACCTGAAGGAACGCGACATCTCCTCTTCGGTGGCGGTCCCGCTGCTGGTCAAGGGCAAGGCCCTGGGGATGCTCTACGCCGGCTTCCGGGGTCGGGAGGGCAGGAGTCCGGAGATCCAGTTCATCTGCCAGAACCTGGCCGACGAACTGGCCCGGGCGATCGAGGGGATCTACCTCCTTTATGACCTCCGCGAGAGCCTGGCCGCCCTCAAGGAGGCCCACCAGCAGCTGAAAGGTCTGGACGATTTGAAGTCGGAGTTCATCTCGTCGATCAGCCACGAACTGCGGACCCCCCTGGTCTCGATGACCGGGTACCTCCATATGATGCTCGACGAAAAATTGGGTAAGCTGACCGACCTCCAGCGGGAAGGCCTGGAAGTATCGGTCAAGAGCCTGAAACGGCTGACCGGCCTGATCGAGAAGATGCTCTTCTTCGCCTCCCAGCAAAAGGAGCGGGAGCTCAATCTAACCGAGTTCGCGATCTCCGATCTCCTCGATCACTGCGCCCGGCTGATGGCAGGCGCGGGCGAAGAGAAGAATATCCGGATCGAGACCGAGACCGAGGCCGACCTGCCCCTGATCCGGGCCGACGAGGACAAGATCGCCCAGGTGGTGATCAACCTGGTCGACAACGCAATCAAGTTCAGCTCCGAGGGTGGAGTTGTCCGCCTGCGGGCGCGCGGAGTCCCGGATTTGGAAAGGGTCGAGGTCCTGGTCATCGACCAGGGAAGAGGGATCCCCGCCGAGGACCAGGAAAATATCTTTGAAAAATTCTGGCAGGCCGAGGCAGCCGAAGGCGAGCAGCGCAAGGGTTTGGGTCTCGGCCTGGCCCTGGTCAAGAAGATCGTTGAAGAACACGGCGGCAAAGTCGCGATTTCGAGCGAACCGGGGCGGGGGACCAGCATAAGTTTCACTCTTCCGGCCGTTCCCGGTGAGCGGACGGAATAAATGAACGACGATTCCCGCCTCGAAAAAGTCTCCGGACGCCTGATCGCCTACTGGGAGCGCCACCGGGGTTTTGACGCCAATATGGCCGACCTGGCGCGTTTCACCGGAGTCTCCCGGGATACGGTCTACCGCTGGCTCAACCGTAGGGCCCTTCCCAGGCCGGCCAAGGCTCTCCTGATCGAGGAGTGGCTGAATAAGCAAAATCCCTGACCCCAGTTGTTCAAGGCCGTTGGACTCTCTCCGGAAGAGAACCGGTAAAAGTAACCGACGCCAACCGGACCGCTCTTCAGAATTAGCATAAGGATAAGGTGAACAGGAAACGGCGGCAAAACCGCCCGGTCGATCGCCCGGCGGCCGAAGGCGATCAACCGGGTTTATTCCGTTTTCTAAATCTGACACTGGTTATGATAAGGTTCATTATGTAAACTAGGATATGGTAAAAATAATTGGTGGCTTTTATCGCATTGCTTTGCGTGGCAGCTTATTACGAGTTAGTAATCCGGTAATGTGGATAATCTGTGGATAAGGCGTGAGGAACTCGAAAGGGATATCGCGGATTAGATATCTATATTTCTGGGCAGTCCGGGCTGCCGTTCCCGGCTAATGGCCTGCACAGGCGGGCCGCCTGTGCTACCCCTGCAATCGGTGGCACAGGCCGCCGGCCTGTGCAGAGAGCCGGTCCCCAGGCAATACACAGGCGAGCCGCCTGTGCTACCTTTTTCCGGTGAGGAAATGCGCAGGCGGCCCGCCTGTGCTATCTCTGAAATCGGTGGCACAGGCCGCCGGCCTGTGCCAGAGAGCCGGTCCCGGCAATACACAGGCGAGCCGCCTGGGCTGCCTCTTAAAAGCCCTCGGAGATGGCGATGATCAGGTTGGGGGTCCCGGGGGCGCCGACCATCACCGTCCCCCGCCGAGCCAGGACAAGATCGGTCTCGAGGATGAGCTTGCCGTCCGACCAGAGCTTGAGCCGGAAGCCGACGGTGGAGGCTTCGATTTTGTTAGGAATAATTACTATCTTCAGCCGCTGGCGGAGATTGAACCGGATCGTCTCCTCCCGGTTCAGGGGGATCTCCCGGAAGGCGGTGGCCAGTTCCAGGTAATTCCGGTACTTCAGCGGCGAGCGGCTCATCGTCTCCTCCAGGTAGCGGAGCCCCGGGGGCAGTTCGCCGGGTTGGTCGGTCGGCTCGAGGACGTCGATGGTCACCTCCATCGTCTCACCCCGGCCGGAGACCGGGGCCAGGGCGGCGCAGAAGAAGACGAGAAGCAGGCTATTGAACAATTTCATAATTTACCTCACTCGGTGAGCCAGATGATGGTCAGGCCGTCGCTCTGGCCGCGGTGGATCATCAGGTTGTGTTCGGGAGCGGTGATTGAATCTATCCGGCAGTAATTGGCCGGCAGTTTCCCGCCGGAGAAAACCCCGGTGAAGAAGAGGACCAGGGCGGCGGCGGCGGAGAGACCAAGGCCGACCCAGGCCGGCCGGAGGACCAGGGTGAATTTTCCCCTGGATATACCCGGCCGGCAGGCCGCGCTCTCTTCCCGGAGGAGACGCCGGATCTCCGGCCAGAGGGATGCCCCCCCCCCCTCCCCCGCGGCCCGGGCCATCCCGGCCAGGCCGCGGCCGACCGCCTCGTAGTCCCGAAGCCGGCGGCGGCAGCGGGGACAGGAATCCAGGTGGCGCGCGACCTCCCCAGAGGCTTCCTGGGAAAGTTCCCCGTCATAGTAAGGCCCCAGGAGTTTTTCCATTTCCAGGCAGACTGTTTCTTCCGGTTTCATCGCTCCGGATCCCTTATTCCGTCCCGGCCAGGTACGGCCGCAAGTTCTCCCTCAGCTTCTCCCGGGCGTAGTGCAGCCGGGACATCACCGTCCCCCGGGAACACTTCATAATGCCGGCAATTTCCTCGTAACTCTTTCCCTCCCATTCCCTTAATACAATGGCCGTCCGCTGGACCCGAGTGAGCGATTCCAGGCCCCGCCGGAGGGCCTCCCGAAGTTCCCGGCCGAGCGCGACCCGGTCCGGGCGGGGCATACTCGACCCCGGGGAGAGGGACGGGTCGAGCCGGCGGGAGTCGTCGTACTCCACCATCTCCCGGCCGGCCCGTTTCCGCTTCGCATCCAGGGCCAGGTTGAAGGCGATCCGGTAGAGCCAGGTGTAGAAATTCGACTCTTCCCGGAAGGACTTCAACGAACGGTACGCCTTGAGAAAAGCCTCCTGGGCCAGGTCCCGGGCCTGTTCCCGGTCCAGGACTATCCCGGAGATCAGGAGGCAGAGCCGGTGCTGGTACTTCTCGACCAGGGACCCGAAGGAGTCGATATCCCCCCGGCGGCAGCGCCGGACCAGTTCCAGGTCACCGGGATAGTCCATCATCCTTTACCGGTTAGACGGAGACGGGACGGATTTATTCGCTTTTTTCCGGGGCCAGGACGGAGAGCGACCCCGGGAGAATCCGGATCCGGGCCGGGGTCTGGCCGACGTAATCGCCGTCGGCCTGGATCGGGAGTCCCGGATTGCCGATCTCGACGGTCCGGGCGGTGCGGAAGATGACGTCGGGAAAGCGGTGGTGGTTCTTGCGCAGCACCCCCCAGAAATACCGGGCGTAATCCCGCCGACGCCCCTTCTCGAAGACGCAGCAGTGGAGCAGGCCGTCATCGGACCGGGCGGCCGGGGTGATCCGGTGCGGCCCGCCGTAAAAACGGGAATTGGAGATCACCGCGGCCCGGCCGGTGACTTCTCCCGTCCCGTCGAGGAGAAGGGTGAAGGGATCGGCCCGGAAGAAGGCCAGGGCCTGAAAACCGGCCAGGTGATAGGCGTAGCGTTTCAGGAAACGTTTCACGGCCGGGTTGACGATCCGGACAGCTTCGGCGTCCAGCCCGATACTGACCATAATCGAGAAATACCTTCCGTTGACCTGCCCGATATCGATCCGGCGGACGAACCCGGCCGGGATCAGTTCCAGGGCCCGGTCGAAGTCTTCCGGGATACCCAGTTCCCGGGCCAGGACGTTGCTCAAACCCGCCGGGATGATTCCCAGCCGGACGGGAGACCCGGCGATCCCGTTGATCACCTCGTTCAGGGTCCCGTCCCCACCGACCGAGATCACCAGCTCGCTCCCCTCCCCCACCGCCCGGCGGGCGAGTTCCACGGCTTCCAGGGGGCCGGAAGTCGGACAGACGGTGACCGGAAATCCTCGGCGGTTCAGCTCCGCTTCGGCCCGCCGGAGCTTTTTCGCCGGGGGGATCCGGCTGGCGGCGGGGTTGACGATAAGGGCGGTCTTCACGATCAGATTCTCTCCAGCCACTCCCCTTCCAGGTCGGTGACCGGGAAGAGGAACTCGTCCGCGAACGCCTGCCGCCAGTCAACACCCCGGCGCAGAGTTTCCAGGACGGCGTTGATCCTCCAGAAGCCGTAGCGGTTGATCAGATAGCCGACCAGGGAGTAGGCCTGCCCGTAAGCCTGGCGGACCCGGGCGGGGTTCTGATCGAAACCGAAGGCTCGGTCGAGCTCCAGGAGCGGGATCAGCCGCTCCGGATCCCGGCCCAGGTCGGGGAGATCGACCGGCCCGATCTTGGCTTCCTGGTATTGGGCCAACCCTTCGTGGAGCCAGCGGGGGCAGTTGTTGGCCGTCATATCATTGATCACGGCGTGGGTGTATTCGTGCCAGAGGATCTTCTTGATCTCCAGGGGCCCCAGTTCGTCGCCGCTGACCGGGAGCCGGACCTTGCCGTCGTAGAGCGCCCCCACCCAGGCCGGTGTAGTCCGGATTTGGGAGAACTCTTCCGGGGTGTAGAGGAGAACCACGATCGGCCGGCTGGGGTAGTAATTAAAGTCGTAACCGATCTCCCGGTAGGCTTCCATCAGCCAGTTTTCGATCTCCTTGATATGATAGGCCCGGGAGCGGGAGGCGTAGCGGATATCAAAGTTGCCCAGGCTGGAAGCGTCGAGGACCGATTCCACCGCCGATTCCTTCTCCAGTTGTTTCAGCAGCCGGGCCAGTTCGGGGTCGCCGGGTTTCAGGGCGAGGGCCTCGTTCCAGTAGTCGGACGCCGCTTCCAGGTGCTGGGAAAAATAAGCGATCTCTCCCAGCATTCTCAGGGCGCCGAAGTTCTCCGGCTCCAGGTCCAGCGCCTGGAGATAGGTCTCCCGGGCCCGGATAAAGTCCCGTTCGCGGTAGTACCGGCCTCCGAGGGCCTTGAGTAGCTGGATCCGGGCCCGGCGGAGGGAAGGGTTGTCCGGCTCCCGGACCTCCAGGCGGCGAAGGTAGTCGAGGGCGAGACCGTATTCGCCCCGCTCGGCCGCCCGTTCAACCAGTTCACCCCACTTCTCACCGGCCGCGGGGGTATCCGCAAAGACCCCGGCGGAGAGGACGCAGAGGAAAGCCGCCAGGAGGATAAAACTTCTCTTCATACCTGAATTTTGCTTGATAAACCTGGGGCAGAAAAGTAGCACAGACATTCCTGTCTGTGAAAGCTTGGCCACAGGCAGGAATGCCTGTGATACTCTGGCCGGTATCCGTATCACCTTATGGGTTGCCGCGAATGGCACTGATTTCGCGCAATATCGGTTTGATTGACAGAGAGTTACGTTATAGCCGCTGTTTCGCGGGGGCAAAATTCAGGTCATAAGTATATTCGCTCGCGCCATTTTACAGGGTATGCCGGGCGTCGTGGAGGAGGTTTCGCTCTTCCTCGCTCAACCCCCCCCATCCTTCCCGGGCCAGCTTGTCAAGAACCGCGTCCAGTTCCTCGCGGTAGGAGATTCGCGGTTCGGCCGGCCGGCTTGTCCGGGGGGATCCCCGGCGCCGGTCCGGCAACTTCAAGTAGAGATAACCGACCAGGGCTCCGCCCAGGTGGGCGAAGTGGGCTATCCCCCCGCCCTCGCCGCGCCCGAGGAGGAAGAGCAGTTCCAGGCCGATGAAGATCACCACCATCTGCCGGGCCCGCATCCGGATGGGGAGAAAGAAGAAGAGGAGGAAGGTGACCACCCGCTCCGGGAAGAGGATGCCGAAGGCGATCAGGAGGGCGAAGAGCGCCCCCGAAGCCCCGACCAGAGGAACCCCCGCCCCCCACATAAAGGGGATCGAGATGATCCCGGCCCCGATACCGCAGATGAAGTAGTAACGGAGAAAGTACCGGGTCCCCCAGTGAAGCTCCAGCGCCCGGCCGAAGAAGTAGAGGATCAGCATATTGAAGAGCAAATGGAAGGCGCTGCCGTGGACAAAGAGATAGGTGACGAACTGGTAGAGCCGCCAGTGGTTGAAGACGTCGGGAACCGTGAGCCCGAAGAGATAGAAATACCCCGTCTCTCCCCAGAGCTGACCGAGCAGGAAAGAAACGACGTTCACCGTCAGCAGGATCCGGACGGCCGGGGCGGCGAGGGCCGGAGAGCGGTAACCGGGGAAGACCGGGGCCGGGTTCATAAAGGGGGACGGGATCGGGAAGGGTTAAAAGTCGGTGATCTTCTCGAGATGTTCCTGGGCCGCCTGATGGTTGGGATCGATGGAGAGAATCTCCAGGAACATCTCCTTGGCCCCCTCGAGATCCTGCTGGGCCTCCCGGGTGACCGCGTAGTTGAAGAGCAGGGACTTCTCCCGCGGGGAGACTTTCAGCCCCCGTTCGTAAACTTCCGCCGCTTTCGCGTAGTCGGAGTTGAGGAAATAGAGCTTTCCCAGCCGGAGGTAGTTTTCCGGGTCCTGGGGAGCCCGCTCGATCTTCTCCCGGAGTTTTTTCTCCTTCCGGGCAAAAAAACGGATATTACTCATAGCGACTTGAACTTCTCGATCTTGCTTTCTTCCCCGATAATAACCAGGTTGTCATTCTCCCCGAGAACCTCGGTCGCTTCGGGGGCGATCAGGAGGGTGGATTTCAACTCCGACTGGCCGTTCTTGTCCAACTGGGGAGCCTTCCGGTGGATGGCGACGATATCGATTCCGAAACGGGCCCGGATATCGGCTTCCCTCAAGGTCTGGCCCCGGATGGATTTGGGCACCTTCGTCTCCATAATCCCGAATCCGGGCGAGACCTGGATGTAGTCGAAGATGGTGGGCGAGACCAGGGAATTGGCGACCCGGATACCCATATCCCGCTCCGGGAAGACGATCCGGTCGGCCCCGATCCGGCTGAGGATCTTCTTCTCGGCCCTGGTCTTGGCCTTGACCACCACGGTCTTCACCCCCATCTCCTTGAGCTGGAGGGTAACCAGGAGAGCGGCCTCCAGGTCTCCGGCGATCCCCACCACGGCCACGTCCATCTCTCCCAAATCGAGGCGGCCCAGCGCCCCGGGGTCGGTGACGTCGATCTGGATCGCCTCGGTGACGATCTCGCTCAGCTGCTGGACGGTCTGTTCGTCCTTGTCCAGGACCATCACCTGCGCTCCCTTCCGGGCCAGCGTCACCGCCACCGCGGAACCGAAACGCCCGGCCCCGACAACTAAGTATTGTTTCATTTTAAAATTTTCCTCCGGAAAATTGTATTCTGATAATACCATATCCGCGCCGCGTATTCAGGAAAATCGGCGCCTGGATAATATCTTGGGGAAACCCCGGTTTATTTCTCTTTAGAGAAGATAATCCCTGAATTGTTCCCGATAAACCTGGGGCGGAAAAGCAGCACAGACATTCCTGTCTGTGAAAGCTTGACCACAGGCAAGAATGCCTGTGCTACTCTGTCCGGTATCCTTATCACCTTATGGGTTATCACGAACGGCACTGATTCCGCGCAATATCGTCTTGATCGAAAACGATTTACGTTATAGTTGCTGTTCCGCGGATACAAAATTCAGGCAAAAACTTCAGCCCACCATTACCGCTTCCTCGGGGTAGCGGGCGGAGAGCGGGGCCTGGCGACGCCGTCCGATCAGGAGGGCGAGGGTCAAGGGTCCGATCCGGCCCAGGAACATCGTCAGGGTGATTACCAGCTTCCCCGGCGCGGAGAGATCGGGGGTGACCCCGGTGGAGAGGCCGACCGTACCGAAGGCGGAGATGGTCTCGAAGAATATATCTCCCAGGTAGCCGGCCCGGCAGGCATCCCCCACCCCGGGGCTTTCCAGGAGAAGGAGGAGCCCGGTCGAGGTGAAGATCAGGGCCAGGGAGAGGACGGCGATACTGATCGCCCTGACCGCGGTATTATCCGCGATCGCCTTCTTCCCGATCAGCACCTGCCCCCGATCGGTGACCATCCGGTAGACCGAAGCCAGGATCACGGCGAAGGTGACGGTCTTTATCCCGCCCCCGGTGGATCCGGGGGAAGCACCGATAAACATCATAATCATCGTCAGCCAGAGGGTGGCGGGGAGCATCCGGGAGACCGGGAGGATATTGAACCCCGCCGTCCGGGGGGTGACGGCGTGGAAGAAGGAGGAGAGCAGCTTCTCGCTCAAGGCCTGATCCCGGAGGGTGTTCTCCCATTCCACCCCCAAAAAGACCAGGAACATCACCAGGAGAAGCATTCCGCTGATCGCGAGGACGATCCGGGTCTGGAGGCGGATCCGGCCCCGGCGGAGCCGGTCTTTGCGCCAGAAATAGAAATGGGTCAGATTGAACCAGAAGAGGAATCCGAATCCGCCCAGGAGGATCAGGCCGCCCATAACCCCGATCACGATCCCGTCGCCGGAAAACCGGGCCAGGCTGTCGGAGTAGAGGGAAAAGCCGGCGTTACAGAAGGCGGAGATGGAGTGAAAGAATCCGTGGACAACCGCCTTCCCCGGGGGATAACCGTAAACCCGGTAAAATCTCCAGGCGAGAGAGATCCCTCCCGCCGTCTCCAAAAAGACGGTCATCCCCACGATCAGGAGGATCAGGCCCTTGAAGCCCTTAACCTGTTTCTCCCCCAGGGTATCCCGGAGGACCAGCCGGTCTTTCAGGGTCAGGCGCCGGCGGAGCATAATCAGGAAGAAGGTGGACATCGTCATAATGCCCAAACCGCCGAGCTGGATCAGGACGATGATCACCGCCTGGCCGAAAGGGGTAAAAAAAGTGCCGGTATCGACCACGATCAGACCGGTCACGCAGACGGCCGAGGCGGCGGTGAAGAGCGCGTCCACCGGCGGCATCGGACCTGGGGAACGGGTGGCGAAGGGCAGGATTAACAGCACCGTTCCGGCCAGGATCGCCCCGGCGAAGGAAAGCATAATCACCCGGGGCGCGTTGATCTGCCTGTGGGGGAATCTGGTCTTCATAAACGCCATTAACGGGCCGGAACCCGGTCGGGCCGACTGCCGCCAGTCAACAAGATTAGCACAATTCTTCCCCGATTCAATTCAAATTAATCTTTCCCCCGTCGAAGGGGAGTGGTAGTATGGGGGTGGCGTATGGCCAATCCGGAAACAGCCGACCAGGCGGGCTGCCAACCAGAATCCGGCGGCGCGGCCGCCGCTTCACCAAGGAGGGCAAGATGGACATGATCAAACTTTCCCTGGGCAAGGTCAAGACCTTTCTCCAGTGTCCCCTGAAATACAAGCTGGCCAACATCGACCAGGTGTCGGCCGACGCCCGCCCCGGGGCCGGGCTCTGTTTTTACAAGTCCCTCCACGACGCCCTGGAATATTTTCACAAGGAGGGCAACAACCCCCTGCCCTCCCGGGAATTTCTGCTCAACCTGCTTGATCGGAACTGGGACCCGTCCGGCTACCAGGACGCCGGGGAGGAAAAACAATACCGGGCGCTGGGAGAGTCGATCCTGAACGATTTCTACGAATCATTCTCCGCCGAGAAGCACGACGTCAAGTACCTGAGCCTGATGGTCAAGGCCAAGACCAGGAAGTGCTTCATCACCACCCGGGCCGATCGGGTTGACCTCCTCCCGGACGGGACCTACGAGGTGATCAATTACAAAACGGGCAAGAACGTGATGGAGCCGGCCGAACTGGCCCGCGACCCCCAGGCGGTCATCATTTACCTGGGCACCAACGCCCACAAGAGGCTGGAGGGAAAGGTATCGAAGGTGAGCTTCTACTTTCTCCGGGCCAACCGCAAGATCTCGGTCGCCCCGACGCCCGAAGACATCAAGCACGTCACCAGCCTGATCGACGAGACGGCCGGCAACATCACCGCCCTGGCCAAGGGGAAGAACCCCCTGATGGGGGTTCTGGGCAAGATCATCCCCGGGGCGGGACTGCCGGACGACCCGGCGGCCCTGGCCGAGAAGGGGGCGCTCTGCAACTCCTGCGAGTACCTGGAAGCCTGCCCGGCCTGGCCGGTCACTCCGCGCGAGGTGGCCGGGGAGACGATGGAAGAGTTCCGGAAACGGATCCGGCTCAGCTACTCCAAGCTAAGCTCCTACAAGCGCTGTCCCCGGGCCTGGAAGAGCTCCTACCTCGACGGCCGTTTCAGCCGGGAGCCGAAGCCGTTTTTCTCCTTCGGGACCGCGATTCACGAGGCCTTCGAGAACTTCTACGATCCCCACGGCGCGAGGAAAGGCTCGCTGAAGCAACTCCTCTCCCTCTGGGACGAGGCCTTCAACAACAACCTCGAGGGCTACCGGGACGAGGAAGAAAAGCAGAAATATTACCGGAAGGGGGTGGACCAGCTGACCCGCTACCACCGGCATTACTGCGCCGACGGCAAGTACAAGCCGGCCTGGGCGATCGAGGCCTACTTCGAGGTTCCCCTGGGCCGGAACGCCGTGATGACCGGCTTTGTCGACCGGATCGACGAACTGGAGGACGACACTTACGAGATCCTCGACTACAAGACCGAACCGACCCGGCGGAGCCAGGAGGCGGTCGACGAGGACGACCAGCTGACCATATATTTCTGGGCCTGCCAGACGCTCTTTCACCTGAAGATCAAGCAGCTTTCGCTCTTGATGACCAACTTCGACGAGCGGATGGTCACCACCCGGAAGGAAGAGGACTTCCCCGAGGTGGTGGCGGCGATCGACGCGGTCGCGGCGGAGATGAAGGAGAAGATCAGGCTCTACCAGGAGACCCACACCCCCGATCAGCCGGAGAGCCCCTACTTCCCGCCGAAGAAGAACAAGTTCTGCCGCAACTGCGACATCCTGGAGACCTGCCCCCTGAAGCCGGAGATTCTGGGCGACACCTCGATCCGGACGATGGAGTACGTCGAGGGGGAAGAAGTGGAAGATCCCCTGGCTGCCGAGTACGAGTGATACCGCTTGTCAGTAGGGGCGAGGCATGCCTCGCCCCTACCGATAACCGGGAAGGACGGGAATCGCAATCGATGTCCTTACCCGGGGGTTCTACCACCCCCGCATCTCCCGGAGGTAACGCTTGGCCAGGTCGGCCTGGGGGGATTCCGGCTCCAGCTGGAGGTAGCGGCGGAGGTGGCGGGCGGCGGCCGGGCGGTCCTTGAATTCGACGGCGATGATCCCGGCGTTGAGGTGGGCCGGGCCCTGGTCGGGATCGATCCGGAGGAGCCTTCCGTACTGCCGCAGCGCCCTCCTCCCCTGCCCCGATCTCCGGTAGGCGACCGCCAGGTTGAAATGCGCGGGAACGAAGAAGGGGTCCTCGGCCAGGGCCTGACGGTAGAGCGCGATCGCCTCCCGGTATCTCCCCTCCCCCAGGGCCTCCCCGGCCCGGAGAAATGATCCGGGCGCCTCCGCCGCCGGCCGATCCCGGGCGAAAAGTTCCGGTTCGAGCCGGCGGGCCCGGTCGAGGGACTGCCGGGAGAGCTCTTCCCGGTCCAGGTCACGGTAAACCACACCCAGGTTGTAATGCCAGCGTCCGCGGTCGGGCTCCCGTTCGGCCAGCAGTTCAAAATACTCCCGGGCCCGGTCGAGGTCATCCTCCCGGTAGGAGAGGTTGGCCAGGGAAACCAGGGCGTCCCGGTGCCCGGGGGCGGCCGCCAGCGCGGCCCGGTAGCGTCGGAAAGCCTCGGGGATCTCTTCCCGGCGGAGGGCGACATATCCGAGAGCGTACTGAACCGGGGCCGGTTCCGCCCCGGCCGCCAAAGCCCTCTCCAGGCGACTTCGGGCCGAAGACAACTCGTCGTTTTCCAGGGCCAGAAGCCCGGCCAGGTAAAGGGCGGGTCCGGAGTCGGGCTCCCGTTCCAGAATCTCTTCGATCTCAGCCCGGGCTGAGGACGTCTCCCCCTGCCGGGAGAGGAGATAGGCCCTCCGGTAGCGAAGGGCCGAGACTTCCGGGCGCAGCGCGAGGGCCGCGGAGTAACGATCCAGGGCCCCGGCATCGTCCCCGCGCTCCTCGAGGATCAGCCCGGAGAGATACCGGGCGTTGAAGTTATAGAGATGACCGGGGTCGGTTTCGGCCAGGAGCTCCGCCGCTCTTTCCAGGTGTCGGAAGGCGGACTGGTTGTCGCCCTCGACCCGGCAGCTGTAGCCCAGCTCGTAGAGCAGGCGGCCGTCTTCGGCCCCCTGGGCAACCGCCTGTTCCAGGAGCGTCCGCGCCCGGCCGACTTCGTAGAGGGAAAAATGGATCCGTCCTTCCCGGGCCGGGGTCAGCCACTGGTGCTCTTTCTCCCAGCGTTCCAGGTACCGCCAGGAGACCTCGGGGTGGCGCCGCATCCAGGGGGTTTGGGCCGGAATGGCCGGGGCGATCAGCAGGCACCCGGCCGCCGCCAGAAACAGAAATTTTTTCATCCTTTGTCTCCCGTATCGCTCCGCTCAAGTTCCCGTTTCAGCCAGATTGGGTTGTTGCTCGCCACCGCGTCCACCCCCGCCGCCCGGAGCCACCCCAGTTCCTCCGGGCGGTCAACCGTCCAGGCCCAGACCTCTTTTCCCGCCCGGTGCCCGGCCTCGACCCGGGAGGCGGTGACGATATTCCAGCGGGCGGCGAGGATATCCACCCCGGACAGGTTGCCGGCTTCCAGCCGATGCCAGACCGCCTCTTCCCGGAAAATCAAGCCGGTTCTGACCGCCGGCAGAAGGCCGCGGGCCATCCGGACGGCGGGAAGGTCGAAGGAAGCCAGAAGCAGCCGGCCGGGAAAAGGATTATTTCGCAATATCTCTCCGGTCCGGGCGACCAGATCCCCGCGGGTTTTTTCTTCTCCCCGGTCGATCTTCAGTTCCAGGTATAAGCCGCCGCCGGCCGGGCCGGCCAGTTTCAGCACCTCACCCAGGACGGGGATCCGTTCGCCGGAGAAGTCCGGGGAGAACCAGGAACCGGCGTCAAGTTTCTTCAGTTCCGCCAGTGTCCTCTCCCCCACCGGTCCGGTTCCGTCGGTGGTCCGGTCGAGCAGACGGTCGTGGAAGACCACCACCTCGCCGTCCCGGCTGAGGCGGAGATCCATCTCGATCAGGTCGACCCCGGCCCGAAGGGCGGCGCGGAAAGCGGCCGGGGTATTTTCGGGAGCGAGAGCCGAGGCCCCGCGATGGGCGATGGTCAGCATAAACCGGGCGCAGAGAAATGGCGAAAAAGTCTTAAAGGACTTAAGGGGCACCAGGGGCAATCAGCCATTGGCCGCGGTCGGCGGTCAGGGCGAAACGGTCCCGGAGGGGTTGACGGCGAGGCCGGAGACCGGAAGGTCGACGGAGCCGCCGAAATAGACCCGGGTCACCCCGCGGACCGCCCAGAGGCCGGTGTTAGGCCGGAAGACGACCGGCTCGGCCTGGACCAGTCCCTGTAAATTCCCGATCCGTGCGACATCGCCGGGGCTGCCGAAATAGACCCGGGTCACCCCGCGGATCGCCCAGAGGCCCGAACTCCCGCGGAAGACCCCGAACTGGACCGCGCCCGGGTAGAGCCCCTGGAAGTTCCCCGGGATCGGGAGATCCCCGCTCCGGCCGAAGTAAGCCCGGGTCTGTCCCCGGACCGCCCAGAGGCCGGTGGCGGGACGAAAGATCGCGATCTCTTTCTCCCAGCCGCCGCCAATAAAGGGCACCGGGAGATCCCCCGAACCCCCGAAATAAACCCGGCTCAGGCCCCGGACCGCCCAGAGGCCGGTGGCGGGACGGAAGACGGCGAACCCGGCGGTTCCCAGGCCGCGGTAGTCGCCGGGGACCGGGAAATCATCGCTCCGGCCGAAGTAAGCCCGGGTCTGTCCCCGGACCGCCCAGAGCCCGGTGGCGGGACGGAAGACGGCGGGGTTGGAAGTCCCGTCCCCGGTGTAATCGGCGGGGACCGGGATATCCCCTCCCCCGCCGAAATACAGCCGGGTCTGTCCCCGGACCGCCCAGAGGCCGGTGGCGGGACGGAAGATCACCAGGTCGCTGGTCCCGTCACCGTTGAAGTCGGCGGTATCGATCGAGGAGGGGAGCCGGAGCGGGGTCGGGGTCGGGGTCGGAGTGGGGTAGACGCCGCGCCGGTAGAGGGGAAAATCGATCCCTCCGCTATTGGAAGGAACCCGGGTGGCCTCGGCCTCGGTGTCTTTCTGATTGTAATATTGCCCGCGGTATTTCGGCTGCTTGAAAGTGTCCGCCCGTACCAGGTAGGTGCCGATATTAACGGTCCGGGTGTTATAATAGCCATGGCTGCCGGTATAGGCCCCCGCTCCCATCCCTCCCCCGGTGGCCAGGACATATACATCAGACAGCCCAGCCCCGGTTTCCCGGTCATAGACCCGACCCCAGATCGGTCCCATCAAGATCTCCGGCGTGGCGCTCGGCCGGGGAGTCGGAGACTTGGGCGGAAGCGGACTCGGGGTGGCGACCGGGGTGGGGGTACGGACCGGGGTGGGAGACGGGGTCGGAGGCGGGGTGGGAGCGGGCAGGACATCGAAGGTCTTCATCACCGCCAGGTGGTCGACCCGCTGGTCGTAGGAGTCGTCGTACCAGACCGGGGGCAGGTTCCAGAGAACCTCCCAGGGGTTGTCGGGCGGGTCCTCCCGCCAGAAGAGCCTGCTGTCGAAAACGAGCCCGTTCGGGTACTCGTACCCCCCGGACCCGATCACCAGCGTGGTGTGAGCGGCCTCGAGGGCGGCGTCGGGCATAATCCAGTCGTAGGGCCGGTCCCGGCCGAAATTGGTGTTCCGGTTGCCCTGACGGTCCCGCGGACGGTTACCCCGGGGAACGAGGAAGGTTTCAAACTCGTCGATCTGGGCCTCGAATTCGTCCTGGGCGTTGAGGTCCCCCCCGACCACGACGTAGCCGGTAAATCCCCCGGTGACATAATCCTCGACGTAGCCCCGGATCAGTCCGGCCTGGGCCTCCCGCAGGGCGACGTCCCCCTCGGCGGCGGCCATATGGACCGAGACCGCCAGGAGGTCGGTGTCCCCGGGGAGATCAATCTCGGCCCAGGCGAACGAGGACCGGGGGGTGTCGGTAAAATTATCCCAGCTCCCCGAGGTCAGGATAGTCCAGCGGCTGACGATCCCGTTATTCTGCTTCCAGCCGGTGGCGGCCGCGGGGGCGTCGCCGAGGTAAAAATCAAAATCCGCCCCGAAGGCCCCGTCGACATAGGGCCGGTAGTACCACTCCTCTTCCAGGTCCCATTCCTGGAGGAGGGCGACGTCCGGTTCCAGACCCCGGAAGATCCGCTCGGTCGAATTCCCGGCGGTGGTTCCGATCTTGCTGACGTTGTAGGAGGAGATCTTCAGCACCCGGGGAAGGGGGACGGTCGGAACCGGGGTGGGGGTCGGAAGCGGGGTGGCGGTCGGGCTCGGAGTGGCGGGGAGCGCGGGCAGGACATCGAAGGTCTTCATCACCGCCAGGTGGTCGACCCGCTGGTCGTAGGAGTCGTCGTACCAGACCGGGGGCAGGTTCCAGAGAACCTCCCAGGGGTTGTCGGGCGGGTCCTCCCGCCAGAAGAGCCTGCTGTCGAAAACGAGCCCGTTCGGGTACTCGTACCCCCCGGACCCGATCACCAGCGTGGTGTGAGCGGCCTCGAGGGCGGCGTCGGGCATAATCCAGTCGTAGGGCCGGTCCCGGCCGAAATTGGTGTTCCGGTTGCCCTGACGGTCCCGCGGACGGTTACCCCGGGGAACGAGGAAGGTTTCAAACTCGTCGATCTGGGCCTCGAATTCGTCCTGGGCGTTGAGGTCCCCCCCGACCACGACGTAGCCGGTAAATCCCCCGGTGACATAATCCTCGACGTAGCCCCGGATCAGTCCGGCCTGGGCCTCCCGCAGGGCGACGTCCCCCTCGGCGGCGGCCATATGGACCGAGACCGCCAGGAGGTCGGTGTCCCCGGGGAGATCAATCTCGGCCCAGGCGAACGAGGACCGGGGGGTGTCGGTAAAATTATCCCAGCTCCCCGAGGTCAGGATAGTCCAGCGGCTGACGATCCCGTTATTCTGCTTCCAGCCGGTGGCGGCCGCGGGGGCGTCGCCGAGGTAAAAATCAAAATCCGCCCCGAAGGCCCCGTCGACATAGGGCCGGTAGTACCACTCCTCTTCCAGGTCCCATTCCTGGAGGAGGGCGACGTCCGGTTCCAGACCACGGAAGATCCGCTCGGTCGAGTCACCGGCGGTGGTTCCGATCTTACTGACGTTGTAGCTGGCGATCCGCAGGTCGCGCGCGGCCGCCGGGGAAAGACCGATGACCGTGAATAAGAAGACCGGAAGAGCCAGGAATGCGGTGAGCCGGCGGAATTGACCTGAGTTCATTTGGGGATCTCCATAAGGTGACAACTTAACTCTGCCGATGGCAACAAAACCCGGCGCGATTCCGGGAGAGGCGCCCGGCCGAAACAAAGTCGCCACCCGGGCGCTCTTAACCACCCCATAATCGTTACCGGCGACCGACAGTTACCTGGTCGCCGGGAGGTCTTCCTCCCCGCCGAAGTAGGGCCGGGTCAGCCCCCGGATCGCCCAGAGGCCGGTGGCGGGGCGGAAAGCCCCGATCCGGTCGGCGCCGGCGCCGGTGTAGTCGGCCGGGACCGGCCGGTAAGCGGCGGAACCGAAGTAAACCTGGGTCACTCCCCGGATCGCCCAGAGGCCGCTGGAGGGCCGGAAGAGCGCCGGCCCGACGGTGCCCAGCCCATCGTAATCGCCGGGGACCGGGGTATCTCCCCAGCCGCCGAAATAAAGCCGGGTGACATCCTTGACCGCCCAGAGGCCGGAAGCGGGACGGAAGATCGCGATATCCATAAACCCGTCCCCGGTGTAGTCTCCGCCGATCGGGATATCGGCCGGGCCGCCGAAGTAGCTCCGGCCGAGGCCGGAGACCGCCCAGAGACCGTCAGCGGAACGGAAGACGGCGATGTCGGTCGACCCGTCCCCGTCATAATCGCCGGGGACCGGGACATCGCCATCCCGGCCGAAGTAAGCCCTGGTTATCCCTCTTACCGCCCAGAGGCCGGCGGCGGACCGGAAGACGGCGATATCGGAAAACCCGTCGCCGCCGTAATCGCCGGAGACCGGCATATCTCCGGCCCCGCCGAAGTAGGTCCGGGTCACCCCGCGGATCGCCCAGAGGCCGGAGGCGGGCCGGAAGACGGCGATGTCCGCCGCGCCGTCACCGCTGTAATCGCCGCTGGCGACCCGGGAGATCGGGAAGAACGGGGTCGGTGAGGGCCGCGGGGTCGGGTATTGACCGGTCCGGTAGAGCGGGAAGTCAATCCCGGAACTGTTGGAGCCGACCGCGGCCGCCAGGTGCTGGCTGTCTTTCTGGTTGTACCACTGGTCGCGGTACGCGTGGATCCCCGCCCCGCCGCTGCCCTGGGCGAAGACCTGGTAAAGCCCGGCTTCCAGGGTGCCGCCGAAGCCCTTGATGGAATAATGCCCGGAGGAGTTGGTTGTGCCGGCGGCGGGCCGCAAACCCGCTTCGAGGGGGAAGACCCGGACGTAAACGCTCCCGACTCCCTCTCCGGTGATCCGGTCATAGACCCGGCCCCGGATCGGACCGGGGACCGGAACCGGGGTCGGGCTGGGGGTCTTGAACCCGATCGGGGTCGGCTGGTAAGGAGTCGGGGTCGGATCGGAGTAAGTGTAATAAACCTTGGAAGCCGTCACCCCGTAGACGTGACGGTTGTCAACCGCGGAAAACTGCTTGATGGAGGAAAGCCCTTCCTGCTCGATCAGCCATTCCGAACCGTTGTAATGGTAGATCATCCCCTCGGCGAAGGCCCAGACATTGTTCTCGTCGAGGACTTCCACGCAATTGAAATTATTAAAACCTGATTTTGTCTGCTGGGTCCAGTAAGCGCCGTTGAAGTGAAGAATATCGCCACAGTCCCCGACCGCCCAGAGAAGGGTCTCGCCGTACTGGTCGATACAACCGCCCAGGGGATGATTGGGGATTCCCCAGGCGCCGAAATCATAAAATTCCGTCCATTCGCCGAACGACCCGTTGACCGAAGTGAAGATCGTGGTCCCGTAAGTCGTGGACGAAGAGCGCATAACGTATGCCTCGCCGGGCCGCAGGTAAACGTTCCCATAAAGAGAACCGCTTTCGCCTATCGAGGCTTGGGTCCAGTTCCCCGCTGCCGGGTCCTTGTAGGCGATAACCCCGGAAGAGGCTCCGACGAGGATATGTTCCGGGTCGGGCCCGTCGATTGAATATGCCGTCTTCTGAATTCCAAGGAAATTTGTCCAGCAAAACCCGTCATAATCCACGAGGAAACCGCCGGAACCGCCCCCGTAAACCAGATCGGGACCGAAGGCTATAAATTCGTTGACGTTGGTTCCCACGCTGTTGCCTCCGGGAGGCCAGCACCTTTCCTGTAAGTCCCATTCCACACCATCCCAGTGAAAGACCAAACCGCAGCTGCAGCCCACCCAGATGTTGTTCGGATCAAAGGCTTCAATCGAGATCAGGGTGCAGACGGTGTCGATCTCGGGCATCTCCAGCCACTCCAGCCTGACGTACGGCTGGGGAGGAGAAGTCCCGACGATGGTGAAATTCCCGGCCGAGATCCCCGGTAGGCCGACGCCGCCGACTTCCGAGATCCGAACCCGGGCCTGCTCGCTGTTGACATTGGGTACCGTCCAGTCATAGCTGCCGGTATTGGGCTGGTTGGCGTCGATCTGATACCAGGGGCCGTTCGGGCCGGTGGTCGAGTAGTCGATGTTGACGTTGCCGACAATCCCCGGGGTGTAGGTCCAGGTAATGGTCTCCTCCTGGGGAAAATACCAGAACTCCCCCCCGACCGGACTGGTCACGGTGAAGGTGGGAGAGGAGATCTCGAAGACGTCCGGGGAAATTCCTTCCCGTCCGCTGGCGGGCTGGCGGACCCGGACCAGGCAGTCGGTGCTGCTTTCATCCGGGATGGTCCAGGAGTAAACCTCGTCGGCGATCGGGATTCCCAGATCGATATTCGTCCAGCCGGCGCCGCCGTCAACCGAATAGGCGAGGTCAACCGGGTCGCCGCTGACATCGGGTCCGGCCGACCAGCGGATATCATAGGCGACCGAACGGTACCAGGTCTCCCCGCCGCCGGGCGTTATGACGTTGATCGTGTCCCGGGCGGCGATCGCGAACCGGCCGGAGATCCCTTCGGCGGGCAGAACCCCGATCTCCTGGACCCGGACCCGGGCGTCGGCGCTGGCCGGGCCGGGGATCGGGTTCCAGTTCCAGGATCCGGTATTGGGAATATTCGGCTCCAGCACCGTCCAGTTGGAACCGTTATCGATCGAGTAAGCAATACTCACGTTGCTGACCTCACCGACGGTATCCCATTCAATCAGCTCGGATTCGCCGATATACCAGGCGGCCGCGGCGGCCGGCGAGGTGACATTCAGGGCCGGGGGACGGGCGAGGGTGAAGAGGTCGACATAGACATCGTTCTGCTGGGCGGACGAACGCCGCTGGCAGGCGACGTAGATTTGCACCTGGGTCGCGTCGAGCGGCGCGGTCAGGGTCTTGCTCCGCTCCGTCCAGAGGTCAAAGTCGGTCAGGGACCAGCCCTCGTCGTCATCCGTGTATACCACTTCGTCGGTATCATCGTACCAGACCACATTGAAGCGGAACTGGACGTGGGTGATATCGTCGCCCGGCAGCTCCTGGAGAACATAGAACCAGCCGGAGAATATGTATTCTTCCCCCGGGATCACCGGGACCAGATAGTTCCCGTCGGTCTCGGCCCCCCGGCCGGAATAACCCGTGGTCGGGCTGCTGAATTTAAGAGAGTAAGTGCCGTCATAAGCCTGCTCGCTCGACCTCTCAATCGAACCCTCGGTGCCAACCTTGGTCCAACCGACCAGTTCCGGTTCCAGTTCGAAGCTGGGGTTGTAAAAATTTTCCAGCGGGGTCGGGGTCGGGGTCGGCGGGGGCGTCAGGGTCGGGGTGGCGGTGGGGGGCGGGGTCGGGGTGACCGAGGGGGTGGGGTCGGCCAGGGTGATGCCGACATCGTCGAAAGCCAGGTCGCCTTCGCCGGCAGCCTTCTCGTAGGTGAACTGGACCTCGGTGGCGAGAAACTGCAAGGGGAAGGGCCCGATCACGGTCCCGGCAGCGGGCAGGGGCCGGACCTGGGTGACTTCGTTCCAGCCGGAGTAATACTCTTCGACCAGCAGGGAACTGCTGACTTGCACCCCCTGTCCCTTGACCCAGAAAGTCAGTTCGTCGGGGCGGAAAAGCGGGGCGGTCCGGATATAGTAGCCATCCGTGTCCAGCTTGATCGAGGGCGGACCGGAAAATGGGCCGGAGTCGCCGGCGGTGGTGTAATTATCCCCGTCCGCGATACCGGAGAAGACCCAGCCGGTGGGTTTGTTCCAAGCCGGGGCGACGAAACCGTCGAATCCTTCAGTGATCGGCTGCCCCCGGACGACCCCGGGAAGGGCGATCGCGAAAAGGAAAAAGAGAGAGATTACTGCCGGAATGGCATAAGTGAACGGCCGGTGGTACCTGACGGATGCAGACATAGCCCCGCTCCTTATTTAGAATTAATATCTCGAGAAAAACTGAAGGGATCTGCGGTATATAAGCAATCTCGGCGGTCGCGATTTTACCCAGCTTGCCATATAAACAGCATAACACTTCCGGTTGAGTTGTCACGAAAAATTTTCAAATAATTCGCCTCCGTTCATTCGGTCTCCGGCAATCGGACGTCCTCACCCCCCGGGCAACCGGAGAGATCGATCAGTTCGACCTCTCCCCGGACGGCGAGGAGTTGGCCGCAGACCGCCAGGCAGCCGAGCACCGCAGGGATTTCCGCGATCGAATCCACGGCGGCTTCGAGCATCCCCCTTTCGGGCTTCCGGACCCGGTTGCCGAGGGCGGTGGCGGCGGCGTCGGCGATGATCGAATCCTCCGCCAGGACCGCCGCCGCCGCCGCCCTCCCCCAGCTCAACGACCGCCCCCCGGTCCCGGATGAGGCGGCGATCCCGATCGGTTGCCGCCGCGGCGGGATTCGCAGCCCGATCTGCCCCGGCCGGAAGGCCCCCGACCCCGACCCGACCAGGATCGTCCGCGGTCGTCCGGACTTCAGGTAAATGTCTCCTCCGTTCTCAACGATCAACTCGCCGGAGAGGACGGAGAGATCGCCGCCCACGAACCAGGCCAGGGCTCCGGCCACCGAGGCCATCGGGCCCACTCCGCAGAGCGCCGCGCTCCTGGTCATCGCGGCCACGATCGGGGGAGGCTCCCCGGGAGCCGGGACCGGGAACAGGCTTTTCCCCCAGGCCGGATGGAGGTACAGGTAATCCTCGAGCTGCCGGCGATAGCAAACCAGGGCCTCCCGGGCCGGGCGTTCCAGGTCGCGATCTCCCCGGACCAGGAGGTCGCTCTCCCGGATCCGGACCCGGGACTCGACCAGGTCGTCCCCGCCGACCAGGGCACGGTAATCATCAACCCCGTTCACGAAAAATCATTTGCCTTAAAGACTTCAGGTACTAAAAATTTCGGTTCTCTTTCGTTTTGTGCGGGTAAGCGGTATTTTGTTACCCGCAGTATTGCCGGCATATCGGTAAAGGAGTGATGGAGTAATGGAGTGATGGCGACAAATACAATACTCCAGCATTCCATTACTCCAACACTCCGGACCGCAGATTCCAATAAACCTGGCTGCCTTTACACGTTATTCCCCAGAATAAATGGGAGAGAACCTAATCTTTGGGCACTTCAAACCTTGGGCAGTTCAAACTTTAGACACTAAATTTACCGTGCCCGCCAGGGGGCGCCGCAGGCGGGGCAGGTTCCGGAGGTGACGGACTCCTCCACCCGGAAGGTATGGCCGCAGCGCCAGCACTTCAGGTCCCGGGGACCGGAGGGAGGGGGATGGGAACGGGGCGGGGCGACGACTTCTTCCAGGGCTTCGCGGTAAACGGTGACCCGGTTTTCCAGGCTTTCGTAGGTCTTGGGGCCGATCCCGTAAACCTGGACCAGGTCCTCGGTGTTTTTGAAACCGCCTTCCTGTTCCCGGTAATCGATAATTCTCCGGGCCAGGGCGGGCCCGATCCCGGGGAGGGTTTCCAGTTCCGACTGGGTGGCGGTGTTGAGGTTAACCCGATCGCCGGCGTCGGCCCGCCGGACCGGGGCCCCGGCCTGTCCGGCCGTGATCAAATCCTGGAGCTGCCGGTAACGGCCCTCGCCGATCCCGAAGACCCGGGACAGATCCCCGGGTTCCCGGAAAGGCCCGTTGGCTTCCCGGTCTTCGATGATCCTTCTGGCCAGCGCGGGGCCGATCCCGGGGAGGGTCTGGAGTTCCTCGAGGCCGGCGGTGTTGATGTCCACCGGGGGACCGGCCCGGACGGGGCCGGAAACTGCCGCCAGCAGGACGGCGGCCGACAACGCCCGGATAAAAAACCGTTTTATGAGGAGATTTCGCATATTTCTGTAATCAATCCTGCACAGGCGAGCCGCCTGTGCTACCTCTGCAATCGGTGGCACAGGCCGCCGGCCTGTGCAGAGAACCAGGCCCGGCAATACACAGGCGAGCCGCCTGTGCTACCTCTGCAATCGGTGGCACAGGCCGCCGGTCTGTGCAGAGAACCGGGCCCGGCAATACACAGGCGAGCCGCCTGTGCAGAGAGCAATACACAGGCGAGCCGCCTGTGCTACTGCCGATGCCTCAACATCCGCAGCCCGGACTCGGCCGGCAGATAGTCCGGATCGAGACGGCGGGCCGAATCCAGCTCCCGCCGGCTGGCGGCGAAGTTCCCCAGGAGAAAGTAGATGGTACCGCGGCGGTAGTAGGCCGGGACCAGTTCCGGGTCGATCTCCAGGGCCGCCTCCAGCAGTTCCAGGGCCCGGTCATAGAGATCCCGGTGGCCGTGAGATATGGCCAGTTCGTAGTAAACTTCCGCCAGTTCCAGGTAAACGGCGGCGACGCCGGAGTCGGCCTCAAGCGACTTTTCGTAGAAATAGATCTGCCGGTAGGAGGCGCGGGGAGCGTTCCGCCCGCGTTCCCTCCAGAAGCGGCCTTCGCGGATCGACCGGTCCTGCTCAAACCCGGCCGAGGCGGTCTCGGTCAGGAGCCTGGCGAGGATGGTGAAGAGAACGACATTGGAGGAGAATAACCCCATCGCCTTCCGGGGGGCGCGTCCTCCGCCCTCGAGATCCTACTTCGGACGGGATTTTTCCAGGGCGGCGCTCAGGTAGCCCCCGGTCAGGGCGTCGATGCTGGCGGTCACCCGGGCGATCTGGAGCTGGAGATCGATCTTGGAACGGACATCCTCCGGGGGCGAGAACATCATCTCGATCTGGGCCCGGCGGCGGTCGAAGAAGTATGTATTGACCTCCTGGAGTACGTCCTGTCTCAGCTCGACCAGCCGCCGGGCTTCCGTGCTGATTCGGGCCTGCTCGCTGTTGTAGAGAAAGTCCCGCAGGTCCCACTGGAGCTGGATCCGCCAGTCGCTTTGCCGGTAATCGCGGTCGCGCGTCTCCCGCTCGGTGCGCTCCCCGTAGTCCCGGTCGGTACTGACCGAGCTGGACCAGCCGGTGTCGACATCGTGCGACCAGCGCTCGGTCAGGGTCCAGGCAATGTCTTCGGGGGGGATGGTATCGTGCTCTTCGTATTGCAGGGTATAGTTGTACTCTTCGTTGGTTTCCTCCCCGTAGTCGGTCTGGATCTGTCGGCTGTAGTCGGTCTGGATCCGGTCGCGGGTTTGGATATCGGCATATTTTCTCAAGCCGTAATCGTAGTCGACCTCGGGCAGGAAAGCGCGCAGGGAAGCCCCCTGGCGCCAGGCGGCGATCTTCTCGGGATGGACCTCGGCGTAGCGCATCGCCACCTGCTGGATCTCCCGGTAGCTGGGCTCGTGGGCGAAGAGAGCTTCCATATCGGCCATCGTCTCGATCGGGGGGGGCTCGGTGGCGATTTCCCCCGACCCGGTCTGGCCGAGAGCCCGGGACCCGGGGAAACCGAGAGCGACCAGGCTGAAGATAGAGAGTACCACCACTGCGGGGCGGATGGCGTTCTTGACGGACATGGCAGCCTCCTTTGACTACGAATTACACGAATTGAACTGCGAATTAAACTGCGAATTACACGAATTGAACTGCGAATTGAACTGCGAATTGCGCGAATTAATTGTAAATTTCGCGAACCGGCTCTGGGCTATTTCTTCTCCGCCTCAAGCCGGGCACCGGAGAAATATCTTATCCGCCCGACTTGGAGGCAATTTCCTATTTACATTTTCGGTTGAGACGGGCTTCCCGTTCCTTGATTGTCTGGGTGAAGTAGCCACCGGTCATCGCGTCGAGACTGGCGTCGAGCTGCTGGATCTGGAGAAGCATCTCGACCCGGGAGAAGGGATCGGCCGGCGGGTTGAGGATCATATCGATCCGGGCGGTTCTCCGGTCAAAGTAATAGAGGGTCGCCTGTTCGACCACGTCCTGTCTCAGTTCGACCAGGCGCCGGGCCTCGACGCTGATCGAGTACTGGTCCCGGCTGTAGAGGAAATCCCCCAGGTCCCAGCTGAGCCGGATCGCCCAATCTTCCTGGTCCCGGCCGCGATAGGTTTCGGTCTCCTGGAACCTGGAGGTGTTCCTCCGGGTATACCCATCCTCTTCAGACCAGGTCTCCGATTGTCCGGGTCTTTCATAATCTTTCCGGTAGAGTTCGTAAATGTCCCCGTCATCAGACGCGGTGAAGGCGGTCTGAAACTCGACCGACTCTTCGTAAGTAGTTTCAAACTCATACCCGGTTTCATCCTGGTAATCCCGCGACCAGCTGTATTGTTCCCGCTGGTCGAGGTCATCATCCCGGCGGGTTGTCTTCCGGTAGCCGAGTCGGACCTCGGGGAGAAACGCCCGCAGGGAGGCGCCGCTCCGCCAGGAGGCGATCTTCTCGGGATGGACTTCCGCCCAGCGACTGGCGGCCTGCTGGACCTCGACCCAGGTCGGTTCGGCCCGGAAGTAGGGATCGAGGTCATCGAGGCCGGTGATCTGATCGGGGGTCGGCAGTTCTTCGAGATCTTCTTCCTCCCCGGTCCGGGCGGGGGCGATCCGGGCCAGGCTGAAGCGCGGCGCGCCCCCGTCCAGGCTATCCAGGGTCAGGTTGAGGTCATCCTGGCCGTCGCCGGTCAGGTCGATCGTCGCGGACTCCCCGACCTTCAGGGTGACGGTCCGCGGTTCGGACTGGATGGTGACCCTGACCTCCCCGGTATCCTCATTGATCTCCTCGATGACCAGGTTGTGTCTACCCTGGCCGTCAATCGTGAACTCGCAGCATCCGCCGATGGCCATCTCCTCCCCCCCGGAGAGGTCGAGGAAGCCGGCGGCGGCGCTCCGGAAGACCCGGCTGGAAGTGAGCAGCCAGACCGTCGCCGGGTCGAGGGGGTCGAAGGCGAGAAACTTGCTGCCGTTGAAATTGGTCCCGAAGGCCAGCTTTCTCCACAGTCCGCCCCCGTCGACGGTGCCGAAAACTCCCTGGGCGGCGGCGATCACCACCTGGTCGGGGTTGATCGGGGAGACGACCAGGTCGCGGACCAGCACCGTGGGCGAGATGCCCATCCCGGTGGCGGGATCCCAACTCTCACCGCCGTCGCGGCTCTTGTAGATCCCGCTCATCGTTCCGGCGTAGATCACCTCCGGCTGGGAGGGGGCGAACTCGATCGCCAGGACCCGGTTGGCCCCGGCCCCGGCCCGGTTCAGGACCTGGGTCCACTCGCCGCCGCCGTCTGTGCTCTTGAAGATCCCGTAGCCGGCGGTGCCGGCGAGGACGATCCGGGAGTCGAAGGGATGGACCGCAACCCGGGTGATCACCATATTGGCGATCCGTCCGGGCGGGCGGGTCCAGGTGGCGCCGCCGTCGTCGGACCGGGCCAGGCCGGAAAGTGTGCCGGCGAAGATGGCGTCGGGGTTGGACGGATCGACGGCCAGGCAGAGGATCGCCGACTGGGGCGGGTTGGGGCCGGTATAGATCTTCTCCCAGCTGGCCCCGGCGTCTTCGCTCCGGTAAATCCCGTCAAAGGCGGCCAGATAGATCTTCTCCGAGGCCGCGGGGTCGAAGACCAGGTAATTGATCCCGGTCGCCTCGATGTCCTGCGTCCCTTCTTCCGCCCGCTCTTCGGCCGGGCCCCCTTCCCCCAGGGCTTCGTCAATGCTCGCCGTTTCCGCCTCTTCCGCGATCTCAGCGACTTCCTCCTCCACCTCGGCCGTTTCCGCCTCGGCCGCCGCCAGTTGATCCTTGAGCTCGGCGACCCGCGCCGACGCTTCGTCTCTCTCCCGGGTGGCTTCCTCCAATTCCGCCTCCAATTCCGCCCCTTCCGCTTCGTGCGCGGCCAGGTACTCCTTGAGATCGTCCTTCTTGGCGTTGAAGTCGGCCGGGACGTTGAGCCCCCGCTCCTCAAGCCAATCCGTCAATTCTTCCTCGTCGCTGGAAGAGTCGACTTCGCTGGCAGTGAGCGGATCCGGGGTCCAGGCGGCGGCGGCGCCGGTCGCCGCGTCCAGCCGGGTCTCGGCCTCCGTCTCGGCCGCCTCGGCCTGCTGGAGTTCCATCTCCAGTCCTTCCACCGTTTCCTCTTCCGCGACCAAGGCCTCCTCCCCTTCCTCAAGCGTAACCTCTAATTCGTCCAGCATCTCACCCGTCCCCTCCCGATCGGGTCTTTCCCCGGGGTCGCCGGCGCTCTCGCCGGTCTGCTCGAGCATCTGGAGGATCTCCAGCACCTCGGCGTCGACCGAACCGGTAATGGAGAAGGAGGAGGTCAGGAAGCTCTCCCCGGCCGTCCAGGTCTCTCCCCCGTCGACGGTCCCGATCACGGCCAGGTCGCTTCCGATAAAGACGACCTGGGAATCGAGCGGATCGACCGCCAGGGCCCGCAGGTTGTCCTTGAGGTTGAGATACCTGACTTCCCAGTTGGTAGGGATGGTCTGGGGAAGAGCGATGGAAGAGATCGCCATTACGCCGAGGAGGAACAAGGCGACGGCGGTGCAGACCCGGGCTCTGATCATTTGCGGCCTCCTTAATGGAAATTTGACAGAGTTCAATGGGATAAGCTATAGTAGGCCAGAGGACCGGGAAAGGTCAACAAAAAATGTAATTATTTCTTCCCTCCGAAAAACGCGATCGTTTCCACCGCGATGAACCTCGCCTGGCGCTACCGGATCGGGCTGGCGGCAATCCTGGCCGCCGCCGGATTACTCTTCGCCCCCTCGCTCCGCTTTCCCTTCGTCTGGGATGACACGGCGGTGATCCGGGACAACCCCTACATCCATTCCCCGGTCCCGGCGGGGATTTACTTCAGCCCCCGCTACTGGAAGCACCTGGTCCCGGTCTCCCGCTCCGACTACCGTCCTCTCCAGATGCTGACCCTGGCCGCCCTCTCCCGGATCGGGGGGCGGGACCCCCTCTGCTACCGCCTGGCCAACCTCGCTCTCCATCTCCTGGCCGTGGCGCTGGTCTTCGCCCTGGCCCGGCGGCTGGGCGCGGGAAAGGCGGCCTCCCTCCTGGCGGCGGCCTTCTTCGCCTTTCACCCGGTTCACGTCGAAACAATCGCCGGAGCGCGCAACCTCTCGGAACTGATGGCCTCCAACCTGCTGCTGGCCGCCCTGGTTTTCTTTCCCCGGCCGGAGAGGAGCGGTTCGCGCGCGGCGGCGTTTTTCCTCTTCGCCGCCGCCCTCCTTTACAAGGAGAACGCCCTGATCCTGCCCCCGCTCCTGACGATCCTGGTGCTCGCCGGGCCGGGGAGATCCGCCGGTATCCGGGCCGCCATTTTTCAGACCTTCCCCTTCTGGATCCTGGCCCTGGGGGCGGGGGTCGGCAAGCTGCTTATCTCCCCGGGCCCGGCTCTCTCCGGGCCGCCGCCGGCGCATTTTATCGCCGGGGCCGCCCGACTGATGGTCATCAACGCGCGCCTCCTGCTCCTGCCTCTCCGGTTCCGAACCCTCTATCACTTTCCCCAACCGGAGAGCTGGGCGGAGCCGGTCTGGTTCTTCTCCCTGGCGGGCGCGGTTATCCTGGCCGCCGCGGTGGCGGCGGCCAAGAAAAACCGGCGGCTCTTTCCGCTTCTCCTCTGCCTCGCCGTCAGTCTCCTGCCCTCGCTTTACCGGCTCGGTTCAGCCGGAAGGGTCGTGGCCGAGCAGCGTCTCTATTTCCCTTCCTTTTTCTTCTGCCTGGCGGCGGCGGTGGCGATCGACGGTTTGCGGATCAGCAGCGGCGGGCGGCCGTCCCCGGCCGGCTGTCTGGGCTGGCTGGCCTGTATCCCCCTGGTCGTCCTGACCGCCGGCTATCTCCGGACCTGGCGGGACGAAATCTCGCTCTGGCGGCGGGTGACCGGGGCCGAACCGAGGGCGGCGATCGCCGTCAATAACCTGGCCATCGCCCTCTTCCGGACGGGGGACGAAGAAGCGGCGCGAAGGGAATGGGAGCGGGCCCGGGAACTCGATCCCGATCTCGCCGAGGCCCATACCAACCTCGGTATCCTCGCCGGCCGGGAGAACCTCTGGGAAGAAGCGGCCGCTCATTTCCGCGATGCCCTGGCGGCCGAGCATTCGCATCACCCGGCGGCCGTCTATCTGGCCCAGGCCCGCCGGAAGATGGGGAGGTACCGGGCGGCGGCCGAGATCCTGCGCGGGGTCCTCGAGGACAATCCCGCCCACGCCCAGGCCGCCCACGAACTGGCCGTGGTCCTCGAGCGGATGGGGGAAGTGGAGGAGGCGGAGGAGCTATACCGGAAGGCGGCCGGGCTCAACCCCGAGTATTCCGCTCCCCTCCGCGGCCTGGCCGCCCTTCACTCGCGGAACGGGGAATTCGATCTGGCCGTAAGGGCTGCCCGGGCGGCGATCGCCAGGGAGCCCGGCCGGCCGCGGGGATACATCGCCTTGGCCAATATCCATATCGCCCGGGGGCGGCTGGAGGAAGCGCGGGAGGTTCTCCGGGAGGGGGAACTCTCCTGCCCGGATGACTGGGGGCTGAAAAGCCGCCGACTGGCCATCGATTCCCTGGCGCCGGAATGATCGGTGCGAGAAGAAGACACCACAGACATTCCTGTCTGGGGAAGCCCGGCCTCAGGCAAGAATGCCTGTGCTGCTCTGGGCGGCCGCCATACCAGCTTAGCCCGATTTATTCATAAATCGGGTTAATTCTGCAGGTTCTCCACCTCGGACTTGACGTCGTCAATCTGGGATTCCAGGTCCCGGATCCCCTCGGTGTCGTCCTTGATGTCCTGGGCGAGATCAAGGATGTCCCGGAGCAGGTCGAGGGCATCCCGGAGATCGTAAATCTCCCCGGTCAGATCCTCGACCGCCCGCAGGGTCTCGGAGTCGCCCGCCAGCTGGTCCACCTCGTCATAGATATCGTCGGAACGGTCCCGGATGTCACTGACGGTCTGGAGCAGTTCCGTCATCCCCGAAGTTTCCTCCCTGATCTCGGAGACCTCGTCGCCGATGGTTTCGGTTTCCCTGCTCCTCTCTTCCAGCCGCTCCAGCGAAGCCTTCAGTTCGGCGTTGTCCTGGATGACCCGGGCCAGGTTCTGGACAATCAGCTGCTGGAGCCGGAGGAGGGTCTCATCATCCGCCGGGAGATCCCGGGAAGGAGATTCGTCCCGCGGCGGGGAAGAACCGGTCCGGATCTCGATCCTGAGAAGGGAGCGGTTCTCGATCAGGCTGACTCCGCGGGGGCTATCCTCGATCTCGAAATCCACCTCCGGACGGAGAGACAGGGATGTCCGGTCGGCGACGGTCCGCCGGAAGAGAGCCAGCGCCCGGGCCATCCGCTCCCGGGAGGCCTCTTCCTCCCCCTCTTCGCGGAGTTGATATGATTCCCTGAGCAGCTCATACCCCCGGTCCCAGGCGTCGGTTTTCCCCGTGGTGCGGCCGGGAAAACCGGTCAGCAGCAGGGCTACCCACGTCGACAGGCAGATTATTCTCATTAACTCTTCTCCCGATCCCGGCGGCCGGTCTTTCGGGCCCGGAGGCCGTAACGCCCGAGCTCATTTACCCCGGGCGGTGTCTTTTTTGATCCGGGCTTTCTCAGACGGCGTGAGATAGATCTGCCGGAGCAGGGCGTGGATGGTCTTGCATTCTTTCTTATGCTGGGCGGGCTTGTTCTGGAGCTTGTAGGCCAGCGCAATCACGGTGTGGGCCCGGACTTTCTCCCGGACGTAGAGCGGCCGGATCCGTTCCAGGGCGCGGCGGCAGATTTCGATGGCCCGCTCGGGTTCGCGTTCCTTGAGGTGGATCTCACCCAACCCGATCTGGGCCCGGGTATTGTGGGGGAAGAGTTCCAGGACCCGGCCGAAGGCCTCGGTCGCCGCCTCCAGTTCCTTCTTCTTCAGCAATCCCTCCGCCAGCTTGATCAGGGATTCGTAGGTGTCTTTCCCGAGCAGGGCTTCGGCCAGCCGCCGGTGGAGTTCGGCCCCGGCTCCGTCACCGGACTGCTCCAGGGAGCGGGAAATGATCCGGTGGGCCAGGATCTGTTCCCAGACAAAGTAAAAGGTGGTCTTCCCCAGGCCCCGGCGGCAGTCCTCGATCGCCTTTTCCAGCTCTCCCCGCTTGAAGGCGATCCAGCCCCGGCAGATGGCGACCCGGGCGTTGTCCGGGGACTTCTTCTCGATCGCCTCCAGGTATCCCTCCGCCTCTTCGAGGTTCTTCGACTGGATCTTCAGCTCCGCCAGGTGGATCAGCCCCTGGTAGGAGTCGGGCTTGATCTTGAGAACCTCGTTGAATTCGTACTCGGCCAGCCGGAGGTTTCCCAGTTCCTTTAAGGCGATCCCCAGCCAGGTCCGGGTGGCGACCGACCGGGGGCGGAAGGCGACCGCGCTCTCAAAGCTCTGAACCGCCCCGAGAAAGTCCCCCCGGCGGAGGTCGAGCTTGCCCAGTTCCAGGCATCGGTCGTACGATTCGCCGAAATTCCTGATCGCCGCCTGGATAACGGCGGCCGCCCGGTCAAGATCGCCTTCCACCGCGCAGATGTGATAGAGGCGGCCGGAGGCCCTTTCCTTGATCGGATTGTGGGCGGGGATATCGCGGTAGAGGGCGATCGCCCGGTCGAAATTCAGCGTCCGCCGGTAGATCTTTTCCAGGCGGAGGTAGGGCTGGAAACGGTCGGGAAAACGGAGAACCAGGCGCCGGTAGGTCCGGATGGCCGCCACCTCGTTGCCCGCGTTCTCGTAGGCCAGGGCCAGCTTGAGGAGAAACCGGTAGGAGTGGGGGTGCTTGCGGACGGCGTAACGGTAAAAGAGGGCCGCCTCTTCAAACTGACCGTCCCGGGTCAGCCGGCGGCCGAGGCGGAAGAAGTTGGTCTGGTAGCGCGGATAGGAGATGATATCCTTCCAGAGGCGCCGCTTCTCCGGCCCGACCAGGCGGGCGGTCAGCGCTTTGACCTCCGGTTCGTATTTTAAGGTTGCTCCTGCCATCTCAATCTCCATCCGGCTGTTTTCGGGAGGCGATTATATCATCGGATCGCGAAGACGGTAAATATATTTTCCGCCTCGCTCCAGCGCGGCGTGATTTCATCGACCCGGGCGGCGGCCGGTCCCCGGCCGCACCAGCGGAAGAAATTCTCCAGCTCTTCCCGGCCGCCCTCGGCAACGATCTCCACCCGGCCGTCGGGCAGGTTCCGGGCGTAACCGGTCAGGCCGAGCTGCCGGGCTCGGCGCCGGGCGTCAGCCCGGAAAAAGACCCCCTGGACCCGTCCCGAGATCAGGAGCTCAAGTCTTTTCATCCGACGGGGCCTCCGGTATGCTTGCCCCAGTACTCTTCCAGGGGATATTTCCGGCGGTTGAGCTGGAGCTTCTCGCCGATCGCCCGGCTGAGGTCGATGTTCAGGGCCCGGCAGAGGCTGAGCAGGTAGATGGCGATGTCGGCCGTCTCCCGGATCACCTCCTCGTATTTATCCGGGTCCCGGGTCAGCAGGCGGGCCTCGGAGACCGTGTTCCACTGGAAATGCTCCATCAGTTCGGCGGCCTCGATCGCGATCGACATGCTGAGGTTCTTCGGAGAGTGAAACTGTTCCCAGTCCCGCTCCGAGATGAACCGGTTGACCTCCCGCTTGAGGGCGGCGACAGGGCAGTCGGTGTCGGAGAGGATGACTCTTTCGGCAGCGTCGGCGTCTTTCCGGGGGAGGCCGGGCCGGGAGTAGAGACTCCGGAGATGTTCGATAACCGGGTAATCGGCGGCGGCGAAGTCGTAGCGGTCGAGTTCCTCGACCTTGACCCAGCGGAAGTCGGAGACGTCCCGGGCCGCCGGCTCCCCTTTTAAATAGGAACAGGAATAGGCCAGCATCAGCACGTGGTCGACCTCGGCCGCGCCGCCCCGGTAATTATGCGAGCTGACGCAGAAGATATCCCCGACCTCGATCTCGAAATCCAGTTCCTCCTTGATCTCCCGCTTCAGGGCCCGGGGCGGATCCTCGGAGAATTCGATCTTTCCCCCGGGGAACTCCCATTTCAGCGGCTCCAGGCGGGAGTCGGCCTTCCGCCTGGCGATCAGGAGATCGCGGCCCCGCCAGATTATCCCGCAGGTGACCAGGATGATCCGGGACCTCAGGTCCTTCTTGTCGGCGGCTTCGCTCATTAGGGCGATTATATAACACCGCCGCCCCGGTTAAATCAAGGGAAGTTATTCCCGGCCTTTTTCCGCTTGACCGGGGGAGGCGGCGGCTACTATCTTTTCCGGCGGCCAACTGTCTGACGAGTCTGACGAGTCGGACGGGTCGGACAAGTCGGACCTGTCGGACGCAGAAAACAAACTGGTGTCGCCAGATGCGCAAGTCACCGAAAGAACCATTCCCCGGAGTGGCGCGGTTCTTCCGCTTCCGGGAAAACGAGACCGACTACCGGACCGAGTTCGGGGCCGGGGTGACCACCTTCCTCACCCTGGCCTACATCATCTTCGTCCAGCCGGCAATCCTCTCCGGGAGGATGTTCGGGTTCGAGACCGGAATGGACTTCAATGCGGTAATGGTCGCCACCTGCCTGGCCGGGGCGGCGGCCACCCTGATTATGGGCCTCTGGGCCAACTACCCGATCGCCCAGGCCCCGGGGATGGGGGAGAACTTCTTCTTCGTCTTCACCGTCATCCCGGCCGCGGCGGCGCTGATCGCGGCCCGGGGCTGGACCGACACCTCCCCCTGGCAGGTGGCCCTGGGGGTGGTCTTCATCTCCGGGGTCCTCTTCCTCCTCCTCTCGCTGCTGAAAGTCCGCCGGGCCCTGATCGACTCGGTCAGCCCGAGCCTGAAAAACGGGATCGCGGTCGGGATCGGCCTCTTCATCGCCTTCATCGGCCTGCAGAACGCCAAAGTCGTGGTTGCCAACCCCGGGACGCTGGTGATGCTGACCGATACTATCCTCAATGCCGATATCCTGGTCTTCGGGGTCGGGCTGCTGGTGATGGCGGTCCTTACGGTCCGCAAGGTCCGGGGGGCGATCATCATCGGGATCGTCGCCGGGCTGCTCGCCGCCCTCCTCCTGGGCAAGGTCAGCTACTCCGGTATTCTCTCCTCCCCGCCCCCCCTCTCCCCCACCCTCCTGAAGATGGACGTGTCCCGCGCCCTGGCTTTCCAACTCTGGCCCTACATCATCATCTTCCTCTTTATGGACGTCTTCGATACGATGGGGACGCTGATCGGGGTCGCCGAGCAGGCCGGCTTCATCAAGGACAACCGGCTGCCCCGGGCGGGGCGGGCTCTCCTCTCCGACGCCGTGGGCACGGTGGCCGGGGCGGCGATGGGGACGAGCACGGTCACCTCGTTCATAGAGAGTTCGGCCGGGGTGGCCCACGGGGGGAGGACCGGTCTCACCGCCGTGGTCACGGCGGGTGGTTTTATCTTCGCCCTCTTCTTCAGCCCCCTGGTGGCGATGGTGGCCGATTACCCCCCGATCACCGCCCCCGCCCTGGTGGTGGTGGGGGCGATGATGATCCGGAACGTGGTCAAGATCGACTGGTCGGACTTCACGGAGTGCTTCCCGGCCTTCCTGGTAATCATCGGGATCCCCCTCTCCTACAGCATCGCCGACGGCATCGCCTGGAGTTTCATCGCCTACCCGCTGATCAAGCTCCTCAGCGGCCGGGGCCGGGAAGCCGGCTGGATTACCTACCTGGTGGGCGGGCTCTTTCTTCTGCGCTACCTTCTTCCCTACCTGGAAAGCCTTCCGGGATAGACGGGATGACAGGATAGTTTTTCGGTCTTTCCGCCATCGCGCGCGACCGCCCCGGGATCCCCTGCTGTTTGGGGATAGGAGATTTTTGTCAATCCGCCCTGAAACCGAGGAGAATAAACGGAAGAAAAATTTCCCGAGACGTTACTTCCGACCCCTCTGCCGGCGGATCCGGGCCAGGTCGCGCTCGGTCTCCCGCTTCCGGATCGTCTGGCGCTTGTCGTAGCTCTTCTTCCCCTTCCCCGTCCCCAGTTCCACCTTGACCAGTCCGCCTTTCAGGTAGACCTTCAGCGGAACCAGGGTCTGACCCTTGACCGCCACCGCGGCGGCCAGGCGCTTGATCTCCCGGCGGTGAAGCAACAGCTTCCGGGTTCGGCGGGGGTCGGGGCTGTAGGGAGAACCGGGGTCGTAGGGGTTGATATTCAAGCCGTGAAGCCAGACCTCGCCCCCCTGGACCGCCGCGTAACTCCCGGCCAGGGAACCCCCGCCGGACCGGAGCGACTTGACCTCGGAACCCTTGAGGGCGATCCCGGCCTCGATGGTGTCGAGGATGGTGTAGTCCCGCCGGGCCTTGCGGTTGGTGACCAGGACCTTCAAGTCAAAACGCCGGGATCTTATTCCCAGCCCGGCTCGACCTGGCTGGCTTCCAGCAGGTAGATGTCGAGTTTGAAACTCCCGGGTCCCCGGCCGACCCCCCTGGCCGGCTTGGCCTTGGGCTGCCTTACCGTGCCCCGGACCGTGATCCGGACCCCGTTCTCCAGTGTCCCGATCAGTTCCTCGTTGGCCGCCGTCCGGCGGAGAAAGCACCAGATCCCGGCTTCCCTCAACCCGAAAGCGATGTACTTATCCAGGGTATAGCCGGCGGCGGTCAGGGCGGCCGGGACCCCGCTCCGGAGGTTGATGAAGAAGTCCTTGATGATGATCGAGGAGTTCTTGTACTTGACCGGGCTGATCTTCAGGTCGTTCGGCTCCACCTCCCGCTGGGCGAGAACCGGGAGAGTCAAAGCTCCCAGCAACAAGACTAACGCCGCCATCGACAGGAAAATTTTCATATCACCCCTCCTCTCGTTTGGATATTCCTTGTTGAATATTGGATATTGAGTTCCGCCGACCGGGATAATAACGGTTCCATTGTCAGGTTAGCACTAATCGTCTTCACCGGCAATATTTATCACCGGGCGTATTTATCCCGCCGCGAATTTAAGGCTGGTATTTAGCCGCCGGTTGTATTAATTTCCCCGGGTGCCTGGTCCCGGGCCGGCAAAGCAACGGCGGAGAACCGCAATGGATATCCACACCGACAGAACCCCAGCCCCGACCGATTTCATCCGGGAGATCGTGGCCCGGGACCGGGCGGCAGGCAAAAATGACGGAAGGGTGGCGACGCGTTTCCCCCCGGAACCGAACGGCTATCTCCACATCGGCCACGCCAAGTCGATCTGTCTGAACTTCGGCATCGCCGCCGAGAACCCCGGCGGAGTCTGCCACCTCCGTTTCGACGATACCAACCCGGCGAAGGAGGAGGAGGAGTACGTCCGCTCGATAATCGAGGACGTCCGCTGGCTAGGTTTCGATCCCGGCGAACACGTCTATTACGCCTCGGACTACTTCGAACGGCTCTACGGTTACGCCAAGGACCTGATCCGGCGGGGACTGGCTTACGTCTGCGACCTGAGCCGGGAAAAGATCCGGGAATACCGGGGAACCCTGACCGAACCGGGACGGGAGAGTCCCTACCGGGACCGGACCATCGAGGAAAATCTCGAACTTTTCCGGCGGATGAGGGCGGGAGAGTTCCCCGACGAAAGCCGGGTCCTGCGGGCGAAGATCGATATGTCCGCGCCCAACCTCAACCTCCGGGACCCGACCATCTACCGGATCCGGCGGCAGAGCCACCACCGGACCGGGGAAGACTGGTGCATCTACCCGATGTACGACTTCGCCCACTGCCTCTCCGACGCCATCGAGGGGATCACCCACTCGATCTGCACCCTGGAATTCGAGAACAACCGCCCTCTCTACGACTGGTTTCTCGAGCGGCTGGAGATCGATCCCCGGCCGCGTCAGATCGAGTTCGCCCGCCTCAACCTCAGCCACACCGTCCTCTCCAAGCGCCGGCTGCTCTCCCTGGTCGGAAAAGGGGTTGTCTCCGGGTGGGACGACCCCCGGATGCCGACCCTGGCCGGGATGCGGCGGCGGGGGTACACGCCGGAGGCGATCCGGAACTTCTGCGATACCATCGGGGTGGCCAAGCGCGACAGCGTCGTCGATCTGGCCCTGCTCGAGCACTGCCTGCGGGACGACCTCAACCGGCGGGCTTGCCGGGTGATGGCGGTCCTGAAGCCCCTGAAGGTGACGATCGAGAACTACCCGGAGGGCAAGGTTGAGTACCTGGAGGCGGTCAACAACCCGGAGGACCCGGCGGCGGGCACCCGGCGGATTCCCTTCTCCCGGGTCCTTTACGTCGAGGAGGACGACTTCCGTCTCGACCCTCCGAAGAAGTTTTTCCGGCTCGGGCCGGGCCGGGAAGTCCGGCTCAAGCACGCCTACTTTATCAAGTGCCGGCGGGTGGTCACCGACCCGGAGACCGGGAAACCGGTCGAGCTGATCTGCACTTACGACCCGGCCACTAAAAGCGGCTCCGCCGCCGACGGGCGGAAGGTCAGGGGGACCCTGCACTGGGTATCGGCCGAACACTCGCTGGAGGCCGAGGTCCGCCTCTACGACACGCTCTTCTCCGACCCGGCGCCGGGCAGCGGAGAGCGCTCCCCGGAGGAAGACCTCAACCCCGGTTCCCTGGAAGTGATCACCCGGGCCCGGGTCGAGCCCTCCCTGGCGGAGGCCAAGCCCGGAGATCGTCTGCAGTTCCTCCGGACCGGTTACTTCACTCCCGACCCCGATTCCCGACCGGGCCGGCCGGTCTTCAACCGCGCCGTACCGTTGCGGGACACCTGGGCGAAGATCGAGAAGAAAAGTAAGCAGTGAGCAGTTAGCAGTTAGCAGTTAGCAGACAGTCGATACTGATCACCGCTTACTGCTTACTGCTTACTGCTTACTGCTTACTAACCTCCCCCCTCCCCCTTTACTCCTTCCCATAAGCAGTCCATCTCCTCCAAGGTCATCTCCTTCAGGGATCTTCCCTCGCCGGCCGCCCGTTCTTCCATCCGCTGAAAACGGCGGATCCAGCGGTTGATCATCCTCTGCAGGGCCAGCTCGGCGTCGATCTCGAGGAGGCGGGCCAGGCTGACGATTGAGAAGAGCAGATCGCCCAGTTCTTCTTCCCGGCGGACCCGGTCACCGGCCGCCAGCTCGGCTTCCGCCTCTTCGAGTTCCTCGCGGATCTTCGGCAGAACCGCTTCCGGGGTTTCCCAGTCAAACCCGACCCGGGCGGCCTTCTCCTGGACCCGCCGGGCCCGGCGGAGGGCGGGAAGGTCCGGGAGGGGATCGGAAAACAGCGAGGACGGCCTGGCCTTCTTCTTCTCCCGGGCCTTGATTTTCTCCCAGTTCTCCAGGACGACCCCGACCCCGTCCGCCTTGACATCGGCAAAGACGTGAGGATGGCGGCGGATCATCTTCTCCTCGCTGGAACGGGCGATCTTCTCCAGGGTGATCGACTTCTCGCCTTCCGCCGCCCGGCAGACCAGCAGGACGTGGAAGAGAAGGTCGCCCAGTTCCTCGGCCAGGTTCTCCCCGTCGAGCGAGTTGATCGCCGCCAGGACCTCGCTGGTCTCGTCGATCAGGTAGGGCCGGAGCGACTCCAGGGTCTGGGCCCGGTCCCAGGGGCAGCCATTCTCGCCCCGGAGCCGGTCGGCCAGGTCGAGGAGCCGGCCGAAAATTTTATCCCTGTTTTCCATCTCCGGTTCTCCCGGCTGAATTTCCCGGGTGGCGTAGTTTACGGATCGTGATATATTGTAATCCAACCGGGAAGGGAAAACAAGTTCGGGAGAGAACTTTAATGAAATGGATCAGGCGCCAGTCCATCGGAGTTTCGCCCATCGGCGTTCTTTCTGTCGTCTTGCTGGGATTATTCCTGTCCGCCTGCGGCGGGAACGGCGATGGTCCGTCGTCCACCGATATAATCGACCTCAACGTCGAAAAGTTCCCCGAACATCAGTACAACGAATTCACCCCCCGGCCCGACGCCGACCGGGTCATCGCCGCCGGAGAGGCGGTCAAGCTGACTTTCTACGGCGCCACCCGGATCGTCGGCGGATCCTGCACCCTGCTCGAATACCGGGGGAAAAAGATCCTGGTCGACGCCGGGATCTTTTATATGCCCAGCCTGATCCCCCTTGACGGGCGCTTTGAATTCGATCCGGCCGAGGTTGACCACGTGATCCTGACTCACGCCCACGGCGACCATAACGCCCGTCTCCCCCTCCTCTACCAGCGGGGCTACCGGGGCAAGATCTACGGCACCCCGCCCACCCGGGACATCAGCGACATTATGCTCCAGCTCGGGGTGGGGATGGCCGCCCGGCGCTACCGGGTGGACTTTCGCAACAAGACCGTCCACAGCCGGGACTGCGACAATATCCGCAACCTCCCCGAGGACGAATTCCTCGACGTCATCGACCCCCGGGTCTGGGAGAACAACCTCAACTACCGTTCCTGCCGGGCCTGCTGGGACCTGGTCTCCCGGGACAAATCCTCCCTGAGCGGGCAGATCGAACAGTGGTTCCAGGCCGTCGAGCCGGGAGAACTGGTCGAACTCGACGAGCGAATCAGCTTCCGCCTCCATAACGCCGGCCATATCCTGGGCAGTTCCCAGGCCGAATTGATCCTGGGCGAGGGGGAGGAGGCGATTACCCTGGTCTTCGTCGGCGATTACGGGAACCAGATCTCTCCCCTGATCCGCCCCCCGGACCAGGTCGAACGGGCCGATTACTTCATCACCGAATCCACCTACGGCACCGTGCGGAAGGAATTCCGGGAACCCTATTTCGCCGACTTCATCAACGCCGTGGTCGCCGCCGTCCAGCGGGGGGAGCGGGTGATCATCCCCTCCTTCGTCCTGAGCAAGGCCCAGAAGATCATCACAGTTTTGGCCGAGGAGGCCTACCTGGGGCGGATCCCCGAAACCTGCCCGATAATCGTCACCTCGCCGACCGTGAAGGCCCTCAACGAGGTTTACGACAGGTACCTGCAGACCGATCCGGAGGAGTACTTCTCCGAACACGCCAAAAGGCGGCAGAAGTGGCGCAACCCCTTCAAAAACGAGCGGTTCTTCTACGGCACGGTCAAGAGTTACCTCAACAAGTACGGGAAGATCCCCACCCCGGCCATCTTCCTGGTCTCCTCGGGGATGATGGACTTCGCCAGCGCCCTGGAACTGGCCGAACAGTACCTGGGCGACCGCCGCTCGAACTTCTTCATCCCCGGCTGGCAGAGCCCGGAGTCGATCGGCCGGGCGGCGATGGAACTGCCGGAAGTGGTGATCAAGGGCAAGGTGATCCCGGTCCTGGCCCAGGTGAAGAAATTCGGCCAGTTCTCCTCCCACGGCGACCTGACAATGCTTCTGGAAAACATCGGAGCGATTCAAGGGCTTAAAGGGGTGGTGGTCCAGCACGGTGAGGCGGAGTCGACGGTCAACCTGGCGCACCTGGTCAACCGGGATTACGGGCATCCGGTCTTCGTCCCCGCCTTTCTCGATACCCTCTGGCTGGACAAGACATCGTTCCTGAAAGTGGAACACGACTTTTCCGAAGAGGCCCAGCGGCTCCGGCAGCTCGATCCCTCCCTCGAACTGCCCCGGGCCACCCTGCGGCGGCAGTACCAGGTCGCCTACAACAATCTGGCCCAGGCCGAGGAAGCCTACCGGAGGGGCAACCCGGATCTGGCCCTGAGGTACGCCTCCGACGCGGTCCGGCGCTACCCGGCCCTGGCCGACGCCTACTACCTGATGGGAAAGATCCACGAGGAGAAAGGGGCGACCTCCCGGATGCTGGTTAATTACGAGAAAGCGGTGGAGAACAACCCTTATGACGGGAGGTTTTATCTCGGACTGGCCCGGGGTTACCTGGCCGAAGGAGAAGTCGGCCGGGCCATTGAGAGACTCCGGACCGGCCTCTATTACCGGCCGGACGATATCGACTCCCTGCTGCTTCTGGGAGAGATCTACCTGGCCGGGGAAAAGACCCTGGCCGGGCTGGAGCTGCTCAAGGCCGCCAACTCGGTGGATCCCTACAACGACCCGGTCAGCCTCAAGCTGGAAGAAGCCGTCCGGCGGCAGAGCGGACAGGCGGTCAGCTACGTGGCCAGCCGGAACGGGAAGACCTTTCATTACGGCTGGTGCCCCCTGGCCGCCCGGATCCGGAAGGAGAACCTGGTCCGGCTGAAGAGCCGGGCCGACGCCCTGAAGAAAGGCTACCAGCCCTGCCTCCAGTGCGCGCCGTAGTCGGTGACCGGCAAGATGGTAAGCAGTAAGCAGTGAGCAGCCGGCGCCGTTACTGCTTACTGCTCACTGCTTACTTTTTACTTTCCTCCCTACCTGACCTTCCTCAGTTTCCCCCGGAGAAACTCGATATCCTGCCGGATCACCGCCGGCCGGTACTCCGGGTCTCGCTCAGAGATCAACAGCATCAGATCCAGGGCTTCTTCGAACTGCCCCTTGACCAGTTCCCGGCGGCCCCGATGCTCATTGGAGCGGCCGCTCTCCAGCAGAGCTCTCGCCTTGGCGTACACCAGCTGGGGGTCGAAATCCGCCTCTTCCCGCGGCGGAGGAGTTTCGAGAAATTGCCCCGATCGTTCCAGGTAGCCGATCAGGAGGAAGATAAACGCCGGGATGGAGACGGCGACGGCCAGGGCCAGGATCGCCCGCCGCCGCCGCCGGACGTGTTTCAGCCGCCTCGTGAGCAGGGCCGAACGCCGGCCGGTTTGAAAAGCGGGGCTCATCAGCAAAGTCCGGTCAGGTTGATTTCCCGGCGGGGATCGACAGGCGAAGGGCTGAAGCGAACCCGGCCGTTTTACATTCCCAGGGAGAGCAAACCGGCCAGAAAGAGCTGGCCGTCGACCAGCACCTCCTGGAGCAAACCCTGGAAGATCAGCCTCCGGTGGTAGAGGAGCAGACAGAATCCTCCGTAGATGATCACCGCCGGGAAATAAAAACCGAGGGGAGAGATCCAGGACCGGGCCGCGGAGAAAATTAAAAGCCCGGAGGTGAAAGCCATCAGGCCGATGATCAGCCGCTGGGTCCGTCCTACCCCGAGGACCACCGGAATCGTCTCCCTCCCCACCAGTCGGTCACCCTGGAGATCCCGGATGGCGAAGAGGACCGAACGGACGAAGAGGATAGAGAAGACGGCGATGAAGACCACCGCCACCGAGATCGGAGGAGGATGGGAGCCCGGACGGGAGAGAACCGGGATCAGGACCGCCAAAACCCCCCACCCCAATGAACTTAAAAACTCCTTCAGGCCGGTCAGGTTCTTCAGCCTCACCCCGGGGAGGGCGGTGGGGAGAAAGGCGAAACTATAGGCGAGCCCGGAGAGCAGGGTGAAGACGGTCAGGAGAAAGGCCGCCACTCCCAGGGAAGCGGCCAGGGCGAAGGCCGCGGCCAGGGAGAGCCCGCTCAGGCCGTACAGTTCCCGGCGGTGGGCGAGCAGGAACCGGTAGCGGGAGGGCTGGGTGAGGAGGATCGCCGTCCGGTCGGCGAAGATGTTGAGGTTGTAGACCGCCAGAACCAGGCAGAAGGTGAGGAGGATCGCCGGACGGCTCAGGGGCAGGCGGAGAAGCCGCATCGAGGCGCAGGTCAGGCAGGCCCCCCCGAGAGCGATATAGATGTTTGACTTCACGATCGCCGACCCGGCCCGATAGAACCACCGGCCGGGCCGGCACCTCTTTTTCCAGGACAAGTCTCTCAGGCGGTCGATCACCTCCTGGAGCAGCCAGTTGGGGGTGGAGGCCCCGGCGGTCACCCCGACCGTCCGGAAATTCTCCAGTTGTTCGGGGACGAGGTCGGAGGCGGTCTCAACCTGGAATACCGGGACCAGGCCCGAAGCGATCCGGGTCAACCGGGCGGTATTGGCGCTGTTCCTGCCCCCGACCACCACCAGGGCGTCCACTTTCCGGGCCATCTCCAGCACCTCCCTCTGCCGGGCCCGGGTGGAGGCGCAGATGGTCTCGCAGACCACGGTCTGTGGGATTCGCTTCTTCACCTCGGCGGCGACCCGGCGGAACTCTTCCGGGTCCTGGGTGGTCTGGGAGACCAGGCAGACCCGGTCGGAAACGGGGATCGCCGCCGCCTCTTCCGGGCTGCCGACCACCATCCCCCTGCTTTCGGTGAATCCGAGCAGCCCCTCGACCTCGGAGTGCCCCGGGTCGCCGAAGATGACGGTAGAGTATCCGCGCCGGGCGTACTTCCGGATGATCCCCTGGACCTTGAGAACGTCGGGACAGCTGGCGTCGCAGAGCCGGGCCCCGGTGGCTTGCAGTTTCCCCCGAACCTCGGGGGAGATGCCGTGAGCGCTGATAAAACAGATGTCTCCGGGGTGCAGTTCCCGACGATCGCGGCTGGCGGTGACCCGCTTCGAGGAGAGGAGAGCCACCACCTGCGGGTTGTGGATCAGGGGTCCGTAGGTGAAGATCCTCCCGTCCTCCCGGCGGGCCCGGTCGAGAACCATCTCCAGGGCCCGCTTCACCCCCATACAGAACCCGGCTTTTTTCGCGGCCACGATCTTCATCGTTTAGATTATACCTCCCCGGAGCCCTCTTTGGCAACCCGCGGCCGCCTCTTGAATATTTTCCCATTTTGGTTAAGATATCCCCGGGCTCATTATGACCGGCAAAACCATAATTCTGCTTTTCCTGGCCATCCTGGTTCTCGGGACCGGACCGGCGGCCGGCGGGGGCTACCTGGTCCTGGAGACCGATGACCCGCCGGGCGACCAGGAAGATCTGCTTAACCCCGATACCCCCTACCCGGGCGGGGACCTCCGGGGGGCCCGCCTGGTCCTGAGAAAGGTGCCCATCCCCCGCGGACCCCGAACGGAAGAGAGCCGGCCCGGCCACGTCTACATCCCGGTCAGGCTGACGATCCTGATCGACCGGAAAATGAAAGGCGGCGAGGTCCAGCTCTGCGTCTTCAGCCACCTCCCCCCGCTCCACATCGAGCAGATCATCACCCGGGACTCGATCATCCGAGGTGAGGGCCCGGAAGAGAAAAGGATCCTCCTGTCCACCCAATCCGAGATCTCCCTCTTCACCGGGATGGAAGAAACCTGGGACGGGGAAATCCTCGCCTTCCAGGAGTCGGAGCATTACCGGAATTGTTTCTTTGCCGCGAATCCGGAAGAACGGAGTGAAGGAATCCGCCGGGCCGCCCAATTCAATTTCCACAGCGGTTCCACGTATATCTTCCCCCCCTCGCCCCGTTTCTACTGGCGGGATATCCCTCCCCTCACCGTCAGCACCTCACTGGAGGTAAGGGAAACCACGGGCCTGGCCGCCGGGCCGGTGAGATCATTGATCAGCGACCGGCTGAAAGCCTCCTGGCGGGAGGTTACCGGACCCGAATTTTTCGATTGACAACCGGGCTGCCCCCCTATTAACTTAACCCCTTTATTGAGCTGTTCTTAGGTTGTCAACCCAAAAAGGCCCGGGACTTTTCCCCGGCATAAACTCGGTTCAGGTTTATCCCGGGCCGGAGGAAATCGATATGAATATGCAGAAATCGGACACCGGTTACCGCAAGAACAACATCCCGATGCAGGTGATCGAGGGGACCTACCGCTGGTACGTCGAGCAGGGCGTGGACACCGTCGCGGGACTGAATCAGCGGATCGCCGACGGCACCTTCCCCGACCTGGTCAAGGCGGCCGACGAACGATACCACTGGTACTGCGAGATGGCCGCCCGGGCGATCCTGGAGAGCGAGAAGCCGATCCGCCTGGTGATCATCGCCGGGCCCTCCAGTTCCGGGAAGACCACCACCACGAACAAGATCGCCGAGCGTCTCAAGGAAAGAAACCTGAAACTGGTCCCGATGGTCCTGGACAATTACTTCTTCGACCTCGAGATGCATCCCAAGGACGAGTACGGCGACTACGACTTCGAGACCCCGCAGGCGCTTGACCTCCCCCTGATCAACAAGCACCTGGGAGAGCTGCTGACCGGGGACGAGATCCAGATGCCGATATATAATTTCAAGACCGGTCTGAGGGAGAAGGAAACGATCCCGCTGAAGATCGGGGAGGACGAGATCATCCTGATCGATTCACTCCACGGTCTTTACGGACCGATGACCGAATCGGTGCCTCCCGAGCACAAGTTCCGGCTTTACATCGAGACCCTTTCCCAGCTCAAGGACGTCAACGGGGAATGGACCCGCTGGACCGACATCCGGCTGCTGCGCCGGATGGTCCGGGACAGCTGGCACCGGAGCTACTCCCCGGTCGCCACCATCGGCCACTGGCACTACGTCCGCAAGAGCGAGATGCGCCACATCGTCCCCTTCATCACCGAGACCGATTTCGTCGTCAACGGGGCCCTGGCCTACGAGCTGCCCATCCACAAGAAATATTCTTTCTCCTACCTCAAGGAGGCGATGGATAAGTTCGGCAACGACCCGGGCAAGCGCGACGCCTTCCTCCGCGCCCGCCGGGTCCACGAGCTGCTCGAGACGATAACCGCGGTCGAGGACGACTCCTGCGTGCCGGGCGATTCGCTCCTGCGCGAATTCATCGGCGGCAGCGATTACAAGTACTGATCGGAACGATCCCGGCGCAGGGCGCGGAGGAAGTCGCGGACTTCCGTGAGCTTCATAAGCGCCGCTGCCAGGATGAAGACGGCCAGGCCGGCGGCGGCCGGGACGGCGACCGAGAGGAGCCGGTCGGTCAGGCGGTCGGCCGAAAGCCGTCCGGCGAGAAAAAAGAGGCTGAACCGGCAGGCGAGACCCATCGCCAGGGTGGCCGGAAGCAACCGGCCCAGAAAATCCAGCAGTTCCCTCCCCCGGAGTGTTTCCCGGTTTCGCCCGAAGAGCCAGTAAAGCGTGGCCGCGTTGACCAGAGCGGCGACGCTGGTCGAGAGAGCGAGGCCGCCCTCGCGGAAGTGGACGCGCAGCCAGGGAATAAATACCACCGCCAGGTTCAGCCCCAGGTTGAGGAGCATCGCGGCGAAGCCCACCTTGACCGGGGTCCTGGTATCCTGGCAGGAGTAAAATCCCTGGGTGATGATCTTCAGGGCGGCGAAGGCGGGGAGCCCGAAGCTGTACCAGAGGAGAACCCAGGCGGTGGCCGAAACCGAGTCGGGACCGAAGGCCCCCCGCTGGAAAATCAGGGCGATGATCGGCCGCCTCAGGACGATCAAGCCCGCCGCCGCCGGGACCGTGACCAGGAGAACGCTGCGGAGGCCGTGGGAAAAGGCGCCGATGAACTCCTCCTTCTCCCCCCGGGCCATCAACCGGGACATTACCGGCAGCACCGCGGTGGCGAAGGCGATCCCGAAGACCCCGAGCGGGAACTGAACCAGGCGGTTGCCGTAGAAGAGAGCCGCCGGGGCCCCCGGACCGATCACCAGCGCCAGGAACTGGTCGACCGCCGAGTTGAGCTGGAAGACGGCGAAACCGAGAATCCCCGGGCCCATCAGAAAGGCGATTTTTCTGACCGCCGGCTCGCGCCAATCCGGATTGAATTTAAAAGGGAACCCCTTTTTTTTCAGAACCGGGATCTGGGCCACGAACTGGATCGCCCCCCCGAAGAGAACCCCGAGCGCCAGGCCGTAGATCCGCCGGCCGGGGTCAGCCCCGAAGCGGGGGCAGAGCAGGAAGAGAGCGGCGATCCAGGTCAGGTTGAGGATAACCGGAGAGAGGGCGGGAACGACGAAATGCCGCAAGCTGTTCAGGATCCCCATCGAGAGCCCGACCAGGCAGATAAAGAAGAGGTAGGGGAGCATAAGCCTTAGCAGCCGGAAGACGAGGAGGAAACGGTCGCTGAGTTCGAAAGCCCCGGGAATCATCCAGATCGCCAACCAGCCGGCCGCCACTATCGCCCCCAGGACCAGGACGGCCAGGGAGAAGATGATCGAGGCCACCCGCCAGCCGGCCGCCGCTCCCCGCTGCTCCCGGTACTCGGTGAAAACCGGGACGAAGGCCGCGGTCAGGGCCCCCTCGCCGAAAAGCTTGCGGAAGAGGTTGGGGATGGCGAAGGCGACCACGAAGGCGGAGAGAGCCGTCCCGGTCCCGAAGAAACCGGCGGTCAGGACGTCCCGGGCCAGTCCGAGAACGCGGCTGACCAGGGTGGCGCCGCCGACCACCGAGGCCGACCGGGTGACGAGACGGTTGGTCTCGTGTCCGGCGGGAGTTTTTTCCCCTTGACCGGGGGAAAAATTGTTCATATAGTCCGCGTTGATTGAATACCCTGAGGTTCCGGTTAATCCAAACAATATGGCGTTAATACTAATCGCCACCGGGATCGCTATCGCTATCGGGATCGAGGTCCTGCCGACTTAGGCTTTCGATCCCGATAGCGATCCCGATAGCGATAGCGATTTATATAAATCAAAGCTAAGATTTATTAAAGGAGAAAGAGATTATGCCCCAGTCAGCATCGGCCGCCAAGCGGCTGCGCCAGAACGCCGTCCGGCGGGAAAGAAACCGGGCGGCCCGGGCCCGGGTCCGGACCCAGATCCGCGCCTTTGGAAAAGCCGTTCAGACCGGCGACCGGGAGGGTGCCCGCCGGGAACTGCTCAGATCCCATTCCCTCCTCGACCGGGCCGCAGGGAAGGGATTGCTCAAGAAGAATTACAGCGACCGGAAGAAATCCCGCCTGACCCGGAACTTGAACTCGATGCCCGAAGAAGCCAATCCCGCCGAAGAGGCAACCGGCTGAATCCGGAATATCTTTTCCCCTCCATCTTTATTCCCCGGGGTATTGCAGACTATCCCGCCGCCGCCGATTCTTTTGACCCGGCCAGTTCGATCAGAAGCCGCTCCAGAACCAGACGCGGGTCCTTAGCTCCCCGCTTGAGGGCGCGGTCGGCCTCCACCAGGCGGCGATACCAGTAAGGGATTTCGGCGGAGGAGATTGCCTTGACCTGGCGGAGAAATTGCTCCTGGTAATAGCGGACCCCGGCCTTCGCGCAGGCCGCCCGGGGGTCTTTGGCCCTCTCCCAAACTTCCACACCCAGCCAGAGTTTCCGGATCGACCCGGCGATCAGGGCAAAGAACCGGATGGGCTCATCGTTCTCGTCAAGCAGGTGGTTGAGCAGGGCGATCGCCTCCCCGGGCTTCCGGGTAGCCGCCAGTTCGGCGAGGGTGAAGACCGTGCCTTCCCGGCCGGTCCCGACCAGCTCCCGGAGCTCCCGGTCGGTGACCTTACCCGGGCCGCCCCGGTAGATCGAGAGCCGCTCCAGCCCGGCGGCGACCGCGCCCAGGTCGTCTCCGGCGGTCAGCGCGCATTCCTCGACCTGGCGCCGGGTCAGGACCAGGCCCTGCCGCTCCGCCTCCCCGGCGACCCATTTGCGCAGCCGGGCCCCCCTGAGCGGGGAGAAGGCCACCAGGCTGTTTTCCGAAAAGTATTTCTTTCCCGACCATTTTTTCACCGGCTTGCTGACCAGGAAAACCAGGCAGGAACCGGGATCGGGGTCGGCCAGGTAATCCGCCAGCTTCCGCCACTGGTCGGGGCTGAAGGATTCCGCCCCGTCCACCACCACCAGCCGGGAGGGCCCCTCCGCTGACCGCCCGCCGGCAAAGAGATCCCAGCCCGGCGTCCGCACGGCGTCGAGAACCCGGGCGGCGTCCGCCTCCTCGGCCAGGAGGTACTCGTAGTTGAGAGAATCGTTCTCCCCGGCCGAAAGGCGGTCCTTGATCCCGGCCAGGTAACGGCGGCGGCGGTAGTGATCCTCGCCGAGCAGGCAATATACCGGCAGGAGCTTTTTCATAACCGAGCACCCGGCTTCCCCGGAAACGGGCTGAGCCGGAAAGGCCTTAAAGGACTAAAAGGACGGAAGAGACGCCTGGGAGCCGGGCTGGCCCGGGGATCGGGGTCACCAGATCGACACGACGGCGTCGACAATGTTCCGGGCCAGATCCCGGAAGGCCGCGGGGCGGGCGGCTTCCTCCGCGGAGGCGAGGTCTCCTTCCAGATAGAAATCGGTGTACCCCCTGATCGACTGCCCGCTGATCAGTTCTTCCCCGGTCGTCAATTCCCTGAAGACGATAACCGCGGTCACGTAGAGCCGGTACTCCTCGACATTGTCCCGGTCCTGGCCGGTATAGCCGAGAACCCGGCGGTTCCAGCCGGTGATCTTCCCGGTGACCACCGTGTCAGCCTCGCTCTCGTTTACCGGACGGAGGTTGCCGTCCTGCCGGAATCGGGTGATCACCGCGTTGGTCACGTCAGCTGATATCCCCGGTTCGTAGGTCTCGTTCTCGAACGGGGGAACGTAAACCGTCCGCAGGTGAGGCGGAAGGGTGGTCCCCAGCCGGTAGGCCCCGCAGGCAGCGGTCAGGAAAACCAGAACCAGCGCCGGCAACCGCTTCGCTCTTCTCAAGTTCTTCCGCACAGAATTCCTCTCAATCCTCCGGCAGCTGTTCCAGTTTGGCCCGGGCCTCGGCGGCGTATATCGATTCCGGGTACCTCTCCGCCACCTCCCGGTAATAGATCCGGGCTCCCTGGGGAGAACTGTTCTTCTCGTAATAGCGGGCGATCCGGTATGATTTTTCCGCCTGCCGGTCCCGGAGTTCGCCGAGCATCTCCTCCGCCCGGCCGCGGTCGGGATCATCCGGGAAGGCGCGGATGAACCGCCCCAGGTGCCGGATGGCCTCATCGACTTCCCGCTGGTCGTAATCGGCCCGGAGGGACTCCTGGTAATAGCAGAGACCGATCCCGAAGATGGCCGGTCCGTAGACCTCGGAGCCGGGATAATTCAGGAGAACCTGCTCGTATTCCAGGATCGCTTCCGGGTAATCACCCCGCAACTGGAGGGAGCAGGCCAGGCCGTACTGGGCCCGGGCCGAAACCGGGCTGAAGGTGGCGTTCCTGACCACAGTCCGGAAAATCTCCTCCGCCCGGCTTAAGCCGGAACGGATTCTCAGAAAGAGAAACCATCTCTTTCTCCCCTGGAGATAGGCTTCCCCGATCTCATACTGGCGCTGAACTATTTCGCTCAAACTCCCCTTTCCCGGGTACTGCTCAAGGAGGGTCTGGTAGGCCTGAAAGGCCGCGTAAAGATCGTCGATCTCCTCCAGGCAGACCCCGATCCGGAACTGGGCCTCCGGGGCCAGCGGGGACCGGGGATAATCCCTGACCAGCGCCCGGTAACTCCTCAGGGCCGAGCGGAAATCTCCTTCTTCTTCCCGGGCCTGTCCCTCCTCCCGGAGCCGACGGGTGGCGAAGTCCGCCGGATCCTCGTCCCGGGCCATGGAACCCGGAGCACCACCGGTCCCCCGGCATCCCGCCAGGACGAAAAGGATAAGGACGGCCGGCAATATGAGGGAACGCGTCTTCACAGCGGCAATAACATAAAGGTTTTCTCCGGGAGAAACAATTAATTACAACATTCTTTCCTCTTTCACAAATCCCGGCTAAGCGCCGAAAGCCCCCAGGTAAAAAAGCAGCGCCAGGACCAGGCGGCTGTAGATGCCGGCCGCCAGGTCATCGAGCATCACCCCCCATCCGGCCGGGACCTGCTCCAGCCGGCGGACGGGGAAAGGTTTGACGACATCAAAGATCCGGTTGAGGATGAAAGCGGCGGCCAGGACCGGGAGGTTAGCCGGGAGCGCGAGAAAGCTAACGAAGATACTGAAAGCCTCGTCGATCACGATCCGGTGATCGTCCCGGCTCCGCCACTCCCGCTCCGCCCGGGTCGCGATCCGGACCCCGGCCAGGAAGAAAATCGCCAGGAAGACCAGGTATCCGGGCCCCACCTCGGCCCAGGTTTCCGGGACAAAGCCGGGGAAGAGATAACGGATCAGGAGATAACAGCCGAGCCCGCCGACCGCCCCGACCGTCCCCGGGGCGATCGGGGAGTAACCGAGACCGCCGACCGCGGCCAGAAGCTTGATCCCCCACCCCCTTCTTCCCCGGGCTGAGTTCACCCCTCCCTCTCCCTTTCCCGCCCGGATTCAGTGGGCCCGGCCAGGTCGGCCAGGAAACGGGAATTCCGGATCAGGTAATAGCAGCCGGAGCTGAAGGTAAAGGCGGCGGTGACGGCAAGCAGGGCCAGAACCAGGGGGCGGTATTCTTCCATCTCGATCCGGGAATCGTAGTAGAGACAGAGGTAGACCAGGATGGCGGAGACGGTGATCACCTGGGTGAAGGTCTTATGCTTTCCCCAGCGGCCGGCGGGAATGATCTTCCCCCTGCCGGCCGCCACCAGCCGCAGACCGGTGATCGCGAACTCCCGGCTGACGATTATGATCACCAGCCAGGCGGGAAGCCTCAGTTCCTCCAGGCCGACGAAGATGATAAAAGCCGACGTGATCAGGATCTTGTCCGCCAGGGGGTCGAGGAGCTTGCCGGCGTCGGTGATCTGCCCCCGCATCCGGGCCAGGGCGCCGTCGAAATAATCGGTGATCATCGCCAGGAGGAAGATGATCAGGGCGGCGGTATAGTTCCCGGTGAAGGAAACCGAGAGGAGGACAACAAAGAGCGGGGTGGCCAGGAGACGGGCGAGCGTCAGTTTGTTGGGCAGGTTCATTGACAATTTTCCTCCGGAAAATTGTCGTTAATTATATTATGACCAATACCGATTTCAAGTAATTACTTGGGGAATGGGGAATGGGGAATGGGAAAAGAAGCAATCAGTGATCGGTGAACAGGACTCTTTTCAACATCGCCCGCAATGACGTTGGGATAAATGTATTTCTCGGACACGACACTGGAATTTGGCTTCAGGCGACGCTGGCCCCGTAAAGGTCATAATCCGAGGAATCCGTCACCCGGATCCTGACCATATCCCCGGGGCTGATCCCCTTCCCTTCCACCACCACCAGCCCGTCGATCTCGGGGGCCTGAAAAATCCCGCGGCCGGCCATCAGAGAACTTCCCGGCTCGGGAAACGGACCGTCGATCAGGACATCCAGAGTTTCTCCCCGCCGGGAACGGAGCAGTGCGGCGGAAATATCCCTCTGGATCTCCAGCAGCAGATCTCGCCGGCGGCGGGCGACATCGCCGGAGACTCCGGGGCCGAAACGATAGGCCCGGGTCCCCTTTTCCCGGGAATAGGCGAATACCCCCAGGTGATCAAACTTTTCCCGGCGGACGAAATCCCGCAGCCGCCCGAATTCAGCTTTCCCTTCACCCGGGAAGCCGACCATCAGGGTTGTCCGGAGGCTGATCCCGGGGACCAGTTCCCGGGCCCGATCGAGAACGGAACGGAGCCGGCGGGAGTCGATCTTTCTTCCCATTCGCCGCAGGATTGCGTCGTTGATGTGCTGGATCGGAAGATCAAGGTAGGGGCAGACTTTATCCAGGGCGGCGATGCTCCTGAGCAGACCATCGTCAATATGCCGGGGATGGGCGTAAAGAACCCGGATCCATTCGATCCCGCCGATATCCGACAGTCTCTCCAGTAAACGGGGAAGTCCTCCCCAGCCCGAGTAGCGGGCGGTATCCTGGGCGATCAGGACCAGTTCCCGGGTTCCGCGCCCGGCCAGACGCCGGGCCTCTTCGACCACCCGGGATTGGGGGCGTTCCCGGTGGGGGCCCCGGAGCGAAGGGATCAGGCAGAAGGAACAACGGTTTTCGCAGCCGTCAGCGATCCGGAGATAGGCCCAGTGCCGGGGGGTGGAGACCAGCCGGGGCAGAGGTTCGGCCAGGGGGAACCGGGGTACCGGACGGAGACGGACCCGGGGGGAAGAAGAGCAATCCGGGGTGATCTCCTTCAGCAACCGGCCCAGGTTATTTCCCTCCCCCGCTCCGAGCAGGAGATCGGCCCCGGAGAAGATATCCCCGGCGCGGCGGCCGCAGTACTGGACCAGGCATCCGGCCACCACCAGAACACCTCGCTTCCGGCCCCGCCAGCGGAGCGCCCGCCGGATCTCAAAGCGGGCTTCCCGCCGGGCGGACCGGAGAAAGGCGCAGGTATTGACCACCACGACGTCCGCCTCATCCATCCGGGTGGTGACTCGATAATCTTCGGAAGGCAGCGAACCCAGCATCGTCTCGGAGTCAACCAGGTTCTTGGGACAACCGAGGCTGATCAGGCAGACCCGGCGGGGATGGGGGGAAGACATCGTAGGCAGATCCTGCTTTACTGGTTTCGATACCGATTCCGATCCCGATACCGACCCCGATGCGATCCAGCCGGCCCTGACCCGTTCGGTATCGCTATACGTATCGGGATCGGAATCGGAATTTAATCGGCTACTCCGGATCCGGCAGGGGGATCTTCTCCAGGGTCCCGGGGGCGAAGGGGTCGTCCATCCGGATAAATTCGGCGGCCGGCTTCCGGCCGGCTTCCCGTCCCCGAATGAGCAGGACCGCCCCCCAGGCGAGCAGGGCGAGCGCCACCGTCACCCCGGCCACGGCCAGAATGGTCTTCCGGTGGATTCCGGGGAGGAAGGGGGGAGAATCGGGTTTCGGCGGCGAGAAGACCGCCTGGGGTTCCGGAGACTGAAAGCTCTCCTCGTAAAATTGGAGGAGACGGGGATACTCGAGAGACAGGTAATGTCCGTAGATCTTGAGAAAACCCTTGACGTAGGCGCGGGGGGGCAGGGCAGCGTAATCCCCTTCTTCCAGGGCCCGCAGATATTCGACCTTGATCTTGGTCGCCGCGGCTGCTTTCTCGAGAGAAACCCCTATTCCCTTCCGGGCTTCCTGTAATTGTTCGCCGAGGTAGTCCATTGAGAAAGTTTGAAGTGCCTAAAGTTCAAAGTGACTAAAGTAGGGGCGAGGCATGCCTCGCCCGCAGAATTTAAAATGCCTGAAAATACGGATGTAACGGCTACTCTTCTTCATCATCCTCCTCCAGCCCGGTACCGTCGCCGGCGTAGGTGCCGATCAGGATATCCCGGGCCTTGGTTCCCTTGTAGGGTCCGACCACGCCTTTCTGTTCCAGCTGGTCCATCACCCGGGCGGCGCGGGAGTAGCCGATCTTCAGCTTCCTCTGGAGCATCGAGACCGAAGCCTGGTCGGTCTTCCGGATGACGTCGATCGCCTCTTCGAGCAGCTCGTCGCTCCCCCCCCCGCCGTCAATATCATCTACCGCGACGGACGGCTTCCGGAACATCTCCTTCTCGAAAGACGGCGAACGCTGGCGGGTGACGAAGGCGACCACGTTGTTGATCTCGTGGTCGTGACAGAAGGTCCCCTGGGCCCGGATCAGCTGGTCGGTGGCCGGGGGGAGGAAGAGGAGATCGCCGTTGCCGAGCAGCTTGTCGGCCCCGCCGGCGTCGAGGACGGTCCGGGAGTCGACCTTGGCCGCCACCTTGAAGGAGATCCGCCCGGGGAGGTTGGCCTTGATGATCCCGGTGATGACGTCGACCGAAGGGCGCTGAGTGGCCAGGATCAGGTGGATCCCGACCGCCCGGGAGAGGTGGGCCAGCCGGGCGATCGCGGTCTCGATCTCCCTGGACGCCACCAGCATCAGGTCGGCCAGTTCGTCGATCAGGAGCACGATATAGGGCATCGAATCCGGAAGTTCGTCGTCCGGCCCTCCCCCCTTGGCGGCCGCCATCGCCGCCCGGCGGGACGCGTTGTAGGCGGCGATATTCCTGACCCCGGCCCGGGCGCAGAGGTCGTAGCGGTCTTCCATCTCCTTGATCACCCAGGCCAGGGCCAGGGCCGCCTGGCCGGCGTCGGTAATCACCGGGCAGAGCAGATGTGGGAGCCGGTGAAAGGAAGCCATCTCGACTTTCTTCGGATCGACCAGGATCAGCTTCATTTCGTCGGGGGTGCGGGAGAAGAGGAGGCTGACGATTATCGAATTGATGCAGACGGTCTTCCCGGAACCGGTCGCCCCGGCGATCAAGAGGTGGGGCATCGCGGTCAGGTCGGCCACGATCGGCGTCCCCGAGATATCCTTCCCGATCGTCAGGGGCAGGATGTGGCGGCCTTTCTTGAACTCGGGCGATTCGATCATCTCCCGCATATAGACCAGGTTGGTGTTGGTGTTGGGGACCTCGATCCCGATGGCGGCCTTTCCCGGGATCGGGGCCAGGATCCGCACCGACTTGGCCTTCATCGTCAGGGCGATGTCGTTGTCGAGGGCCTTGACCTTCCCCACCTTGACCCCGGGGGCGATCTGGAGCTCGTAGCGGGTGATCGCCGGGCCCCGCTCGATTCCCACCACCCTGGACTCGATCCCGAAATCCTCCAGCGTGCTTTCCAGGATTTCGGATTCGTCGTAGGTCTTGTTCTTCAGTTCTCTCTCCGCCAGCGGCGGGGGATCGTCAAGGATCTCCAGCGGCGGGAGGCGGTAGGGGGCGTTGTCTCCCGGAGCGGCCGGCCCGGACGGGGCGGCGGCCGCGGCCGGGAGGGGGTCCGGAGCGGATTTTTTCGGCCGGGGGGCTCGGACCCCATCGGCCTTCTTCCGGGCCTCCGCCCGCTTCAACTTCTCCCGCTCCTTCTTCTCTTCCTGCTTCTGTCGAAGCAGTGCTTCCTTTTCCTCGCGTTCCTTCTCCCGGGCCCGGCGCCGTTCTTCCCGAAGCCGTGACTTCTCGACTTTCCGCTCCTCTTCCCCGCGCTTTTTCAGCTCGGCGGCCCGCGCCCGGGCCGAGGTCTTGACCGCCGGAACCGGTTCCGGCCGGCTTCGGAAAGAATCGGCGGGGGCGGCCGGGAGTGGAGCGGGTTTGCTCCGGCGGGCGAAAAACTTCCGGCAGCCGCGGAGGAAGGATCCCAGAATTCGGACCGGGACCAGGATCGGCTTCAGCTCGGTGAGCAGGGCCAGGGGCACCATCACCAGCGAAACCAGGACCAGCCGGGAACCGAAAGGACCGAGGGGGGAAAGGAAAGATACCGCCACCCCGCCCCACCAGCCGCCCAACCCCATCCCCTCCAACTGCTCTCCCAGCCAGGCGGGAGAAAAGGTGGACTGGAGGTTGAGGAGGGGAGAGAGGCCGGACAAAATCAGCAGGCCGTAGAAACATTTCAGGCTGACCGGCCGGGGCGGCCGGTTCCGGGGGAGGAGGAGGACGATCCCTTCGGCCAGAATCAGCGCCGGGATGGCCAGGGCCCCGGCGCCGAGCACCAGATAGAGGGCCAGGGCCAGCTCGGCCCCGACCCGGCCGCAGTAATTGTAGATGATCCCGTCGCCCCGGGCTCCCGCGGCGTCGCCGGGATGATAGGAGAGCAGACTGACGGCGACAAAGATCCCGACCGCTATCAGGACCAGACCCAGGGCCGGAGAATGTCGCTTCTCCATTGTATTATTTTTTCTTTCCGAAAAAATAATAGTGAGCCACCTATTCGCATAGGCGAAACCGGCCAGTTCAGTCGGAAGACCGGACCTGCTTGTGGCTGAGCTTGATCCGACCGAGGTTGTCGATCGCGATCACCTTCACCTCCACCGAGTCTCCTTCCTTCATAACGTCCTCGACCTCTTTCACCCGGTGTTCGGCCAGTTCCGAGATGTGGCAGAGACCGTCCTTGCCGGGTAAAATTTCAACGAAAGCCCCGAACTGTTTCACGGTCTTGACCGTTCCCCGGTAAGTCTTGCCGACTTCCACCTCGGCCACCATCAGCTCGATGGTCTCCCGGGCTTTCCGGGCGGCCTCAAGATCGGAAGAAGCGATCGAGATGAAACCGTCGTCCTCGATATCGATCTTCACGCCGGTCTTCTCCATCGCCTTGATGTTCTTCCCCTTGGGGCCGATGACCAGCCCGATCTTGTCGGGGTCGATCTGGATGGAGAGGATCTTCGGCGCATAGGGCGAGATCTCCTCGCGGGGTTTCGGCTGGACCTGGTTCATCTTCTCCAGGATATGGAGCCGGGCGATCCGGGACTTGTCCAGGGCCTGTTTCATTATCTCCCGGGTAATCCCGGCGATCTTGATATCCATCTGGAGGCCGGTCACCCCCTCGGACGTCCCGGCCAGCTTGAAGTCCATATCGCCCAGGGCGTCCTCGGAACCGAGGATATCGGTCAGGATCACGCTCCGGTCGCCTTCCTTGAGCAGCCCCATCGCGATCCCGGCGACCGCGGTCTTGACCGGGACTCCGGCGTCCATCAAGGCCAGGCTCCCGCCGCAGATCGAGGCCATCGAGGATGAACCGTTGGAAGAAAGGATATCGGAGACGACCCGGATGGTGTAGGGGAACTCGTCCTCGCCCGGCAGGACCGGGGCCAGGGAACGTTCGGCCAGGGCCCCGTGCCCGATCTCCCGCCGTTTCGGCCCGAAACTGGGCCGGGCCTCTCCGGTGCAGAAGGGAGGGAAGTTGTAGTGAAGCATAAAGCGTTTCTTCTTCTCTTCCTCCTCCAGGCCGTCGATCCGCTGGCGGTCGGAGACGGTCCCCAGGGTGGCCAGGACCAGGGCCTGAGTCTCGCCCCGGTTGAAGATCGCCGAACCGTGGGTGCGGGGGAATACCCCGACCCGGGAAGTGATCTCCCGGATCTGGTCCGGTCCGCGGCCGTCAACCCGGACGCCCTGCTCCAGGATCATCCTTCGGCTGTATTTCTTCAGGGCGGCTTTGAAGGCGGCGCTGTAAGCCCACCCTTCCAGTTCCGGGTTCTCGGGCAGCAGGCCTTCCCGGACGCTCTCCTTGACCTCGGAGAGGGCCTGGCTCCGTTCCTTCTTCCCCCGGATTTCCAGGGCCCGGGAGATACCCTCGGCGGCCCGTTCGTCAACCGTCTTCACCAGTTCCTCCGCGGGAACCTGGAGGGCAAACTCCCGGGGGACGGGCGACACTTCGGCGCGAAGTTCATTCTGTAGATCGATCATCGGTCCGAGAGCGCCCTGGCCGAATTCCAGCGCGCGGAGAATCGTCTCCTCGTCGAGACCGTCGGCCGAACCCTCGACCATATTGATCGACTCTTTCGAACCGACCAGGACGATATCCATCCGGCTCTCTTCCAATTCGGCCAGGGTGGGATTGATGACGAAATCTTCGCCGATCATCCCGATCCGGACTCCGGCCACCGGGCCCCCGAAGGGAATCCCGGAGACCATCAGGGCGGCCGAGGCCCCGTTGACCGCCAGGATATCGGGGTCGTTCTGCCCGTCGGCCGAAAGCACCCAGGCCGTGATCTGGATCGCGTTGCGGATCCCCTCCGGGAAAAGAGCCCGGAGCGGCCGATCGATCACCCGGTCGGTCAGGATCTCCTTCTCGGTCGGACGGCCTTCCCGCTTGAAAAACCCGCCCGGGATCTTCCCCGCCGCGGGCATCTTTTCCCGGTAATCTATGGTCAGGGGAAGGAAATCCGTCCCCTCGCGGCAGTCCTGGGCCGCCACCGCCGCGACCAGGACCACGGTCCCCTCGCAGGCCACGGTTACCGCCCCGTCCGCCTGGCGGGCCAGTTCTCCGGTTGCTACCTCCAGGGTTCTATTCCCCATCCGACAACTTTTCTTAATCTCCATAATAACCTCTTACTCCTTCTTCGATTCAATCCGTATTCTGTATTCTGTCTTCTGAATTCTGTATTTCCCTACTTTCTCAGGCCCAGGCTGGCCACCACTTCCCGGTACTTCGCCGGTTTGGTTCTCTTCAGGTAGGCCAGGTGCCGGGCGCGCCGGCTGACCAGGATCCGCAGCGACCTTTGCGAGCGGTAGTCCTTGTGATGGGCCTTCATATGCTCGGTCAGATCCCGGATCTTTTCGGTTAGGATCGCGATCTGGACGCCGGAAGAACCGGTATCCGCTTCGTGATACCCGAGGGCGCCGACCGCGGCCCGGGTTTTGGATTCGGTGCTGTTCATACTTGAGACTCCTTGATTGTTAATCTTGCCGTACAGTCGTTATTAGCCGGCGGACGATCAGGGGAAAGGGACGGAAAGGACCGCAGGGACCAAAAGGACACGATTGACTAACCAACAATTCCCGCCGTCTGCCGTTTCCCGCCGCCAAGAAGGTAGCGGGCCTGCCGTTCATCTTCCTTCATCCGCGAGACTAATAATTGCTCATTCTCGAACTTTATATCCTCTCTGAGCCTTTTGAGCAAGTAAACTTTTACCCTCCTTCTCCCCAAACCTCCCGACCAATCGAAGATATGGGCTTCGGCAATCAGCGGCGGGGGGCGGGAAGCCGGATAGGTCGGACGGCGGCCGAGATAGAGCAGCCCCGGCCGGGGCTCAAAACCGGCCCCGACCAGGGCCGCGTAGACGCCGGGGGCGGGCAGGAGCTGCTCCGGGAAGAAATTGGCGGTCGGGTAGCCCAGTTTCCTCCCCCGGCCCCACCCCTTCACCACCCGGCCGGTCAGGCAGTAGGGGTGGCCGAGCAGCCGGTTGGCCTCCCCCAAGCGACCCGCGGCCACCTCCTCCCTGATCAGGGAACTGCGGACCTCCCGTCCGCCGACCCGGACCGAGGGGATCCGCCGGACCAGGAATCCTTTCCCCCTCCCCCGCTTTTCCAGCAGTTCCACCGAACCCGCCCGGGCGGCCCCAAAGCGGAACCCCTCTCCCACGCAGATCCCCCGGATCCCGAGTTTTCCGACCAGGATCCGGTCGATGAATTCGTCCGGCGGGAGAGAGGAGAGATTGCGGTTGAAATCAACCAGCCAGCAGGCTCCGAGACCGATTTCACGGAAGAAATCCATCCGCTGCCGGGTGGTGGTGAGAAGCCGGCTGGCTTTTCCGGGGGGCCCGAGCCGGGTATGGTTCCGGAAGGTGATCACTCCCCCCGTCCCCTCCGCCCCGGCCGTCGCCATAACGGCGGCCAGGATCCGGCGGTGGCCGAGGTGGCAGCCGTCGAAGTTTCCGATCCCCACCACCGGGCGGAGGGAAGATCGGCGGAAAGTGGTGAAGATTTTCATTGTTGACCAAAATACAGAATTCAGGTTTCAGGGTTCAGAATACCATTTCCCGGCCGGCCTGATCTCCTGAATTCTGTCTTCTGAATGCGGAATTCCTTTCCATCGCTTCTTCCACCTCCGGCAGGGGTATGATCTCGGCGGCCAGGGCTTCCCGGGTTCCCGCCAGAAGCTGGGCCAGCGGGGTCGCCTTTTCGATCCGAAAGGGCCCGACGGCGGTCCTGCGCAGTTCCTCCAGGCAGCCGCCGCCGTCAAGCGCTTGGCCCAGGTCGTGGGCCAGGGTCCGGATATAGGTTCCCTTGGAACATCGGATCCGGAGGTCGATTCGGTCTCCGGAGATCCCAATCAGATCCAGGCGGCTGACCGTCACCCTCCTGGGAACCCGGGCGACCTCCTCTCCCCGGCGGGCGATCCGGTAGAGGCGTTCCCCCCGGTGTTTGAGGGCCGAAAACATCGGGGGAACCTGTTCGATCTCGCCCCGGAACTTTTTCAGGGCGGCTTCGACCTCGGCGGCCCCGGGACGGCAGTCATCGCGCCGGACCAGAACCCGGCCGGTGATATCCTGGGTATCGGTCTCAACCCCCAGCCGAACCTTCGCCTCGTACTCCTTCTCCCCCCCGAGGAGGAAGCGCGCCTGCTTGGTCGCCCGGTTGACCAGGAGGACCAGCAAACCGGTAGCCGGGGGATCGAGACTCCCCCCGTGCCCCAGTTTGCCGATCCGGAAGCGCTTCTTCAGCCGGTCGACCACCCGGAAACTGGTGATCCCGGCCGGTTTGTCCACCAGGAGAAAACCGTCCGGCAGAAGGGCAGCCCGGTTCATACGCTCCCGACTGTTCCCGGTTGAGGAAGATTTCCCAGGTACTCTTCCACGGCGGCGATCACCCGGTCGACCGCCCCGTCAAGGGGGCCTTCCAGCTCCGCCCCGGCGGCGGCGGGATGGCCGCCGCCCCCGAACCGGGAGGCGATCCGATTGACGTCGATCAGCTCCGGCTCCTTGGAGCGCAGCGAGACCTTGACCCCCCCCGGGGACAGCTCGGTAAAGAGCAGGGCCACCCGGGTGGAGACGATATCCCGGGGGTAGGAGATCAGGTTCTCGGTGATATCTGATCCGTCGTTGTAGCGCTGCAGCATCTCCCGCCCGACCCGGATGAAGGCGATCTGGCCGCCGGCGGCGAACTCCAGGGTGGTCAGCGCCTCGCCGAGGAATTTCAGCGGGGTCACCGAGTAGAGATTGTAGACTTTCTTGTAGATCTCATAGGGGACGAGACCGGTCTCCACCAGCCGGGCGGCCAGGCGGAAAATCCGGATCCCGGACTCGGGGGTAACCATATACTGGAATTTCCCCATATCGGTCAGGACGGCGACGTAAATCGCCTCGGCGATCTCCCGGTCCAGTTTGACCCCCAGCGGCGGTAACAGGTGATAGATCATCTCCCCCACCGAGGAACTCCCCGGCTCCACCCAGACCACGTCGCCATAACGGCTGTTGGAGACGTGGTGATCAATGTTGACCGTCTCGGCGACGCCGCAAAGATCCCGGCCGGCCTTTCCCACCCGGTCGGCCCGGGGGGAGTCGAGAACAACGGCAACCTCGGGAAGAAAGGGGAGATCGCCGGGGAGGCTGATCTTTTCCGCCCCGGACAGAAAACGGAAGTTCTCCGGGACCGCGGATTCATTAACGATCACCGTCTCCTTCCCCATCCGGTTGAGAATCCCGGCCAGGGCGACCTGGGACCCGATCGCGTCGCCGTCGGGACGGAGATGGGAGGTGATCAGGAAACGGGACCGTTCAAGGAAGATTTTTACCAGTGGCGGGGGAACTCTCATCCGCGTCTTCTCCTCCCCGGGCCGCTTCCAGGAGGTGTTCGATCCGACTCTCGATCTCGATCGCGGGGTCGAGAGCGAAAGAGATCACCGGGGTGTACCGGGAACTCATCCGCTCTCCCAGTTCCCGCTGAAAATAACTCCGGGCGCTGCGCAGTCCCTCCAGGGTCCGGCCGACCTCTTCCCCTTCTCCCAGAACACTGACGTAAACCCGGGCGCTCTTCAGGTCCCCCGCCGCCTCGACCCGGAGCACGCTGACGAAACCGATCCGCGGATCATTGGCTCCCGCGCGGAGCATCTCCCCGAGGATCCGCTTTACCTGTTCCTCCATCCGCAATTGGCGGCGGCTCTTGCCTTTTCTTTCACCGAAGGGTTTCACGGGTATATCGCCACACAGGACCCGAAGAAGACGGAGAGGGTCGGGGACCGGCGGCTATCCCAGGGGAAGTACGTAACGCCGACTGACTTGAGACGTCTGCTGGAAAAGCGTCCGGGTAGCAGGTCGGCTAATCGGAAGAGTGAGGTTGTCGCCTGCTTGTTTCTGAATTCTGGCTTCTGACTCCTGGATTCCCGGTTTATTACAGTTTCCTCGCCACTTTCTCCAGTTCGTAGGCGACCAGCCGGTCGTCAACCTCGAAGTCCTTGAAATTGCCCAGACTGATCCCGCACTCCTTGCCGGCGCCGACTTCCTCCACCGTCTCCTTGAACCGCTTGAGCGAGGTGACCACGTCGGAAGCCAATTCCTCCCCCCCCCGCATCACCCTGACCCGGGCGGAGCGCCTGATCTTCCCCTGCTCCACCACCGACCCGGCCACCGTCCCCAAGCCGGAAATCCGGAAGATCTGCTGGACCCGGGCTTCACCCAGGATCAGCTCTTTCTCCTCCGGCTCGAGCAGGCCTTCCAGGGCCTGGCGGATATCTTCGACCACCTTGTAGATCACTCGGTAAGGACGGATATCGACGCCTTCCTCCCCGGCCAGGCGGGCAACATTCGCGGGGACCGGGACCTGGAAACCGATGATCACCGCGCCGGAGGCGGCGGCCAGCATCACGTCGGATTCGTTGACCGCCCCCACCCCGGAATGAACGATCCGGAGCTTGATACTTTCATTCCCGCCCGGGATCTCCATCAGGGCCATCTCGACCGCTTCCACCGAACCCTGGACATCCCCCTTGAGCAGGAGCGTGAGCTCCTTGACCTCATCGGCGGCGAACTGCTGGAAGATATCCTCCAGTTTCACCCTCCGGGAATCGTCCCAGGACTTCTCCTTGGCCTCTTCCCGGCGCTGCTCGCTGATCTCCCGGGCTTGGGCCTCGCTCTCCACCACCTCGAATAGATCCCCCGCCCCGGGGACCCCGCTCAAGCCCATAATCTCCACCGGGGTGGAGGGGCCGGCGGATTTAACCTGCCGGCCGTCTTCATCGAAGATCGCCTTGACCTTGCCCGAGAACCGGCCGCAGACCAGGCTGTCTCCCCGTTTCAGGGTGCCCCGGCTGACCAGGACCGCGGCCACCGGCCCCCGGTCGGAGGTGAGCCGGGCCTCGACCACCACTCCGGAAGCGGGGCCGTCGGGGACGGCCTTCAGTTCCATCATCTCGGCCTGGAGGCTGATCATCTCCAGCAGCTGTTCCAGGCCGGTGCCGGTGGTCGCCGAGACCTCGACCACAATCGTCTCGCCCCCCATCCCTTCCGGGGTCAGATCCCGCTCGGCCAGCTGGCGCCGGACCCGGTCGGGGCGGGCGGTACTCTTATCGATCTTGTTCAGTGCGACGACGATCGGGACCCCGGCCGCCCGGGCGTGGCTGATCGCCTCCTCGGTCTGGTCCATCACGCCTTCATCGGCCGCCACCACCAGAATCACGATATCGGTCAGCTGCGCTCCCCGGACCCGCATCGTGGTGAAAGCGGCGTGCCCGGGGGTGTCGAGGAAAGTTATGGTTCCTTTCTCCGTGGCCACCCGGTAAGCCCCGATATGCTGGGTGATCCCTCCCGCCTCGCCCGAGGTGATCCGGGACTTCCGGATCCTGTCCAGGATCGAGGTCTTTCCGTGGTCGATGTGACCCATCAAAGTCACCACCGGATTCCGGGGGCGGAGGTCCTCTCCCGCCTCCGGTTTTGGTCGGACCGCCGGGGCCGGTCTCTTCGGGGCCGGGCCGGCTTCCCCTCGTTCCGGCGCGTAGGGGACGATCTCCCGGCCGTATTCACTGCCCAGGATCAGGGCTGTCTCCTCGTCGAGAAACTGGTTCAGGGAGGCGAAGACCCCCATCTCCAGGAGCTTCTTGATCAGGATATTCGGCTTCTGGCCGATGTACTCGGCCAGCTGCCGGACGGTCACCGGGAACTTGATCACCACCTCTTCCCGGGCGGCCGGCGGTTCGGCGGGAGGAGGTGTCGGGGCCGTTGCGCCCCCGGCGGAAACTTCTTCCGGGCCGGCCGCACCGGGTTCCGGCGATTTATCCTCTCCGGCCTCGGCCGGCGGCGGGGGTGCCAGGTCTTGGCGGACCCGGTCCGCCTCTTCCTCGGTCAGGGAGGAAGAGTGGGAGGCCACCTCGATCCCCATCTCTTTCAGGCGGGCGAGGAGCTCCTTACTGGTCAGTGACAGTTCTTTGGCCAGGGCGTAGACGCGCATAAAGAATACTTTTGTTCCCGTGGTTGTTGATATGGCCTAGAAGATTTATCCGACCTATTGCCTGGGGCGGATAACCTTTCAAATCTCTTCGGAATTTTCTCCGGCTTCCCGGGCGAGACGGATCAGCTCGGCGGCGGTCTTCTCTCCGATCCCGTCCACCGCCATCAGATCGGCGGGGTCGGAGATGGCGATCACCGGCAGACCGGTGAAACCGGCCTCGACCAGGTTCCGGGCCATCGTCTCCCCGACCCCCGGGAGAGCCGAGAGGTCGGCGATCGCCGACTTCACACCCTTCAAGACCTCACCCTCCCGGTAGATATCGATCTTCCACCCGGTCAGCCGGGAGGAGAGCCGGACGTTCTGCCCCTTCTTCCCGATCGCCAGGGAGAGCTGATCCTCGTCCACGATCACCTCGCACTCCCCCTTGGCCGGGTCGACGGTGACCTGTTTCAGCTTGGCCGGACTGAGCGCGTTGGTGATATAGGTGACCGGGTCTTCATCCCAACGGATTATATCGATCTTCTCCCCGTTGAGTTCCCGGACCACGGCCTTGACCCGGTTCCCGCGCAAGCCGACGCAGGCTCCGACGCTGTCCACCTTGTCCTTTTCCGAGTAAACCGCGATCTTGGTCCGGTAGCCGGGTTCCCGGGCGATGGCCTTGATCTCGACCGCCCCCTCGTCGATTTCGGGGACTTCCAGCTCGAAAAGCCGCTTGATAAAGCTGGGGTGGGTCCGGGAGAGGATCACTTCCGGCCCCTTGGCCCCGTCCCGGACCGCCAGGATGTAAGCCCGAACCCGGCTGCCCAGCCGGTAATCCTCGTGGTGGCACTGTTCCCGGGGGGGCATCACCCCCTCGGTTCTCCCCAGGTCGATGATCACGTTCTGGCGGTCGTGGTGGCGGACCACCCCGCTGACGATCTCCCCGATCCGGGTCTGGTATTCGCCGAAGACCACGTCCTTCTCCGCTTCCCGGATCTTCTGGACCACCACCTGCTTGGCGGTCTGGGCGGCGATCCGGCCGAAATTCTTCGGGGTGACTTCCTTGACCACCTCGTCGCCGATCCGGGCCCCGGGGTCGATCTTCTGCGCCTCAAAGAGGGTGATCTCGCCGAAGGGATCCCTGACCCGTTCGGCCACGATCAGCCGGGAGAAGGCCTTGATATCCCCGGTCTTGGGGTCGATAGTCACTTCCAGTTCCCGGGCCGGACCGATGCTCTTCTTGGAGGCCGAAAGGAGCGAGGACTGGATCGCCTCGATCAGGATCTCTCGGGAGATCCCCTTCTCTCTCTCCAGGCTGTCGAGAACCGCGATTAAATCGGCATTCATATATTTACCTTCTTGCCCATCTTTCCGATCAGGCGCTGAAAAAGATGAACGCTCTTTCCGGCAACCCGTTACAAATCAAAAGAGTGGGCGGCAACCCACTCTTGCGCGGCACCAAAGAAAGCTTGTTCCTACCACCCGATCCTGGCCATTAAAACCCAGGGCGGGGGTCCGGGTCAAGGGAAAAATCGAAGATGGGGAATGGGGAATGGGAACTACTCGTAGCGAAGGGCGTCGATCGGGGAGAGACGGGCGGCCTGCCGGGCCGGCCAGAGCCCGAAGACTATCCCGACCAGGATGGAGAAGACGGCGGCCAGGATCACCGAAAACGGGGTCACCCGGACCACCCACCCGGCCAGGGAGGAGAGGAGCCAGGAGATGCCCGCTCCCAGAAGCACGCCGGCCAGGCCGCCGCTCAGGGTCATCACCACCGCCTCGATCAGGAACTGGACCAGGATGTCTTTCCGGGAGGCCCCGACCGCCTTGCGGATGCCGATCTCCCGGGTCCGCTCGGTGACCGAAACCAGCATTATGTTCATAATCCCGATCCCCCCCACCAGAAGGGAGATGGCGGCGATTGAACCAAGCAGCGCGCTCATCGTCCGGGTGGTGGCCTGGATCGTCTCCTGGATCTCGGCCATATTCCAGATCTGGAAGGAATCCTCCCGGTCCCCGCTCAAGCGATGGCGTCTGATGATCAGCTGCCGCAGTTCCTCCTCGGCCCGCTCCATCGAGGCGGCGTCCAGCACCTCGACGTCGACCGAATCGACGTATTCCTTGCCCAGTACCCGGTGCATCGCGGTGGTGACGGGGATCAGGACCTCGTCATCCCGGTCCCGCCAGCCCTGGCTCCCCTTCTCCGGGAGCACCCCGACCACCCGGAAGTTCTGGCGGTTGATCTTGATCTGGGCCCCCACCGGGTTCTGGTCGCCGAACAGCTCGCGGGCGACGGTCCGGCCGATCACCGCCACCCGATCCCGGCGGCGGAGTTCCTCCCCGGTGAAGAACCTTCCCTCGGCCGGGACCGAGGCCCTCATCTCGGGGTAATCGATCCCCACTCCCTGGAGCCGGGTGTTCCAGTTCCGGTTTCCCCAGACCAGCTGTCCCCGGCCCGAGACCGAAGGCGAAGCCCGCCGGATGTCGGGCAGGCGGCCCATCGCCTCGGCATCCTGGAGAGTGAACCGGGTCACCGCCCCGGCTTCCATCCTCACCCCGCGGACGGTCCGGGATCCGGGGCGGACCATCAGGAGGTTGGAACCGAGACGGGCCAGGTCCTTATCGATGGCCTGTTTGGCCCCAGCCCCCAGGGCCAGCATCGCGATCACCGCCCCGACCCCGATCAAGATTCCCAGCATCGAGAGAAAGGAGCGGAGCCGGTGGGAGAATACCGCCCTCAGGGACTCGCGAAAGTGGTCCCGGATCACCGCCCGGCCGGAATGAGAAGGGAAACAGGCTTTATCCGGGGAAAGAACGGCGGGACCGGAGTCCGGGACCGGAACTTCTTCTCCTCCAGCGCGCCGGCGCTCGGAGACGACCTGGCCGTCGCGCATCCGGATGATCCGCCCGGCCCGGGCGGCCAGCTTCTCCTCGTGGGTGACCATCACCACCGTCTTCCCCCGGCGGTTCAAACTCTCCAGAAGAGAGATGATCTCCTCCCCGCTGACGCTGTCGAGGTTGCCGGTCGGCTCGTCGGCAAAGATGATCGCCGGGTCGTTAACCAGGGAACGGGCGATCGCCACCCGCTGTCGTTCGCCGCCGGAGAGCTCGTTGGGCAGGTGGCCCGCGCGCCCGGCCAGCCCGACTTCCCGGATCCGGTCTTGGGCCGCCTCGCGGCAGGAGCTCCGGCCGGCGTAAATCAGGGGCAGTTCGGCGTTCTCCAGGGCGGTATTGATCGGGAGGAGATGAAACTGCTGGAAGACGAAACCCATCCGGCGGTTGCGGAGGTAAGCCAGCTCGTTGTCGGAGAGGCCTCCCACGTCCTTTCCCTCCAGCCGGTAGGTTCCCCCATCGGAACGGTCGAGGAGGCCGAGGATATGGAGGAAGGTGGATTTTCCCGAACCGGACGGCCCCATAACGGCGACAAACTCTCCGGGATAGATGGAGAGAGTGCAGCCGGCCAGGGCCCGGACCGTGGTCGGGCCCAGCCGGTAAAACCGCCGGACGTTGACCAGTTCAATAATCGGCTCGACCGCCATAACCGCCTCATTTTAAAACATATTCACCGCAAAGACGCAGAGAACGCAAAGGACCGCAAAGAGGTTTTTAGTTTCTTTTCCAACTGAAATTGTGATGCGGAATTATCTGAGATATCGGAAGGGCTGGGGATTCCGAGTTTAAACTATAAAAATTTCTCTGCGCATCTCTGCGTTCTCTGCGACTTTGCGGTTCAATTTTTTTTTGGGGGTCAGCGGCGGCGGGAGGGCATAAAGGGGCTGCCGCGGTCCGCCCGGTTGGCGGGAAGCGGCCCCCGGCGGGAAACGATCAAGACCCGGTCCTCCTCTCCCAATCCGGAGACGATCTCCACCCGGAAACCGTCGGAAAGTCCGATCTCCACCGGTCTCCGCCGCGGGGATTCTTTCCCCTCCCCGGCAACCAGGACCGAGGCCCCTTCTCTTTCCCGTTCCACCGCCTCCAGGGGCAGGGTCAGGACATCGCTTTTGCTCTCCCTCACGATCTCGACGTTGGCGGTCATCCCCGACCGGAAGATCTCGGGGACGACCCGGGGGAGGATATCGACCTCATAGATGGTCACGTTGCTGACGGTCTTCGACTCGAAGGCGATATGATCGACCGTCGAGGGCACCCGGGTCTCCGGGTAGGCGTCGAGGCTGATGACCGCCTCCTGCCCCTTCTTCACCTTTCCGATGTCGGTCTCGTCGACCTGGGCCTTGACGATCAGCCGGTCGGAGATGACCAGAACCACGTCGTTTCCGGTCACGGTCTGTCCCGGCTCGACCGATCTCACGATCACCTCGCCGGCGATCGGGGCGATCAGGGGGCTGGGCCGGTAGACCTCTTCCCAGTATTTCAGGGTCGCCTCGTCCCGGAAACGGGCGGCGTCGAGAAGGGAGGCCCGGTCGGAGGAACTGAGGATGGCGAGGATCGATCCGGCCTCGACCCGGTCTCCTTCCCGGACCAGGATCTCTTCCACCCGGCCGGAGATCGGGGGCTTGACCTCGAGCCGGTTCTGGGGTTCGACCACCCCGGTGGTGGAGATGACGATCCGGATATCGCCCCTGGCGGGCGAAATCTCCCGGTAAACCGGCCGGTCCCCTCCCCTCCCGAGGAAATACCACCCCGCCGCGCCGGCCGTCGCCAGAACCGCCGAGAGAATAATTAATTTAGTTTTCTTTTTGCTCATCAGCCCGTCCTTCCCTTTGCGGCGCCCCCGGCGCGGTTATTTATTGAACCGCAAAGGCGCAAAGAACGCAAAGATACGCAGAGAAATTATTATAGTTTATACTCGAAATCCCCCACCCTTCCGATATCCCGGATAATGCCGCATTCAAATTTCAGTTGGAAAAGAAACTCAAAAATAACTTTTGCGTCCTCTGCGCCTTTGCGGTGAATTGCATCTCCTGACGGCACAGTTATTTTTGAACCGCAGAGAACGCAGAGAATATTTAAAGTTTAAGCTCGCAATCCTCGGCCGTTTCGATACTCCTGATAACGTCGAATTTTTATTCCAGTTGGGAAAAGAACCTTTAAAAAAATCTTTGCGGTCCTTTGCGTCCTCTGCGTCTTTGCGGTGAAATTTTAAAACTCGGGCGGCTGGCCGGGGGGTAAGCCTTCCAGGGTCACCCCCCGGGCGAGAAACCAGGCGGCCTCGGCATACAGCGCCCCGGCCCGGGCCTCCAGAAGCGATTTGCGGGACCGGACCATATTATCCTCGATAATGATCCAGTTGTCGAAGGAGAGAATCCCGCTTGAGTACTGGGCCTCGGCGATCCGGGAACGCTCCTCGTCAGCTTCCCGGAAGAGGAGGCGGATAACGACCCGATCCCGGGCGTCGATGTAGTTTTTCCAGGCCCCCGCCAGGGAGAGACCGGCGTCGTCCCGCCCGGCGCGGAGCCTCTCCTCGGACTGGCGGAGGGCCGAGTCGACCCGGCTCAGGTCGTCGATCCTGCTTCCCCCTTCGAAGATGGGCAGGGAGAGACTGAGGCCCAGGCTCCAGTTCTCGTCTCCGGGGGGCCAGCTGGAGTCGGAGCGGCCGATCCGGGCGCTGCCCGAAATCGAGGGGGAGAAATCCGCCCGGGAGGATTTCACGGCGTAACGGGCGGCTTCCAGGTCGGCCCCGAGCTTGAGCACCGCGGGGTTGAGTTCGAGGATATCCTCCATCTCCGGTTCTGGTTCGAGGGGGGTATCCGGCTCGAGATCGCCCCTGGCCGTCAGGGGGTGATATCCCGACCGGCCCAGTTCCTTGCCCAGCCGCTGGCGGGCCAGCCGGGTGTCCCGATCGGCCTGATCCCGGTCGAAACGGGCCTGGGCCAGGTTGGCTTGGGCCGTCATCAGGGCACCCCGATGTTCCCGGCCGGCGTCGTAACGGAGGCTGACCATATCGGCCTGCTGGACCCGGCGCTGGAGGATCTCTTCGGTCAGGGTGATCAGTTCCTGGGCCTGGAGGAGATCGATGAAGGCGGTTCTCAGTTCGTGCCGGATCCGGGCGGAGTTGTCCGCGTATTCGAACCGGGCCGCGAGGAGGTCCTGTTCGGCCGCCCAGGTCTCGTACCAGCTGCCGAGGCCGTCGAAGAACAATTGGGAACCCTGGAGGGAATAGCCGTATGAGGTGGGGTCCTCGTCCCCGTTGGACCGGTCAACGGACATCGATCCCCGAACCTGGGGCAGCAGACCGCTCCGGACCTGACCCAGGCGGGCCCGGGCCTGCTCAACCGACTCCCGGGCGGCCAGGAGTTCGGGCTGCCGGAGGAGAGCTTCCCGGACGCAGTCTTCCCAGGTCACCACCTCCTCTCCGGCCGCCGGCCGAAGCGGGAAGAGGGAGAGCAGGAAAGCCGACAGGGCCAGACGGCGTAAAATCATAAATATCTCTCCCGGGGTTTGGTCCCGGAACCGACTTCAAGTCCTGAGTTGTATAACGCCGACGGCAGTATAAAGGTTTAATCTATTCCAGCAGCCGCTCGACCAGGTCGGCGACTTCCGCCGGGGGGACGGTATGGACTTCAGCCGAACTGCGGGCTTTCACCTCCACCAGCCCGGTCTGCAAAAACTTCCTTCCGATCGTGATCCGGACCGGGAAGCCGATCAGGTCGGCGTCGTTGAACTTGACGCCGGCCGAGACCGGGCGGTCGTCCAGGAGCGCGTCCCGGCCGGTCTCCTCCAGCCGCGCGAGCAGGTCTTCCGCCGCCCGGGCCGCCGCCGGCTGCTCGGGGGCCAGGGTCAGCAGGAGAACTTGATAGGGAGCCGCCGGGGCCGGCCAGATAATCCCTCTCTCGTCGTGGTACTGCTCGATAATCGCCGCCACCGTCCGGCTGACCCCGATACCGTAGCAGCCCATAATCGCCGGACGCTCCTTCCCCTCCTCGTCCTTGAAGACCGCCCCCAGCGCTTGGCTGTACCTGGTCCCCAGCTTGAAGACGTGTCCGACCTCGATCCCCCGCCGGATCGCCATCGCCTCCCCGCAGGCCGCGCAGGGATCGCCTTCGGCGGCGACCGCCAGATCGGCGTATTCCAGCGGGGGGCAGTCCCGGTCGAGGTTGACGTGGACCAGGTGGAGATCCTCCCGGTTGCCCCCGGTGATCCCGTCGGCAATCGCGGCCACGCTGTAATCGGCCAGGATCTTCACCCCGGTCAGGCCGACCGGGCCGGCGAAACCGAGCGGGGCGCCGGTCACCTTCCGGATCGTCGCCTCGTCGGCCAGGGCGACTTCAACGCCGCCCAGAAGGTTCGCCAGTTTGGACTCGTTGATCTCCCGGTCTCCCCGGATCAGGACCGCGGCCGGCACACCGGCGGCCAGGTAGATCAGGGTCTTGATGAACCGCGCGGGGGGCGCCGAGAAGAATCCGCTCAGTTCCCCGACCGTCCGCAGACCGGGAGTGTCAACCTCCCGCAGCTCTTCGCCGGTTCGGGATCCGGAGAAACCGGTCCCGCCGACGGCGGCCCGCTCGACATTGGCGGCGTAGCCGCAGCCCGGGCAGACGGCGATCGCATCCTCCCCGGTCTCGGCCGGGACCATAAACTCGTGGGAGTCCTTCCCCCCCATCATCCCGGTATCCGCCTCGACCGCCATCGCCTCCAGTCCGCAGCGCCGAAATATCCTTTGGTAGGCTTCGTACATCAGCCGGTAACTCCGGTCGGCGCCGCCCTCATCGAGATCGAAGCTGTAGGCGTCCTTCATTAAAAATTCCCGGCAGCGCATCACCCCGAAGCGGGGGCGGATCTCGTCCCGGAACTTGGTGTTGATCTGGTAGAGATTGACCGGGAGCTGCCGGTAAGAACTGATCTCGCCGGCGATCAGGGCGGTCACCACCTCCTCGTGGGTGGGGCCGAGGACCAGCTCCCTCCCCTGGTGCGTCCGGGCCTTGAGCATCACGGCGTCCATCGACTCCCAGCGGCCGCTCTTCTCCCAGAGATCCCGGGGCTGGAGGATCGGCATCAGGATCTCCAGCGCTCCGGCCCGGTCCATCTCCTCCCTGACGATGGCTTCCACCTTTCGCAGGACCCGGAGGCCCAGGGGGAGCCAGGTATAAAGGCCGGAGGCGAGTTTTCCGATCAGTCCGGCCCGGATCATCAGCCGGTGGCTGGGGATCTCGGCTTCCTGGGGGTCGTCCCGCCGGGTGGCGATCATTGTCTCGGTCCATTTCATAACCAATCTCTCCTGAACTCAGGATTTCGGCAATTTATTCAGCGATATATATACCATATAAATTCGCTATCGGTATCGCTATCGGAATCGAAGAGAATCCCGAGTAACCGATCCCGATCCCGGCCCCGGGCTTGATTGACCTGATTGAAGGAACCGGCAGATTTCAACCAGATCCGGGATCCGGCTCCCGCAGCTCCCGGTATCTTTCCCGGTGGTTTTCGGCCCCCCTCGGGTTGTCCAAGTGATCCCGGTAAAGGCGGTAGAGCCGGAAATGGGGGGCCGGGTCGCCGGGAGCCAGGCCGCTCCAGGTCCGGTAGTGGGCGGCGGCGGCGGCATAATCGCCCCGTACCCTGAGGGCGTCGCCCAGTTTCCGGTGATAATACGCGGCCCGGCCGGGCTCCCGCTCCAGGAGAAGCCGGTAAGCGGCTATCAACCGCCGGGTGTAATCTTCCTCCTCTTCTTCCAGGCCGCCCTTCCGGGCCAGGTCGACGGCGCTCTCCAAATAGACGGCCGACGGCGCTTCCCCCCCGAGATTCTCTTCCCGCCGGCGAAGCGCTTCCCGGTAGGCCGGGGCTGCTTCCCCCCCGCGGTCGAGCCGCCGGAGGAGATCCCCGATCCGCTCCCAGGTCCGGGCTCGCTCGAGCGGGCCGAGGTATTCGAGGCTTCCCCGGTACTCTTCCAGGGCCGCGGCCAGTTCGCCCCGGCGCTCGAAGTGACGGGCGATCATAATCGCGATCTTCCCCCTCTCTTCCTCCTCCAGATCGTCCGCCGACCTCAGTTCGGCCAGAGCCTTCTCTTCCTCCCCCCGGCGTTCCAACAGGGAGGCGATCTTGATCCGGAGCGCCGCCGGGTCAACCCCCGGGCGGCCCCGCGCCTCCCGGTAGAGGGCGATCGCCCGGCCGAGCTCTCCCCGGGAGCGGTAATAGCCGGCCTCGCCGATCAGCGCCCGGCCTCCCTTCTCCCCCTCGGCCGCCACCGCCCGGCGGTACTCTTCGGCGGCGGCGGGCTCGTCTTCCATCTCCGAGAAAAGCCGGGCGATCCTCAGGTGGTAGTTAACCGCCCGGTCCGGGTTTTCTTCGATCCGCCTCCGGTAGTCGGCGATCAGCAGCCGATAATAGCGCCGGGCCTCTTCCTTCTCCCCCCGCCGGAAGAGGAGCCGGGCGATATTTTTCAGGTACTGATCCCCCGAACCGATCCCGGTCCAGTAGAGAAAACGAAATTGCTGGAGGAGGAGATCTTCCTTCCCCTCCGCTTCCCAGGCGGCCAGCTGGCGCCGGCGGCGGTCGGCCTCCCGGTCCGGCGCGACCGCTTCCGCCCGGCGGAGTTCTTCTTCCGCCTCTTCCTCACGGCCCAGCCCCCGGTAGATCCGGGAGATCGTGCGATGGTAGGAGGATGCCTGGGAGCGGTCAAAGATGATCGCCTGGCGGTAGAGAGCGATCGCCTTCTCCGGTTCCCCGGAGTCGAGGTAGACCCGGGCCAGACGTTTGCGGACGGAAGAAACCGAGGCCGGGTCCCGGGCGGCCCGGATTTTCAGATCGAGGATCTCCCGCTGGAGACGGAGACGGTCCGCGTATGAAGTCGGGGCGGGAGAAGGCCGAGGGGCGGCCTCGGCGACGGCGGGAAGCGAAACAATCAGGAAGAAGATGAAGGCGGTGATTCGGCCCGCGGACAGCAGGCGGGAAATCCGGTGGAGGAGAACGGTTTGAACCTCGAACTGGCTCATTCTCGGCTCAGCGGACGGGTCAGCTCTTCTTTCCCCGCGGCTTCTTTTTGACCGAGAAGTTAAGCTGCCGGTTGCGCAGCCCGACCAGGACCCGGCTTCCCGGAGGGATCTCGCCTTTCAGAAGCAGTTCGGCCAGCCGGTCTTCCAGCCCCCGCTCCAGGGCCCGGCGGAGGGGCCGGGCTCCCATCTTGTAGTCGTAATGGTCCGAGACCATAAATTCCTTGGCCGGCCGGGTCAGCTCCAGCTCAACCCCCCGCTCGGCGAGCCGGGACCGGACCTCCTCCATCTGGAGTTCGAGGATCCTGACCAGGTGCTCCCGGGTCAGCTGGTGAAAGACGATGATGTCGTCGACCCGGTTGAGGAACTCCGGCTTGAAGAGCTTCTTCACCTCCCCGAGAACGGCGTCCCTGATCTCCTGGTGCCGGTCCCGCCGGGTCCGGGTCCCGAAGCCCAGGGTGGTCTCCTTGCGGAGCAGGTCGGCCCCGGCGTTGGAGGTCATAATCACCACCGTGTTGCGGAAGTCGACGGCCCGCCCCCAGCTGTCGGTCAGGGTCCCTTCCTCGAGGATCTGGAGCAGGATCCCCATCACTTCCGGGTGGGCTTTCTCGACCTCGTCGAAAAGGATCACCGAGTAGGGGCGGCGGCGGACCCGCTCGGTCAGCTGCCCCCCTTCCTCGTACCCGACGTAACCGGGGGGGGAACCGACCATCCGGGAGACGGCGAACTTCTCCATATACTCGGACATATCGAGCTGGATCAGGGCCTCCTCGTCGCCGAACATAAACTCGGCCAGGGCCCGGGCCAGGTAGGTTTTCCCGACCCCGGTCGGGCCGAGAAAGATAAAGGAGCCGATCGGACGCCGGGGGTCTTTCAGCCGGGCCCGGGAGCGGCGCAGCGACCGGGAGATGGCGGCGACGGCTTCGTCCTGCCCGATTACCTTCTCGTGGATCGCCTCCTCCATCCGCAGCAGCTTTTCCGTCTCCTCTTCTTCCATCCGGGAGACCGGAATCCCGGTCCACTTCGAGAGGACCCGGGCCACCTCTTCCTCGTCCACCGTCACCCTCCGGGAAGCTCCGGCTTCCTTCCAGCGGGTCAGCCGGGAGGCCAGTTCCTCCTCGGCCTGCTTCTCCCTGTCCCGGAGGCGGGCCGCCCCCTCGAAATCCTGTTCGCGGACCGCCTTCTCTTTCCTCTCCCGGGTCCTTTTGACTTTCTCCTCCAGCTTCTTCAGGGCCGCCGGCCGGGTCATCACCCCGATCCGGGCCCGGGCGGCGGCCTCGTCGATCAGGTCGATCGCCTTGTCCGGAAGATAGCGTCCGGGGAGGTAGCGGTCGGAGAGTTCGGCGGCGGCGGCGACCGCCCGGTCGGTGATGGCGGCGTTGTGGTGCTCCTCGTATTTCTTCCGCAGACCTTTGAGGATCTCCACCGTCTCCGCCACCGTGTTCGGGGCCACCCGGATGGTCTGAAAGCGCCTCTCCAGGGCGGCGTCCTTTTCGATGTACTTGCGGTATTCGTTCATCGTGGTGGCGCCGATGCACTGGATCTCGCCCCGGGATAGGGCCGGCTTGAGGATATTCGAGGCGTCCATCGCCCCTTCGGCGGCGCCGGCCCCGACGATCGTGTGCAGTTCGTCGATAAAGAGGAGCACGTCTCCCGACCGCTTGATCTCGTCCATCACCGCCTTCAGCCGCTCCTCGAACTGGCCCCGGTACTTGGACCCGGCCACCATCAGGACCAGGTCGAGGGTGATCAGTTTCTTCCGGCGGAGGATCTCGGGGACCTCCCCGGCGACGATCTTCTGGGCCATCCCCTCGGCGATCGCGGTCTTCCCCACCCCGGCCTCCCCGATCAGGACCGGGTTGTTCTTGGTCCTCCGGCAGAGGATCTGGCTGACCCGTTCCACCTCGCGCTCCCGGCCGATCACCGGGTCGAGCTTCCCCGCCCGGGCCAGCTCGGTCAGATCGCGGCCGAAGGCGTTCAGGGCCGGAGTCTTGGACGTTTTCTTTTTTCCCGGCGACGGACCGGGAGGCTTCGGGGGGGGGCCGTATTCCGTCTTCAGTTTCTCCAGGACCCGGCGGCGGGTCTCCTCGAGATCTACCTCCAGGTTGCCGAGAACCCGGGCCGCCACCCCCTCCCCTTCCCGGATCAGTCCGAGGAGGATGTGTTCGGTCCCGATATAGCTGTGCTGAAGACGCTTGGCTTCCTCCAGGGCAAGTTCGATCACCCGCCGGGCCTTGACCGTCAGCGGCACCTCGCCGATCACCTTGGTCTCCGGACCGGCTCCGACCGCGCGCTCGATCTCCAGCCAGAGGGTCTCGAAGTCCACCCCCATCTCCCTGAGCACGTCCACCGCCACCCCCTGGCCCAGTTTGACCAGCCCGAGCAGGAGGTGTTCGGTCCCGATGTAGTTGTGGTTGAAACGATCCGCTTCCTTGCGGGCGAGGAGGATCACCTGCCGCGCCCGGGGGGTGAATTTTTCAAACATTTCCGTCTTCCTTCTCGGCTTGGGCCAGCCGTTCCCGGATCAGGCGGGCTCTCAGCGCGTCCCGTTTCTCCGGGGTCAGCTCGCTTCCGGCCAGTTTCTGGAGGTGGGCCGGCTGGGACTGGATGAAGATTGAATTGAGGGTCCGGCGGGGGATGGCTCCCAGGATCCCGAGATCCACCCCCATCCGGAGGATGGAGAGAAGCCCGATCGTCTCCTCGGAGGAGATCAGCCGGGCCTGGCCGAGGATGGACCGGGCCCGCCAGACCCGATCCTCCAGCTTGAGCAGCTGCAGGTCGCGCAGCTGTTTCCGCCCGGCCCTTTCGTGGACGATGATCTTCCTGACGATCCGCTCCAGGTCGCTGATAATCTCCGTCTCCGACTTGCCGAGGGTGGCCTGGTTGGAGATCTGGAAGATATTCCCCGAGGCCGGGGAACCCTCGCCGTAGAGCCCCCGGGCCGCCAAACCCAGCTTACCCAGGGCCTGGATGATCTTCCCGATCTGCCGCTGGAGGACCAGGGCCGGCAGGTGCATCATCACCGACGCCCGCATTCCGGTCCCGACATTGCTCGGGCAGGCGGTCAGGTAGCCGAGGTCTTCCGAACACTCAAAAGCCAGTTCGCTTTCGAGGAGACTGTCAATCCGGTCAATCTCGGCCCAGCATCTGTCCAGGCTCAGCCCGGAACGGATCACCTGGACGCGGAGATGGTCCTCCTCGTTGATCATCAGGCTGACCACCTCGTCCGCGCCGACCATCACCCCCCCCTGCCCCTCCGGCGATAGTTCCCGGCTGATCAGGTGCCGCTCGAGGAGGAACCGCCGGTCAAGGGGAGTTATGTCTTCCAGAAGAAAGACCAGAGGTTCGTCAACGACCCCCGCCCTCCGGATACCGGCGGCGATCTCGTTGAAGAGGGCCCGGCGCTGTTCTGAAGTTAACCTCCGGGAGAAATTATGACCCCGGATATTCCGGGCCAAGCGGAGGCGGCTGGAGAAGACGATCTCCGCTTCCGGTCCGTCTCCGGCCAGCCAGGGGGCGATATTTTTCAAAAACCTTTCCATCATCAAGACCGCTCATCCGGACCGGAGGCGGCGGAGAGGGCGGCGATCCGGTCCCGGAGCCGGGCGGCTTCCTCATAATTTTCATCGGTCACCGCCTTCTCCACCTCCCGCTTCAGCCGGGCGATTTCCTCCCGGCGAGTCTCGGCCTTCTTTCCCGTCTCGGCCCGGGAAGGCGGCCGGGGAGGCGGCTTTCGCCATTCCCCGGCCGGCCGTTTCCCGATATGCCGGTTCCCCTTGTGCAGGGCTTTCAGCAGCGGGGCCAGGTTGGCCGCGAAGGTCCGGTAACACTCACCGCACCCCAACCGGCCCCCTGACCTCAAATCCTTCAGGGACAGACCGCAATGGGGACAGGCCAGGTCCTCGACCTCGGCCGGATGGTGGACGGAGCCCAGGCTGCTGATCAACTCGGCCATCGCGTCGGAGGGGGTGAGGGCGAAACCCTTCTCCCGGGCGCAGTCCTCGCAGAGATGGTACTCGACCATCTTGCCGTCGACGATCTCGGTGTAATGGACCGTGACCTCGTTCTTATTGCAGTTCGGGCAGATCATTGGATTATGGGGAGTGGGGAGTGGAGAGTGGAGAGTAGTTGCAGGCGTCAGAACCTACTCCCCACTCCCCACTCCCCACTGCCTATCTCACCTCCGTCCCCTCCTCCCGGGTCAGGCGGTGATACTCCCGCATCAAATCCCGGGTGACCGGGCCGGGCTTCCCGTCGCCGATCTTCCTCCCGTCGACCTTGACCACCGGGACGATCTCGGCGGCGGTTCCGGTCAGGAAACATTCGTCGGCGATAAAGAGATCGTGCCGGGTCATCACCAGCTGTTTGACCTCGATCCCCTTTTCCCGGGCCATCCCGATGACGACATTGCGGGTGATCCCTTCCAGGACCCCCATACTGATCGAGGGGGTGAGGATCATCCCCTTGCGGACGGCGAAGATGTTATCCCCGGTACACTCGGAGACGAACCCGAAGGAATTGAGCATAATCGCCTCCTCGACCCCGGCGTTTATCGCCTCGATCTTGGCCAGGATGTTGTTGAGGTAATTGAGCGACTTGATCCGGGGGTTGACCGCCTCCGGGAGGTTTCTCTGGGTCGCCACCGTGATCGTTGCCAGCCCCTGGGCGTAGAGTTCGGGAGGATAGAGGGCGATCTTGTCGACAATGATGATCAACCCGGACTTTCCGCAGGTATAGGGGTTCAATCCCAGATCGCCGATCCCCCGGGTGATCAGGAGCCGGATATAGGCGTCGGCCAGACCGTTGCGGCGGACGGTCTCCAGGACCGCGGCCTTCATCTCTTCCAGCGGGAGGGGAACTTCGAGGTCGATCGACTTGGCCGACTCGTAGAGCCTCTCAAGGTGCTCTTCGAACTTGAAGATCTTGTTGGCGTAGACCCTGACCCCCTCAAAGACCCCGTCGCCGTAAAGAAGTCCGTGATCGAAGACGGAGATCCGGGCCTCCTCCTTCGCAAAGTATTCCCCGTTGACGTAAACTTGCATATCTCATCCCTCCCCTTGAACGCCTTTTACGGCAACCTTGCCAGACAGGTTGATTGACCGTTCTCCCCCCACCTTACCCTCTTTCTTTTAGACAGGATAACAGGATTTACGGGATATGGGAAAGGGCTGATTTTTATCCTTGATTTTTATCCTTGTTTATCCTGTTATCCTGTCAAAAATAGTCCTGTCAGGCCGAAGAAATATTATCCAGTCGATCCTGTTATCCTGTCAAAAAATCATCCGATTATCCGGTCTCTTCGAGGAGACCGTCCCGGATTCGGATCACCCGGGGGGCCCAGGCGGCGACCTGCCGGTCGTGGGAGACCACCAGCAGGGTCTTCCCGGTCTCGGAGTGGAGCCGGCCGAAGAGTTCGAGAAGCTCACCGCCGGCCCTGGTATCGAGGTTCCCGGTCGGCTCGTCGGCCAGGATCAGGTCGGGGTCGTTGGCCAGGGCCCGGGCCACCGCCACCCGCTGCTGCTCGCCCCCGGAAAGCTGGGAGGGGTAGTGATCCATCCGACCGACCATCCCGACCAGGTCCAGAAGCCGGGCCGCCCGGTCGCGGAGGCTGCCGGCGGCTTGGGGGCCCTTGGATCGGATCCGGCGGGGCATCGCCACGTTCTCCCAGGCCCGAAACTCCGGGAGGAGGTGGAAGAACTGGAAGACGAAACCCACCCGCTCGCTCCGGAGACGGGCCCGGGCCCGTCTCCCCAGCCGGAAGATATCCTCGCCGTCCAGTTCCACCCTCCCCGAAGTCGGGGAATCGAGAGCCCCCAGGATGTGGAGCAGGGTGCTCTTCCCCGCCCCCGAAGGGCCGGCCAGGACCGCGACCTCCCCTTTTCCCAGGGAGAGGTCGATCCCCCTCAGAACCGGGAGACTCCGCTTTCCGACCCGGAAGACGCGGGTTACATTCCGGGCGGCGAGGAAACCGTCTGTTAAATTATTTGCCGATTGATCAGTCACATCCGTTCGATTCCGATAGCGATCCCGATTCCGATTTCGAGCCGGTCTTCATCCCTCGGTTTCCGGTATTCTGAATTCTGTCTTCTGAATTCTGCTTTTATTCATATCTCAGGGCCTGGACCGGTTCCAGCCGGGCGGCCCGCCAGGCCGGGTAGAGCGAAGCGATGACGCTGATCAGCAACGCGCAGCCGGCGATCACCGCCGTCTCCAGGGGGTTGATCTCGGCCGGGATACTCTCGAAGTAATACACCTCGGGAGGGAAGACCTCGATCCCGAAGCGGGCGGAGATGAAGTCGGCGACGTGGTTGATCCGGTCGATCAGAATCAGGCCGGCGGCGCAGCCGATCGCCGTTCCGATGAAACCGATCAACAGCCCCTGGAGGGTGAAGACCTTCCGGATCATCGCTTCGGTGGCCCCCAGGGCCTTGAAGATCCCGATCGCCCGGGTCTTCTCCTTGACCGAGACGATCAGGGTGGAGGCGATATTCAAGGAGGCGACCACCGTGATCAGCATCACGATGATGAACATTAAATTTCTCTCCACCTGGATGGCGGCGAAGAGCGGCTTGTTCAGTTCCATCCAGCTCCGCACCTGGTAAAGCGGAGGGCGGAAAATCTCCTCCAGCCCCAGCTTGACCGCGTGGGCGTGTTCAACGTTGTCCACCTTGATGCCGACCCCGTTCACGCCCTCCCCGTAGCCGTACAGTTCCTGGGCGGCGGCCAGGCTTATGTAGGCCAGTTCCAGGTCGTACTGGGCCATCCCCGACTTGAAGATGCCGGCCACGGTGAAACTCTCCCTCCGGGCGCCGGCGGCACCGGGAAGCAGGCCTTCACCGGGAGAGATCACTATCACCCGGTCGCCCGTCCGGATGCCGGCGATCCGGGCGAACTGGGCGCCGAGCAGGATACCGTCCCGGTCCAGGTCCAGGGAACCTTCTTCGAGGTAATGGCCGAGCCGGCTGACCCTGACCTCGGCCTGGGGATCGATCCCCCTGAGGTTGACCCCCAGAGCCCGGGTCCGGGTCCTTATGATCACCTGCCCGGCGATGAAGGGGGCGGCGGCCGTCACCCGGGGATATCGCTCGACCCGCTCGATCAGTTCCGGATATCCGTCGATCAGCCTCCCCGAGGTGATGACCACGTTGCCGTAAACTCCGAGAAACTTCTCCTTCAGTTCCCGGTCGAAACCGCTCATCACCGACATCACCACCATCAGGGTCATCACCCCGACCGCCACCCCGGCGATCGAGATCACCGTGATCAGGGAGACAAAGGACTCCTTCCCCCGGAAGCGGAGGAATCTCAGGCCGGTCCAGACGGTAAAGGGAAGCATAAGAAAGTTCGAAGTTGAAAGTTCAAAGTTGACCTCCGGATCCCATTCAATCCGAATTCGGATTCCGAAGAGACGTAAAAGCCGCAAAACCTTAACCCCGGGTTTTCGGACCATAACCGACCCCGGGGGGCGAGGCGGGGGCCATCACCTCAAATCACATTCAATCGTCTGTTGTTAACAGCTCAAAGTTCGCTTTTCGGTCTCAACTGGGGAAAGAGGATCACGTCCCGGATCGATTCGGCCCCGGTCAGCAGCATCACCAGGCGGTCGATCCCGATCCCCGTCCCCCCGGCGGGGGGCATACCCGACTCCAGCGCCTCGAGGAAATCCTCGTCGATCTTCCCCCCCACCTCCTCCTCAGCCGGAGGACGGGATACGGCCTGCTCCCGGAAACGCCGCCGTTGTTCCAGGGGGTCGTTCAGCTCGGAGTAACCCGGGGCCAGTTCGGTCCCGTTGACGACCAGTTCGAAGACGTCCACGGCTTCCGGATCATCCTCTTTGAGTTTGGCCAGGGGAACCAGGGCCGGGGGAAATTCCAGGACGAAGGTCGGCTGGATCAGCGACGGCTCGACGCACTTCTCGTAGATCTGGTGGGTGATCTCCCCGGCCGACATCTCCCCGGTAACCTCCAGTCCCCGACCGGCCGCTTCCGCGGCCATCTCCTCCCGGGGACGGGAGAACCAGTCCTCGATCCCGAGAAAACCGGATACCAGGTCCCGGTAACGGACCCGCTTCCAGGGCGGGGTGAGGTCGATGGTTGTTTCCCCGTGAACCGGGGACAGGTCTCCCCGGATCGCCTTGGAGACCCCGACAACCAGGGCCTCGACCAGTTCCATCATCGTCCGGCAGTCTCCGTAGGCTTCGTAGATTTCCAGCATCGTGAACTCCGGGTTGTGGCTCCGGGAAAGCCCCTCGTTGCGGAAGTTCCGGTTCAGTTCGTAGATCTTCTCGAACCCGCCGACCAGGAGACGTTTCAGGTAAAGCTCGGGGGCGATTCTCAGGAACATCGGGGTATCGAGGGCGGCATAAAAGGTCTCGAAGGGACGGGCGGCGGCTCCGCCCGGCAGCGCCTGCATCATCGGCGTTTCCACTTCGAGAAAACCCCGCCGGTCGAGAAAGCTCCGGATCTCCCGGATGATCCGGGAACGGATACGGAAGAGTTCGGCCACCCGGGGGTTGACGATCAGGTCGAGATACCGTTTCCGGTAACGGGTCTCCCGGTCCTTGAGACCGTGCCACTTCTCCGGGAGCGGTCGGAGAGCCTTGCTCAGCAGGAACAGTTCCCGGACCAGGACGCTGATCTCGCCCTTGCGGGTGGTGAAGAGCTCCCCCCTCGCCCCGGCGATGTCCCCCAGGTCAAGCCGGTCGAGGATCTCCAGTTCGCGTTCATTCAGGTTGTCCCGCCGCAGGTAGAGCTGAACCTTGCCGCTGGAGTCGCAAAGGTCGGCGAAGACGGTCTTGCCGTGCCCCCGGATCGCGGTCAGGCGGCCGGCCACCGCCACCTCTTTTCCCTCCCGGTAATCGCCGTGACATTCCGCCGCGGCGGCGTTCCGCTCGAAGCGGCCGCCGAAAGGTTTCACCCCGAGGGCGATCAGTTCTTCAAGTTTTTTCAGGCGCTGGGCCCTTAAGTCTTCCATTGAATTGCTTCCTTAAGTTGACTTTGCCACCAAGGACGAAAAGGACTTAAAGGACAAAAAGGACACAATACTGCCCACTGCTTACTGCTCACTCCCCACAGAGGTCCGGAGATATTCCAGAATAAAGGGATCAATATCCCCGTCCATCACCCCCTTGATGTCGCCGACGGTCAGCCCGGTCCGGTGGTCCTTGACCATCGTGTAGGGCTGGAAAACGTAAGAGCGGATCTGGCTCCCCCACTCGATCTTCTTCTGCTCCTCGTAATGCTCGGCCAGTTCCTTTTCCTTCTCCTCCAGTTCCAGCTGGTAGAGCCGGGATTTCAATACCTTCATCGCCTGGACCCGGTTCTTGTACTGGGACCTTTCGTCCTGGCACTGGACGACGATCCCGGTCGGGATGTGGGTGATCCGGACGGCGGAGTCGGTGACGTTGACGTGCTGACCCCCGGCGCCGGAGGAGCGGTAGGTATCCACCCTCAGGTCCTTCTCCTCGATCTTGACCTCGATCTCCTCGCCCGCTTCCGGGGTCACGTCCACCGAGGCGAACGAGGTGTGCCGCCGCTGGTTGGAATCGAAAGGGGAGATTCTCACCAGGCGGTGAACCCCCCGCTCCGACTTCAGGTAGCCGAAGGCCCGGGGGCCGCCGACCAGGGCGAGCAGGCTTTTGATCCCCGCCTCCTCTCCGGGGGTCACGCTCAGGACCCGCACCGAAAAATCCCTCTCCTCGAACCAGCGGCTGTACATCCGCCAGAGCATCTCGGCCCAATCGCAGGACTCGGTGCCGCCGGCCCCGGACTGGAGGGAGAAGTAGGCGTTGCTGGAGTCTTCCGGGCGGGAGAGCATCGCCCCCAGTTCCAGATCGTCAAGCCGGGCCTGGAGCTTTTCCACTTCTCCGGAGAGTTCCTCGGCGATCCCCTCGTCGTCGGCGAGCAGAACGAGCTCTTCCAGGTCGGAGATCTCTTCCGCCAGTGACTCCCAGGGCTCGACCTGGTCCCGGATCTCCTTTAATTCGCGGACGGTCTTCTGGGCTTTCTCCCGATGATCCCAGAAACCGGGGCGGGCCATCTCCAGTTCCAGTTCGCTCAGGCGGACGCGGCCGGCCTCCAGGTCAAAGATACCCCCTGATCCGGGCGTACCTTTCCCGGATCTCTTTCAGCCGTTCATTAATTTCTTCCGACATAATCAATCCCCGTTAACTTGCCACATTCGTACTCGTACTCTTACTCGTCCTCGTACTCGATTTTCCCGGCTGACAGGACGAGTACGAGTAGGAGTACGCTCCAAACCGGAGCGGTCGCCTATCTTGTCACCAGGAAGGAGAAAAGACAATAAAAGAAATCTTCTCCGATCAGTCGCGGCGCCGGGACCCGAACGGGAGGGCGCCCAGGGTGGCGGCCAGGGCCGAAAAGACGCAGAGCCAGCTGAAGAGGTCGCCGTGCCGGCGATAGAAGGACGGAGGGCCGGACCGGCCGACGGAAGCGGTGACCCAACCGGGGACGAAGAGCCTTTTCCCCTCCCCGGCGACCACCTCGCCGATCACCCGGCCCCGCGGATCGATGACGCAGGAATACCCGGTATTGGCGGCCCGGGCCAGGTAAACCCGGTTCTCGACCGCCCGGAAGACCGAGGCGGCGCTATGCTGGAAGGGGGCGGGGGTCCTTCCGAACCAGGCGTCGTTGGTGATGTTGACCAGGAGATCGGCCCCCGCGCGGGCCATCCGCCGGGAGGGAGCGGGGAAGATATCCTCATAGCAGATCAGGATTCCGATCCGGGGTTCCGGTTCCCGCGGGGGAGAGAAGCCGGTCAGGGTGAAGACCGGGTATCCCCGACCGGGGGAGAAATCTTCCTCCCAGGGAACCACCCGGCCGAGGAAGGGAAAGATGCTCTTCAGGGGGGTGTACTCCCCGAAGGGTACCAGGTGGACCTTGTCGTAGCGAAGCCGGGGCCCGCCGGCAGGGGGGATCAGGTAGGCGCTGTTGTATTGCCCGGTCCCGTCGCGGTAGTCTCCGCCCACCAGGAGATAGGCCTCCCCCCCGGCGGCCAGTTCCTCCAGTCGCTTTCGGACCGCCGGCGTCTCCTCCAGGTAATAGGGAAGGGCCGACTCCGGCCAGATTACCAGGTCGCTGGATCGGGCCAGGGCCCGGAGGCTGAGGTCAAGGTGGGTCCGGAAATGAGACGGGGCCAGTCCCGGCACCCACTTGAGATCCTGGCGGATGGCGCCCTGAACCACCGTAACCTCCAGGGGCTCGGACCGCCCCTCCCCCTCCCCCGTCCTCAGGGCGTTCCGGCCGTAAAGGAGGACGGCGGTCAGGAGGATTACGGCGGGGATAATCCCTCCCGGGCGGGCCGGGACGCCGTCCCGGGAATATTTTCCCGCCCGGAGGAAGACAACGGCGGAGGCGATCGCCGCGTTGACCAGGACCAGGAGGAACCCGACTCCGTAAACCCCGGCCAGGGATCCTATCTGGATCAGGGGGAGATTTTCAACCTGGCTGGTCCCGAGCAGGTTCCAGGGGAAACCGGAGAAGAGGTAGGTCCTCAGATACTCGAGGGCGGTCCAGCCGGCCGGCGCCGCCCACCACAGCCAGCCCGGCCGCCGAACGGCGAGATAAGCGGCCCAGCCGGACCAGAGGGCGGGGTAAAGGGCCAGGTAAAGACCGAGCACCAGGTAGCCGGGGACCGTCACCAGGTGGAGCCAGTAGATCCCCCCCCAGCCCCAGACCGCCCCGGCGATCAGGCCGAGGAGGAAACCCTCCCGGACAGTCCGCCCGTAAAGGGCCGCCAGCAGCGGCACCAGGGCGATCCAGGCCGCCGGCCCCAGGGAGAAGGAGAGAAAGGGCAGGGTGAGGAGGCCGCCGCTCAACAAAGCCAGGATAAGACTATGCCAGGGCATACCAAGGACCTAAGGGACGAAAAGGACTTAAAGGACACCGGGGGGATCAATCGACTGAAATTTCCCCCGGAAAATTTTATCGGCCGCAGCATTTCTTGAACTTCTTGCCGCTGCCGCAGGGACAGGGATCGTTAGGGCCGGTCTTCTTCCCCTCCCGCCGGTAAGGACCGGCGGAGACCGGAACCGGTTCCGGGGGGGGAGCCCCGGGGGGAAGGCCGGGGAGCGGTTGCCGGGAGGCGGGGGGCGGGGCCGGGGTCCGCTCCCGACCCCCGCCGGAAAAGGCCCGGACCGATTCGTGGATCATACTCCCGCTGGCCGAAGCCACCGGGGGCCGGATGGTGCTCCGGAAGATGTTCGCCGCCACCTCCTGCTTCAGGCTGTTCTCCATCGCCGAGAACATCTTGAAGCTCTCCTGGTTGTAGGCGATCAGGGGATCGACCTGGGCGTAGGCGCGGAGCGAGATCCCCTGCCGCAGTTCGTCCATCGAGTAGAGGTGTTCCTGCCAGAGCCGGTCGATCACCCCCAGGATGACCAGCTTCTCCAGCCTCCGCATATTCTCCTTCCCCTCGTACTCCTCCTTGAAATCGTAGATCCGGCCGACCATCTCCAGAATCCGCCCGGCCAGGACGGCCTGGTCGAGGCCGGACTCTTCCCGCCACCGGGCGTCGTTGATCCGGATCGGGAAGGTGGTAGAGACCCAGGAACTCAACCCCCGCCAGTCCCACTCCTCGGGGGGGGTCTCCGGCGGGCAGTAGGAGGCGGCCTTCTCCTCCACCACCTCCTCGATGATCGCCATTATCCCCCGCCGGGGATGGTGGCTGTCGATGATGCTGTTGCGGAAGCCGTAGATCTCCTCGCGCTGCTTGTTGATGATGTCGTCGTACTTGAGGATCTGCTCCCGGATGGAAAAGTTGTGGGACTCGACCCGTTTCTGGGCGGTGACGATCGCCCGGGTCAGCAGCGGGTGAGTCATCTCCTCCCCCTCCTCCAGCCCCATCTTCGACATAATCCCGGCGATCCGGTCGGAGCCGAAGAGGCGCATCAGGTCGTCCTCCAGGGAGAGATAGAACCTCGAGGAACCGGGGTCGCCCTGGCGGGCGCAGCGCCCCCGCAGCTGGAGGTCGATCCGCCGGGCCTCGTGGCGTTCGGTCCCGAGGATGTGCAGGCCGCCCAGTTCCACCACCCCCTCCCCGAGCTTGATGTCGGTCCCCCGGCCGGCCATATTGGTGGATATGGTTACCGCTCCCCGCTGACCGGCCCGGGCCACCACCTCGGCCTCCCGCTGGTGGTAGCGGGCGTTGAGGACCTGGTGGGGGATCTTCCGCCGTTTCAAAAGCCGGCTCAGGATCTCCGAGGTCTCGACGGTGATCGTCCCGACCAGGACCGGCTGTCCCCGCCGGTGACAGTCGGCGATCTCCTCGACCGCCGCCCCGAACTTCTCGTTCTTGGTCTTGTAGATCTTGTCGTTGTAGTTGACCCGGGCGATCGGGCGGTTGGTGGGGATAACCACGACGTCGAGACCGTAGATCTTGTCGAACTCCACCGCCTCGGTGGCGGCGGTCCCGGTCATCCCGGCCAGCTTCTCGTACATCCGGAAGTAGTTCTGGATGGTGATCGAGGCCAGGGTCTGGGTCTCCCGTTCGATGGTGACGTTCTCCTTGGCTTCCAGGGCCTGGTGGAGCCCGTCGCTGTAGCGGCGGCCGGGCATCAGGCGGCCGGTGAACTCGTCGACGATCACCACCTGGTTGTTGTCGATCACGTAATTGACGTCCTTCTCGAAGAGGGCCAGGGCCCGCAGCGAGGTCAGGGCGTTGTGGATCTTCTCGCTCTTCAGGTTGACCTCTTCTTCCAGGTAATGGATCCGCCGGGCCTTCTCTTCCGGCGGCAGGGAGAGATCCTCCTCCAGTTCCTGCTTGACGACCAGGAAGTCGGGGAGGACGAACTCCTCCGGGTCGTCGGGGGAGAGGGCGCGGTGCCCCTTCTCGGTGATGTCGATCTCGTGGGCCCGCTCGTTGATGGTAAAGAAGAGTTCCTCCCGCAGCGCCCTGCCTTCATCCGCCCGCGGCGACTGCTTGGACTTGGAGTCGAGCTCGGTTTCGTTCTTCTGGAGGGACTTACGGGCTTCCGGCTGCTCGAGCAGGCTCAAGAGTTGCTTGTTCAGAGGCGCTCCCTTTTTCACCTGGTAGAATTTCCGGTAGGCTTCCTCCTCGTTCCCCGCCTCGAGCAGGTCCTTTCCCTCCTTGAAGAGCCGGTTGCAGAGCAGACTCTGCTTCCGGGCCAGTTCCTTCATCCGGGGCATCACTTCCTTGAAACGGTGGGTGGAGACGGAGACCGGACCGGAGATAATCAGGGGGGTCCGGGCTTCATCGATCAGGATACTGTCCACCTCGTCGATGATCGCGTAGTAGTGGCCGCGCTGGAGTTCGTCCTTCTTCGGGTTATAATAGACGTACTTCTTCTGGACCTGTTCTTCCTGCCTCCGGGCCATATTGTCCCGCAGGTAGTCGAACCCGAACTCGTTGTTGGTTCCGTAGGTGATGTCGCAGCGGTAGGCCTCCTGCCGTTCGGGGGGAGTCATCCCGCCCTGGATGCAGCCGACCGAGACCCCCAAAAATTCATAGATCGCCCCCATCCATTCCCGGTCACGGCGGGCCAGGTAGTCGTTGACCGTGACCAGGTGGACGTTCTTCCCGGTCAGGGCGTTGAGGTAAAGCGGCATCGAGGCCACCAGGGTCTTGCCCTCCCCCGTCGCCATCTCGGCGATCTTGCCCTGGTGGAGGACGATGGCCCCGATCAGCTGGACGTCGAAGGGGATCATCTCCCAGACGATCTCCTGCCCGCAGACGGTGATGGTCCGTCCCATCAGCCTCCGGCAGACGTTCTTCACCGCCGCGTAGGCCTCGGGGAGAAGCTCGTCGAGGACCGCTTGTTCCTCCCCGCGCAGCTGCCCGATCAGGCGGCGCTCTTCCGTCTTCAGCCGGTCCTCTTCCTCCGGGGCGGCCTCACCGGCCAATCCCTCCCGGATCTTGGTCAGTTCGGTCCGGGTAGCCGCGGTCCGCTCGGCGAAACGCCGGCGGAACTCTTCGGTCTTGGCCCGGATCTCCCCGTCGGAGAGTTTCCGGTATTCCTCTTCCAGCCGGTTGATCTGATCGACCAGGGGCTGGAGCTTCTTCCGGTCCCGCTCAAACTTGGTCCCGAAGATGTTCTTGAGGATGCTCACAGTACTTGATAAACCGCGGATTCGGCGGATTATGCCGATTCAGGGAAAGTTGGAATCCGTCCGATCCGCTTAATTCGCGGTTATTATTTTTAGTCCTTTTTTGTTTTTTTGGGTAAACGGTATTGTGTTATCCGCAGTATTACCGGCAGATCGGTAATGGAGTGATGGAGTAGTGGAGTGATGGGCGGCTGATACAATACTCCAACACTCCATTACTCCAACACCCCGGATCGCAGACTCTAATAATCTTGGCTGAGCTTACACGTTATTCCCCGCACTAAATGGAAGAGAACCTTGTTCTTATCCGCTTCTCGGTTAATCCGCGGTTGGCTTCAACGGGGGATGGTCAGCACCTGACCGATTTTCAGGGCATGGGGATTTTCCAGCTGGTCGCGGTTGGCCTGGTAGATCCGGTTCCAGGCGTTCGGATCTCCGTACAGTTTCCGGGCGATTGCGGCCAGGGTATCACCCCCCTGAACCGTATAGGAAGCGGCCGCGGCAGCTTCGGGCGCCGGGGGCGGCGGGCTCGGGGTCCGCCGCGGAGGGGAAACCGCGGTCGGCGTGGACGAGACCCGGACCGGCGCGGTGGCCGGGGAAGAAGTTCTCCGGGGCGGAGGCGGAACCGGTTCGTCCGGCGCCGCGGGGCTTAAGATCCGTTCCAGCCACTCGCGGACCCGTCCGGCCGTATCCGATTCGGGTTCGAGCCGCAGGTATTCCCGGTAATAAGAAACCGCCAGCGCCTTGTCTTTCAGGTTATCGTCGTAGATAATCCCCAGCTGGAGATAGGCCTCGCTGCTCTCCGGGTCGAGGGCCAGCGCCTTGTGGTACATCTCCACCGCCCGGGGGTAATTTTCCTGGCGGTAAAAGACCCGCGCCTTGCCGATGTGGTCGGAGACAGTCGGCGGGCTGGTTTCCTCCTGGGCCGTACCGCCGCACCCGGCGATTCCAGCCAGCAGGCAGCCGGCCAGGAGGACCGCAATGGAGGGGGCGGCCGCAGATTTCTGTTGTTTCCGCGTCTTCATTCCCGGGTCGGGAATTTTACAGGCCCAGTCCCCGGCGCAGTTCCCGGGCCTGGGGAGTATCGGGGGCCAATTCAATATAACGCTGGGCGTGGGGCCGGGCCAGGTTTTTCATCCGGTAGTGGTGGTAGTAGAGATTGAAGAGCGAGAGCTGGACCTGGGGAAAATCCGGGTTCAGGCGGGCGGCTTCCTTGAAAGCGGCCAGGGCCCGGTCGGTCCGCCCCTCCCGGTGGTAGATGATTCCCAGGTTATAGAAGGCCTGGTAAAGATCCGGCCGGGACCGGACGGCTTTCAGGTACTCCTCCCGGGCCGCCGGGTACTTTCCTTCTCTTTGATAGACCGCTCCCCGGTTATAATGTTCAATCCCCGAAAGTTCCCGGGCCGGGGGCGGGGCGGCGGGGTCCGGGGGCACAGACGGCGCGGGCGGGGAGGGACGGAGCTTTTCCCCGGCCCGATCGGCGAATTTTCCCCGAGGGAATGCTTCCAGGTATTTTTGGTAATAATGCCGCGCCCGGTCGGACCTTCCCAGTTCTTCCCCGTAGAGCTCGGCCAGCTCGAGATAATCCTCCTCGACTTCCGGACGCAGCAGAAGGCACTTCTCCAGCTGGAGCGCCGCCGCCTGGTGGTCTCCCTCTTCCCTCAGGCGGCGGTAGTAATTATGACGGGCCTTCCAGAGCCCCTCTTCGGCCTCTTCGACCAGCCCTTCCTGCCGGGCTTTCCGGTAATACTCCATCGATTCCTCGAAACGGCCGGAAGCCAGGGCGCCGGCTCCGCGCAGGATATAAACCCGCCCCAGATATTGACCGGCCGGGGCTGCGGGATCCAGCTGCCGGGCCTGGTTCAGCGCCGTCTCCGCCTCGGAATAATCGCCGGCGTCGAGGAGCGCCTTTCCCAGTCCGAGGAAAGCCGGCGGGTAATCGGGCGACTGTTCCAGGCACTGCCGGTAGACGGCGGCCGCCCGGTCCGGCTCGCCTTCCCTGGCCAGCCGTTCCCCCTGCCGGCAGTACTCTTCCGGGCTCGGCGGGGTGGCGGCCGCGTCGGAAGCCGAGGTCAGGGGCGGACGGGGCGTGGTCTTCCGGGCCGCGGGGGCGGCGGCGGTGGGGATGTCGGGCTGCTCGGGCCGGATCTCGCCCAGGCGGGTGATCACCTCTCCCGCCTCGGGGGAACGGGGCCGCAGTTTCAGGAACGACTCGTAATGGGAGACCGCCGCCGCCGGATCGCCGAGGAAACGGTCAGAGATGCGGCCGAGCCGGTAATGCGCGTCGGCCGCGGCCGGATCGAGTTCGAGCGCCTGCCGGTACTCCTTTCCCGCCAGGCGGTACTGCCCGGCGGCTTCATAAGCCTGGCCCTGTCTCAGATAGTCATCCCGGGTAAAGAGTCCGGCCTCGGTGACCGAGACCGAACTCGACCTCTCCAGCAGGCGTTTCAGATCCATCCTCTCCCGGGCGTCGGGCCGGAAACGGAAATAATCGAGAAGCGCCTCCGTGCCGCGCCGGTTCTGCTGATCGAGCAGGAGCGAGCTGACCCCGTAATTGTAGAGAACCTCCGGATGGCCGGCGCCGGCCCGGCGGGCTTGCTCGAACTCCCGGAAGGCTTCTTCGCGGTCTCCGCTCTTCCAGAGCAAGACTCCCAGGTTATTGTGTCCGGGTGAAGGATCTTCGGGGGCGGTCCGGAGGAAAGCGCGGAAATATTCCGCCGCCGTCGCCGGGTCGTCCCCCCGGCTGGAGAGAACACCCAGCCGGTAGAGGGCGGGAGCGAACTCCGGATCGATCTCCAGAGCCTGCCGGTAAAGGCCCACGGCCCGCTCCATATCCTCCAGGTCCCAGTAAACTCCTCCCAGGTTATAGGCCGGAACCGGATCGTCCCCGCTCATCTCCACCGCCAGAGTCAGTTCCTCAATCGCCCGGTTATAGAGATTCTGGGCCCGGTAGATCTGGCCGAGGGCGTTGCGGGCCCGGATACTCTCCGGTTCCAGCTGGAGGAGGCGGCGCATCTCCCCCACCGCCTGGTCGTATTTCTTCTGCCGGGCCAGCCGGAGCCCCTGGCGGTAGGTGCGCTCGGCCCGGTCTCCACAGGCCGCGGAGAGGAAACAGAGCAGCAACAGGGCGATTATCCGGATCCGGTTAAGGCTTGTCTTCATCCTCCCACCATTGTTCCCAGGCCCGGATTTCCCGGCGGCGAATAAGGGGATCCCCTCCCCAGTGAAAGGGGAAATCCTGGCCGGAGATCAGCTTGAGCGCTTCCCAGCTGTCCTTCCGGACATAGGGTTCCGGGTCGTTCATCGCCCGCAGGAGCGCTTCCACGGCGGACTTTTCCCGGTAAAGTCCGAGAACGTAGGCCGCGGTCGAACGGGTCATCGGCTGCGGGTCGTTGAGGAGGGCGACAATCCCCGGGACGGCCCCCCGGGAACGCATACTCCCCAGAAACCAAAGGGCCTGAAAACGGAAATCTTCGTACTGGGAGGAGAGTCCCTCGATCAGCACTTTCTCCCCCGAGTAATCGCCCAATTCGTAGAGGGCGGATGCGGCCGAGAACCGGACCGGTTCCTCGGGATCGTCCAGAGCCCTCCGGAGCGGTTCGATGGTCCTCGGATCCTTAATGTTGTTCAGGGCCAGGGTGGTCTCGATCCGGACCAGGACCGAGTCGTCTTTCAGCCGTTCGGCCAGAACCGGGATCGCGGCCGGGGAGCCCGAGTCGCCGAGGAAATTAACCGCCTCCAGCCGCCGGTCCTCGTCATCGGCCGTCAGGGCAATCTCGGCTTCCTCGATGGTGGTGATCGGCGGCGGCGGGGCCGGGGAGATTAAGCTGCAGCCGGCCAGTCCCGCGACGGAGAGGAGAACCGCCCATTTAAAGTTCCGGGAGCGGTGTCGCGCCATCTTCTCCTCCTTGGGATATCGCCTTTAACTCCCGTGCCCAGTTCTTCTCCAGTACCCGGTAATCGGAATCAAGGATGGTCTGCCGGTCGGCGAAGTAGCGTTGCTCGAGCCGGGCCAGGCCGCTGTTCAATTCCTGCTGGTACTGGATGGCGAGGACCTCGTTGGGGGCGTTCTCCACCCTCTCCTCGGCCCTCCGGATCAGCGCCGCCCGCCTTTCTTCATAGGCCCGCTCCAGGAGTTCCAGCTGGGAGCGGTGTTCTTCCAGGTCGGGGGGGATCCGGGATATGACCATCTTGACCAGGAAGAAGATCCCGGCCACGATCAGGATGAAGAGGAGAATCTTGAGAAACCGGTATCCCCATCCGACGAGCAGCCGTTCTTCCATCATCGTCTTACCTGATCCCGAAAAGTCCCCCGGCGATGATCGGGGAGAGCTTGACCACCAGCCCGGCGAAGACGACGCTGACCATCGCCATCAGCTTGATCAGGATATTCAGCGAGGGCCCCGAGGTATCCTTGAAGGGATCCCCGACCGTGTCTCCGACCACCGCCGCCTTATGGGTGTCGGAACCCTTGCCGCCGAACTTGCCTTTTTCGATGTACTTCTTGGCGTTGTCCCAGGCGCCGCCGGCGTTGTTGAGCAGGCAGGCCAGCGCGAAACCGGTGGTCAGACCGCCGGCCAGCAAGCCCATCACCCCGGCCACCCCGAGGAAGAGTCCGGTCACCAGGGGCACGATAATCGCCAGCAGCGCCGGGATCACCATCTCTCTCTGGGCGCCGGCGGTGGAGATGGCCACGCAGCGGGCGTAGTCCGGCCTTCCGGTTCCTTCCAGGATACCCGGGATCTCCTTGAACTGGCGGCGGACTTCCTCGACCATCGCCCCGGCGGCCCGGCCCACCGCCTTCATCGTCATCGCGCAGAAGATAAACGACATCATTCCCCCGAGGAAGAGCCCGCAGAGCAGGAGCGGGTTGAGCAGGGAGATGTCATAGGCCTCGAGAAAACCCGATACGCCGGCGACCGCCTCCGCCCCGGCGTCACCCGTCTTTCTCGCCCAGAGCTGGACCTGGTCCATATAGGCGGCGAGCAGGGCCATCGCGGTCAGGGCCGCCGAACCGATCGCGAACCCCTTGCCGGTGGCGGCGGTGGTGTTGCCCATCGCGTCGAGGGCGTCGGTCCGCTGACGGACCTGGGGGGGGAGCCCGGACATCTCGGCGTTGCCGCCGGCGTTGTCGGCGATCGGCCCGTAGGCGTCGGTGGCCAGGGTGATACCCAGGGTGGAGAGCATCCCCACGGCGGCAAAGCCGATACCGTAGAGGCCGGCGGCCATCTGGGAAAATCCTCCGGCGAACCCGTAAGCGCAGAGAATTCCGATCACGATCGTAACCACCGGGATCCCGGTCGAGAACATCCCCACCGCCATCCCGTCGATGATCGCGGTCGCCGGGCCCATCTGGGCTTGCTCGGCGATACCCCGGGTCGGGCGGTATTCGTCGCTGGTATAGTGCTCGGTGGACTGGCCGATGATCACCCCGGCAATGAGCCCCGCCGTCACCGAACCGAATATCCCCCAGGGGATAAACCCGGATAAAGCCATCCCGGCCACGGCGGCCAGGATCAGGACCGTGGACCCCATCGTGCCCGCGAGCAGGGCCCTGAGCAGAGACTTCTGGCTGGCATCCTCCCGGGTCCGGACCATAAAGATGCCGGCAATCGAGAAGATGATACCCAGCCCGGCCACGATCATCGGGGCGGTCACCGCCCGGATCCCCCCGAAAGCCCCGGCCGCCAGCGGGAGGGACGCCCCCAGGGCGGCGGTGGCGAGGATCGATCCGTAGTAGGACTCGTAGAGGTCGGCCCCCATCCCGGCCACGTCGCCGACGTTGTCGCCGACGTTGTCGGCGATGGTAGCCGGGTTGCGGGGGTCGTCCTCGGGGATCCCGGCCTCCACCTTCCCGACCAGGTCGGCGCCGACGTCGGCCGCCTTGGTGTATATTCCCCCGCCGACCCGGGCGAAGAGCGCCTGGGTCGAGGCGCCCATCCCGAAAGTTATCATCGTGGTCGTGATCTGGCTGAGCTTATCGGCGGGATCGAAGCCGGCCTCGACCAGGGTCATCCCGAGAAACTTCAAACCCTGGCTCATATTCGCGGTCGTGTAGACCAGCCGGTCCAGGATCAGGTACCAGATCGAGATGTCGAGAAGTCCGAATCCCACCACCACCAGGCCCATCACCGCACCCGAACGGAAGGCGACCTGGAGACCGGCATTGAGGGAATGCCGGCACCCTTCGGCGGTCCGGCCCGAGGCGTTGGTCGCCGTCTTCATCCCGAGGAAACCGCAGAGGGCGGAGAAGAATCCCCCGGTCAGGAAGGCCACCGGGAGGAAGGGGTTCTGGATCCCGAACGCGGCCATCGCCGCGAAGGCGATGAAAAAGGCCCCGAAGACCAGGGCGACCACCCGGTACTGCCGCTGGAGGTAGGCGAAAGCCCCCTCCCGGATAAAGCGGGCGATCTGGCGCATCTTGTCGCTGCCTTCCGAAGTGGTCATCATCCTCCGGTAAAAAAACATAGCCGCGATGATCGCCAGCAGCGCCGCCAGGGGAGCTACCCACCAGAGAGCCCGCCACCAGGTCGGGTTGCCGGCCGGATCCGCCCCCCAGGATACCGCGGGGAGAAACAACAGTCCGGGAACCAAGCTCAGTATTGTGGTCGAAATTTTTCTCATCGATAACGCCCTTATGTTAATTTTCCGCGTCGGACGGAGGCCGGCGGGGTAAGCGCCGACCGGACAGAAAGAACGGGGCTCACAAGAGACGTGAGCCCCGTCGAAAACTCTCTGAGGTTACAGCCTCAACGACTTGGCCTCTCCCGGCGGGTTAGAAGAAGTACTTCAGCCCGGCACCCATCAAAACGGAGTCCAGTTTCTCTTTCTGAGTGGGCCCGTTGTCGATGGTGTACTTGTAATCTTCGAGGAACCAGAGATGCTTGACGTCGATATTGAGCACCAGGTTCTGCAGGACGCAGTAATCAAACCCGATCCCGACGTGCATCCCGAAGGAATCCTTGACCCTGACTTCCTGGTCCGGGTAATTGTCCTTGAAGTTGTTGAAGAACATACTCGGCCCAAAGCTGAGGTAAAGACCGAACTCCGGGGTCGGATTGCCCCGCAGCTCAAAGGACAGGTTGAGGTAGGTTATCCGGGCCTGCCCGTCAATGGGATCGTTCCATTCCGGACGAGTATGGCCGACCGAGAGGGCGGTAGCGAAGTTGTTGCTCACCATATAGGAGATCAACCCTTCGTAGGCAATTTCGCTGTCGACTCCGTCATTCGAATAGGGGAAAAAATAAGCGACCCGGGCGCCGATTCCGGGACGGCAGGAGACGGAGATCATCTGCTTCCCGACGTAAATCTTGTCCCAGGATTCCACGTGCCCGGCATCGCCCAGTCCCCGATCGAGATAGGCCTGTCCCCAACTCAAGCCGGCAAATCCGAGAATCAGGCATACCCCCGCTATCGCCACGACCGTCTTTCTCATCATACTCTACTCCTTATCGTGCCCCGGACTACAGGGGCCAGTTTAGGGATCAGGATTACTTTAAGATACCCCGCGGTAAAATAGCAAGGAAAAAAACCGGATTTCTCGCATTTATGCCGAAGGGGGGATTCGAACCCCCAAGAGGTTTCCCTCACATGGCCCTCAACCATGCGTGTCTGCCATTTCCACCACTTCGGCCCGCGTTTACTCAACCGGGGATGAAAAGGATTGAATTATTCTTAATCCAATTAATCCGATCCCGGAATATATAAAAACAGATCGATTTTGACAATGTTCTTCTCCCGGGTCAGGGCCGCCGCCCCCCGCCGGAGGGGACGGAGAAGTTCCAGGAGAGGGAGAAACTTTGCCTGGTAGGCAATTTCCGATATCAGGGGTTCCTCGGGGGCCAGCCGCTGATAGGCGAAATACCATTCCGCGGCGGATCGGAGGGAGCTGAAAAAGGTCGGCCCCTCGAGATAGCCCAGAAACTCCGGATCCGGTTCGAACGAAGAAATCATCCGCCGAAAGACCGGATCGTTCTCCAGGGCCGGCCGTTCGCCGGCCCGAAGGTCGATCAATTTCTCGATCTGAGCCCGGGGCCCGCCGATCAACAGTTCTTCATCGGTCAGGGCGTAACCGGGTTCAGTGAAGAACAGCCCGGGGAAGGAGGTGATCTCCACTCCCCGGTAAACTTCCCTGACCGGAGTTAAACCCCGGAACAGGACCACCCAGGCGGCTGCTTTCTTGAGCGCCGCTTCCGCTCCCTCCCGGTCGGCGACCCGGTTGCTCAGGGCGAAGGGAGGGATGGGGAGAAACTCCTCCCCGCTCAGACCCGCCAGGACCAGGGACCAGTTATCCCCCAGAACCGGGAGGATATCCCGGCGGACGCTGAGACCGGATTCCCGCTCCCAGCCGCCGAGCCCGGGGAAATCCCCGGACTCTTCTTGCACCCCCAGCGAAACCAGTGCCTCGGCGAGGCTCTCCCCGATCAAGGCGGGGTCGGCGGTAAAATACCAGCAGCACATCTCTCCGGCGGGCAGCGGGCTGTGCCGGCCGGGCGGAGGGAAAGAGTATTCCGCAAGGCGGGCTTCCCTGAGGACGCACCGGATCCGGGCCTGGATCCCCTCGCGATAGCGATACCCGGCCCGGCAGCCGAACAGGCGGCAGGCATCCAGGGAGTGGACCAGGGTCTCTCCCCAGGCTGCCGCCTCGGCGGCGATCCCGGGAGGCAGCCCCTCTTCGAGTCCGCCCCGGAACCGGGCCGGGCTGAGAAAAAATTCAAATAAGGTGGCGGCGGGCAAGCCGTCTTCGCCGAGGGCGGCGGCGTACTCCGGCGAGCCTCCCAGCGGTTCTCCCTCTCCCCGGGCGAGGTCGATCGCCTCCTCGATCAGGAACCGGGCCGAAGCGGAGACCGCCAGCACCAGAGTGCCGTCGATCACGGAATAGGCCGTCTCCAAGGGGAAGTTTTCTCCCGGCGGGATGGACACGACCGTTTCCCCCCGGTATTTCTCTTCCCGGAGAATCCGATCCCCATCGTCTTTCAGGGAGTCGCCGAGTCGGAGAACGATCTCAGTCAGCCGGGCCCGCACCCCGAGACGGGCCACCGCGAACAGCGCGGCCGGGGAAAACTCCGCGGGGGGGATAACCGCCAGGGCGATATCCTCTCCCGCCACCTCCATTATCCGCGACCGGTCGATCCGGAAACCGGTCCGGTCTTCGAACTCCCGCCGCGCCGCCTCCAGTCTTTCCTCGATCTCCTCCTCCCGCCAGACAGGCAAAACGGTCAGTTCCCGGAAAGTCCGGGAGCCGACCAATTTGCCCCAGATATACGTCCCCGAGCGGACCCGGATCATCAGGCCCGCCCGGGCGGGGATCAGGCTTTCCGGCGGTCGTTCCCGGTAGAGGTCGCGGGGCAGGGTAATCACTTCAACCACACCCCGGCCGGCCAGCGGGAGCATAAAACGAATGGGGGGGAAGAAGATAAACAGCGCCGCCGCCGCCAGGACACCGGCCAGGATGAAAACCCACAGCTTCTTCATAATAAATGCGGACGCGGGATAATTACTCGGGCCGCCGCCCGGACGAACGCTGGCTAATTTACCTCTTTCCCCGGCCTGATCTCAAGAACTATTCCCGGGCCAAACAGGCGACCCGGTGCCCGGGGGCGATCTCCCGCAGAACCGGGACCTCATCCCGGCAGCGGGCCTCCCGGCGGGAACATCGGGAATAAAAGGGACAGCCGAAAACAATCCCCTCTTCCCCCGATATTCCCAGGACGGGGCCGGCCCCGGGCGGGGGGGCGGACGGATCGGGGACCGGGATTGAGGCGAGCAGGTCCCGGGTATAGGGGTGGGCGGGACGACGGTAGAGGTCGGGGCTGGCGGCTTCCTCGACTATCCGGCCCCGGTACATCACCGCCACCCGGTCCGAGATATGCTCGACCACGCTCAGGTCGTGGGCGATGATCAGATAGGCCAGGGAGAACCGTTCCTGGAGGTCGGCCAGAAGGTTGAGGATCTGGGCCTGGATCGAAACGTCGAGCGAGGAAACCGGTTCGTCGCAGAGGATGAAGGAGGGGTTGAGGGCGAGGGCCCGGGCGATCCCGATCCGCTGCCGCTGGCCGCCGGAGAATTCGTGGGGATAGAGGCCGGCGGCTTCCGGGGCCAGGCCGACCGTCTTGAGAAGTTCCTTCGCCCGGGCTTCCCGTTCCGGCCGGGTCCCGAAGTGAAAGTTGACCAGCCCCTCGGAGACGATATCCCCCACCCGCATCCGGGGGTTGAGGGAGCCGTAGGGGTCCTGGAAGATCACCTGCATCTCCCGCCGCGCCCGCTTCAGCTCCCTCCTCCCCATCCGGAAGAGGTCTCGGCCCCGAAAGATCACCTCTCCGCCGTCGGCTTTCAGGAGCCGCAGAAGGAGCCGTCCCAGGGTGGTTTTCCCCGAACCGGTCTCCCCCACCACCCCCAGGGTTTCGCCCGGCTTGATCCGGAGGCTGACCCCGTCCACCGCTTTCAGGTATCCCGCCGTCCGTTTAAGCACCCCCCGCCTGACCGGAAAATATTTCTTCAACTCCCGGGCCTCGACCAGAACCTGGCTATCTCCCTTTGTCTCCATCATCCCCATCACTGTATCACATACCATTTTTTGAACCGCAAAGACGCAAAGAACGCAAAGTTATTATAGTTTATTTTTCGAGGGAATCCCCGGTCCGGAATTGCCCGAGTTATTGAACCGGCAGACAAATTCCGTCTATTTATATTTATTCTTTCTTTGCGTCCTTTGCGTCTTTGCGGTGAATTCTTTTATTTTAGGGGGAAGTGGCACTCGACCCGCCGCCCGTCCCCCGCCTCTCTCGGGACGGGACTCTCCCGGCGGCAGATCTCCTCGGCCCGGGGACAGCGGGGATGGAAGGCGCACCCGGAAGGGATCCGGGCCAGGTTGGGGACCGACCCCCGGACGGTCTTCAGCCGCCTTTTCTCCTCCCCCAACCGGGGAACGGAATCGAGCAGGGCCCGGGAGTAGGGATGGAGCGGCCGGACGAAGAGTTCACGGGTGGGGGCGGCCTCGACGATCCTTCCCAGATACATCACCGCCACCCGACCGGTGGCCTGGGCGACCACCCCGAGGTCGTGGGTGACCAGGAGAACCGCCATCTCGTACCGGTCCCGCAGGCGGGAGATCAATTCCAGGATCCGGGCCTGGACGGTCACGTCGAGGGCGGTGGTCGGCTCGTCGGCGATCAGGATGTGTGGATTACAGGCCAGGGCGATCGCGATCATCACCCGCTGTCGCTGGCCCCCCGAGAGCTGGTGGGGGTAATAGTGGTAGCGGGAGGCCGGGTCGGGCAGGTTGACGGACCGGAGCAGTTCGATAACCCGGTCCCGGGCGGCCTTCCTGCCCGGTCGTTCGTGGACCAGGATCGCCTCCCGGACCTGGTCTCCGATCGTGAAGACCGGGTTGAGGGAGGTCATCGGCTCCTGGAAGATCATCCCCATCTCCCGGCCCCGGATCTTCCGCATCCGTTTTTCCGACAGGTCGATAATCTCCAGCCAGTCATCCTCCCGGTCCCGGAGCCGGATGCTCCCCGAGACGATCCTCCCCGGGGGAGGAAGCAGCCCCATCAGGGAGAGGGCGGTCACCGTTTTGCCGCAGCCCGACTCCCCGACCAGTCCCAGGGTTTGCCCCCGCTGGAGCGAGAAATCCACCCCCCGGACGGCCCGGAGCACCTGATCCCCGGTTTCAAAGTATGCGTGCAGGCCGGCCGCCTTGAGCACGGTACCCGGGAGTTCCCGGCTTTGCGGAGTTTGAGAATCGAGTCTGGAATTCATCGCTATGAATATTTTGGAGTATGGGAGTACTGGAGTGATGGGTCAAGCACCGCAGCCCGATGCTCCATCACTCCATCACTCCAGTCCTCCATCACTCCATTGCCGGATCTCCTTTATCCGCCTAATTGTGATATCCCCTTTCTCATAAGGAAAGTGAATTTTTCACCCCCCCTCCCCCCGTTGCTGCGGGTCGAGGGCGTCGCGGACGGCGTCGCCGAAGACGTGCAGGCAGAGACTGATAAAGAAGATCGCCGCTGTGGCCGCCGCCAGCTGCCACCAGACCCCCCGGAAGAGTTCCAGCTTGGCGTCGTCGATCATCACCCCCCAGCTGGGAACGTTCTTCGCCCCCAGACCGAGAAAGCTCAATATCACCTCGGCGTGGATGTAACTGATGAACCCGAGGGAGAAAGTGATCACGGCCAGGTGAAAGACGTTGGGCAGGATCTGCCGGGCGACTATCCGGAATCCGGAGGCTCCCAGGGCCCGGGCGGCGACCACGTACTCCCGGTCCCGATGCTTGATCGTCTCCCCCCGGATCAGCCGGCAGAGCCCGACCCAGCCGGTCAGGCCGAGGGCCAGGTAGACGGAGTTGATCCCCCGGATCCGGAACTCCAACCCGAAGAGGGAGAATCTCCGGTCCTGAAGGACGAAAGCGAAGGCCAGGATCAGTATGATGTAGGGGATCGACTGGATCGTGCTGTAGAGCCAGGTTATGAGTTCATCGACCCAGCCGCCGAAATATCCGGCGATCAGCCCCAGCCCCAGCCCGATGGTCACGGCCAGGACCGAGGCGGTTAAAGCGACGGAGACCGCGACCCGGGTCCCGTAGACCGTCTTGGCCAGGACATCCCGACCGTAGATATCGGTCCCGAAAGGATGGGCCCGGGAAGGGGGCCGGTAGGCCATCTCGAAGTTCTCCGTCTCCCAGTCGGGGACCCGCCACCCGGTGTAGACCCAGGCCGCCACCGCCAGGTAGAAGAGGATCACCGCCAGGGAGACCGCCGCCCGGGGGCGGCGGATAATCTCCTTCCCCGTCGAGATCCAGTAGCCTTCGGATTTTCCGCCGGCATTCATAATCATTTCAAAGTCACCCGGGGGTCGACCAGGGCGTAGAGGAGGTCGGTCAGGAGCAGGGCCCCGAGGTAGATCACGGAACTGACAAAGGTCAGGGCGTTGATCACCGGCCAGTCGGAACTGGCCACGGCGTCGACCAGCATAAACCCCAAGCCGGGGATGGCGAAGAAACGCTCCAGGAGGAGCGACCCCAGGAAGAGAAAGGGGATCACCACCACCACCTGGGTGACGATCGGGATCAGGGCGTTCTTGAGGACGTGTCCGAACATTACCCTCCCCTCCCCCACCCCCTTGGCCCGGGCGGTCCGGACGTAGTCGGCCCGGGTCTCGTCGAGGATCACCGTCCGGTAAAACCGGACCCCCGACCCCAGACCGGCCGCCACCCCGAGCAGGACCGGGAGGGCGAGATAGACGACCACCGGGAACCCGAACTTCTCCGGGTAGCCGTAGATCGGGAAGAGCCCCCAGCGGCCGGCCAGATAGGCCTGTCCGAAGATGATCAGGGCGAGATAAGGAACGGAGATCCCGAAGACCGAGAGGACCACCACCGTCCGGTCGAATAACCTCCCCTGCTTGAAGGCGCAGAGCATCGCGATGGTGATCTGGAGGAAGAGCCCGATGATGAAGGCGGGGACGGTGAGGGAAAGCGAGGGGCCGGCCCCGGTCCTGATCATCTCCGAGATTGTCCGCCGGTACTGCTCGGAACGTCCAAAACGGAAGGTGAAGGTGCTGTAGAGGTGGGAGAAGAGTTGGTTGCGGGCGAATCCCGGGAAATCTCCGGCCAGCAGCCGCCCCGGACGGGGCCAGAGCGGGCGGTCGAAGCCGAGCTGCCGGCGGAGTTCCGCTTTCTGTTCCTCGGTGGCGTACCTCCCCGCCACCCGGTCGACCGGGTCGGCGCCGACCACCCGGAAGAGGAAGAAGGTGATCAGAGAGATCCCGACCAGGATCGGGATCAGATAAGCGATCCGGCGAATGAAGTAGGCGAGCATAGAATTTGATACTGTCAATTAATTTGTCTTAGATGCCCATTTTTGCCGCCAAAATTGAGCTTCTAAGATCCAGATCAGAGATATTTTATATCTTAGTTATTCAATTTCAAAGAATTAGGCAGGTCCGACCCCACTTTCTGGAATTTCATCGTGCCGGAGAGAAAGTCGTTGGGGTAGTAGTTCTTCAGCCGGTCGTGGTAGAGGGCGTAAACCACCCGGTAGGTGGTCAGGAGCCAGGGGCAGTCCTCGATCACGATATCCTCCATCCGGTGGTAGAGCGGGATCCGCCCTTCGGGTTCGGGGATCGCGATCGCCCTCTCGTAGAGGGCGTCGAATTCCGGGTTCTGATAGTTGCTGGTGTTGGGGCCGGGGGAGCGGTTGGGACCGTAGAAGAGGAGGAGAAAGTTCTGGGCGTCGGGGTAGTCGGCCAGCCAGCCGAGGGCGAAAATCTGGTGGGAACGGGTCTTGGCGGCGTCCTGGAACTTCGGCCAGGTCATATAATCGACCTCCACCTCCAGCCCCAGCCGCCGCATCTGGATCCGGAAGAACTCCCCCTGCTGGCGGACCTCGGTATCGGTCCCCGGCATCGCCAGCTTCAGGACCGGGATCTCCCCGCCGGCGATCTCTTCCGCCTCCGCCAGCAGGGCCCGGGCCCGGGCCGGATCGTAACGGGTATAGGGGTTGACCCTGTCCTCCCGGAAGCCGGGGATCATCGGCGGGATGGGGCCGGCCGGGATCCTCCCCCGCCCGTTCAGGAAGGTCTCGATGTAGGTCTCCCGGTCGAAGGCCAGGCTCATCGCCTGCCGCAGGGGCCGGTTCTTCCCCACCACCGGGTCGTCCATATTGAAGCCGTAATAAAAGATCGAGGGGTCCTCGGCCTTGATCAGCCGGACGCCCCGGGCGGCCAGCTCCGGGGAGAGGGCCCGGGCCGGGGTGATCACCCCGTCGAAGCTGTCCTTGGGGATCCCGGCCGAGTCGATCTTCCCGGCCAGGAAGGCCAGCCAGTAGGGCTGCGACTCCTCGATGATCGTCCACTCGATCCGGTCGATAAAGGGAATCGGGCGGCCGGCGTCCTCGAGCAGCCCCCGTTCGGCCAGTTCCGCCGCGGCCCGGTCGGGGTAAAACTCCCGGCGGAAGTTCTTATTCCGGACCAGGGAGAAGCGGTTGGAACGGAAGTTCCCGGCCAGCTTGAAGGGCCCGGTCCCCACCGGGTGGTTGACCAGGTCCCGGCCGTATCTCTCCAGGACCTCCCGGGCCACCGGGGCGGTCGGGAGGTGGGCCAGCCAGTAGAGGAGGAAGTTGTGGGGCCGGGTCAGGGTTATCTCCAGGGTACGGGGGTCGGGGGCCCGCAGTCCCGCCACCGGGCGTTCGTAATCCACTTCATCAACCCGGGCGCTGTATTCCCGGAACTCGTCGAGTCCTTCCACGTAACCGGCGAAGATCGCCGAGTAGTTGGTGGAACGGTTGTTGATGTCGGCCATCCGCTTCCAGGCCAGGATGAAGTCCCCGGCCGTCAACTCCCGGCCCCGGCCGCCGGGAAAGGCCGGGTCGTCGGCGAAATAGACCCCCGGCCGGATTTTTATGGTGTACTTCTTCCCGTCGGCGCTGATTTCGGGCATCCCCTCGGCCAGCTGGGGGATCAGGCGATAGGGGCGTTCCAGGTAGGCGTAGGTGTAAAGGGTCTCGAAGATCTGCCCGGCCACGGCGGAACTGGTGGTGTCCCCGATGTCCTGGGGATCGAGACCGCGGATCTTCGCCGTCAGCGCCGCCCGGCGGACCATCTCCCCCGTCCCGCCCGTCCCCTCCGGACGATAATAAAAGGGGACGGAAAGGAAGAGTCCGAGCAGAACCGCCGCCAGGACTCCGAGCGTGAGCCAGATCTTCATTGTATAATTTTTCGGCGAAAAATTATAGTGAGAGGGATACTTTTTCGTATAATAACAGGCGATCGCGGAAGTTATATCCTGTATTTTGCCCGCCAAACCGGCGGCGGTGAAAAAGTAGCATAGACATTCCTGTCTGTGCGGGCTCGGGGCACAGGCAAGAATGCCTATGCTACTCTGCCGGCCGGCAACCTGATGGGTTAATCCGGGCAATAATTATTTTGCCCAATATCGCCTTGATAAACAGTGACTTATAGTATAGCACGTGTTCGGATGATGCAAAATTCAGGTATATACCTTAACCCGAGTTATCCCTGAAAGATAGCAGATTATCTCCGGGGGGCAAACCAAACAGGGAGGTCGTTATGCAGGTAGTGCTGGTTTTTATCCGGATAAAACCGGAGGCGGTGGAGGCTTTCAAGGAGATCACGCTCGACAACGCCCGCCACAGCCTCCAGGAGCCGGGGTTCCTCCGCTTCGACGTCATCCAGGGGGAGGAAGACCCGACCCGGTTCGTCCTTTACGAGGCCTACGCCGACCGGGAGGTCCCGCTCCGCCACAAGGAGACGGAACACTACAACCGCTGGCGGGAGGCGGTGACCGGAATGATGGCCGAAAAGCGCTACAGCCTGAAGTACCGCAATGTCTTCCCCGAGTCGTACTGAGCCCGGGTCCGGCCCGGGAGCAGCCCGGCGGCGGCCGATCTCCGGATTCGAATTCGCCACCGCCGGGCGGATCATCTTCGGAACCGGGACCAGCCGTCGGGCGGGGGGACTGGCGGCCGGTCTGGGAAAGAGCTGCTGCCTGGTCACCGGGGCGACCCCCGAAAGAGCCGAGCCTCTCCGGAGGGAACTGGACCGGGCGGGAGTCGGACTGATCGTCCTCCGGGTCCGGGGCGAACCGACCGTGGAACTGGCGGAGGAACTGGCCGAACGGGCCCGGACGGCGGGGTGCGACCTGGTGATCGGAATCGGCGGGGGGGCCGTCCTCGACGCTGCCAAGGCGATCGCCGCCCGTCTCGCCAACCCCGGCCGCCTCCTCGACTACCTGGAGGTGATCGGGGAAGGCCGGTGCCTGGAGCGTCCCCCGCTGCCGGTAATCGCCGTCCCCACCACCGCCGGGACCGGGTCGGAGGTGACCCGCAACGCCGTACTCCTCTCTCCCGCCCACCGGGTCAAGGTCAGCCTCCGCGATCCCCGCCTCATCCCCCGGGTCGCCCTGGTCGATCCCCTCCTGGCCCTCTCCCTCCCCCCCGCCCTCACCGCCTCCACCGGCCTCGACGCCCTCACCCAGCTTCTCGAACCATTCGTCTCCCCCAAGGCCAATCCTCTCACCGACGGAATCTGCCGCGAGGGGCTGAGCCGGGCGGCCCGGTCGCTGGAGCGGGCCTTCCGGGACGGCGGCGACCTCGAGGCCCGGACCGGGATGGCGCTGGCCGCCCTCGCCGGCGGGATCGCCCTGGCCAACGCCGGGCTGGGGGCGGTCCACGGCCTGGCCGGACCGCTGGGAGGGATCTTCCCCGCGCCCCACGGAGCGGTCTGCGGCCGGCTCCTGCCGGAGGTAATGGCGGCGAACATCCGGGCCCTCAAAGCCCGGCACCCCGCCTCTCCCGCCCTGCTTCGCTACCGGGAAGCGGCCGGCATCCTGACCGGGGATCCCGAAAGCGAAGCCGGGGCCGGAGTGGAGTGGGTCCGCGGCCTGGTCGCGCGGCTGGGCGTGCCCCCGCTCTCCCGCTACGGCCTGGAGCCGGCGGGTATCCCGGAGGTGGTCGGGAAAGCGGAAAGATCCAGCAGTATGAAGGGCAACCCGGTCGAACTTACCGCCCGGGAACTGGGCGCGATCCTGGACCGGGCGCTCCAGCCGGGTACCTGACCGCGGAATTTAACTTGCCGATTTCACCGAAGCCGTGTATCTTTATTCAAGTCGCGCCGGGTGAAGTTGAAACGGCGAATCGCCCCGCCGGCAGCCGCGTCCGCAAATTCCTTAAGTAACAAGGGGGGAAGAGAGTTGTGAAAAAAATTCTGGTCGCCGAAGACGACGACGTCTCCCGGGAACTTATCGTCAGGACCGTGGAGTCTCTGGGCTGCCTCACCGTCCAGAGCGCTAACGGCAAGACCGCCCTGGCCGTCCTCCTCGACAACCCGGACATCCGGCTTTTGATCTGCGACGTGATGATGCCGGAACTGGACGGGATAATGCTGATCAAGATTCTCCGGGGCAAGCAGGATTTCGAGAATCTGCCCATCATCATCATCTCGGGGGTGGCGGTGATCAATGAAATCAATCACCTGATGGAACTCGGACCGACCGTCTTCCTCGAAAAGCCGATCGAGATCTCGGAATTGAAGAAACTGGTCACCGAGATGCTTTCGGGAGATTAAGCCCGCCGAACCGGTCCGGGTATCCCCCCGTCACCCCACCGCTCCATTTATCCATTACCAACCTGCCGGCGTACTGCGGATTAACCAAATTCCGTCTGCCGGCGCCAAACCAGAGAGAGCCTGTTTATAACCCGGGATGACCTCGATGACTCCGGATACTTCAGCTTCCCCCCGGCCGGATGAACCCCTCCGCGAGGCGGATCGTCTGTTCCGAAACGGGGACTACCCGGGGGCTCTGGAAGCCTACGGGGCCGTCCTCGTCCGCCGCCCCGAAGCCCCGGTCTCCCTCCTGGTCAAGAGCGCGCTTCTGGCCCGGCTGAAGAAACCCCGGGAGGCGATGCTCTATTGCGACCGGCACCTGGAGTTCTTCCCCCGGGACGCCGAAGGCTGGAAACTCAAGAGCCGGCTGTCCGCCGCCGGGGGGCGGAGCCGGCAAGCCCTGACCGCGACCGAAAGGGCGCTGCAGCTGGCCCCGGACGACGTCGAGCTGCTCCTCTTCAAGGGTTATCTGCTGGCGGACGTATTCCAGGAACACGAACGGGCCATCCAGTGCTACGACGCGGCCCTCCTCCGCCGGCCCCGCGACCCGGTGATCTGGAGCAGGAAGGGCCGGGCGCTTCACAACCTCGACCGGTTCAAGAAGGCCATCTCCTGTTACAATAAGTCCCTCCGTTCCGATCGGGCGAGCGCCGAAACCTGGAAGGACAAGGGGGATTCCCTCAACTGCCTGGCCCTGGGCGCCAAGGCCCTGGCCTGCTACCGGCGGGCCCTCCGCCTCGAGCCGGAGCGGGCGGATTTCTGGCATATCGCCGCTCTCACTTATGACGACCTCGGGCAGACCAGGAAATCGCGGTACTGCTACGAAAAGGTAATCGAACACGGGACCCCGGAAGATCTCGAACTGGTCAACGAGGCGAAGATCGCTCTGGATGCAGAGCAGGAAAAATAATTACCACAGAGGCACAGAGAACACAGAGAGTTTTTCAATCAATGTCTTTGGGATATATTTCCGCCCCGTAATCAGCCCCATCAGCGGCGGGAAATTACATAACACCCCACCCCGCTGCTTCCAATTCCCTCTGTGTCCTCTGTGCCTCGGTGGTAAAAACAGTCAGTCAGAGGAACGCAGGAAGCGGATGATCTCCTCGATGTCGGGGACCTCGGAGATCCGGTAGATCTTGACCAGCTCGATCCGGCCCGCCTCGTCGATCAGGAAGTTGGCCCGGCCGGAGATCCCCTTCTCCTCCAGGAAGAGGGAATACTTCTTCGCCGTCTCCCCGTGGGGCCAGAAATCGGCCAGGAGGGCGGTCTTCTTTATCCCCAGGGCATCGGCCCAGGCCTTCTTCGAGGCGGGGCTGTCGACGCTGACCCCCAGGGCCCGGGTGTTGAGCTTATCCAGAGTATCCGCCTTCACCTCCAGCGTCCGCATCTGGATCTCGCAGACCCCGGTCCAGGCCAGGGGATGGAAGGAGAGCAGGACCTTCTTTCCCCGCAGGGACGACAGCGAAACGACCTCCTCGTTCTGGTCGGGGAGGGAAAATTCCGGGGCCTCCGCCCCGGCCGGCAAGCGCGGATCTTTCAAGCTGACCTCCTTTTCCCGGGATAATCCCGGTTGCCAAATGTCGCCCGCCGGTTGTAAAGTCCCCCTTCCGGCGGCGGGCGGCCGGAAGGGGACCGCGATCGGTTTAAACTAACCGGATTTTCGTCGATGTCAAGCAGGGAAGAGGTCATATTCCGCGACGGGGGCTGGCTGACCCTGGGCGGCCCGGCGGGGACGGTCGAGGCCCGGACCCGGGGGGAGGTCCTCCCGGCCCTCGCCGAGGTCGAGGCGAGGGTCGAGCGGGACAAGCTCCACGCGGCCGGCTTCATCGGTTACGAAGCCGCCGGAGCCTTCGACCCCGCGCTCCGGACCCGGCCGCCGGAGGGGTTCCCCCTCCTCCGGTTCGGATTCTACCGCCGGCTCCGGGAGACCGCGCCCCCGCAAGCCTCCGGGCGGGATGCCTTCCCGGACTGGACCCCCTCGGTGAGCGAGACGGAATACCGCCGGGCGGTCGCCGCCGTCCGGGAGAAGATCGCCCGGGGAGAGACCTACCAGGTCAACTACACCTACCGCCTCTTCGCCCCCTTCACCGGGGAGGGGCGGGACCTCTTCGCCCGGATGGCCGGGGGACAGGGCGGGACGGGAGCCTTCCTCGACTTCGGTCGCTGCCAGGTCGCCTCCGCCTCCCCCGAGCTCTTCTTCCGGAGGGAGGGGGAGCGGATCGTCACCCGGCCGATGAAGGGGACGGCCCGGCGGGGCCGGACCGGACGGGAGGACGCCCGGCTGGCCCGGCGGCTGGCCGGGTCGGTGAAGGACCGGGCCGAGAACCTGATGATCGTCGACCTCCTCCGCAACGACCTCGGCCGGATCGCCGAGACCGGTTCGGTGGCGGCCGGTCCGCTCTTCGAGATCGAAAGCTATCCCACCCTCTTCCAGATGACTTCCACGGTAACCGCCCGTACCCGGGCGAGCCTCCCGGGGATCCTCTCCGCCCTCTTCCCCTGCGGTTCGGTCACCGGGGCCCCCAAGCCCTCGACGATGGGGATCATCGCCGACCTCGAGACCACCCCCCGGCGGGTTTACACCGGGGCGGTCGGCCTGGTCTCCCCCGGGGGAAGGGCGCTCTTCCTGGTCGCCATCCGGACCCTCCTGATCGACCGGGAGGCCGGGCGGGCCGAGTACGGGGTCGGAGGGGGGATCGTCTGGGACTCCCGGGCCGGGGCGGAGTACGCCGAGTCCCGGCTCAAGGCCCGGATCGTCGCCGGAGACCGGCCGGCTTTTTCGCTTCTGGAGACGCTCGGCTGGACCCCGGAAGGAGGTTACTCCCTCCTCGATCGCCACCTGGAAAGGATGGGGAAATCGGCCCGCCATTTCCGCTTCCCCTTCGACCCCGCCCGGGCCCGGCGGCTCCTGGGAAAAAGGGCCCGGAGTTTCCCTCCCGGTCCCCGGCTGGTCCGCCTTCTCCTCGGTCCGGACGGCGCCCTTTCCTGCTCGGACTTTCCGCTCCCCGCCCGGGCGGACCCCGGCCCGCTCCGGGTCGCCTTCGCCCTCTCCCCGGTCGACTCCGGCGATTCTTTTCTCCGCCACAAGACCACCCGGAGAGAAATCTACGAAGCCGCCCGGAAGGAGAGGCCGGGGTTCGATGAGGTAATCCTCTACAACGAGCGGGGCGAGGTCACCGAGGCGACCGCTTCCAACATCGTCATCGGGAAAAACGGGGAACTATTCACCCCTCCCCTCTTCAGCGGGTTGCTCCCGGGAACGCTGCGGGCCGAACTGGTGGCCGGCGGGGAACTCCGGGAGCGGGTCATCCTCCGGGAGGAATTGGCGGGGGCCGAGGCTATCTTCCTGATCAACTCGGTCCGGGGACGGCGGCGGGCGGTACTGATAGAACCGGCTTCCGGTCCTGGAAACCGGCCCCGGCCTCAAAGGCCGAAGCCGTCCGGATGATCTTCTCTTCCTCGAAGGGGGGAGCGATCACCTGGATCCCGACCGGTAACCCCCGGCTGTCGAAGCCTCCCGTGATCGAGATCGCCGGGAGGCCGGCCAGGTTGACGGCGATAGTGAAGAGGTCCGAGAGGTACATCTGGAGGGGATCGTCGATCCGGGATCCGATCTCGAAGGCGGTGGTCGGCGAGGTCGGCATCAGGACACATTCGCAGAGCTCGAAGGCCCGGTCGAAGTCGTCCTTGATCAACCTCCGGGCCTTGAGGGCTCGGCCGTAGTAGGCCTCGTAATAACCGGCACTGAGGACGTAGGTCCCGAGGAGGATCCTCCGCTTGACCTCCTCCCCGAAGCCCTCCCGCCGGGTGGCCTCGTACATTTCGATCAGGTTCTCCGCCCCCGCCGCCCGGTGCCCGTACTGGACGCCGTCGAAGCGGGCCAGGTTGGAACTGGCCTCGGCGGTGGAGATGATATAGTAGCAGGCGACGGAGTGAGGAATCCGGGGGAGGTCGATCTCGATTACCTCCGCCCCCAGCCCCCGGAAGATCTCCAGGCTCTCCCGGAAGGCCTTCTCCACCCCCGCCTCCAGCCCCTCGGAGAAGCACTGCCGGGGGACCCCCAGCTTCATCCCGGAGATCTCCCCACCCAGGCTATCCCGGTAAACGGGTACCGGCAGCGGCGCCGAGGTGGAGTCGCGCGGGTCGTGACCGGCGATCGCCTCCAACAGCACGGCGATATCCCCGGCGTCCCGGGCGAAGGGGCCGATCTGGTCGAGCGAGGAGGCGTAGGCGATCAGGCCGTAGCGGGAGACCCTCCCGTAAGTCGGCTTCAAGCCCGCCACCCCGCAGAAGGCGGCCGGCTGGCGGATCGATCCCCCGGTATCCGAACCCAGGGCGGCCGGCGCCTCTCCGGCCGCCACCGCCGCCGCCGACCCCCCGCTTGAACCCCCGGGGACCCGGTCGAGTTCCCAGGGGTTCCGGGTGATTTGGAACCCGGAGTTCTCGGTCGAGGACCCCATCGCGAATTCGTCCATATTGGTCTGCCCGAGAAAGACCGCCCCGGCCGCCTTGAGCTTGCGGACCACGGTGGCGTCGTAAGGGGAGACGAACCCTTTGAGGATCTTCGAGCCGCAGGTAACCTCCCTCCCCTCCACGCAGAGGTTATCCTTGAGAGCGACCGGGACCCCGGCCAGGATCCCGGGATCATCCCCGGCGGCGACCTTCCGGTCGATATCGGCCGCCATCTCCCGCGCCCCCTCCCCGTCCACCCGGAGAAAACTCCCCACCAGCGGCTCGACCGCCGCGATCCGCTCCAGCCGGACCTCGACGACCTCGAGGGCGGAGACCTCCCCGCCCGCCACCAGCCGGGCCGTCTCCCGCGCCGTCAGATCATTGAGTTCCGTCATCGCCGGTTTCTGTCTGTTCTGAATTCTATTCAATCACCGGGGGGACCTTGAAGAGGCCGGCCTGCTGCTCGGGGGCGTTGGACAAGGCTTGCTCCCGGTCCAGGCCGTCTCGGGGGACGTCCTCCCGCATTACGTTCTTCAAGGGGAGGACGTGGGATAGGGGCTCGACGTTCTCCAGGGGGAGTTCATCGAGCTTCTCCATATAGAGGAGGACGTCGTTGAGCTGGCGGCCGAACTTCTCCTTCTCCTCGGCGGATAGGCCGAGGCGGGCCAGGCGGGCCACCGCCTGGATCTCAGTTGGTTCTATCTTCTTCTTCGGCATCGTCTTGATTCCTTCCGGACAGAGAACTCGGCATAACTTTTCGTTTGTTTCATTCAATTTAATTATTCGAAACGGACCAGATCCAATCCCCGAAGTTATCCATTTTTGAATATCCAACAACCAACAAGGAATATCCAATTCCCAAGTGCCGGCGACCCGGTATCCGGAAATTCCCGGCGGGCTGTCTTCCCTTCTTTATTGGCTATTCCTTGTTGGATATTGGCTATTCCATTCTCCTCTCCGGTTATGGTTTGCCGGCACCGGCCAGGGCAGCGGCCAGGCGGATGTAGTCTCCGGCCGCCAGTTCTTCCGGCCGGGATCGGGGATCGATCCCCGCCCCCGAGCAGGCGGCTTGAATCCGGGGTTCACTATATCCCAGCTCCCGGTCGCCGGCCAAGGCGTTTTTCAGCATCTTTCTCCGTTTCCCGAAGGCCGCCCGGATGAGCTCCCGGAGGAAGACCCGGTCGAGGGCAGGGAGTTCGGGGACGGGGATCATCTCCAGCCGGACGACCACCGAGTCGACCCGGGGCCGGGGATAGAAGGAGTTGCGGCTGACGGCGGCGATGATCTCCGGGCGGGAGTAGATCCGGGCCAGGACGGAGAGCCGCCCGTAGCGCCTCCCGCCCGGCGGGGAGACGATCCGCTCCCCGACTTCCTTCTGGACGGTCAGAACCATCAGGGAGACGCCGAGCCGCGGCTCCAGCAGGCGGGCCAGGATCGGCCCGGAGACGGAATAGGGGAGGTTGGCGACCACCTTCAGCCTCCCCTCCTCCGCCGGGGGCGGGCCGAGCCGCCGGACCAGGTCCGCGAGGTCGGCGGCGAGGAAATCCTCCTCGACGATCTCAAGGTTCAGGCAGTCGGCCGTCTCCTCCCGCAGGATCCGGGCCAGGATTCGGTCCAGTTCCACCGCCAGCACCCGGCCGGCCCGGCGGCAGAGTTCCCGGGTCAGGGCCCCGGGCCCGGGGCCGATCTCCAGCACCGCGTCCCCCCGGCCGAGACCGGCCGCCGCGGCGATCGCCTCGCCCCGGTTGCGGTCGATCAAAAAATTCTGCCCCCGGCTCTTTTGCGGCGTGAAGCCGGCGGCGGCCAGGCGGGCGCGGAGGTAAGCGGGCCGGAAGAGGGGGTTGAATCCGGGATCGGAACCCGGCCGAGGACCGGAGCAAAGGTCTTTATCCATCGCCGGAGGCCAGACGGGCGGCGACCTTGATCGCCTCGATCATCGAGGTCGGATCGGCGACCCCCTTCCCGGCGATATCGTAGGCCGTCCCGTGGTCGGGGGAGGTGCGGACGATCGGGAGGCCAAGGGTGATGTTCACTCCCCGTTCGAAGGCGACCATCTTCAGCGGGATCAGTCCCTGGTCGTGGTACATAACCACCGCGGCATCGAAGCGCCCCCGGGCCAGGTGGTAGAAGAGGGTGTCCGGGGGGAGCGGCCCGGCGGCGTCGATCCCCTCCCCCCGGCACTCCTCCACCGCCGGGGAGATCACCTCTTCCTCCTCGTCCCCGAAGAGGCCGCCCTCCCCGGCGTGGGGGTTGAGGCCGGCGACCGCGATCCGGGGCCGGGGGAATCCGAAGCGGATCATCGCCTCCCGGGCCAGGCGGATGGTCCGGGCGATCCCCGCCCGGGTGAGCAGCCCGCCGACCTCCCTCAGGGGGACGTGGACGGTGGCCAGGACCACCCGGATCTCCCCTCCGGTCAGCATCATCCGGCAGTCAGCGCCGCCGGACAGGGAGGCCAGGTAGTCGGTATGGCCCTGGAAGGGGTAGCCGGCCCGTCTAATTCCTTCCTTGTTCAGGGGCGCGGTGACCAGCCCGCCGGCGACTCCGCCCCGGACCAGTTCCACCCCCCGGGCGACCGCCCCCATCGCCGTCCGGGCCCAGGCGGGGTCGATCTTCCCCGGTTGGGGCAAGGCCGCGGGAGGACCGGGAAGCTTCAGGAGATGGATCGCCGGTGTTTCCCATTCCACCGGCGACGGGTCGGGATAGACCCGGAGGGGGAGACCGCCGGCGAAAGCCTCGACCAGGGGGGCGAAGACCCGCGCATCGCCGAGGACCAGGGTCGGCGGACCCTCCACCCCGGCCGCGGCGAGAGCCTTGACGACCACCTCGGGACCGATCCCGGCGGCGTCGCCCATCGTGATGATCAGACGATTGTCGGGCACCTTTCCGGCGGCGGACATTCTCTGTAGGTTTCTCCCCTGCAAACTCGTACTCCTACTCGTACTCGTACTCGAAAAGGACAGTCCTGGTTGGCAAGGCTTCGAGTAGGAGTACGAGTAATAGTATTTACTCGCCCACCACCACGTAGGCGCGGGATCTCAGGTCCTCGATCCAGGCCTCGTAGCGGCGCTGGTACTCCCTCCGGTTAAGTTCCTCCTCGATGCTTTCCCAGACCTCTTCCAGGGGGGTGATGGCAGCTTCCTTCTTCCCGGCGCAGGAGATTATGTAGAATCCCTCTTCGTCCTCGATGATCCCGCTGTACTCCCCCACTTCCAACCCGAAGGCGGCCTCTTCCAGCAGGGCCTTCCATTGGCCCCGAGCGACAAAGCCGAAATCGCCGCCCTCCTCGGCCCGGGGACCGCTGGAGTGGCGCCGGGCGAGCTCGGCGAATTCCCCCCCGGCTTCCAGTTCCCCGAGCACCGACTCCGCCACCCCCCGAGCCGCCGCCCGCCCCTCCGGGGTCTCCCCGGCGGGGATCAGGATCAGGCTGATCCGGGCCATCTCTTTCTCCCGGTATTCGGACTCGTTCTTCCGGTAATAATCGATAATATCCCGGGGGGCGATGTTGATCAGGCCGGCGACCTTCTGGTAGGTCAGGGCCCGGACCTTGTAGCGGTCTTCCAGCAGTTCCCGGTACTCTTTCTCCGTTATCCCCTCCTGGGCCAGGGCGCGTTCGAAATCTTCCGGGGCCGCGAAGCGGTTCCTCTCCTCCTCGAACATCCGGTCCACCTCCATCTGGTCGACCTGGAATTTTTCCAGGGACTGGACTTCCTGGAGAATGAGCTGGTTCTCAATCCAGCCCCGGATGGCGTCCTGGCGGGTCTGCTCCATCCGCCGGGTCAGTTCCGAGCCGCGCAGGGTGGCGTCATACTGCCGGTAGAGCGGAGCGAGCATCCGGTTGAGCTCGCTGGTGGTGAGGATGGCCTCGTTGACCCGGGCCTCGATCTTCTCCTGCACCGGGGCGGCCAGCAGAAAGAGGGCAAACCACCCGAGAGACAAAGCCTGGAAGATCATCGGGCCTGGGCCGCCGTCCCTTCCGGAGATGAGAAGACCCTGTTCTGCTCGGCCTGAAGGCGTTCGACCAGTTCCAGGTTCCATTCGACCGGAACCGAGGGGGCGATGGAATCCTTGAGGGTATCGAAACGGGCTTTTCTCTTCTCCGCCATCAGGATGGCCGCGGCCTCTTCCCGGCTCTCCTCGAAAGTCTTCTGGCGGGGCGGACGGATTTCGGTCACCAGCAGCAGATGATAACCCAGTTCCGTCTCGACTGGGCCGCTGACTTCCCCGATCTCCAGTTCCCCGACCGCCGGACGGAACTCGGGGAGGATCTGCTCCTCCCGGAAGTAACCGAGGTCGCCGCCCCGGGCCGCGCTCGAACCTTCCGAGACCTCCTCGGCCACCTCGGCGAATTCTTCCCCGCTCTCCAGTCTCTCCCTGATCGCGAGACACCGTTCGACTAGCGATTCTTCGCTCTCATCTTCTCCCGGCCGGACCAGGATGTGGCTGAGACGGACCAGTTCGGGGACAAGGAAAAGCTCCCGGTTGGCGGTCCAGAACTCTTCCATCTCGGCCGGGGAGGGCGCCGGGACGTTGAGCACCTCCAGGCTGAGCAGTTTCTCCACCATCAGCTGTTCCCGGTACCTCTCCACCTCCCGCCGCAGCTCTTCGTCCTGATCCAGTTTCCGCCGCCGGGCCTCCGCCAGCAGGAGTCGTTCCGCGACCATATCTTCAAGGAATTCCGCCACGCTGTCCGGGGGAACTCCGGGGGGGAGCGGGGGCTGGTTGGCCCACTCCCGCCGGAAGTCATCAAGCGAGACGGCGGAGTCGCCGACCCGGACCAGGATGTCTTCCGACTCCTCCCCTTCCCGGCAGCCGGGAAAGAAGACAACGATCAGCGACCAGATTACGACGGCGAACAGTCCTTGAGAAAACCTCGGCTTCATTGCTTGCCTCCTTTCTGGATAGACTCGGCGAAAACGCGGGCGGCGGCGGTCAATCCGCTGTCCCGCCTCCGTCCGCCCGGCGGAGACTTTATAACAGCCGGGAGAAGACGATTCAACATTTTTCCCGCTTACCTCCTCTTGACAGATGAACCGGCTTGTTCTAGATTGCTTCTCCCGTATCGGCCGAAGTGGTGAAACTGGCAGACACGCATGGTTCAGGGCCATGTGAGGGCAACCTCGTGGGGGTTCGAATCCCCCCTTCGGCATCTATCTCCCCGGACGAACTTCGGCGATAATCCGTCGCGCCAGCGAACGGCTGACCCCCCGAACCGCGGCCAGATCTTCCTCTTTTGCCTTTCCGATCTCTTCCGCGCTGCCGAAGCGTTCGAGGAGCCGGCGCCGGAGAACCGGACCGACGCCCCGGACCCGGTCGAGCGGGGAAAGGAATTCCTCTTCCCGACGAATTCTCCGGTGGTAACCGATCGCGAACCGGTGGGATTCATCCCGGATCCGGGCCAGGAGGAGCAACTCCGGGGAACCACGCCGGAGGGGGACGGGGGTTTTCCTTCCGGGGATGAAGGCCCGGTCGCCGACCTTACGTCCCGGAGACATTTGTTTCCCCTTGGCCAGGGCCGCCAGGTCGATGCGGTCCGCTCCCAGTTCCTCCCTGACCCGGAGCGCGGTATTGAGCTGTCCCTTGCCCCCGTCGACCACGATCAGATCCGGCCGATCCCGTTCTTCCCACCCCCGGGCCAGGCGGCGGCGGAGCACCTCGGCCAGCATACCGCAATCGTCGGCGGCGGCGGGGGCGCGGACCCGGTAGCGCCGGTAGCCGGCCGGATATTTCTTTCCGTCGCGGAAGACCACCCGGGCCCCGACCGCCTCCCTCCCCCCCAGGTTGGAGATATCGTAACATTCGATCACCCGGGGGAGACACCGGAGCCGGAGCTTATCCCGGAGGCGCCGGAGGACTTCTTCCGGCCCCGGGCCGGCCAGCCGCCGGTCGAGCGCCGCCCGGGCGTTCTTTCCCGCCAGCCGGAGCCGCTCCAGTTTCGTCCCCCGTTTGGGGACGGTGAGAGCGACCTTCCGCCCGCGCCGCTCGCGGAAGACCTCCCCCAGGGAAGCCGCGGCCGCCGGCGTGAAGGGAAGGATGATTTCGTCGGGGAGCGTCCGGGGTCCGTCGTAATACTGGGAGAGAAATGAGGACAGGGCCGCGGCCGGCTCGGGGAAGACCCGGTCGAAGAAGAAGGTACGTCCGTCGAGCATCCGGCCGGAACGGAAGGAGAGAACCGCGAACACGCTCGAACCCTCCCGGCTCTCCAGGGCGACCACGTCCCGGTCGCGGAGCTCGACCCGGTTGATTTTCTGCCTCTCCAGGGTCTCCTCGATCGCCCGGATCCGGTCCCGGGTTCGGGCGGCGTCCTCGTAGCGGAGATCCTCCGCCTCGGCCTTCAGCCGGCGGCGGAGAGAGGCCAGAAGTTCCCGTTTCCGGCCCCGGAGGAACAGGACCAGGTCGTCGATGATCTCCCGGTATTCTCCCGGGGAGATCTTGCCGCAGCAGGGCGCCGGGCAGCGTCCGATCTGGTGGTAGAGGCAGGGCCGGGAACGGTGGCGGAAGACGTTGTCGGAGCAGATCCGGTAGGGGAAGAGCTTCTGAAGGAAGCGGAGGGTATCCTTCAGCGACCGGCCGGCGACGTAGGGGCCGAAGTAGAGCGCCCCGTCGGCCCGGACCCGCCGGACCCGGATCGGGCGGGGGAAGGGCTGGCCCGGATCGATCCGGATACTGGAGTAGGTCTTGTCGTCCCGGAAGTACACGTTGTAACGGGGACGGTATTTCTTGATCAGGTTGTTCTCCAGGATCAGGGCCTCTTTCCCGGTATCGGTGACCAGGCATTCAATGGCGGCAGTCCGCTCCATCAGGGAGGGGATCTGCGGCCGATCATCGCCGCGACGGCGAAAATAGCTGCCGACCCGGGCCCGGAGGTCGTCGGCCTTACCCACGTAGAGGACTTTCCCGGAAGCGTCCTTCATCAGGTAGACCCCGGGTAGAGGGGGGAAGTTTTTTACCGCATCTCTCTCGATCATCTCTTCCATTTTTATCGATATCCAATAACCAAAAAGGAATATCCACTTTTCAGGGACCGCCCGCCCGAACCGGTTTCGGGGCGGGGGCGGCTTCCGCGCCTTCTCCATTGGCTGTTCCCTGTTGAGTACTGGATATTCATTCCTCTAACGCAAACCCAGGTCCAGTTCCTGGAGTCTCCGCCAGCGGTCGCGGACGGCGGCGGCCTCCTCGAACCGGTACTGGCGGGCCAGTTCCCGCATCTCCTTCTCCAGTTCCCGGACCTTCCGGGCGGTCTCTTCCCGGCCCGGATAACCCCCCTCCCCCTCGGCGATCTCCGGCGGCCGGGCGTAGTCGGCCTCGTAGATGGAGTGGAGGATATCCGAAATATTCTTCCGGATCGATTCCGGGGTGATCCCGTGTTCCCGGTTGTAGTCGTCCTGGATCTTCCGGCGGCGGCGGGTCTCGGAGATCGCCCCCCGCATCGCCGCGGTCGGACGGGAAGCGTACATCAGGACCGTCCCGTTGAGGTTCCTCGCCGCCCGGCCGCAGGTCTGGATCAGGGAACGCTCCGAGCGGAGGAACCCCTCCCGGTCGGCGTCGAGGATCGCCACCAGGGAGACCTCGGGAAGGTCGAGCCCTTCCCTCAGGAGGTTGATCCCGACCAGGACGTCGAACTCCCCCCGGCGGAGGTCCCGGATGATCTCCGACCGCTCCAGGGTGGAAATATCGGAGTGGAGGTACTTAACCCGGACCCCGCGTTCCCGGTAATACTCGCTTAAGTGCTCGGCCAGGCGCTTGGTCAGGGTGGTGACCAGGACCCTTTCCCCTCGCTCCACCCGGAACCTGATCTCCCCGAGGAGATCGTCCACCTGGTTTTCGGCCGGCCGGGTAAGGATCTCGGGATCGATCAGCCCGGTGGGGCGGATGATCTGCTCCACCACCGCCCCGGCGGACTTGTTCCGCTCGTACTCGGCCGGGGTGGCCGAGATATAGACCGCCTGGTTGACCCGGCTTTCAAACTCGGAAAAGTTCAGGGGCCGGTTATCGAGGGCGGAGGGGAGGCGGAAACCGTGCCGGACCAGGGTCAGCTTCCGGGCCCGGTCGCCCCGGGACATCCCTCCGATCTGGGGGATCGCGATATGGCTTTCGTCGACGAAGAGAAGGTAGTCTTCGGGGAAGTAATCGAGCAGGGTGGACGGCGGGGACCCCGCCGGTCGGCCGTCGAAATGGCGGGAGTAATTTTCGATCCCCGAGCAGAACCCGGCCTCCTCGATCATTTCCAGGTCGAAAGAGGTCCGGGACTCCAGCCGCTGGGCCTCCAGGAGCCGGCCCCGCGTCTGGAGGAACTTCAGCCGGCCGGCGAGTTCCTCCCGGATCGCCGCGACCGCCCGCTTCAGGTTTTCCCGGTCGGAGACGTAATGGCTGGCCGGATAGATCAGCTCCCGATCGCTGGTCTCCAATAGATTTCTCCTCAGGGGATCGACATAGCTCAACCGCTCGATCTCGTCTCCCCAGAACTCGACCCGGAGGACCCGTTCGGCCTCGTAGGCGGGGAAGATCTCCACGGTGTCGCCCCGGACCCGGAAGGCGCCGCGGTGGAGGTCGAGATCGTTCCTCTCGTACTGGATCTCGACCAGTTTCCGGAGCAGCCGCCGGCGGGGAATTTCCCGTCCGGCCTTCAGCTCGATCACCTGGTCCCGGTACTGTTCCGGCGAACCCAGCCCGTAGATGCAGGATACCGAAGCCACGATGATCACGTCGCGGCGGCTCCAGAGGGAGTAGGTGGCCTGGTGCCGCATCCGGTCGATCTGCTCGTTGATCGAAGAATCCTTCTCGATAAAGGTATCGCTGGCCGGGAGGTAGGCTTCCGGCTGGTAGTAGTCGTAGTAGCTGACGAAGTACCCGACCGCGTTATCGGGGAAGAGTTCCCGGAACTCGCCGTAAAGCTGGCCGGCCAGGGTCTTGTTGGGGGCGATGACCAGGCTGGGGCGCCCCAGGGCGGCGATCACGTTGGCGATGGTGAAGGTCTTCCCCGACCCGGTCACCCCGAGCAGGGTCTGGTGCCTCTTCCCCTCCCGGATCCCCCGGACCAGTTCGGCGATCGCCCGGGGTTGGTCGCCCCGCGGGCGGAATTCGGTGGTCAGGCGGAAGGGACGCTCTCCCCGACCGGGATCAAGTTTGTTCCGGACTCGGTCATTCATAGCCTTGTGATTCATCCCCCCCGCGAGGTGATTATTCTACCCCCTTTTTCTCCTTCCGGCCAACCGGGAGAAATTTTTTCTTGGGGCAACGGGGAAGAGTTGGTATAGTCTCGGTACTGGGCACCTCCAATCCGAGACCATTCGATCTTCAGGGAGAAACTTGAATATGAGAACATCGCTATTCACCGCCCTGGCGCTTTCGGCGGTCATCTTTTTCTTCCCGTCCGCCCCGGCCTCCGGGGATGAAGTTGGCGGCCGGAGGATCACCGCCCGGGAGTTCAGCCGGGGGGACCTGGTCCGGGAACCCGACCTGCGGATCAGCGAAACCGTGACCGTACCCGGTTTCTGGCGGCAACGCCGCCGGCCCGGCTACCGCTGGGTCGAAGCCGCGGCCGACGACGCCGGGCGCTGGCACTCCGGCTACTGGGAGCCGCTCGGCTTGGCGGACCGGGAAACCGAGGTCATCCTCCCCGGCTACTGGGGTCCCCCCTGGCGGTATGGATATATCTGGATCAAAACCGCCGAAGGACCCGACCGTTACCAGGCCGGCTCCTGGGAGCTGATGAACTTCTTCGAGATCCTCCGGGAACCCCGGAAATGGGTCCCCGGATACTGGAACCGGAGGCGCTGGGTTCCCGGCTACTGGCGGGGTCCCCGCAAAGAGGGGTACACCTGGGCGGAGGGTTATTACCGGCCGGACGGCCGCTGGCAGGAAGCCCGCTGGGTGCCGGCCCCGGCCGAAGAAGATTAAAAGACCAGCTTCCAGAGTATCCAGACGGCCGCCAGCAGGGCGATAACTCCCCCCGCGATCAGCAGCCGCCTCCTCCGGACCAGGTCGCTCCGGAATTTGGGGTGGGCAATGGTCTGGATGGATCCGGCGCCGAGAAAGCTGGCCAGCCGCCGGCGGTCGAATTCCGAGCGTTCCTCGCCGCCTTTCTCCCCCGTCCCCCGGGGCAGCCGTCCGTACCCGTCCAGCTGGCGCTGCTTCCGTTCGATCTTCTCCCGGACCCGGATCTCCCGGGAGACCGCCTTCAGCTCCCGATCCACTTCCGAGATCCGGAACTCCAGGTAACTTTTCCTCGCGATCCTCATCATTGCCCGCGCTAACTGTCCCGGAAATTATCAGGTCAAGAGCGCCAGCAGACGCGCGATAACCGCCACCAGCAGGGCCAGCAGGGCGGCGGGAAGGAAGAAGAGAAAACCTTTCTTCAGGAGGTCCCCGGAATCGGCCGCCGGAACCGGGGCGGGGATGGCGGATCTTCCGGCGGGGGCTCTCCCTTCCTCGAGACCCCGGGTGCTTAAAGCGTCCACCTTGCCCCTTGCGGCGGTGTACTCCCGCTTGGCCTTGGCCACTACGGCCAGCGCCCGGCTCAACTCGCCCTTCAGGTCCTCCTCGGCCCAGGCCTCCTCCCGGATCCCCCGGACCTCGGCGATGATCTTCTCGAACTCCTGCCGGGTCGCCTTGACCATCGTGTTGGTCCGGGTGAGTTCGCTCTCCTCCTTGTCGAGGATGGCGATCCCCCGCTCCAGGTTGGTCAGGGCTTCCCTTTTCAAAACCTCGAGCTCCTCCCGCTGCCGCTTCAACTCTTCCAGTTCGGCCTTCCGCCGGGCCAGTTCTTCCTGCTTTTTCTTCAAAAATGAGATATTCCCCGCCGTCCGGTCCACCATCTCGGTCAGGTTATCGATCGGGGCCTTGCGGCTCGCCTCTTCTTTCGCCTCCTTCGCTTCCGCCCCTCTCTTCTCCGCCGGCTTGACCTCCGTCTTAGTTTTTTCCTTCTCGCTCATATCCTTCTTCCTCCCGGAATGATACCGATAATACCAGATTCGCAATCGTCCCGAACTCGTACTCCTGCTCGAACTCGTACTCGAACCGGCAAGGTCCGGCTGGGGCGCGGGAACGAGTACGAAAAAAACAAGAAACCCCGGCCCGGTTATCGCCGGCCCTTCCGTTCCGACCGCTGGACATCATAAGCAAAGCACGTTAGGATAATAAGTCTTATCCGGTTGCCGGTCAATAAAACTATCCGGAATTAATCGATGAACAGCCCGACCCAGATCTGCCGCCACTTCGGGGAATGCGGCGGCTGCCGTTTCCAGGACCTCCCCTATCAATCCCAGCTCCGGGAGAAAGAATCCCTCTGCCGGCGGCTGCAGGACGAGGCCGCCATCGAGACCCCGATCCGCCCCATCATCCCCTCCCCCCGGATCTTCCACTACCGGAACAAGATGGAATTCAGCTTCGGCGAGGAGTCCGGAGAAACGGTCTGCGGGCTCCACCGGCGGGACCGGCGCCGCTCGATCTTCCCGGTCAGCGAGTGTCTGATCTCCTCTCCCGACACCGGGACAATCGTTTCGGCAGCCGCCGCCTTTTCCCGCCGGGCCGGGACGCCCGCTTACGATCCCTACCGTCACCGGGGCTTCTGGCGGAACCTGGTGATCCGGGAGAGCAAGTCCGCCGGGGTCTTTATGGTCAACCTGGTCACCTCTTCCCAGGGGGAATTGGACCGGGAGGGTTTTCTCTCCGCCCTGGGGGAAATCCCCGCCGGCGATCGGATCGCCTCGGTCATCCACACCGTCAACGACAGCCCCGCCAACGCCGTGGTCCCCGAGAAGTGGGCTGTCCTCCGGGGAGAACCATTTCTCGAGGAGAAGATCTCCGGCCTGACCTTCCGGATTCCCCCTTTCTCCTTTTTTCAGGTCAACCCGGCGATAATGGAGACCTTCTACCGGGAACTGAAAGAATTTCTCGCCCTGGGGGGACGGGAAAAGATTCTCGACGTCTTTTCGGGGAGCGGAACGATCGGACTCGTCCTGGCGGAGGGAGCGGAGTCGATCCTGGGGATCGAGATCGACCCGGAAGCGATCGTCACCGCTCGCTTCAACGCCAGACTCAATCGCAAGGACAACCTCTCGTTCCGGCAGGGCCAGGCCGCCCGGGTCCTGGCCGAGAACCGCCGCCTCTGGCCCGGCCGGTTCGACCTGGTGATCGTCAACCCCCCCCGCTCCGGGATCAGCAAGAAACTGGCCCGCCGGCTCCTCGAACTGCGGCCGGAGCGGATCGTCTACTCCTCCTGCAACCCCCGGACCTTCTTCCCCCAGGCCGGGCTCCTGGCGGATCTCTACCGGCCGGTTATTCTCCAGCCCTTCGACTTCTTTCCCCACACCCCCCACCTGGAGATGCTGGCGGTTTTTCAGCGGTTCGATACTCCGGAACTTGATTGATTTATCCGGTAATTACCTGTCTTAAATCGTACTCGGACTCGAGCCATTTCAGTTTTTTTCGGCTGACGAGTACGAGTAGGAGTACGAGTACGATTACCAGTAGGAGCATTTAATCAGAGGATGAGGGAAGCGGTTGTGAATCGCGAAGAGATTCTCGATATCGCCTTTTACGGACGCGACACGGTCCGGGTGGCCCGGGAACTGCTGGGGAAAATCCTGGTCCGGCAGACCGGAGACGGCCGGATGAGCGGGCGGATCGTTGAGACCGAGGCCTATACCGGGCCAGGCGATCCGGCCTCCCACGCCGGCCGGGGACCCACCCCCCGGTCGCTGATTATGTTCGGCCCCCCCGGGAGGGCCTACGTCTATTTCTGTTACGGGATGCACCACCTGCTCAACGTGGTCACCGAGCGGGAGGGGACGGCGGGGGCGGTACTGATCCGGGGACTCGAACCCGGGGACGGCCTTGAACGGATCAGGCGCAACCGGGGGGCGAAAACGGACCGGGGGCTGCTCGACGGACCGGGCAAGATCACCCGGGGACTGGAGATCGACCTGGCACTCAACGGCCGGGACCTGACCCGGAGGGAAGGACTCTACATCACCAGGGGGAGCCGAAAATCCGGGGAGACGGTCACCGCCGGACCCCGGGTCGGGATCCGGAAGGGTCTGGATAAACCCTGGCGCTTCCGCCTGGTCCCGGGGACCGGATCCTGAATTCCCGGCGTCCCGGGCCGGTCAGGCAGGAATACCTGACCTACCGCTTTCCTTCCAGGATCGGGATGATCTCGGTCAGCTTGGTGATCTGGTAGTCCGGGACCTTGATGTGCGACTCCGGGTCGAAGCGGGCCTCCTCGATCTCCCTCTCCAGGGTCTCCACCAGCTCCGGCCCGTCCTCCTCGGTCCGCTTGACCAGGAAGGTGGTCATCCCGGCCAGGTTGCCCATCATCACGTCGGTCAGACGGTCGCCGACCATCCCGGTCTCCTCCGCCGCCAGGCCGATCTGCTCGAGGACGATCTGGGCGATCCGGGGGTTGGGCTTCTCCAACTTCAGGCGGAGCGAGTCGTTCCAGTCGAAGAAACCCTGAGGACGGGGGACATCGGGCTTCTGGAGGAAGGCTTCCATCACCACGTTCTTGGTGGTGAAGGTGGCCACCGCGAACTTGATCCCCTCCCGGTCGAGGTAGTTGAAGATCTCGACCGCGTCGGGGAAGAGACCGGCCTTCCCCGCCTTGGTGTAGGCGACCCGTTCCCGTTCATCCACCACCCCTTTCACCCTCTGGAACTCGTCCCAGCTGGTCTGGAGACCGATCGTCTCCAGCTTCTCGATGAAGCCCTTGCCCGTGTAGTAAGCGAGCATATACTCGTCTTCCTTCCCCTCGGGGACGCGGCCCCCGCACTCCTCCACCACCTTCAGGAAGACGTCCCGCCAGTAAACCTTCGGGTTGGGATAGATCTTGGCGATGGTATTGTCGTTGTCAAAGATGAGACCCTTGAGCCTGGCGGCCATAACATACCTCCCCGGTTGGAATAATTTTCTCCGTCAGCCGAACCTACAGGCTGCCTCCTAAATTCGCAAGCGATAAAACCGCTCGCCGATTACCGATCACTGATTACTGACTCCCGGCTCCACCAGCCCCGGGCGGGAGCAGGGCGAGTTTGATCTTCCGGATCGCCTCTCCGGCCGCCGCCCGCAGGGACTCGCTCTCGTCGTCCAGCAGTTCCCGCAAGGGCCCCTCGGCTTCCGGTTCGGCCAGTTCGCCCAGGGCCGTCGCCGCCGCCTTCCGGACCGCGGAATTCCGGTCTCCCAGCGCCTCGATCAGGTGTTCCACCGACCGGACATCGCCCAGTTTCCCGAGCGAGGCGGCCGCCCGGGCCCGGACGGCGACCTCGTCCTCCTTGAGGGCGAGCATCAACGGTTCCACCGCGGTCCCGTCACCGGATTCACCCAGGGCCAGGGCGGCCTGGGCCCGGACGCCGCCATCCCGGTCGACCAGGAGGTTGAGCAGCGGCCGGGCGGCCCGGTTGTTTTTCAGCTTGCCCAGGGAAGCCGCCACCGCCCGGCGAACCCAGGGGTCGCGGTCTCCGGCGGCGGAGATCAGACGATCGATCGCCTGCGGGTCGCCCAGCCGCCCGAGGACGGCCGCCGCGGTGGCCCGGACCCCGCTCTCCCGGTCCCCGAGCCGGTCCGCCACCGCCTCCACCGCCCGGAGATCGCCCAGGTTGCCGAGTACCAGGACCGCGCTGTTCCGGACCGAGGCGCAATCGTCGTCCAGGACCTCGAGCAGCGGCTCCACCGCGTCCTTGGATTCCAGGTCGCCCAGGGACATCACCACGCTCACCCTCACCGACTCGATCGGATCCTTCAGGGTCCGGATCAGGGGAGGGAGCGCCGAAACGTCCCCGATCTTCCCCAGGGCGGCGGCCGCCGCCGACCTGACTCCGTCGGCCGGATCCTTCAGCGCCTCGACCAGGGGAGCGGCCGCCCGCCCGTCCGGGAGGCGGCCGAGGGCGGAGGCCGCCGCCTCCCGGACCGTCTCCGATTCATCCTTCAGGGACTCGATCAGGGGCTCGACCGCCCGCGATTCCCCCAGCCGGCCCAGGGACTCGGCGGCCGCCCGGCGAACCCAGGGTTCCTCGTCTCTGAGGGATTCCACCAGCGGTTCGGCCACCCGGCTGTCCCCGATCCGGCCCAGGGCGCGGGCCGCCGCCCGGCGGATCTCCCGTTCCCGGTCTTGGAGTTCCTCCAGCAGCGGGTCGATCGCCCGCCGGGAACCGATTCTCTCCAGCGCGGCGACTGTCGCCAGCCGGACATCGATCCGGTCGTCCTTGAGCAGGCCGATCAGACTCTCCAGGGACCGGCCGCCTCCGATCTTTCCCAGGGAGCGGGCCGCTTCCGCCCGGACCAGGGGCACCGGATCGTTGAGAAGTTCGATCAGCGGTTCGGCCGCCTGCTCGTCCCCGATCTCCCCCAGGGCCTCGCAGGCCCGAAGGCGGACCTCCCGGTCCCCGTCCCCGAGGACCGAGATCAGAGATTCGATCGCCCGGGGGTCCCGGAGCCGGGTCAGGAGCCGGGCCGCGATCTTCCTGATCCCCGGATCGCCGTCCCCGAGCGCCGCGACCAGGGATTCCACCGCTCCCCGGTCGACGATATCCTCCAGGGCCCGGACGGCGATCTCGCGGTCGAGCCGGGCGTCGTCCTTCAGTGATTCCAGGATCGAAGGAACAACCGCGGCCGGTTTCATCCTCCCCAGGGCCCGGGCCGCCGAACGCCGCACCCAGATCTCCGGGTCGGCCAGGGCGCCGACCAGGGGCTTGACCGCGTTTTCGTCGGCGATCCGGCCCAGGGCGTCGGCGGCGGCGCGGCGGCCGGAAGGGTCGCCCTGAGCCAGTTCCTCGATCAGGAGGGCCACCGCCTTCTCCTCGCCGATCCGGCCCAGCATCACGGCCGCGGTTCCCCGGACCGCGGAAGAACTGTCGCGCAACGCCCGGATCAGGGGGCGGGCGGCTTCTTCCCCGCCCAGCCGGCCCAGGGCGTCCACCGCCGCCCGCCTCACCCAGCTCTCGGGATCGGCGGCCGCCTCGGCCAGGGGGTCGAACGCGCGCCGGTCGCCGAGCATCCCCAGGGCGGTCGCCGCCCGGCTTCGCACCCCGCGATTGGGATGGCCGAGGGCCTCGAGCAGGGGCTCGACGGCCCGTTCGTCCCCGATCCGGCCCAGGGCGTCGATGGCCGCCCTCCGGGCCTGGACCTCCGGATCTTCCAGGATCCCCATAAGACCCTCCACCGCCTCGACCGCCCCCATCCGGCCCAGGGTCTGGGCGGCGTTGGCGCGGACGGCCGCGTCGGGGTCTTCGAGGGCGGAGACCAGGGTGTCGATCACCCGCCGGTTTTTGAAGGAGACCAGGAGCTTGGCGGTCAGCTTGCGCACCTGACCGTTGGGGTCGTTCATAATCTCCATCAGCCGGTCGATCAGATTCTCGTCGACCAGCTTCTCCAGGGCCCGGGCGGCCGCCCGGGTCACCTCCTCGTCCCCGTCCCAGAGAGCGGCGATCACCGTCTCGGCGGCCCGGCGGTTGCCGGTCTCGCCCAGCGAGTAAATCGCGGCCGCCCGGACCACCGCCTCCGGATCGCCGGCGGCCGAAACCAGGAAGGACAGCGTCCGCTCGTCCTTCCCCCCGCTCAGGGCGAGGGCAGCCTCCCGGCGGACCTCCCGATCGCGGTCCTTCAATGCCTTTCCCAGTTCGCCGATCACATCTTCCCCCCCGATCTTCCCCAGAGCCCGGGCGGCCGCCGCCCGGACGGCGGCCGCGTCGTAGAAGAGGCTCTCGGTCAGCACCCCGATATCCTCTTTCTTCCCCACCGCCCCCAGGGCATCGGCCGCCCCGACCCGTTCCTCCGGGGTCCCTTCCCGAAGGGCGTCGAGCAGAACCGGCCGGGCGGCCGGGTCGGCGAAGCGCCCGAGAGCCGCCAGGATCCTGCGGCGGACGGAACCCGGGGCCGAGGGCATCAGCTTGAGCAAGGGCTTGAGGGCGTCCCGGTTCCCGATCGCGGCCAGCGCGGCGACGGCGCTCTCGACCACCACCGGCAGCGCGTCTTTCAGGGCTTCAATCAACGGGGGGACCGCTTCCGGCCCGCCGATCTTCCCCAGGGCCCGGGCGGCGGCCGCCCGGACCTCGTTGGTTTCGTCGTTCAAGGCCGGGAGGAGAGCGGGGAGCGTCTTCGGGTTGGCGATCGCGCCGAGAGAGTCGGCCGCGGCCGCCCGGACCATCGAGGAGTCGTCGGCCAGCAACTTTTCCAGCGGTTCCCGGGCCCGCCCGTCGGCCAGGCTTCCCAGGGCGGCGGCGGCGGCCAGCCGGACCTCGCGCTCGGGGTCATTTAAAACCGCCGTCAGGGGATCGAGCGCTTCCGGGGAGCCGATCCGGCCCAGGGACTCGGCGGCCGCCGCCCGGACCTTGCGGTCGTCGTCGCGGAGCATCCGGACCAGGGGCCGGATCCCCGCCTCGTCGCCGAGCCGGCCCAGGGCCCGCGCAGCCTCGGCCCGGATCTCGCCGATTTCATCGTCGAGCGCGGCGACCAGGGAAGTGACCGAGCGGCCGGAACTGACCTGGCCCAGGAGGGAGAGGGCCAGCGACCGGGCCGGGGGCTCGCCGGAATCGATAACGGCCTGGAGCGACTCGACCGCCCGCTCGTCGACCAGGCGGTCGAGAGTCCGGGTAATATGCTGCCTGACCGCTTCTTCCTGCTCCTGGAAGAGTTCGATCAGGGGCCGGACCGCGCGCGAGTCCTTGAGGTCGCCGAGCGCGGTCAGGGCGCTCAACTTGAGCTCGGGATCATCTTCCCGGAGCATCTGGAGCAGGGGTTTGACCGCCCGGAGATCCCCGATCTGGCCCAGGGCCAGGGCGGCGGCCCGCCGGACCCCGGTATCGTCGTGACGGAGCGACTGGATCAGGGAATGGACCGCCTGCTTCTTACCGACCCGGTCGAGGATCGAGGAGGCCAGCTTCCGGATCTTCTCCTTCTCGAGTTCCTCCGGGCTTTTTTCCTCCGCGGGTTTTTCCTCCTCCGGTTTCGGCTGCTCGATCCGGAATTCTTCCGCCGGTTGTTCTTCCGGCGGCGGGGCTTCCCCCAGGCCCTCGGGCGGGGCCTCCATCGGCTTCGGCCCGGTGGCCAGGAGCGTGGTGATCAGGGGATCGACCGCCTCGTCGGCTCCGATCTCGCCGAGAGCCAGGGCGGCGCTGATCCGGACCTGGGGTTCCTTGTCCTTCAGGCTTTCGACCAGCGGCTCCACCGCCTGCTCCGTCCCGATCGTCCCCAGGGCGGAAGCGGCGGCGGCGCGGACGAAGGAAGACCTGTCGGTGAGGGCCCTGGCCAGGGCGGCGACCGCCCGGGGTGCCCCGGTCTTCCCCAAACCCTCGGCCGCGCTGGCGCGGACCTCGTCCTTCTTCTCGGAGAGGAGCAGGTCGAGGAGGGGATCGACGGCCTCGTCTCCGCCGATCGCTCCCAGGGCCAGGGCCACGGCCGACCGGACGAGAAAATTCTTGTCGGCGGCGGCCTGGCACAGGGGAGGGAGGGAACGGCCGTCCCCGAATGATTCCAAAGATTCGGCGGCCGCCCGGCGGACCTCCGCCTCCGGGTCCCCCAGCAGGGCGGCCACCGGCTCCAGCGCCCGGCGGGCGTCGATCTCGCCCAGGGCCCGGGCGGCGGCCGCCCGGACCTCGGCTTCTTCGGCGGAGAGCAGCCCGAGCAGCGGATCCACGGGCAGGGGATTGCCGATCTCGCCCAGGGACTCCGCCGCCAGGGTCCGGATCTCCGGAGAGGGGTTGTTCAGGGCGCCGATCAGGGTTTCGATGTCAGTTTTCAGGCTCATCGGAAGGATGGATCCGGTAACCGACTGATAGTGGGCACATCCTAACACCGGCGGAACAGATTGGAAACAGAAAAAACCGGGTCTGTTGGTAGTATATGAATTGTCCGGTGATTTTGGTATGTGAATTGTCCGGTCATGCGGTAGAGGATAAGGCTCAAAGGAGGGAGCACAATGAGCCGATATCCTCAATCCGCGGTGGAGCGGGCAATG